>Ga0182027_10011823_pt1 | contig 12292 bp, 12 predicted proteins | sample 712E1DmetaG_FD_121300 | JGI IMG/M metagenome (GOLD analysis project Ga0182027, IMG submission 121300) | Permafrost microbial communities from Stordalen Mire, Sweden - 712E1D metaG (Illumina Assembly) | ecosystem: Environmental > Terrestrial > Soil > Wetlands > Permafrost | place: Sweden...
ATCAGGCTGGCGCGCGCCATCGCCACCACCAGATCATCGCGGCCTTCCTCCAGAAAAGCCTGGGCCAGGACCCCCTGCTCCCAGGATTTGCGCTGCATCGACAACGCCGCGATGCGCACCCGTTCGACGAGCGGGTCGGATACGCCGGCTCCGTTGTCGGCCGGCGCGCCGGACAGCGAAGTGGACGCAAACAGGGAAGAGCAGGCGCAGGCTCCCAAGGCCAGCCAGGCGAAATTAGAAAATCCCAGACGGATGTGGTGCATTTCTCCGAAAAACCTGATGTCACTCTAAATGCAGTTGCGAAACAGCCAAGAGCTATCTGGATTTATGCTTGCGCCTGGGGGCGTGGAATGATGCTTATTCCAGCTCTTTTCGGACTCTTAGCTCAGTTGGTTAGAGCGCTTCCTTGACATGGAAGAGGTCGCTGGTTCGAGCCCAGTAGAGTCCACCAGTTTCTTTCCGCCGCGGAAAGAAAAATTGGAGAAGGAACGATTGAGGCGCGAACTTGTCGCGCCCTCCGAAATAGGCGCAGCAAGCCTGCGCCCCTACGGTTCTCTCCAGACTTTCGGACAGCCTCTATCGCTTGTCGCTCGCGGACGCGGCGGCGACGGCCTTTACAAAGGTCTTTGCTTTCGCCGTGATCGCCGCCCAATTCTTCTCCTTGAGCGATTTCCCGTCGACCAGCGCGCTGCCGGCGGCACATGCGGTGGCGCCGGCCTTCAGGAATTCGCCGATGGTGTCGAGCGTCACTCCACCAGTGGGCACGAGATCGATCTGGGGCAGGGGGGCCTTCACCGATTTGATGTAGGCCGGGCCGAAAAACTCGGCGGGGAAAACTTTTACGGCGTCGGCGCCCGTCTCCCACGCACTGAGGATCTCGGTCGGAGTGAGCGCGCCGGCGAACACCGGCACGCGATAACGCCGGCACATGGTGATGACGTCGGGCCGCAGGGCGGGAGTGACGATGAACTTCGCACCGGCCAGGATGCCCGCCCGCGTGGTCTCGGCGTCGAGCACGGTGCCGAGGCCGAACAGGAAATCCGGGAATTCGGCCGCGGCCTGCTCGAGCATGGCGATGGCGCCTGGCGTGGTCATCGTCAGCTCGATGCTGGTGAGCCCGCCGGCGGCCAGCGCCCGGGCGCAATCGAGCAGCCCGTTGGAGCTATCGGCGCGGATGATGGCGACGATTTTTTCCGTCTTGATTCTCGCGAGTGCGTCTGCGGTCTGCATTGGTTGAAAATTTGATGGTTAACCGGCGCCGAGGGAACCCGAATTCTGATCGTTCCTCAACGCTCGATGGGGAGGATTGGCTCAGCGCACCACGCGGGCGGTGCCGCCGCCCATCGTTTTTTCCACCTCCCGGCGGGAGGCCATCGAGGTGTCGCCCGGCGTGGTTGAGACGAGCGCGCCGTGTGCCGCGCCGTAGTCGACCGCCTTTTGCGGATCGTTGAATTGGAGGAACCCAAACTGCAGGCCCGACGCGAAGCTGTCGCCGCCGCCCACGCGGTCGAGGATCTCCAGCCCCGGGTATTTCCGGCTTTCATAGAACCGGCCGTCGTGCCAGAGAATCGCGCTCCAGTCGTTCTTCGTTGCAGTGATCACCTGGCGCAGAGTGGTGGCGGCGACCTTGAAGTTGGGAAACTCGGCGGCGGCTTTTTGGATCATCCGCTTGAACGCCTCCGTCTCGATGTTCGCGATGTTGTGGTCAAGACCCTCAACCGGGAAGCCGAGACAGGCGGTGAAATCCTCCTCGTTTCCGATCATGACATCAACGTGCCGGGCGATTTCGCGGTTGACCTCCTGCGCCCTTGGCAGTCCGCCGATGCCCTTCCAGAGTGAGGGCCGGTAGTTGAGATCATAACTCACGACCGTTCCATTCCGTTTGGCCGCCTGAACGGCCTCCAGGGCCAGGCGGGCGGTGGTCTCGGACAGCGCGGCGAAGATCCCGCCGGTGTGGAACCAGCGCACGCCGAGCCGGCCAAAAATGTGGTCCCAGTCGAAGTCGCCGGGCTGGAGCTGGCTGACGGCGGTGTGGCCGCGATCCGATACGCCGACCGCGCCGCGGAGTCCGAAGCCGCGCTCGGTGAAATTCAGGCCGTTGCGGACGGTGCGTCCGCTGCCGTCGTCCTCGCGCCACCGGATGAAATCCGTGGCGACGCCGCCCTGCATCACGAGATCCTCGACGAGGTGGCCCACCTCGTTGTCGACGAGGGCCGTGCACACCGCGGTTCGCAGACCGAAACATTTCCGGAGCCCGCGCGAGGTGTTGTATTCGCCGCCGCCTTCCCAAACCGTGAAATGCCGGGTGGTGCGCACCCGGCCCTCGCCCGGGTCGAGCCGGAGCATGATTTCGCCGAGGGAGATCTGGTCAAACGTGCATTGTTCGGCCGGCTTGATCGTCAGCGTCATGGGGAGAGGTGTAAAGAATCCACGGCAGGAGGCGAGCCATCAGGTGCCGCATTGTCGGGCGAGGTCTCCAGACCCCGCCTTGCGGTCGAGAGCATGGTTCCGGCTCAGGCGTGAATCTTATCGCGCCAGCCAGCCGCCATCGACTGCCAGCGTGGAGCCGTTGACGTAGTCGGACGCCTCGGAGGCCAGAAAAACCACCGCACCTTTGAGGTCATCGGGCATGCCCCACCGCCCCGCCGGAATTCGCTCGAGAATCGCGTTCGCGCGGTTGGTGTCCGCCCGCAGCGGCGCGGTGTTGTCCGTCGCCATGTAACCCGGCGCAATCGCATTGGCGTTGATGCCCTTGGCGGCGAGCTCGTTCGCCATCAGGCGGGTCAGACCCTGGACCGCGCTTTTCGAACAGGTGTACGACGGGACGCGAATGCCCCCTTGGAAAGACAGCATCGAGGCGATGTTGATGATTTTCCCCTTGCCGCCGCGGGCCACGACGTCACGCACGAAACACTGGCTCATGAAAAAGACCGCATCGATGTTGATGCCCATCACGTCATCCCAGTCCTTCTCGGAGAATTCGAGGAAGTCCGCCCGGCGGATGATCCCCGCGCAGTTCACGAGAATGTCCAGATGATCGAAGTGCGTCCGAGCCTGCGCGATCACCACGGGAATCGCGGCCCGGTCGCCGAGGTTCCCGGCGACGGCGACTGCCCGGCGGCCAAGGGCCTGCACCTGCTTCACCGTGTCGTCTGCCGGCAGAATATCCACGGCGACAATGTCCGCGCCAGCCTCGGCGAGCGCGAGCGCCATGCCTTGCCCCAGCCCGCGGGCGGCACCCGTGACAACGGCGACTTTGCCGTCGAGTCTAAAACGATCGATGATTGAGCTCATAGTATTCAGGAATAGGTGGGGGATTAGATCCGGCCCGGGCGGATGGAACGAGTCCGGGTCCTGTCGTCCAGTCAGAATCCAGCGGCCGTTTCAACGCAGTTCGCTGATCGGCGCCGAATCCATGTCGTGAAAAACCTGGTTGTCGCCGCCCATCGCCCAACAGAAGCGATAGTTGCCCGTGCCGGCGCCGGCGTGGATCGACCACGCGGGCGATAGCACGACCTCACGGTCGCGAACGATCAGATGGCGTGTTGCCCGCGGCTCGCCCATGAGGTGGACGACGATCTGCGGACCCAGATCGAAATACAGGTAGATCTCGGTGCGACGGCTGTGGGTGTGCGGCGGCATCGTGTTCCAGACACTGCCGGGCTCGAACTCAGTGAAACCCATCACGAGCTGGCAGCTTTGGATTCCCTTCTGGTGGATGTACCGGCAGATGCGACGACGGTTGGCGAGCGCGGCATCCCCGAGCTCCTGGATCTCCGCCTGCGCCCGGGTGGCGAGCTTCGTCGGGTATTTCGCATGCGCCGGCGTGCTGATGAAATAGAACTCCGCTCCCCCTGCGGCGCCGTTCTCAAACGCGACTTCGCGTTCACCGAGACCGATGTACAGGCAGTCGAGCGTGTTCAGCGAATAGCGCTCCCCGCCGACGCGGATTGCACCCGGTGCCCCAAGGTTGAGGATGCCGATCTCCCGGCGCTCCAGGAAGAAGGCGGTGCCGGTCTCCTTGGCGTCAGGCAAAGTTAGCGGAGTCGATGCTGGCGCGGCGATGCCGACGATCATCCGGTCGAGGTCGGTGTAGTGCGCCGTCACTTGGCCACGCTGAGAAAGCCCGGTGATCAGAAACTGTTCGCGCAACGCTTCGGTCCCGAGCGTGTTCGTCTCGGCGGGACTTGGGGAATAATGGAGTTTCATTGGGAAAACGAAGTTATGGCGCGTCCAGTCTGGCAAGATTGAAAGAGATCGGACCATTGGGCTCCCATCGGCCTCAGCCGGCCATGAGGAGGGTAATCTGCCGGCCGGGACCGTGGACGCCTTCGATCAGGATCCCCTCGACATCGGCGGTCTTGGACGGGCCGGTGACCCAGATGACATTGGGATCCACGGGCAGGGCGGCGACGGCGGCAGTCAAGTCGGCGAAGATCTGGTCGCGACGCACGGTGGCGATGTGCACCCACGGCGCGAGCGCGCCGAGGCGCCGGGACGTGTCGCGATCCGACAGGATCACGGTGCCGGTCTCCGCGATGGCGCCCGTGGCGGCGGTGATGCCGAACTGGTAGTCGTCGATCCGGCGGCGGTCGAAGTCCGTCTCGACCGTGAAGGCCGTGGAAAACGCCTCGCGCAGCCTCGGCCAGAGGGCGGGATCGCAGTAGCCGTGGCGCCAGCCGTTGGATTCGAGCAACGCGACGAGCTCCGCAACCGTGGTGAGCGGCGTGCCGTTGACGGCCTTCAACCGCTCGGCAAAGAGCGCCCACAGATCAGTGGAGTTGCGGGTCCCGCGCAGATCGACCAGCTCGCGCTCCCACTCGGGCAGCGGCGCGCGTTGGAGCAGCGGGGCCAGGGCGGCGCGGACGCGGTTAAGAATCTGCTCGCGGGAGTCGCTCATGACTTGTTTCGGTTTTTCAACCATTTCCTGAACTCGCCGCCGCGCCAGCCGGGCAGGGTGCGCCGGGCTGTCCACGCCCGCAGCGCCGGGACGGGGATCAAGCCGAGCGGCAGGTAATCCATGATCTGGCCGACCGCGAGGGCCGCCTTCCACACCACGGGTTGCGAGGCGAGAATCGCCCAGGCGCCCATCGGGGGCGTGCCGGCGGCGGCCAGGGTCGCGTGCTCGCGTTTGGCCTTGTCGCGCAAGCGCAGCAGCAAGTCGGGGATGGGGATGTTGACCGGGCAGACTTCCTGGCAGGCGCCGCAGAGCGAGGAGGCCTTGGGCAGGTCGGCCTGGTCGGCGAAGTGACCGCCGGCGAGGAGCGGGGAGAGCACGGCGCCGAGGGGGCCCGGATAGACGCTGCGGTAAGCGTGGCCGCTGACCTGGCGGTAGACCGGGCAGACGTTGAGGCAGGCGCCGCAGCGGATGCAGCGGAGGATCTCGCGGCAGTCGCTGGCGAGGACCTCGGTGCGGTGGTTGTCGACGAAGATGACGTGCATCTCCTCCGGGCCGTCCGGTTGCGTGGGCAGCTTCGGACCGGAAATAAACTCGGTGTAGACGGTGAGCGATTGCGCGGTGGCGGAGCGGGCGAGCAGATTGAGGAAGAGCCCGAGATCGCGGTCGCGCGGCACCAATTTCTCGATGCCGACCAGGGCGATGTGACAGCGAGGCGCGGCCAGCGAGAACCGGGAGTTGCCCTCGTTGGTGACGACCAGGAGCCGGCCGCTTTCGGCGGAGACGAAATTGGCGCCGGTCAGGCCGACGTCGGCCGCCATGTATTTGTGGCGCAGATACTGGCGGGCGCGGCGCGTGATGGTGGCGGGATCGTCGTTGTAGACGCCGAGACCTTCGCGCTCGAAGCTTTGGGCGATCTCGCGGCGGTTTTTGTGGATGATCGGGCGGACGAGGTGGCTGGGGTGGTCGTGGTCAATCTGGACGATGAACTCGCCGAGGTCGGTCTCCAGTGCCTCGATGCCGTGTTTCTCCAGATAGCCGGCCAGCCCGATCTCCTCGCTGACCATGGTCTTGGCCTTGACCATTTTCGTCGCCCCGCGGGCCTGCATGATTTGCAACACGGTGGCGCAGGCCTCCTCGCCCGTGGCGGCCCAGTGCACGCGGGCACCGTTGGCCGTCAACTTCGCCTCGACCTGCGGAAGGTAGGTGTCGAGGTTCTCCAGAACGTGCTGCTTGATCTCGCCGGCCAGCTGGCGGAGTCGGTCGGGATCGGCGAACTGGTCGAGCAGCATCTGGGTGCGCTTCTCGTGGGTGGTCTTGGTGCCGAGGTAGACCGCAGCCCGCTTGTCGGCGGGCACTTTCGCTGCGAACTGGTCGATGAGTTGCCTGGCCATGGCCGGATCAGGGTTGCCCGCGGTTCATGAGCGCATCGCGGAGCACCTGGGCGAGATGTTGCGTTTTGATGGGTCGGCCTTCCTTTTCGGCGAGGCCGCCGAGGTGCATCATGCAGCTCATGTCGACGGCCACCAGGAGATCGGGCTGGGCGGCGCGGACGTGGTCGAGCTTGAGCGCGCCCATGCTGGCCGAGATGTTGGGGAAGGCGACCGAGAAGGTGCCACCGAAACCGCAACACTGCTCGGCTTCCCCCACGGGCACGACCGTGACGCCGGCGATCGACGACAGCAGTGCGACGGCCGCTGCGCCGGTCTCTGTGCCACGGGCGTGGCAGGAACGGTGAAACGCGAGCCGCGCGTCGTAGCGGCCAGGCCAGGTTCTGACGCCGAGGGCGTTGACGATAAAGTCGGCCAGCTCCCACGTGCGGCGGCCGAGTTGCCGCACCGCCGGAAGATCTGGCTCGCGCTCAAAGGCCAGGAGCGTGCCGTGAAACAGCATCGCGGCGCACGAAGCCGACGGCACAACCACGGGAAGCTCGCCGGCGAAGGTGCGGAGGGCGTGGCGGACCACCTTGCGCGAGGCGGCCCAGTCGCCCCCGTTGAAGGCGGGCTGGCCGCAGCAGGTCTGGTCCGAGGGAAACTCCACGATGCAGCCGAGGTGTTCGAGCACCTCGACCGTGGCGCGCGCGGTGTCGGCGTAGAAGGCGTCGCACAGGCACGTCGCCATGAGCTGCACGCGTCGGCCGGCGCCGGGAAGCTGGCGATCCGCTTGCATCAACGTTTCGCCAGCACGTCGCGCTCGTAGCGGGCGACTTCGGCGAGCCAGCCGGCGCCCGCCGGCACGCCGCTGCGGGCGCACAACTCATTCCACACGGCGCCCCACGGGAGCGACTTGGCCAGCTCCATCAAGGCAAGTCGCTCATGCCCGCAACCGGCGGACTCGGCGGCGCGGAGGCGCTCCGACGGATCGAGCAGGCCGAGGAGGATGGCTTGCCGGGTGGCGCGGGCTCCGACGAGATAGGCCCCGAGGCGGTTGATCGAGGCGTCGAAGAAATCGAGCGCGACGAACACGCGGTCCCAGGCGTCGCCCCGGGCGATCTCCAGGAAGAGATTGCGAACGGCATCGTCGAGGATGACGACGTGGTCGCTGTCCCAGCGGACCGGCCGGCTCGTGTGCAGGAGGACGCGCGGATGAAACTGCATCAGCGCGGACACCTTGTCGGCGACGGACTCGGTCGGATGATAGTGGCCGAGATCGAGGCAGAGCACGAGGCCGCGGCTCTGCGCGTAGCCGGAGTAGAACTCCTGCGAGCCGACGACATAGTCCTCGCTGCCGAGGCCGAAGAGCTTGCCCTCGACGGCGTCGATGCAGAGCTTCCGGTTGATCGAACGGTCGGCGAAGATGGCGTCGAACGATTCGACGAGCCGCTCGCGCGGGGCCCAGCGATCGGCCGGGGCGTCCTTGGCACCGTCGGGAATCCAGTGGTTGATCACGCAGGGCGAGCCGAGTTTTTTGGCGAAGTACTGCGCGATGCGGCGGCAGGACCGGCCGTGGTCGATCCAGAACCGGCGAATCGACTTGTCCGCATGCGCCAGCGTGAAGCCCGAGGCAGCCTTGGGGTGGGCGAAGTAGGTCGGGTTGAAGTCCAGGCCGATCTTGCGCGCCTGGGCCCAGCCGAGCCAGTTGGCGAAATGCGCCGGCTCGAGCTCGTCGCGATCGACGACCTCGGTGCCGGTTTCGGCATAGAATGCGTGGAGGTTGACCCGCTGCCGGCCGGGCAGGAGCTTGAGTACGACATCGAGGTCGGCGCGCATTTCGTCGCCGTTGCGGGCGCGGCCAAAATGGCTGCCGGTGGCCATGATGCCGCCGGAATCGAGGCCGTCGCGGGGCGTTTCGAGGCCGCGGACGTCATCAGCCTGCCAACAGTGCAGGGAAATTGGAATCGAGAGGGCCTGTTTAATGGCGGCTTCGGTGTCGACGCCAACGTCGGTGTAGTCGGAACGGGCGAGACGGTAGGCGGCGGAAATTTGTTTGGACGAAGGCATGGCGGTGAGACGACAAGATAAACAATCAGGCGCGCGGTGGGTAGACGTTTTTTTCCAAGTGGTGGCCGAGGCAGGCGCGAAACGTCGCGAGATCCTCCACGGCGCCGAGGGCGATCAGTTGGCGGGCCAGGTTGCCGACGGCGGCGCCTTCGAGGCGGTACGAAATCACCGGGATTCCGGCGGCGTCGGCGGTGGCCTGGCACATGAGCGGGTTGCGCGAGCCGCCGCCCACGACGAGGATGCGCTTGAATTTCCGTCCGGTCATTCGCTCGAAGTCCGCCTTGGCGTTCGCGTGGCCCTGACCGAGCGAGTCACAGATGAGGCGCAGGTAGCCGGCGAGATCCTTCGGCGGACGCGCGCCCTTTTTCCTGAGCTGTGCGTCAATGGCGGCGCGCATCGATGGCGGGTTCGAGAAGACGGGATCGGCCGTGTCGAGCAGCTGTTTCGGCGCGGGCCGGGCGGCGGCGGCGGCATTGAGGCGCGCCCGATCCTGCTCCTTCTGGGGACGATCCGGGAAGGACTTCAGCACGCCTTCGAGCAGCCAGAAACCGATGACGTTGGTCAGCGGCCGGTAGCGTCCGTCGCCCGTGCGTTCGTTGGCAACGCGAGCGGCGAGCGCCTCCGGGCCGAGCACGGGCCGATCGCTTTCGAAGCCGACTAGCGACCACGTGCCCGAGCTGAGAAAGAGATCTCCGCCGTCGGGATCAGCGGGCATTGCGTCGTAGGCGGCGGCGGTGTCATGCCCGGGGACGACGACGACCTGCGTGCCCTCGAGCTCCGGCAGGCCGACGACTGGGCCGAGCAGCGTGCCGGCGAGGACGGGCCGGGAAAACCACCGCGCGGGGATGCGGAAGTGACGCAGCGCGGTGTGCGACCAATCCGCCGCGTGCACATCAAGGAGCTGGGTGCTGCTGGCGATGGTCAACTCGTTTTCCATCCGCCCCGAGAGGAGATAATTGAAATAGTCGGGGAGAAAGAGGCACCGTGTCGTCAGCCTCCGGATCTCCGGGCAGCTGGCGACGACCTCGGCGAGCTGCAGGCTGGAGTTGTAGAAAACGTTTGGAATGCCTGTGGCCGCGTAGATCCGGGCGAGGTCGGCCGGGGCGCCTGCCAGGCGCCTCAGACCGGGCTGGGTGCGGGCATCGCGGTAGGCATGCGTGGGAAACACGAGCCGGCCCGCCTGGTTGAGGAGCACATAATCGACTCCCCAGGTGTCGACGCCCACGGATGCGAGCCCGGGGAACTGGGTGACAGCCTGGCGGAGGCCCGTTTGCACTTCGGACCAGAGGCCGGGCAGATTCCAATAGTCGTGCGTGCCCAGCGACTGGAACGCGTTGGAAAATCGGTGAACCTCGGTGAGCTCGAGTCGATGATCGGCCCACGTTCCGACGATGACGCGACCGCTGGTCGCACCGAGATCGATGGCCGCGCAGTGAAAGGGTTTACGCATGAAGAGGCGGAAAGCCGATCATACCAGAATTCAAGGGTTGGGGCAACGGCCGGGTGAGGTGAATTTGCCACGGGAAAGCCCGGCTGCCATCCTGGCCGCATCCGGTGGCGTTCAAGGGAGGGAATGCCGTTGGATGAATCTGCCGGGATGGCAACTCAGGCGGGATCATGCAGTAGGAAGGTCGCTTGCGACCGATGATCGCCCGCTCCTCGACAAGCTCGGGACCCTGAGCCTGTCGAACGGGCAAGCGGGCTTCCTACACCGGCACACCGACCGGTTCGCGAGCGCACGAGGAGAATTGCCAGCAATTGCATGATCCCGACTCAGGCGACGGTCACTTCGACGAGAGTTGGCGGAGAATCTCGTCCGTGATCTTCTGCACCAGAGTCTCGACGTTGGCGTCGGGAGGAGGTTCGCCCGTTGCGGCGTCGGGTTCGGACAGCGTCTGGCCCACGACGGAAGAACGGAAGTCGCTGTTGTCGCAGAGCTCGCACTCCTTCATGCCGGCGCGCGCGTCGGGCATGCCGAGTTTGACGCGGAGGTTGATCAGATCCTTGAGCTTGTCGGGGCTGAAGCGATGCAGCCCGGTGCCGAGGCCCGCGGCGAGCGCGACCGTGCGGCAGTAGGAATCGAGGTTCTCAATCTTCCAATACGCGTCCTCGACATCCTTGCCCCAGACAATCACGCCGTGGTTCTGCATGAGGATGGCCTGGTGGTCGACGCCGATCCGGCCCACTTCCTCGGCGTTCTCCGGGGTGCCCGGGGTCTGGTACTGGGCCACGCCGATCTTTCCGAGGAAGACTTCGGCCTCGGGGATGAGGCAGGAGGGGACGGAGGCGTTGGCGATCGCGAAGGCCGTGGCGTGAGGGGGGTGCGCGTGCACGCAGGCCTTGGCGGCGGGCTGGCGCTTCATGATGCCGAGGTGCGTCAGAGCCTCGCTGGTCCGCTTGCGGAGGCCGGCGAGCTGGCGGCCGTCGAGGTCGATGAGCGCCATGTCGGCGGGAGTCATGAAGCCCTTGCAAATGAGAGTGGGCGTGCACAGCACGAGGTTATCGCCGACGCGGACGGTGATGTTGCCGCCATTGCCGTCGGTGTAGTCCTTGAGCCAAAGCCGGCGGCCCATGTCGCAGATGCGACGCTTGATCTCCTCGATGGGTGGGGAGTCAAAAAAACGCTGGATCTCCCCGGGTGTCTTCGGGTCGGAGCCGGGCGTCCACTTATACTCGTAGTCGGGCACGATCGGCCCGACGGCAGGGACGGCCGGGGCGAGGACCGTGACCGGCGCGAGCGCGGCGGCGACGTGGGGCTTCGAACCCTGTTTATGTTTGCCTGCGTCGAGGAGATCGCGGGCGGTGGGGGTGAGCAACGCGCCTTCCGGGATGGCTTGGCCGGAGTGGAGGAGGGTGGCGACGTCGCGGGCGGTGAGGACTTGCGGCATGAAAAGAGAGGTTGAAGGAAAAGGGTGGCGGCGTCGCTCAGCGCGGCGGCTCGTAGTTGATCTGGTTCACGATGCAGGCGACGTAGGCGTCGACGGGCGCCGGACCGTCGAAGGGCTGGGACGCCTCGGCGCCCTCGGTGAAGCCGACGATGCTGCCGTCGCCGGCGCCGAGTCGGTCGAAAACCACGAGGCTCGAGCCCGGGGCGAGCGGCAGCGCGGCGTCACCGGCGAACTGCGCCCGGGAGAACGGCTGCACGAGCAGCAGGCATCCCCCCTTGTAGGCGGGCTCCTGCAGGGTGAGCGTGATACGGCCGATAACCGTGCCGAGGCGCATGGGCGGGTGAAGGTGGGAGTGAGAGTGAAAGTGAGAGTGGAAGGGGCGAAAGCGCGTCAGTCGTCGACGAGGCCGATGAGGAGATTGCGGAGCGGCGTCTTCGGATCGCCCACGAGCTTGCGCGTGGCCGCGCCATCGGTGGAGAGGACGACGCGCTGGTGGAGTCCCGCGCCCAGCGGATCGACGGCGAGCACGGGCATGCCCGCGTCGCGACCCTGCTCGTCGAGCGGCTGGCAGATGACGGTACGACGGCCAACCATGCTGGGATGGCAGGTCGTCGCGACGATGGTTCCGTCGATGCGCGCGAGAATCATGGGTCAATAGATGCGGAGGTTGTCGACCATCACGCAGCGACGCGTCCGGGTGAAGGTCTTCGGGTTGGTGATGCCCTCGCCGGTGGTCGTCGCAATCGAGTAGCTGAGGTAGCCTTCGCCGCCCAGGCCAAGGCCGGCTGTCGACGGGCCGTTCTTGACAAACAGCGTGGTGTCGATCGCGCGGGCCATCAGGGTCATGTGGCCGACGTTGAGCGAGTGGATCATGGCGGAGTGCTTGTAGCCGTGCTCGGAGCGGACCGCGGCCTCGATGCCCTCCTCCACGCTCTTCACGCGTACGATGGGCAGCATCGGCATCATCTGTTCCTCCAGCACAAACGGATGATCGGGCCCGGTCTCGGCGAAGAGCATTGGCGTGGCGGCGGGAACGCTCGCCCCGGCCTCCCGCGCCAACACCGCCG
>Ga0182027_10011825_pt1 | contig 12291 bp, 9 predicted proteins | sample 712E1DmetaG_FD_121300 | JGI IMG/M metagenome (GOLD analysis project Ga0182027, IMG submission 121300) | Permafrost microbial communities from Stordalen Mire, Sweden - 712E1D metaG (Illumina Assembly) | ecosystem: Environmental > Terrestrial > Soil > Wetlands > Permafrost | place: Sweden...
GAATCATCTCTGCTTTTTTCACAAGCATTGATCGATCCCTTAAATCTTCAATATATGGTTTACATATTTCCGGATATTTATCAACATTCGCTGTTACCAGATGATTTGCCACTATATCTTTGGTGTATTCGAACCAGAAAAGTGAAATTCTATTCAACACTTTACCTTTTAATGGAATCCCTTCATTCATAATTACATCAAAAGCAGAAAGCCGGTCAGTTGATACTATCAGATAAAATTCACCAAGATCATAAACATCACGAACTTTACCCTGTTTAAATAGTTTTAAGTTCTCAAAAACTGTTTGTGTAATTACTTTCGAAGCCATTTTATTCCCTTAATTTGATTTTTAAATATAAAGAGCGACAATTCGGGATTCAACATTAACATTTGTTAAAAATAAAAGGGAGATTTAAAAAATACTTTATAGTATGCCTGTTTTTCAAACAATTTTGCAGGGTATAGTTGCATCTTCGTTGATTAGATAGACAGAGCACATTCTATGATAACCGTCGGCTATAATGACTTTAGCATTAGCTTTATCCCGTACCAGCAACAAAGGTGATAGCGCATGACCCGAATTGATTTTCTTCTTGTCTTTTTCCACATGCGCATTGAAAATACCCAACGGAGATAAACCGGATGCTCGCAAAACATCTTTTGCTTTAAATTCGGTAACAGGCGCATCTTTAAGTTTTATCACATATTCAGCGGCTGTATTCTGATCAAATATTAAACTTAAATATGATTGAGCTGCAGGATAATTATGATCCTCAGGTTCACCCAGCCATTTTATTTCAATTTCATTATTCATAATAACTAAAATACTAAATCAATTCCACAATGTTGTGTGATTTATAAAATTAGAGAGAACTGGCTACTAGTAAGATTAAGAGAAAAAGAGAGATGATTTATTGTTGATTCTCCAGCAATATAACATTGATTAATTCGCTTTGTAACGATTTATTACAGTTTCGGCTTTCGAGTCATTTTTTCTATCTGATCCCACATTTCGGGTGAAACAGATTCAAGCAAATTAAATTGCCCGGCGCCTTGAAGCCACTCACCCCCATCAATAGTTATTACTTCCCCATTAACATAAGATGAATAATCCGAAACAAGAAATGCTGCAAGATTAGCTAATTCCTGATGCTCACCAACCCGCTTAAGAGGTATTTTTTTTACAAAGTCGTATTTATCTTTCATATCCCCGGGGAAAAGCCTGTCCCATGCTCCTTTAGTTGGAAAAGGACCCGGAGCAATTGCATTTGATCTGATTCCATATTTAGCCCATTCAACTGCTAATGAACGGGTTAAAGCCAGAACACCGGCTTTAGCACATGCGGAAGGCACAACATATGACGAACCTGTCCATGCATAAGTTGTGACAATATTTAAAATAGAAGCAGATTGTTTTTTCTCAATCCAATTTTTGCCGAAACAAAGAGTACAGTTATATGTACCTTTCAGAACAATATTTATTATGATATCAAAGGCCCTGTTTGAAAGACGTTCCGTAGGACTAATAAAATTTCCCGCGGCATTATTTATAAGTACATCTACCTTTCCATATTTATCGAGAGATCCCTTTAACATATTTTCTACCTGCGCATAATCAGTAACATCACACTGCACAGGCAAAACATTTCCTTTTGTATTGAATGCTAATTCTTCGGCGGTTTTTTTAAGTACATCAATTTTCCTGCTTGTAATAACAAGATCTGCTCCAAGATCAAGAAAGTATTTACTCATTGATTTTCCGAGCCCGGTACCTCCTCCGGTTACAACGATAACTTTATCTTTTAACGCTCCTTCTTTGAGCATTGGTTCTTTGTATTTCAACTCATTCATAAATATAATTGCCAGTTAATTTTCAGAAAATATCCGTAACACGTTGCAATAATGAATTCTTAAAACCGCCTTTGGCCTGTCTGCCGACCCGCTTCGCCTCATGGGGTTAGCCAGGCGAGCAAGGCAGCTTTAAAACCGCCTTTGGCGGTTAGAAACAGTATCTGCCGGCTTCAATTAATTTATTTGCAATTGCCCTTCTTAGTTTTGTAGTGTTTACCGAATCAGATTTAGTAAATCGCTTAAGTCCTAACAAAAGCATTTTCAGTTCATCGCCTTCGGCAAATGAAGTAATTGCGTGCTTGCCGTATAATCCAATCCTCTCTATAGCGTCGCTTATATAAACTCTCGTCATATCAATATACGGCTGAAGTTCCGAAGAGTTTTTAATCCCGGAAAGTTTCATAGTTCTTAGATATGCCGATTCACAAGCAAATACTTCGATCAGCATATCAGTAATATTCATAATAATTTCCTGCTCCTCCTTTAAGCCGAACATGAATTTCTGTACAGCCGCTCCGGCGATTATAAGTATTGCTTTCTTCGCATTTTTAATGACTCTAAATTCATCATTTAGTAATTCATCTGATACAACATCGGATTCAGGTATTGACAATAATTCTTTCTGCACGGCAAGCGCCGGTTTCATTAAATCAAGGCGCCCTTTCATTGACCGTTTCATAATCATATCAACAGTAAGAAGACGGTTGATTTCATTTGTCCCTTCAAATATCCGGTTTATTCGTGAATCGCGATAAGCTCTGGCTGCAGGATATTCTTCGGAATAACCGTAGCCGCCGTGAATCTGAACTGTTTCATCCACAACATAATTTAGTATTTCCGAGCCGAATACTTTCAGCATAGCGCATTCAATTGCATATTCTTCAGCCGCTTTTAATGCTGCCTCTTCGTACTTGCATCCTTCAGAAGATAATTCTTTTATTTTAGTGTTAATAAGATCACTTACTCTGTAAGTTGCCGATTCGGATGCATAGATTTTTAATGCCTGTTCTGCAATTTTATACTTGATCGCTCCGAAAGAAGAAATTGATTGTCCGAATTGTTTTCTCCCGATTGAATATTCAATTCCTACGGAAGCGACTTTCTTAGCGCTGCCGGTAGTCATTGCGCATAGTTTAAATCTACCGACATTTAGAATATTAAATGCAATGTATTGCCCTTTACCAATTTCACCAAGAATATTTTCTACAGGTACCTTTACATTATCCAAAAACAATGCCCTTGTTGAAGAACCTTTAATTCCCATTTTGTTTTCTTCTTTACCGCGATTAAATCCTTCGGATTTTGCGTCAATAATAAAACAGGTGAATTTATCACCGTCAACCTGAGCGAATGTTATAAGAATATCTGCAAATCCGCCATTTGTAATCCACATTTTCTGTCCATTCAGTATATAATATTTCCCGTCGCTTGAAAGTACTGCTGTTGTTTTTGCCGAAAGAGCATCCGATCCTGAAGTAGGTTCGGTCAGACAATAAGCTGATTTTAATTCTCCGCTTGAAAGTTTAGGAAGATATTTTTTCTTCTGTTCATCGGTTCCATAATATAAAATTGGAAGCGTACCTATACCCGTATGGGCTGCAAAAGAAACACCCCATGAATGACTTGCGCCTAATTCAATTGCTAAGCCTGTATTTGTATTAAAGTCTTCTCCAATTCCACCGTATTCTTCCGGAATCGAAGCCCCCAATAATCCAAGTTCACCTGCTTTATCGAGAAGACTAACTACCAAGCCTTCCTTTTGGCTATCGATTGCATCCAGATTTGGTCTGATTTCTTTTTCAACAAATTCTTTTGCCGAATCGATCATCATTCTTTTTTCTTCGCTGAATTCTTCCGGAATAAAAACGGATTGAGGATCCGTATCGTTAATCAGGAATTCTCCTCCTCCCAATACCTTTGCTTTAATCTGTTCGGTTATCATATCAGACCCTCATATTTAATTAAAAATCATTAATTGTGAATCAGTTTAAAAGTTCAAAAACAGCCGCTACCCCTTGTCCGCCGCCAACGCAAGCTGTAACCATTCCGTATTTCTTTTTTCTTCTTCTTAATTCATTCAATATCTGTATTGTTAGTTTTGCGCCGGTACATCCAAGCGGATGACCTAAAGCTATTGCACCTCCGTTTACATTAACTAATTCCGAATTCAATCCTAATTCCCTTATCACAGCTAATGATTGAGAAGCAAATGCTTCATTCAGTTCAATCAGATCAATGTCATTTAATTTCATATCCGCCTGCTTAAGAGCTTTTGGAATTGCTGCTACCGGTCCAATTCCCATTATTCGAGGTTCAACTCCTTCAAGAGAGTACGATTTCAAAACAGCTATCGGTTGTAAATTCAGTTCTTTGATAAGTTCTCCCGACATAATAAGAAGAAAAGCCGCGCCGTCTGATGTTTGGGAAGAATTACCGGCTGTAACTGTTCCTCCCGAAGCAAAAACAGGTTTTAGTTTACTCAATGCCTGAATGGTTGTATCTGCGCGGGGACCTTCATCAATATCAATTATTTTTCTGCTCGTTTTTCTATTTCCTTTTTCAATAAATACTTCTTCGATTTCAACAGGAGCAATTTCTTCCTTAAATAATCCATTTTGAATTGCCTTAACTGCTTTCATATGAGAGTTAAAAGAAAATTCATCCTGATCTTCCCGGGATATTTTATAATCTTTTGCAACTTCTTCCGCGGTTAATCCCATGTTTAGATAATAATCAGGATGTTCTTTAGCAAAATGATAATTCGGTGAAAGTTTCCATCCTGCTGCAGGGACAAGCGACATTGATTCGGTTCCTCCGGCAATAATACAATCTGCGAATCCGGATCTGATTTTTGAAAACGCAATGGAGATAGTTTCGACTCCCGAAGCACAATAGCGATTTACAATCATTCCGGGAACTCTTTTGGGCAGACATTGCAATGCAATCATTCTACCCATTTGAAGTCCCTGTTCAGCTTCAGGGACCGCATTACCAACAATTAAATCATCAACTAAAAGCGGGTCAAGCTGAGGAACTTTCTTCAGTAAATATTTAATGACATCCGAAGCAAGGTCATCCGGCCGGTAATTTCTAAATCCGCCTTTTTTTGCTTTTCCTACCGCGGATCTGTATCCTGCAACTATAAATGCGTCTTTCATAAGTTCTCTTAATATTTATTCATTGATGGTTTTCTCAATAAGTGATCGTTGATTATTTTGAAAACTAGTTCCTCAACGTTTTTCCAGTAGTTAAAATGCTCTGGATTCTTTCAAGTGTTTTCTTTTCTCCGATCAGACTTAAAAATGCTTCTCTTTCAAGATCAAGCAGATACTGCTCTGATACTAGAGAAGGTGAAGTTAAGTCCCCTCCGCACATTACGTAAGCAAGTTTCTCAGCGATTTTCTTATCATATTCAGAAATGTAATTTGCAGTTAGAAATGAATAAGCGCCGACAAGTAATACCGATAACCCGGATCTTCCAAGAACTTTTATATCTTCTCTCATAGTAGGTTTTGTATATCCTGCATCGGATAATTCAAGTACAGATTTTTTTGCTTCCGAAATAATCCGGTTCCGGTTAAGAACATATTCATCTTTACCGGTTCGGAATATTCCCATATCAAACGCTTTAAGAGCCGAAGTTGATACTTTAGCCTGAGCTATCACAAGATAATTATTCTGCAATTCGGGGAATTCAAGAGCGCCTTCCTTAAATTTTTCCGAAGCTCTTAGAGTCATTTCCTTTGTTCCGCCTCCGGCAGGAATTATACCTACTCCCATTTCAACCAGACCTATATAAGTTTCAGCCCCCGCAACTACTTTATCCGAATGGAGACAAACTTCGCAACCTCCGCCAAGAGCTAATCCATGCGGAGCTGATACAACCGGAACACTTGAATAACGAATTCTCATCATAGAATTTTGGAATGAACGGACAACTAAATCAATTTCATCGAATTCCTGTTCAGCGGCTAGCATAAACATCATAGCAAGATTCGCCCCGGCAGAAAAATTCTGTCCGTCATTACCGATGACCAATCCTCTAAAATCCTTCTCGCATATCTCAATTGATTTATTAATTCCTTCAAGTACTTCGGCGCCTATTGTATTCATCTTTGTCTGAAACTCTAGATTTAATACACCGTCGCCTATATCATGTAATACCGCGCCTGTATTTTGCCACACAGGATGATTTGTTCTTTGGTTATCAAGAATGATAAAATGATCCCTTCCGGGTATTTTCTTATAATTACCTGATTCTAAATCGTAATAAAGTTTTTCACCATTCTCTATTTTATAGAATGCAGAAAATCCCTTTGACAACATATCATAAACCCATTTAGCCGGATTAAGATTTACTTCTTCCATTTCCTTGATTGTGTTTTTAAGACCTAATACATCCCATGTTTCAAAAGGGCCTAGTTCCCAGCCGAAACCGGATCTAAGTGCATCATCAATTCTGAAAAACTCATCGGCAATTTCCGGAATCCTATTGGAAGAATATTGGAAAATCATATATGATAGCTGCCTTAGAAATTCTCCGGCTTTATCTTTCGAATAAGTAACCTGCCGTATCCTTTCTTTCAGGTTTTCAATTTGCTTTGCGGAAGTAACCGACACAAATTTTGTTTTCCGGGAAGGTTCATACTCAAGAGTATTCAGATTCAATTCAAGGATTTCTTTTTTTCCGTCACTGTTTTTTGTTTTCTTATAAAATCCCTGTCCGGTTTTATCACCAAGCCAATTATTATTTATCATCTTTTCGATAAAATCAGGGACAAGGAATATTTCACGCGATTCGTCAAGAGGACAATTTTTATAAATATCGCTTATTACTTTTACCATTGTATCCAGTCCAACAATATCCGTAGTTCTGAAAGTTGCCGATTTGGGTTTCCCCGTCAGCGGTCCGGTCAAAGTATCAATTTCAGAAATTCCAAGTTCCATTTTCCTCATTAGTTTCAAAGCGGCCATACTGCTGAACACTCCAACCCTGTTAGCGATAAATGCCGGAGTATCTTTACATAGTACCGTAGTTTTTCCAAGAAACAAATCACCGTAATCAGCTAAGAAATCAATTATTTCGTTTTTTGTTTTCTCTGTAGGAATAATCTCCATAAGCGGCAAATATCTGGGAGGATTAAAAAAATGAACTCCGCAAAAATGCTGTTGAAAATCCTCACTTCTTCCTTCGAGCATTGAGGAAATTGGTATACCGGAAGTGTTGGATGTGATTAATGTCCCGCTTTTTCTGTAGGGTTCTATCTTTTCAAATATCTTTTTCTTGATATCCAGATTTTCAACAACCGCTTCTATTACCCAGTCGCACTTAGTTAACCATTCAAGATTATCTTCAAAATTTCCTGTTTTGATTCTTGAAGCATATGACTCAAGATAAAGTGGTTCCGGATTTGCTTTGAGTGCATTTTGAAGATTTGAATTCACAATTCTATTCCTTACGACTGGATTATTAAGGGCAAATCCTTTCCCGGTTTCATCAACAGTGAGTTTATCGGGAGCAATATCCAGTAAATAAACATCACAACCGATATTAGCAAAATGACATGCAATCCTGGAACCCATTATCCCTGATCCAAGAACAGCTATATTTTTAATTTTTCTTATCATAATAAATCCGGATATATTATTTCTTATTATTTATTAGTTTTATATTATTATAAAACATCACTTTTTATTGAGTCATCATATATTTTGCCGATTAGATTTTTATATTTGTCCATCAATATTTTTCTTTTTACTTTCATTGTAGGAGTCAATTCGCCTGTTTCAACCGACCAAAAATCAGGCACAATTGCTATTTTTTTTACCTGTTCTATATGACCGAACCTTTTATTGAATTTTTGGACATCTTTCCATATTCTTGATTTTACTTCTTCGGATTGGACTATTTCTTCTCTCTGAATTAAATTCAGTTTTTTCCTCTTACTCCATTTTCTGATAAACTCAAATTGAGGCTGAATTATTGCGGCAGTATATTTTTCATTTTCTCCTATTACCATAATTTGTTCAATAAAGTTTGATTCTCTCATTTTATTTTCTATCGGCTGCGGAGCAACGAACTTCCCTCCGCTTGTCTTGAATATTTCTTTTAACCTTCCTGTTATTTTTAAGAACCCCGCTTCATTAAACTCACCAATATCGCCTGTATGAAACCATCCCTTCTCATCGATTGCAAGTTGCGTTGCTTCGCAATTATTGTAATATCCTTTCATAAGATTGGCGCCTTTGGAAAGAATTTCACCGGTACCGGATATTTTAATTTCCACCCCGGGAATAGTTTTACCGACAGTCCCGAAATAGAATCCGCCTTTTTCAAATCTGTTGCAGGTTAATACAGGTGAAGTTTCTGTAAGACCGTACCCTTCAATAATAGGAATATCGGCTGCAGTGAATATTCTAGACAATCTGGGTTGCAATGCTGCGGACCCGCTAATAATACCTACAACTTCTCCCCCGAGCGCTTCGGCCCATTTCACAAATACAATCTTCCTTGCAAAATATAATCTCAATCTATAAAACCAGTCATTTCTTCCTTGCTGTCCATAATGATTTGCGAGATTAACGGCCCATCCGAATATCGGTTTTTTCAATACATTCAGCTTTTGCCCTGCTGTCATTATTTTTTCAAATATCTTTTCTATAAGTCTTGGTACGGTTACAAAAAAATTCGGCTTTATTTCTTTTATGTTTTCACCGATAAAGTCCATACCCTGAGGATAATTAATTGATGCGCCGATAAGCATATAGAAATAAACCGTAGATCTTTCGAAGATATGACAGAGCGGCAAAAAACTGATAGTTTTTTTAAAATATTGTATCGGCATTATCATTACAAGTGAATTAACATTACTCATAATATTATTATGTGTAAGCATCACTCCTTTTGGTATACCGGTAGTTCCTGAAGTATAAATAATTGTAGCAAGATCGTCGGATTTAATATTGTTTATAAGTGTAGTAAGTTTTGATCTGAATGATTCATTATTCTGATTAATAATATCAGTCCAATGAGGGCATTTATCAACTTTATTAAAAGTATAAATCTTCTCAATTTTTGTTTTAGTTTTTTTACTTACATTCTTAATAGTATGATATAATTCCTTATCCTCAACAAATGTCATCCTTATTCCGGCATCATCAAATATAAAAACGAAATTATCCTCACTTGTATTTGGATATAGTGGAACAAGTATTCCGCCGACTTGTAAAACAGCGAGATCAATAAAAGTCCATTCAACACGGTTCTTTGAAATAACTGCAATTTTATCTCCCTGATTTATTCCTGAATTCAGTAGACCAAGACTTACATCATCGATTATCTTTTTACATTCGGATGTGCTGTATCTTCTCCAGGATCCTGTAACTTTGTCGGAGATACATTCATCTTTGGGATTATTTTCAAGTTGAAATGGAATTAAATCAGTTAATCTGTTTTGTTGCAGTTTAGGTAAGTTCAATTAAATTACCCGCTCCTATATTAAGCGTTTTAATTCAATTATTAGCACTGAAAGCTAAACTACTTAAATCGAAAAATAGTTTCGTAAGGATGAGTGATAGTTAGAAATGATGTGAAAGGTCAAACGTCAAAGGTGAAACGTGATCAAATATTATTCAAGACCAATCTTCTTGAGAATAGCTTTTTCGTAGGTATCATCCTCTCCCGGATAGCGTAATCCTTTCAGTCCTTTTTCTTTTGCGAGAGCCCATAAAATACTTTCCCCTGCCGGTAATATATTCGGCAGCATTTCATATACGGGATCTTTAAATGATTCAGAAGCGTCAATAGCTTTCCATTTATTATTGACGAACATTTTTATAACATCAGTAAGAAACATTGCGTTAATTAAATTATGGTGTAAAAGAATAATATGTTTAACAGAACGGTTCAATACAATATGTGAAAGACTGTCGTAGTAACAGGCACGATCCCAAAGATGATGTAAATATGCTTCTTTAAATTTAGTAAGATCTGCCTTAGGATTTTTTTTTAACAGATCATGAAGAATGCTGTTATAATACCAGTCGCTTGCATCAACAGAAACCGGGGCAGGTTTATAACCGATTGAATTAAGAAAGGCTCTAAATCCATCACGCTTTTCTTTTGTATCTCCTTCTTTAAGAAATGTGAAGCGGAATCGTTTTGCATAACCGGGCATTTTATTAATAACCGAATCGCAACCTAGAACTTCTTTCTCATAATCATTAAGTGAAACTTTGCTGCTGTGAAAATATGGATGAGTAACGGTGTGGTTTCCAATCATATGCCCCTGTTCGCCCCATTTCCTTACTAAATTCAAACGTGCGGGATTATTATCTTTAATAGTTAGGAAAATCGCTGCTTTAATGTTTGCCTCTTTGAGTTGACTTAGAATGGCATTGTTGCAATCAACCGCACTCATAAATAATGTGTCATCCATATGGGGGCCATCATCAAAGGTAAAAGCGATTTCCTGAGCTTTATGGTTTTGAAACAAATTGAAGAAAATGATTATTAAATAGTAAAATTTGCAATTTGAATTCAATTATTCAATTCCGGATTTATTGTAAAATTAGTGTCATGAAATATAACAGTTCCTTCTATATGTACTAATCAGTACTTAACATGATCCATTTCATGCACAGGTATTTCAGATAAAAAAATAAAGCTTCAACTTGAAATCCTTGACTGAAAAATAAAAGCGGTCAAGACCAAAGTCCTTTCCGCTTTTATTTGAAATCTCACAACTATGAGCCACTCACCGACATTACTTAATTAATATCATCTTCTTCGACTGAACAAAATCATTTGCTCGAATTGTATAAATATAAATTCCGCTTGATAATTTACTTGAGTCAAATGGAACTGAATAATTCCCGGCTTGTTGATTTTTATCTGAAGCATTACATGATTCCCCCAGAATTTTATTTTATCATCCCAATATGTAACGAATATATCCCAATCACACCAATATTTTGGCGGATGATTACAGTCGCTTCTGCTGTAGTAAATTTTCTTTCTATTTTCTTCATAGTAATTTCACATAAATCCGAAAATAATTACTCTAAAAGAATACCCTCTTTTTTCCACACCACATTACATTTCCTAAATAAACCGTTATTGGAAAAGCATTATTGTCTTTAGTTTTAATAAACTTTTAAATAAATACTCGATGAGTCAATATGATATAGAATAAATTTTAATATATAATATAGAAGCATAATTCTGGAATATGTGCTTGGTGGATTTAATACAAAATGTACGGTTTAATAAATTCATTTTATTTCCCATAATATATTATTTTACAATTTTAGGACGACTTATTTTAATTGCAGAGTCTTCTTTTAGAAATATGGACAGATAAAGCAATTTCACTTGTGCTATTATATTGATTATATTTAAGTAATAAAAAAATGACATGAGCACATTCAATTTAGAACGGCAGATCGAGTATTGGAAAAATCTTTCTCAAGCAGATATTATAACTGCTGAGATTCTGATTGAAAAAAGAAGGTTTTTGCACGGGCTTTTCTTTTGTAACCTTACAATTGAAAAAGCAATGAAAGCCCATTTTGTAAAGCGAAATCTTAAACTTGCACCGAAAACGCATAATCTTCTCTATCTAGTAGATAATACAGATTTGGTACTTGAAGAATCGATGATGGAATTTTTAGGAATACTTCTGAAGTATCAATTGGAAGGTCGATATCCCGAAAATGAGATAGACTCGCCAGCAAAAGAAGTTTCAGAGAATTATCTCAAACAAACAAAGGAACTATTGGGATGGTTGATTCAAAAGTTATAGACATAGTTAAGAAATATCTGAGTATACTCTCTAAAGAAGGAATTTTAATCAGCAAGGCATTTCTTTATGGCAGCCAGGCTCACGGTACGGCTACTGAAGAAAGTGATATAGATTTGATGTTAGTCTCCCCACTATTTGATGAAGATACAGATAAATATGCCCCAGTACTTTGGCTTTCGACAAGGAAAGCGAGTTATAAGATTGAACCAATAGCCGTCGGTCAGAAAAGATTTCAGACAGATGATAGTTCTCCACTTATAGAAATTGTTCGGCAAGAAGGGATTGAAATTGCTTCTTGAATTTTAAAGCATGAGAAGGGAGTAGTTAAAATATTAAGGAGTTCTTCCCGGTCTGAGTTGTTGGAAAAGTCTTGTAACGTCCATATTTAAAACCCCGTATACATTATATAACGCAAATGATTTGCGTGGTATAATTGTAAAAAAGAACCTTCCCTTTTTATTTTATGCGGAGTAATTTTCCGCTAAGATTAATATTGTTTTTTGTTTTCATATAATAAAAATAAACTCCCGGAGCTGTGTAAACCCCATTATTGTTTTTCCCATCCCAGCGTAAAAAAGTTTCTCCTTGGGATGGATTTCCAATGTTTAATTTCCTTACTTCCCTGCCAAGAATGTCA
>Ga0182027_10011826_pt1 | contig 12290 bp, 9 predicted proteins | sample 712E1DmetaG_FD_121300 | JGI IMG/M metagenome (GOLD analysis project Ga0182027, IMG submission 121300) | Permafrost microbial communities from Stordalen Mire, Sweden - 712E1D metaG (Illumina Assembly) | ecosystem: Environmental > Terrestrial > Soil > Wetlands > Permafrost | place: Sweden...
TACCCAGTCTCTTCGCAATCTGCACCCAGACCCATCCAGGCGGTTTAACCTCACCCGGCGGGTCAACACATTTCTGCTTGTAGATAAAATAATTGCCGCTGAGGTTCGTCGGCACAGAAACAAACAGGTCTGCAGAACCGCCTCCAATTCCGAAACATGCATCTCTTCCTTCAAAAGCTTTATGCATTTGCGGTAGAACGATATCGGCATACCTGGCGCTCGGATTATCCAGATGGTAGGACATTACAACACAGAAATCCAACTTCTTGAAAGCCTGTATGTTGGTGTTAATATCCGGGTGGGTCATTAATGGATTCGTAGTCGACAGGATAATCATTTTAATGTTGGGAAGGGGATCCCCTGGAACATTGCCGATGCTGTTACTGTACTCTTCTTTGGAGATTTCACCCTTCTCCATCCTTTCGTGCAACACGATCGCTTCCGGCCATTTCATTAAAGCCAATAGAACCGGCGCCCGGTAAAACCCGGGTTTTCTCTGCCAATCTACGAAGGGCTTTGGTATTGAAGATTCGTGTACGCCAAATTCGCCCGCCGAATCCGCTGAAGCAGTTCCCCCAACACTAATGGTGTTTCCAGTCAGGGCTTGTAAATACATTGCTGCCCTGATGCCGTTCTCTCCGTAGAATTGACGTCCTAATGACCAGGCCGTATGGAGATTTACCGGTTTGCTGCGGGCATATAGTCTGGCGAATTGCGTAATAGTCTCGGCTGGAACCCCGCAAATTTGTTCCGCCCATTGCGGCGTTTTATCGGTGCTATCGGTCACACCTAAAACATACTCTTTCCACGCCTGCAAGCCTTTTGGTTCCACATACTTTTTTATGAAATCATTATCGCAGAGATTTTCCTTAAACCAGACATTAGCCATGGCAATCATCATCGCCACATCAGTGGTCGGACGTATCGGTATCCATTGACTGGCCACCGTCTCGGCGGTGGGAGTATATCTCGGCTCAATGGAAATGATCGGGATTCCCCGTTCTCTGGCCCGCATCATTGTATAAACGACATGATTACTCAGAGTTGTCCCCGGATTAAACCCCCACAAGACTATGAGTTTAGCTTTCAACATGTTCCCCTCGTCCTGGCGATCGCTATGTCCATCACTTCCCAATACCCACCGCTCCGGCTCAGCCACCCCGTTCTTAGAATGAATGCCCCATCCGGCAACGCCCGCACCAAACCAATCACTGAGCGGGAAATCTTTCCAGTCGTCTCCAATCGAGTATGGGCCGTATTTTTCTTTACATTCTTTTAGATTCTTGGCGATGGTATCGAGCGCCTCCTCCCAGGAAATCCGCTCCCATTTCCCGCTGCCCTTCTCACCAACCCGTTTCATCGGATATTTCAACCGGTTGGGATCGTAAAGGTTACGGATATGGGCATAGGCTTTAGTGCAGGGTCGAGCGGAAATCAGACACTTATCTATGTCTTCAACTGACAGTCGCCCATCCTCCCGGGCGATGCCGGAATTTAACGTGTCATCCGGTTCAACCGCCCAAATTTTACCGTCCCGGATATGTACTTTGATGATACATACGTTGAAGCAGTGTTCGCTACAGGTAGTATATCTGATAATATCTCCAACCTGCTTCTCGCTATCCAGATTCGTTATATTCATAATTTCCGACCTCACCCTTGAAGTATAGGTCTCTTCTGCATCTAATATACTATAAAACCAGAATCGCCGGTGGATGTTAGGTAGTGGTGTGCATGCCGAAGCCACTCGGTTTGCAGATTTAAATAGTCACGTCAATTATTATTTATGATAGAACCTGAACTGTCTGGCCGGTATGGGCCACATATGTTATATTTCCAGACGGTTGTTCTTTTAAATCGATAATCTTACAAAACATAGCGGGTAGTCCATAAATACAACAGGATTTAATTCATTGGATAGATATTCTCGCCTTCAATTCTGATAATGCCGCGCTGTGCCATGTCATCGACGGCTGCTTTGGCTATCATTCTCGCGCTTCCCAGATCAAGGGAGCGGTCTTTGCTCTGGATCAAAGGAAGCATTTCGGCTAAAGTAAATGTTCCCTGGCTCAGCAGCGCCTCAATTATTTTATACACGCATTCAACTGTAACGCTCGCACATATGCTATCTATAACGTACTGCAGGGCCATAAGATCTCTCCTACTTTACTTTATGGTTCAATAAAATCCATTTTTTATTAAATGGCTTCTCCTCTTTAGCTCTTTAAATATTTATCGAAGAAAACAAAAGTCTTCTCCCACGCATCCATTGCCTGCTGTTGGCGGTATGCAGCCCGGTCATAAGACCAGAAGGAATGACCTGCACCGTCATATCGGTGAAATTCATAGTTTTTTCCAAATTTTTTAAGCTCTGCTTCAAGTTGATTAACCTTTTCAGGAGAAGGGTTCTGATCGTCATTTCCGAAAAGACCCAGCAAAGGGATCGCTAGGTTTTTAATGTAATCGATGGGTGCTACCGGGTTTTGTGGTGTAAGTTCTTCTTTGGACATAATTACTCTCCCGCCCCAGCAATCTACTACAGCGTCAAAACCTTTTACCCGGCAAGCGACTAAAAAAGCATGCCGTCCGCCGGAGCAGCCGCCAATGACCCCAATTTTCCCGTTACAATTGGGGAGCGACTTAAGCAATCTCATTGCTGCTTCACAATCACCTACCACACAATCATCAGGGACCGCACCCTGTTCCCGTACCCTGGCTGCGACTTCTTCCGGGGTACCGTGTCCAAACCGCGAGTATAAGTTCGGACAGATAACCAAAAAGCCATGTTGTGTAAACCGCCGGGCTATCTCCCGATATAGTTCATCCCATCCCGGCATGTGATGAATCAGCACAATACCCGGGAAAGGTCCCGACCCAAGCGGTCGTACGAAATAAGAATTTACTATATTGCCGTTATAACCCACAAAATTCATTGTTTCCGCCAGCATGCCTTCATATTTATCGGTTCTTAAATTGTTCCACATAGTCATCCTCCTTTTAAAAATATTACAGTTTAATAAACATTGGTTTAGCAGACTTCAGGCAGTCTATTCGAAGCTTTGAAAATACTTAACGTCCACCGCCAGTAACCAGGATTCTTACCAGGATAAACGTACTTGATTATGTGGTAATTGATTATTACTAATGGTCTTATAATAGTCTGAACTAACAAATTATTCTCGATAGCACCCTATTTTGTGATTAAAATTGTGTATTCGGAAGCTAAAGAGGTATCCATTAAATTATGAGACCATTAGTAACCACAATATTAGGTTCCTTTCAGGTGACTGTCAAATATTGATTTTCATGCTGCAGGGATTCGCTGGAAAGTCAGTTTTGAGTAACGCGTTACAAGCGATTTGACCTTATGTCTCAAGGTCTATAATATATTCAGAAAAGCATGCATCTAACAAAATCCGGAGTGCATGGTTTATGTAAATACTTTGTTAATTATCAGCCGCCATCTCAAATAAGTTAAATTGAAACCGGGTTATTGCCGGTGTTCACTGTGAAGGGGGAGGGCTTATCCATGAAAACCTCTGACTTGCTTGTCAAATGCCTTGAAAACGAGGGTGTCCAATTTGTCTTCGGTATTCCGGGTGAGGAAACCCTCGATCTTATGGATTCCCTGAGTAAATCGAGCATCAGGTTTGTGCTAACCAGGCACGAACAAGCTGCCGCTTTCATGGCAGATGCCTATGGTAGATTGAGCGGGAAGGCTGGAGTCTGTCTTTCTACGTTGGGACCTGGGGCAACGAACCTATTGACAGGAATAGCTGACGCTTTTTTGGATAGAGCGCCGCTTGTCGCCATTACAGGGCAGGCTGACCTAAAGCGTATTCATAAAGAATCACACCAATACGTTGACATTGTGGAAAACTTCGAAACCGTTACAAAATGGAATACAAGAATTGAGGTCCCCGATGTGGTGTCAGAAGTTGTTCGAAAGGCTTTCAAAGTTGCAGAGACGGAAAAACCAGGTGCTGTCCATTTAGAACTTCCTGAAAACGTGGCATCCATGGATGCAGACGAAACTCATGAAAAGCCTATTGTGCCTATACGAGCGCGGAGAAGTTCTCCCGATAACCATTCATTAAAACACGCCTCCGAATTGATTGAAAAATCTCGATCTCCAATGATAGTAGCCGGAAATGGGGTTATAAGAAAAAATGCGGCTTCGCAACTCCGGGAATTTGCAGAACATTTTGGTATTCCGGTAGTGACGACCTTCATGGGTAAGGGAGCTGTAACAGCTAAAAGCAACTGTTACGTAGGAACCCTCGGTCTGGCGAAGGACCGGCTGATTTCAGAGGTGTTTGGGAAGTCTGACTTAGTGATTGCTGTCGGTTATGACCTTGTAGAGTATGCCCCGACTTCGTGGAATCCTGATTTGGACAAGAAAATAATCCACATCGATTTCACGACTTCGGAGGTTGACCTCCATTATGTGCCTGAGGTGGAGATCAATTCAGATATCAGGGAAACCATAGAGCTTTTAGGCGGGATGATCGGCAATGTCAACAAAGTAGATTATTTTCCCCTGCTCCACCAGGAAATGATTGAGACCTTTGAAAAAGAAGGAGCAGTGAACTCGTGGCCAGTCCGCCCGCAGCGGGTGCTCCACGCAGCAAGGAAGATCCTGGGAGATGATGACATTCTGGTCAGCGATGTCGGGACGAATAAACTATGGGTTGGGAAGTTCTATCCGGTATATAGCAACAATACCCTGCTCATATCCAATGGTTTTGCGTCTATGGGGTTTGCCCTTCCGGCCGCTATTGCCGCTAAGCTATTGTATCCCCACAAAAAAGTGCTGGCCGTTTGTGGAGATGGTGGATTTCTAATGAATGTTCACGAGTTAGAGACTGCCAATCGCCTGGGACTTAATATCGTGATCATAATTTTCAGGGACGACGGCTACAACCTCATAAAGTGGAAGAGTATGAGTAAATTTGGCAAGGCTTTCGGGGTGAATTTCTCAAACCCTGACTTCGTGCAACTTGCGGATAGTTTTGGGATTGAGGGCGTAAGAATCCAGTCTGCGGATTCCTTAGAGCAAACACTGACCTGGGCATTTTCCCGGGGAAAACCGGTTGTTATCGATGTACCAATAGATTATTCATCTAATGAATTACTTACCCGCCTTCTGTAAAAGTTAAAAACAAGCCTTACCAGTATGAAGAATCTTCAGGAAATAACCAACTTAGATCGTTATAATAAGGTAGAAAAATAAAAAAAGGAGCTTTACAATGGAAACTGCTGAATTAGCCACCCTGATCAAGACCCGCCGTTCGATTCGTTTGTTTCAGGATAAACCGGTACCGGAAGCCATACTGTTAGAGGCTGTCGAAACGGCTATTTGGGCGCCTAATGGCGGCAATGCCCAGAACTGGCGCTTCTTCATTATCCGTGATAAGAAAATTATCAAAAATGTCGCCGATGCCATACAGGCGGATATGAAAACAATGATGTCATGGCCGGAAATGGCTAACGCGGGGCCGCCAGCTTCCCGTCCCGGCAGTCCTCCCCGGGTAGACCCGCTAAGTACTGCACCAGCTCTGATTGTCGTAGCGGCTATCCGATCCCCTAATCCAATGGTTGACGCAATGGCAAAAAGGGCTAAAACCGATCCTAAAGCCAGGCAGATGTTCGAAGGACTGCAGGTTGTAGCCGGATGGGCGCAATCCACATCGGCGGCGGTAGCCACTCTAATGCTGGTTTTACATCAAAAGGGATTAGGGACACTATGGATGACAGGCGGGCTGCATGCTAAGGCTGATATAGAAAAGCTACTTAAAATCCCGGTGGGTATGGATGTAGTCACGCTCGTTCCGGTTGGTTATCCGGCAGAAAGTCCGATTAAGGACCGCAAACCGGTAAGCGAAGTCTGCCAGATAATCAAGTGAGTCGATCCGATTAAAGACGAGGATAACACGTATATGATAGGCAAGAGAGAAAGGAAACCGAGACGCCCTATTTATCCGACTCCCGCCGGTTTGATTGTGTCGGTCGATGCCAAAGGCAAGCCAAACATTATTACTCTTGGTGAGATTTTTAACCTGAGCGTTAAAAATCCGGTATGGGTTGGTATTGCTGTCAGGGCAGCCAACTATTCTCACCAGCTCATTAAGGAACAGGGTGAATTTACCGTGAACTTACCCACCGCGTCAATGCTTTCTGAAGTTCAAGGTATCGGAAGATGCAGCGGGAGAGACGGAATCGATAAATTCGCCAGGTTTAATTTAACCCCTTTACCATCAAAATTTATTAAACCACCAATCATCGCCCAATGCCCGGTTAACCTGGAATGCCATGTGGTGGGATTCCATCATGCCGGTGATCACGATTTGTTCATTGGAGAGGTCTTGTTAGAGCATGTTGATGAGGATAAGTCCAACGCTGATGGGGAACGTGACGAGAGTAAATTAGATCCATTGATCTGGCTCGGGAGCGGATTCTATCGGCTGGGGGAGAAAATTGGGGAGCACCGTTAAACGCATTGAGGAGTACCATGGATAAGGAGGCAAAGTTTGACCGCAATTGGTGGGTCAAATTGGGAATACCGCAATATGGCGGAATAATGAAAATCCGGGCCAGCCGAAATATCGAGAATTTTGACCCGTATTTTACCTTCGAACTTTCGAGTATTTACGGAGGGTGGATGGAAAGGCTGGTTGCCGACGACTGGACATTGGATCCGGCAGTTTTTGAATATCAATTGCCCTGGCACCCATCCAAATACATGAAAGGCTAACTTGCGGAGAGCTGGGATTTTCCGGACCCCGTCACGCATGTTATCCATCTGCGAAAAGGCATCCACTGGCAGAACATGTCCCCTGCATATGGCAGAGAATTTACAGCTGACGATGTTGTATTTCACTTTAACAGATTGCTGGGATTAAACCACTTTCCGGACCCAAGCCCGTTCCCTGCAGAGGTCGGGTTTCAGGAACTTACATCGGTAACGGCAAAAGACAGGTACACTGTCATCTTTAAATGGAACATGCCTAACCCGGAGTTCATCATGGAGCATCTGCACGGCGTCTCGTTGCGGCAGTGCATTGAGAACCCGGAAGCAGTTCGCAAATGGGGCGACCTCAGCGACTGGCATCACGCCATCGGTACCGGACCGTTTATCTTGAAAGATTTTATTTCCGGCAGTTCAGCAACTTTGATCAAGAATCCTGATTACTGGGGTTACGACGAACGCTACCCTCAGAATAAGCTGCCGTATGTCGATGCGATCAAATACAAGGTGATACCCGATCAGGATGCAGCGCTAGCGGCGATGCGCTCTGGCGAACTCGACGTAATCGCAGGTGGGGTTACTGCTGAGCAGGCGCAGGCAATGCGCCGCACAAACCCCGAAATACTGCAGATACGCATCAAGACAAGACAGGCTGTCACCATTCAACCGAGGAATGATCGGGCGCCCTTCAACGACATCAGAGTCCGCAAAGCGATGCAATTGGCGCTTAATCTGCCGGCTATCGCCAGAGATTACTATCATAGTCTTGTCGAGCCGTATCCTTCTTCGGTGCTATCAAGCTATTATTCAAAAGTGATGCCGGGGTGGGGTTTCCCCTACGAACAGTGGCCGCAAGATCTCAAAGACGAATATGCCTGCAATCCGGACTCAGCAAGACAATTACTGGCCGATGCCGGTTATCCGGCAGGTTTCAAAACAAACATAGTGGTAGATACAGCATCGGACATGAAGCTGTTGGAAATAATAAAGTCATCGTTTGCCCGGATTGGTATTGAAATGGAAGTACGGATGATGGAATCCAACGCTTGCACCAGCTTTGTACAGCAGGGCAAACACGATCAGCTGGTGTACCGTGAATATGGTCCGTTAGGTCACAGTTATGCACCGTTCCAGGCGGTCACCCGGCTCCATACCGGCGCTAATATCCTGATGGTTAGTGACCCTGTTATCGATGCCTGTTATGCAAAAGCTCGCTCCGCTAAAAATGAGGGTGAATTGAAACAGGTAATAAAAGATATGAACGAGCGCGTAGCCAGACAGCACTTTGCAATAAGCCTGCTGCAGCCAATCGAGTATTCACTGTGTCAACCATGGCTTAAGGGTTATCACGGTCAAATTCATTCCCTCTGGATGGGGATTGGCGGACCCAGCAGATTGAGCTTTTACGGGGCGCGATTCTGGATAGACCAGGAGCTGAAACAATCACTGACCACCGTTTCAAAAGAGGACAGGGAAGTTAATTAATATCCGCAAAGACTGGAGGTAGAAAATGAAAATTGATCCCGGCGATTCTAACCTGCAAGATTCCTCTCATTTAATGACTGATATCGTGGTACCGCGGCCAATTGCCTGGGTTTCTACTGTGGATGAAAACGGGGTATTCAACCTTGCGCCGTTTTCTTGCTATGGACTGGTGAGCAGTTTCCCGATGGTGATAGGTTTTTCCGTTGGATCGTATCGAGACGGGAAAAAGAAAGATACCATCAGAAACATCGAATTGACCAAAGAGTTTGTTATAAACGTAGTTACCGAAACATTAGGGCCGGCCATGAACATAACCTCGGCATCATTTCCCAGAGAGGTGAGCGAATTCACCAAAGCCGGACTTACACCCGTCAAAGCAGACATTGTCAATGCACCTATGGTGTTAGAGTCGCCGGTCAAGATTGAATGCCGTGTTATCCAAATAATCGAGTTTGGAAAACCACTCGTGACCAGCCTTGTTCTTGGCTCAGTGTTACGGTTACACATCGCGGATGAATACTGGAATAAGAAATCAGGTCGCATCGAAGGACTCAGGCTGATCGCGCGTTTGGGTGGAGATGGCGACTGGTACTGCCGCACCGGGGATACGTTCCAAATGAAGCGCCCAATAATTTAATTTATTATTGGCCTATCCGGTTTCAAGATAGATAGCGTCCCGATAAACGAAAGGACAACTAGCAAAGAGCTGGGATTTTCCGGACCCCGCCACGCATGTTATCCATCTGCGCAAATGCGTCCGCTGGCACAACATACCACCGGCCAACGGTCGTGAGTTTACCGCTGACGATGTTGTATTTCATTTTAACAGATTGCCGGGATTAAACCACTTTCCGGATCCAAGCCCGTTCCCTGCAGAGGTCGGGTTTCAATAACTTACATCGGTAACAGTAAATATCGGCTGAGACCCGATCAGGATGCGGCGCTGGCTGCGGCGCGCTCCAGCGAACTTGACGTAATCGCAGCTGGAGTTACAGCTGAGCAGGCGCAGGCACTTGTCGCAAAAAGGTGGGAGGAAATACCAAGATGAAACATGGAAATAATGCTCACGCATCCATTCTACTATGCGCATACCATCCAATTTAGCAATCGAGTATTCAGAGCGTATTCATGAATGTCCGGCTTAAAGCATTATAATAATTAGTATTGCTTTAATTTGTACAAATTGAATCAAGCATAATAGTGTCACACAGGTTTTGACAAGTAGCCAGCGAGTCTACTTACGTATTTTTTTTATTTCTTTTTCAGTTTCCTCGGCGAGTTTCTTGGCGCCATTGTCAATATCTTTGCCAACTTTCTTGATTCCCTCTTTGGCGTCCTTACCTAGTTTTTTGAGTTCCTTATCAGCCTTTTCAACTATTTCTTTAGCCATTTACAAACCTCCAATTTCAATGTTACAACTTAAAAGATTAACCATAATTTACATCTTATCGAAAAATATATCAACATATTGACGAATTAGTGGACTATTTAGTGCAGCCAGGATTTGAATAGCCGATTTAAGCTTATATTGGAAAGTAACAAATTACCGTGACTTCTTCCCCATCCAGCGGCAAGCAGCTGAAATTTAGGATGCCTACGGTCCAAAAAGCAACTAAAGACAGCCCAGTGGATGTTGAGTTTGACTTTCTATAATGTTTGTGCGAAGGTATTTACATAAAAAACAAACAAAAATTTTTGCGGGAGAATTGTTGTGCTACCGAGTCGTTCCTTGTTATATAGGATTTTTTTCTTACTCCCTGTTATTTTATCTTTATTTTTAGGAATAGCTTCATGCGGAACAAAGGCTGCAGCTTTTACTCCTTTAACGGTGTTATCGATTGTTGGAGGCAATGTTCTCATTCAAAAAACAGGCTCTAGTAATTGGAGCGCTGGAAAAGAAGGGACGACACTGCAAGCCGGTGACAAAATCAAAACCGACACTGCTGCTACGGCCACGGTAACCTTCTTTGATGGCAGTACGATCGATTTGAATGGCGGCACCGAGATATCTCTCGATGAACTACTGAGCAAATCATCAACCACACCCAAGACCATTAAAATCGGTCAGACCATCGGTGAGACGAACAGCACTATCGTAAAGCTGGTGGACCCGGCTTCACGCTACGAAATAGATACTCAATCCGGTGTCGCCGCAGTCAGGGGTAGTAAAATGGCTGTCCTGGTATCTACCGATGGTACTACTCAGGTTTATAACATTGAAGGCAGAATTAGTTTCACGGGGCAGGGACAAGAAGTGATGATTCCCGTAGGCTCGGTCAGTACCGCAAAGCCCGGCCAAGTACCGAGTACCCCACAACCAGGAACACCACCTACAATCGGTGGTTCAAATGCGACCTCGATTTCTTCAACAAGCGGATGGCAACAGTCCGGGTTATATCTTAATGCAGGGGATAAATTCTACGTGGATTACCGGGGCGGAAGTTGGACTGTTGATTACACGAAATTCCCCTATGTCGGTCCTAGTGGTTATTCCTCTGATATTGATAAGACAATTGATCATGGATCAAACGCTAAGATAGACACTTCTGTTCCTTATGGTTATCTATTAGGTACAGTAGGTAATGGCAAAGAGACACCGATTGGGAATTACAGCGGTCCCTTTACTGCAGACGCCAATGGTTACTTATCTCTCAGAATTAATGATACGGACTCCACTTTAGGGGATAATGACGGCGCAATTACCGTTAATCTGCGTGTTGCATCGCTTGAGTCCACAAATCAAACAACTATGACTGCTTCAACTACAACCTCGACACCTGCAACAATGCCTTCTTCTATTTCAATAATAACAACATCATCAGCTATCTTAGCGGTGGGTTCTACCACCACGGCTACAAGTTCAACAACAAGTACCGCATCGGCTCCAACGTCGGTCGCAACAAAATATCAAAACACCACCTACGGATATGCGATCCAGATACTCCCGGAATGGACGGTACATAGTGCTGATGCGAGTAATGTATTCATTGATTCTTCAGGCCAATTAGCCAACATCGAGATTTTGTCCACGACTCAATCTGGATCAAATCTTGACGCCTTCTTAAATTATTGTGTATCGACATTTAAACAGAGAGACCCAGATTATGCAGAACAATCACGCACCAAGATCACGGTGTCGGGAGATTTACCTGCCTATTACATAAACCTTACCTATAGCAAAGCCGGTGTGGCATTACAGGGATTAATGTTAGTAACCGTAAAAGATAAATACGGGTACTGTTTGATTGGAGAGACACCATCTACCCAATGGGGTAATTATGGCAGCAACCTGGCTAGCATAATTAACAGTCTGACAGTCAATTATTAAGTGGGCACTCATTTCTGCATACCCACTTTATTTTATCGTGAGCACTTCCCCATCCACCGGCTTGCACCTGAAGCTTGGGATGGCGAGTAGTCACATAATTAATAATCTCCAACTAATTCGTATCTGAGTTGAAGCGTCGTTGGGTAGTTATTTTGTTAAAATTCATTTTTGGTCGAGAGGATTATTATTAATTGAATTCGGTATAATGGTAATTTGATTAGGGTAAAAGTGTAAATATTTGAATTGCACTCAAGCGTGAGAATTAATATCCTTTTTCTTATGTCATAAATTTGTCATATATTAGCTCTACTATTTATGCTTTTGTCACTATGTTTACAGTAAAATTAAGTAAGCATTCAGCATTACTATAATGGTTCGCTAAAGATAAAAGGAAATTGGAAATCAGATCATTTGAGTATTATCGTTTTGGACATATGACTAAGTAAATAACCGGAGCCGAATCCCTAAGGTCTCTTAAAAAAAACTCCGGGGGATGGTTATTAATCACCTTGTGTTCGGGCGGTCGTAAGTTACGATAGAACTCAACTTATGATAAGCAGAAACCTAAGTTCGATATTATTGAATATGACCTCGTAATTCCGGACCTTCTCATCCCGAAAGTCTATGGCATAAAGTTTGCCATTATCAACTAAACGATAATTTAAATGAGATGTCACTACAAGGAGGAGAATATGCCTTACCGAATTGAAAATCAAAAAGACCATAAAA
>Ga0182027_10011827_pt1 | contig 12290 bp, 13 predicted proteins | sample 712E1DmetaG_FD_121300 | JGI IMG/M metagenome (GOLD analysis project Ga0182027, IMG submission 121300) | Permafrost microbial communities from Stordalen Mire, Sweden - 712E1D metaG (Illumina Assembly) | ecosystem: Environmental > Terrestrial > Soil > Wetlands > Permafrost | place: Sweden...
AGCGCATCCCTGAACTGCTGGAGTTCTACGGCAATGAAGTCATCTTCCTGGTGGGTGGGGATCTTCTGCGCAACCACGCGGAGATCGAGAAGAACTGCGAGCGATATCGGAAGATGGTGGACAGCGCTTAAAGCGGGTTGGGGCACGAGTGGGGTGCGCACGCCGAATCCCAGTGCTGGGTGCCGGGGAGTTACTCTGCGCTTGACAGCATGGGCCGTCCAGACATTTACTTCTTCTGGACTTGAGGGTCATAGTCATGGCGTCAGAAGGCAAGGATCAACCAATTCAAGCGCTGGTCGACGGTTCCGAAGCGCCCAGTGATACCCCAGAGGTGCTGAAGGTCGTTCTGACCCGCAATGAGAACCAGGCCTCGCGCCGAGCGTTCTTCCGAGGTCTTTTGGCGGGCGGCGCGGTCGCCTTGGCTGGCGCAGGCGTAGCCGGGTGTGGAGACGGTGAATACGATCTACAAGTAGATTCGCAGGGCCACTGCCGTTGCCACGTGGTCTGTTCGTGCGACTCCCAAGGTCAGGAGGGACAGAGTTACGATTCCCAGTGGAATGGGAATGTGTGCACATGTAACACCGTTTGCACCTGCGAATCGGTGTGCAACTGCGAGTCCGTCGGGGGAGATTCGGGTGATTCGGGCGGAGGCGGCGGCTACTGGTATCCAGATTGAGGTGGGCGATGCTTCTCAAACGGGAACACAGTTCGCGACGTCCGCACTCTCCATGTCTGCTCGTCATTCTCGCAGCACTCGTTTTGTGCGCTTGGCCGCGTAGCCTGCGGGCGAGCGAAGGCGAAGGTACCCCTCACTTTTTGCTTCTTGCGGTCGGAGGCGGATACGCGCTTTCCAGCGGGGAAGGCAAGGGCGGGAACCACTTCGAGGGTGGAGGGCTGCTTGATGTACAGATGGGGTTGGGATGGTTTCACTTAGGCGAGGGCTTTGGTGGTATGACCGGCGCCCTGGATCTTCGAAGGAGATGGACGAGCAATGTCGTGCAGGACAGCTCAATCGATGCCGGTGTTCTCGATTACCTCTTCACCCTGGCGGCCTACTGGGGCGTCAGCAAAGGCTCGGTGGTGGTGTTTGGGTCTATCGGAGGCAGCGGGATGACGTTTTCCGGCCATCAAGGTGAGGAAATCAACTTTACCGGAGGAGGGGGACTGGGGTTTCTGCTACCGCTCGCGGAATGGAGTCGAACCTCGAGAGGGCTACTGCTCTTCGTGGAGCCGCGCATCGGAGCGTTCTTTCACCCCACCAAGAATCTTGGGGACTTTGGTTTCTACGACGCGAGTCTCTCTTTGGGGATGGGATTCTGAGCGTGGTCAGTGACAGCAGCGCGCCCCCCACCATGTCGGTCGGAGCGGGAGCGCCGCAAACGCTTGGCGGGAGTAGGGTGGTCACTCGATGGTCTTTGCGGACGGGCTCGCCCTGCTATCTGGATCGGGAGGCTCACCTGCTGCATGACCAGCGGGTAGATGTCCTCTACGCGCCACTTCAGGGCGTAGCGCTGGTGATTGCCGAGGAAGCGGCGGACTGGCTCCGGAAGCTGCGGCAGTCCCCCGGTTTCCCCTTGCCCGCCGAGCGCTCCGCCGTGGCCACAGCTCTGGCGCGTCTTGGCTTGTTGCGGCCCGAGCCCCTCTTGCCGCGAGTGCCATCGTCGCGCACTGATGGCCCATTCTGTCCCACGTACGTGACGCTTTTCCTTACCGGCCGGTGCAATCTTAGGTGCGGGTACTGCTACTCATTCGGAGGCGATCAGCCGACGACCATGCCGGCCGCGATCGCTGCAGGTGCAGTCGATCTGGTGTTGCGGAACGCCCAGGCAGCATCCGATAGACGGGCCGTGGTACACTTCCACGGCGGGGGCGAGCCGACGCAGGCCCTTGGCCGGATGAGAGAAATCGTCGAGCTTGGGCAGGCGCGCGCGCGCGCTGCGGCGGTGGATCTGCGGTTCACGATGGGGACAAACGGCGTGATGAGCGACGACGCCATCGCCTGGGTCATCCGATCCGTGGCCAGTGCGACGGTGTCGGCCGATGGTGACGCCATCACCCAGAACCGCAACCGTCCATTGGCAGGAGGCGGAGCATCCTTCGGCCTCTTGGTCCACGTGCTGGAGCGGTTCGACCGCGCTGGGTTCAACTACAGCCTGCGCATGACCGTGGCCGGCGACGATGCCCCTCGTCTGCCCGCACTTGTCAAGGCGCTCTTGCGCGTGAGCCGGACCAAGCGAATCAAGGTGGAACCCCTGTTTCCCTTCGGGCGGTCAAGTACCTCGTCCCAGACCCCGCCCGATCCAGATGTGTTTGTCCAAGGATTTTGCGAGGCAGCCGCTATCGCCAAGCAAGACGGGCGCGAACTCACCTATTCGGGGTGTCGTCCCGAGGTGGTGACCGATCGTTTCTGCGCAGCAGCCGGCCATTCGATGTGTGTGACGTGCGCAGGCGAGGTGAGCGCCTGCTACGAGGTGACCAATCCGGACGACATCCGAGCCGATAGGTTTTTCTTCGGCAAGTGGAACGAATGCGAGCACCTTTTCCATTTCGACGAGGAAAGGCTCGGATGGCTCCGCAACCAGACCGTCGATCGCTTCGCCCATTGCTCCGACTGCCTGGCCAAGTGGCATTGCGCGGGAGACTGCCCAGCCAAGACCAACCTTCCTCAGTACCGGTTGGCCTCTCGACCCCAACATCGAACGTGGCGCTGTCCGATCAACCGCGAGCTCACCCGCCGGGCCGTGCTGGCGCGCGCTGTTACGGGGCTCGACATTCGTGCGCCTGTCCACAACGAAACCCTGGGGTGATTGTTCATGACCCCCATCGGCAAAACCGGCGAATCACATGTCTATGCCGTGCCGCTGTCCGGCCACTATCTGCTGCACGCTCCGGTCAGCGGGTTGCTGGCACTGGTCAACGCCGCTGCCGTCAACGAGGTCAGGGCGTACCTTGTCTCGGGGCAGGTTCGCGATGGGTTGCCGTCACAATTGGAAGACCTCTTGCACAGACTCGGCCCCCCCGAGGTGCCAGACCCGGTGCAGAGACGGGGACCGCTCGCGCCCGCTTTTCTCGGCATCATTCCCAGTCGGCGCTGCAACATGGCCTGCCGCTACTGCGATTTTCGCGAACCTGGGCCGCGCCAGCAGGTCATGGACCCCGCCACGGCGGTTCATGCCATCGACTTCATGGCGGAATACTGCGAGAGGCGGGGACAGAAGCATTACCAGATCCAACTCTTCGGCGGGGAGCCGTTCATCGAGGATCGCGTGGTCGATGTCGTGGTTCACCATGCCCGCTTCGTCGGTTCGCGCATCGGGGTGTTTCCCTCTTTCGTGGTGTCGACCAATGGCCTGTTTGGCCCAGCCCGGCGCCAGTTTGTGGGTGACTTCTTCGATAGGGTGGTTCTTTCGCTTGATGGCTTCCGGGAATTCCACGACCGGAACCGCCCGATATCCCTTGATCGCCCCAGCTTCGATGAGGTCGTCGAGACCGCGCGCTGTCTGAGCACGGCGCGGGCGCAGCTGTGTATTCGCTGTTGTGTGACATCGGAATCGGTTCCCCACCTGGAGTCCATTGCGCGCTGGTTCTGCGAGAAATTCCACCCCATTGTCGTAAACTTCGAGCCCATGACCGAGAGCCCAGAGTCACGACAAGCCGGCCTCGCCCCACCGTCCCCGCACGATTTCGCAAGGCACGCGCTGCGCTCCTGGCAGGTCCTGCGCTCACACAATTGCGAGCCAGCCTCGGCTGCGGTTTTCACCGACGGCCTGCAAAACACGTCTTGCCCGGTGGGCAGGGACGCGGTGATTGTGCATCCCGATGGCCTGCTCGCCAGTTGCTACCTCCTACCCAACGACTGGGAAGCCCGCGGCATGGACCTGACCATAGGTCGCATTCTCGCTGACGGGACGGTCGACATTCGCATGCCCGACGTCCTCGGATTGCGCAGGCTCATCCAGTCGAAACCGCGCTGCGCCCGCTGCTTCTGCCGTCTGACCTGTGCCGGCGGGTGCCACGTGAACCACAGCTATCCGGGCTGTGCCGAACGCTACAGCGATTCCTGTCTCGCCATCCGGGCACTGACCGCGGCCACACTTCTCGAAGATCTGGGGCAATCGGATGTCGCCAACGATCTGGTGGAGGATCCAGAGGCGCTCGACAGACTTTCCGCGCGGTCTTCCGATCGTGTTCTCGACATAGAAGAATGGTCATGAAACTGCCTGCCGCGTTTCAGCCCTCTCCCGAAATCCGGTCCGTCGTCGAGCCGGCGGGCGTCAGGCTGATCCACGGGCAGAGCGAGACGGTTCTGGGGTATCCCGAAGCCGCGATCTGGGACATGGCAGTCAGAGGCTACGAGCTAGCCAGGATTGTCGACACTCTTCATCACATCATCGAAGTCACGCCCGCGCACGCCGAGCAGATAGCCCTCGACACTCTGCAGATGCTCAGCGAACGCGGATTCGGCAGCCAAGGCCAATGACTAGCGCAAGTCTTGCGGCCGATTTCGCGCCGGAATGCCTGACCATTGGATTGGGCAGAGCCTGCAATCTAGACTGTAGCTATTGCTACGCGAAAGTGCGGCCGGGCAAGACGCCGCTGCTGCTGGACGGGCCCGAATTTTTGGCTGCCATCCGGGCGGGAGCAGAGCTGGTGGCCCGCACCTGCAAACGACAGGTCCGCCGTCTGTCTTTCGGATTTCAGGGAGCCGGCGAGCCCTTCCTGCACTTCGATCGGCTGGCGGGCGCGGATGAAGCGGTGCGCGCGATCGCGGCTAGCCACGGGTTGCCAGTGTTTTCGTTCATCACCAGCAATGGAACCATGGCCGAAGAGCCCTATCGCTGGGCCGCGCAGCGTTTCGATCGCATATGCCTCTCAGTGGACGGCCCGCCCCGGCTGCACGATTTGGCGAGGCGCTTTCGCAATGGCGATCCCACGTCCGGCAAAGTGCGACACACTGTGGATCTCCTCAGGGCACTCGGCAAGTCACCTGCCTGCCGAGTCACCGTAACTCGCGACAATGTCGATGGCATGGTCGAGATGGCAAGCTTCCTGCTTATCGAACTCGGACTGACGGATGTGCAGTTCGAGCCCGTGTACAGCCATCCCGAGCTGTATCCAGAACCCGAGAAGTTCGCGCACGGCCTGCTTGCTGCGCGCGCAATGGCTCGCAGCCGCAACGGCGTGGCGTTCTACTCCGGCTACCGCCCTGGCGAAGCGCACGGACCCTACTGCCAGACCTCGCGGCGCGTGCTCTTCGTGACCGGGAATGGAGCGGCATCGGCCTGCCTGTTCCGCGAGTGTGAGACCAGCGACAGTCCGTTCTTCGTCGGAGCCCATTCCCCGAAAGGCGACGTCCTCGCGATCGTGCAGCAGCGGATCGACGAGATCGAGACAGCGGTGGCGAGGCTGCCAGAGCCCTGCAATGCCTGCGCTGTACGAGATCATTGCGTGCGCGGGTGTCCCGACTTCTGCCCTATCGATGTTGCCTGCAAAGAACGCGACGTCACCCAGACCCCGCGTTGTCGCATCAATCGACTCCTCCACGCCGCGGAGAGACGCGGTGGCAGCACGGGGCGCGCCGAGGCGAGCGACCGCGATCAGCTTCCCGAGGTGCTGTTGGCTGCCCAGCGCGAGCTGCGCGAGCAAAAGAACGTCGTTCCCAATCGCGGCCGACATTTGGCTGGGTGGGAAAGTTTCGTCGACGATTTGCACAGCCGGCTTCCGTCTGCCCAGGTGGCCGACGACGGGGCCACCATTTACCTGGGCAAGCTGTCCCCTGGCTGCGGTCACTGCAAGCGCGGGAGCTGGGACTGCATTTTCGTCACCAAGCGGTGCAACCTGGCTTGCTCCTTCTGTTGTTCGGCCAAGACCACCCCGCGCAAGCAATTCGCCTCGGCGCTCGGGAGATCGGTCGAACAGCTAATCCAGAATTATCAAACCATTGGAATTGGTGGGGTCAGCCTCAGCGGGGGTGAGGCATTGCTTGAGCCCGAGCAGACCTTCTCTTTGCTCGAAGCGTTTCGCCACCGGCTGCAGGACAGCTACCTCTGGCTTTACACCAATGGGCTGCTGCTGCAGCCCGACTATATTGAGCGTTTGGCGGATCTTGGGCTCGACGAGATTCGTTTCAACGCCGCGGCGACGGGGTACGACGATCCGATCTTGCTGGGGACCATCGCCCGCGCGGCGCAACGGCTCCCCGCGGTCACAGTGGAGATCCCGGCGATTCCCGACGATGCGGCCAAGCTCATCGCCTGCCTGCCCGCCTGGTGCAATGCGGGCGTGACCTATCTCAATTTGCACGAGCTGATGCGCGAGCGCAACAGCCACTCGGCACATCTGCGCGGCGAGTTTCGCCGAGTGGTGCTCGCCGACGGACATGTGACAGACGTTTCGGTTGGCAGCCGGGACGTCGCCCTGCAGGTCATGCAGGCGGTGGTCGACAGGAACATCCCGCTTAACGTCAATCTCTGCTCTCTTGCCAACAAGCTGCTGCAGCTGCGGGGTAGGAGAAACAACCTTGCGCTCCTGCGCCGCCAGCCACACCAGCGTCTGGTCGACTCCGAGTATCTGGACACAGTGCTCACCTGCACTTCGCGCGAGCACTACGAGTTCGTGCACCCTGATGAGATTCCGCGGCTGCGAAGCAGCGTGGGCAAGCAACGCTTGTTTCTTATCCGGCGCACGGCGCCCCTGTCACTGGATGATCCCGGGCGCTTGGTGCAAGTGGAGGAAGTGACCTGATGTGGTTCCACATTCGCGTGCTGGAGGCGTGCAATCTGCACTGCGCCCACTGCTACGCCAAGGATCGCGACCGCTCCACGCGCATGGACTTGCCGATGTTCCGCGATGTCCTGGACACTATCGCGAGGGCTAGTCTTTCCCCAAGGCCGCCACAAGTTGGTCCCTGGTCAACTCCCGGTTGATCAGGCAGCGGTCCGGTAGATCCTGCGTGCTCGCACCTTCGGCGTGCAGCACCTTGGCCGGACAGTCCCCGGCACAATGCCACTTGCAGAAGCAATCCTGGCAGCGCGGCTTGTCGAGCACCGAGAGGCCGAAGAGACGAGCGCGCCGCTGTTCGTCCACCGCAAACGAGCGGGTCTCGGAATCATAGCGGCCAAAGAAGAAAACCTGTGCCAAAGGGTCCTTGGCATCCGCGACCTCGTAGCAGCTCGTGATGTCGCCGCTGGGTGTGACCACGGCCGAGTCGCCGCATGCCTTGCAGAAGACATTGGTCAACACGTCAAGCCTGGCCCCTGAGTAGGAGAGCGTCCTGCCGAAGCCTGCAGCCACCTTGCGAGCCTTGCGGAAGTTGTCGACAAACTCCTGCGCCTCCGGCGCCCGGCTGTCGCTGCCAGCCGCCCGCCCGCGGGGAAACATCGGCTCCATCTGAATCCGCTTTGCGGCGCTATTGCTGCACAGAAAATGCGCGATCTCCTCCATCCGCGAAACGGTCTCCGCAGTGATGGTGCTCCGTATCCCGTACCGGAACTTGACCTGGTCGAAATGCTCCATGGTCTTCATCACCAAGCCCGACGAAGGACTGCCGTCCGGCAGGATTCTGTGGGAATCATGAATGGCCGGAGGGCCGTCCACTGACAGCGTCGCGGAATCGATGTTTTGGGTCAGCCAGAGCCGTTGCGCCTGGTCCAGTACGCCGTTCGTGCCGACCGACGTCGTAACATGAATGCCAAGGCTTCCTTCCCTATCCCGCAGGTAGTCTCTGGCTCTCACGAACAGCGGCCACACCGCGCCCGGATCCCCGCCATGAAAGTTGACCGCCATGGTCTTCCGGCCGGCGGCAGCGGCATTGTCAAAGATCCGGTCGATGACCCCAGTGACCATGTCCCACGGCATGGTCTCGCGGCTCTTGCCGCCATGGGCATAGCAATACCTGCAACGAAGTGTGCAGTCCTCCGTCAGAAAGAGCGATACTCTGGTCGGCTTAAATGGCCCAGGCTGCTGACGGACGCATAAGTGATGCTCGCCGGGCTCATCGACCGCGATGTCATCGCACTTGTCGCCCAGGGTTTCGCGCAATCGCTGAACTGCAGAAACGTCCCCCCTGTTGGCCTGACCGACGAGATTCGCCAAAGCCGCATTCCCCAGAAGGACAGTGTGGCGAAACGGGAAGTAGAGGATGTGCTGTCCCTGGTGGGGGATGGTGAAGACTTCCATGAGGAGAGGCTTGAATCTCACACCGGGTAGTAGTACGAGCCGCCGCCTCCGTCTTCGGAGTCGCAGGTGCAAACCGTGTTGCACGTGCAGACAGAGTCGCAGCTACAAACCGTGTCGCAGGTGCAACCCAGTGTGCTGGAACCCGGCGAACAGGCGGTTCTTGAGCTATAGTTGCACGTTGGATCCACAAGGCTTGAGCGCAGAGTCCCGCTCGGGAGACTCCAGAGTTCAATTCTCCCACCACCCCTCTCCCAATGGCCTCCCGAGGCGAGCGTGATTCCGTCGGGGCTTAGGGCGACTGCCGCCAACTGCTCATCAGCATGCCCCGTGAGCGTCTGCAGAAGCGCGCCATCGGGCAGGCTCCACAGCTTGATGATCTCATCATAGCTGCCCGAAACGAGCACAGTTCCGTCGGGGCTGACGGCGATTGCAGTCACGGGGCTAGAATGTCCTGTCAGTGTCTGCAGAAGCGCGCCATTGGGCAGACTCCACAGCTTGATGGTCTCGTCATAGCTGCCCGAAGCGAGCATGGTTCCGTCGGGGCTGATGGCCACTGCAGTCACGTCCGCGGAATGTCCACTAAGCGTCCGCAGAAGCGCGCCGTCGGGCAGACTCCACAGCTTGATGGTCTCGTCATCGCTGCCCGAAGCGAGCATGGTTCCGTCGGAGGTGATGGCAAGTGCAACCACGGATCGGGAGTGTCCTGTCAGTGTTTTCAGAAGTGCGCCATCGGGCAAGCTCCGCAGACGGACGGTCCCGTCATCGCTGCCCGAAGAAGCGAGCACGGTTCCATCAGGACTGATGGCGATTGCGTGCAAGAAGACGTCTCTGGAAAGGAGTGAAAGTGTCTTGAGAAATTCGCCATTGGGCAGACTCCACAGCTTGATGGTCCCGTCATCGCTGCCCGAAGCGAGCATAGTTCCGTCAGAGCTGATCGCGACCGCATTCACGGGCCCCGAATTTCCAGTGAGAGTCTTCAAGAGTCCGCCATCGGGCAGGCCCCACAGTTTGACGTCGCCCTCGTTGCCCCCCGAGGCGAGTAGCGTGCCATCCGGTCGGATCGCAAGTGATTCGACTGTCGAAGCGTGCGAACGAACGAATGTACTGGTGCAATCGCTCTCGAGCTGTGCAGCATGAGGATTGTCGCCGCACCCGCCAAGCGCCGCCGCCGACACGCCCGCGGCAGCGCCGGCTAGGGCGTTCTTGAGAAAGTCCCTGCGGCCGGACCCCATCTGCCCGACCTTGAAAACCTGTGGGGCCTCGTCCGCATCGGGCCCGCCCGCGATCCCAATCACCCGGTCATCGTGTTTCTTGTCAGCCATGATTTCTATCTCCCATGCTTGGTCCGAAATGGCGGAGTGCCTGAGGGTTCAATGTCAGGCGGGGTAGTAGTAGGATCCGCCTTCGGAATCGCAGGTACAGACTGTATTGCATGTGCAGACTGTGTCGCAGGTGCAGTTCGCTCTGCCGCCGCCGGACGGCGAGCAGGCTACGGTGGCTGTGATCGGGCAGTTGGGATCCCACAAGGTCGACTGAAGAACTCCAGCCGGCAGGCTCCACAGGTTGATGGTCGTATCAGCGCTTCCCGAAGCGAGCAGGGTCCCATCGGGGCTGATCGCCACGGTGTCCACCGCATCAGAATGTCCCTTCAGTGACTTCAGGAGCGTGCCATCGGGCAGGCTCCACAGGGCAACCGTGGTGTCATCGCCGGCCGAAGCGAGGGTCTTGCCGTCTGGGGTGAACGTCACTTGCTCCCAAAGGGATCCCGGAGGCCGGGGGAGTGTATTCACCAGCGCGCCATCGGGCAGGCTCCAGATCTCCCCATTGGCCGAGGCGAGTCGTGTTCCATCGGGGCTGATTGCGGCTGTTGCTCCTCCTATGGAACTGTCGTTCAGTCTTTTCAGCAGGGCACCGTCCGGCAGGCTCCACAGCTTGGCGCCATAGCCTGAAGAGACGAGAAGCTTCCCGTCCGGGGTGAATCCGACTGCTTTGGCATAGCCTGACCCAAGGAAACTAGCTTCACACTGTGAGACGTAGTGCTGGTCCAAACACCCCCCCATCGTCGCCGCCGACACGCCCGCGGCGGCGCCGGCCAGGGCGTTCTTGAGAAAATCCCGGCGCCCGCTGTGCACGGAGCCCATCTGCCCGACCTTGAAAACCTGCGGGGCCTCGTCGGCACCTTGCCCGCCCGCGATTTCGGTCACCCGGTCATCGTGTTTCTTGTCAGCCATGACTGCTATCTCCTATGCCTGGTCGGAAGGTCAGCCTCTCGCCACCTAGCGCGCCAGAGGTCGTGCAGATTGACCGGCAGAATACCGAGTTCTGAGGATTTTGCGAGCGCACGGACAAGCCAGGAGGCTGCTTCATGGGCATTCCAGGGACGACCGCAGTCCGCCCCTTCGGGTGCATGCGTCGGACGCGACGGAACTTCGGTGACATGCCGGGCTGCGGCCGGATTGCCCTCGCCCATCCATCGGACTTGGGTGGTGTGTTGGAATCTCTTGCGCGGTAAAGTGGGCGCCAAGCATGAGCAACGACGGGCAGCAGGTGACGGACGCCGACGTTGATCGCGCGCGCCGCAGTTTCTTTCGCGAGTTCGTAGCCGACGCCATGAGCAAGGTCCGTGAGATGCGCGGAATACGGCAGTTTCGCCTGAGCCAAATCCACACCCGACCTGAACACGTGATCGCCGCGATGGTTCCTTCGCGGCCCCGGCTCGGACGGATCCGGGTGCAGGGAAACCGACTGGTGCAATGCAGGCGCGACGGAACGCCGGAGGCCACTTTGCTGGAGCTGGGCGAGCAACACACGCGGCTGCTCTCGCATTTTGACGGGCTCCGTAGCGTGCGCCAAATCGCGCGCGACTGGGCGGCCGAGACAGGACTGCCCGAGGCAGAAGCCTTTGCCCAAGTGAAGAGCTTCTTTCTGCCCCTGGCAAAGCTGGCGGTTCTGGTCCCCATTTCAGCGCCCGAGCCGGAAGACTAGAGTGCCGAACGTTTCCATCACCTCCGCCTGCAATCGAAGCTGTTCGTATTGCTTCGCACGCGACAGGTTGACCGCATACGGGGCGAATGGTGGCATGACTCGGGAGACGTTCGCGATGGTGCTCTCTTACTTGCAGCGCTCGGGCATCAAGGAGATTCGGCTACTGGGCGGCGAGCCGACCTTGCACCCGCAATTTGCGGCGTTGCTGGACATGATCCTCGCTACCGGCTTGCGCCCGATCGTCTTCTCCAACGGGCTCATGCCGCCGCAGGCACTCACAAAATTGCTCGCGATCGCGCCAGGACGTGTGCGAGTGATGGTCAACGCCTCGGCGCTGATTGAGGGCGAGCCGGCCCTGGTCGAGCAGGTGCGCCAGACCCTGCGGTTGCTCGGACGGCGGGCCATGCTGGGCGTGAACCTGCACGCGCGCCAGCCGCGGCTCGACGGGCTGCTCGACAGCATCGGGGATCTGGACCTCATCCCGCGTCTGCGCCTGGGCCTGGCGCATCCCACTCTCAGCGGGAGCAACCGTAGTTTGCCGGTGAAAGCCTACCGGCAGGTGGGACGACAGATCGCGGCGCTCGCGCATGCTGCCGCTGCTCGCGGCGTGGTGCTGAACCTCGATTGCGGTTTCGTTCCCTGCATGTTTGCGCACGAGTCGCTGCCGGCACTGGACGTGGCCGTTTCCGATTGTGGGCGGCGCTGCAATCCATTGCCTGACGTCTTGCCCGATGGCCGGGCGATAGCCTGCTACCCGCTCGCCGATCTGGGCGCCGTGGCGGTGGACCAGACCACGACGGCGGTCGATATCAGGCGCCACTTTCAAGAGGTGCTCGCACCGTACGCGGCTCTCGGCATCTTTCCCGAATGTTCCAGCTGCGATCTGTTTCGTGACCAGCGCTGTCTGGGCGGGTGCCGAGCAGCGGCCGTTCGGCGGTTGCTTCCGGCATCGCACCCCTTTGTTCTGGAGGCGCAGCACGGGTAGCGCGAGCGAGCGCGACTAGGGTTGCGTTTGCCTGCGCAATCCATAAGATGGGGTCCTGCGATGAAGCAGATCGCGCCCATCTTTAGAAAAGGAAGAACAATGAACCGATTCCATAGAGCATGGCTGGTTGTCTCCATACTCG
>Ga0182027_10011828_pt1 | contig 12289 bp, 11 predicted proteins | sample 712E1DmetaG_FD_121300 | JGI IMG/M metagenome (GOLD analysis project Ga0182027, IMG submission 121300) | Permafrost microbial communities from Stordalen Mire, Sweden - 712E1D metaG (Illumina Assembly) | ecosystem: Environmental > Terrestrial > Soil > Wetlands > Permafrost | place: Sweden...
GACTTCTCCTCGACGCTCTTGGCGAGGTTGTCCCGCGCCGTGGTCAGGGCCTCCTTGTCGGCCTCCAAGGCCTCTTTCTCGGACTGCAGCGCGGTCAGTTGTTCTTCGAGCGACTGACTTGCCGTCTGGGCCGCGCGAGCCGCGTTTCCGGCTGCCTCGACCTTGGCGTTCAACCGCGAGCGCTCACCATGGACCCAGTAGGTGCCGTAGACGGCGATGCCAGCGACAGCCGCGGTCAAATACCAGGGTAGTTTCGACGGCGGCCGAAAATTCATCGGCGGTAGTGGCGGGGGTATGTCCGACTGGTGTTGGCTCGGCAGAGGCGGGAATCCGGGCGGCTGCTGGTAGTCCATGCGATCTCCTTCCGGTTGTCGTCAAGATGCCTGGCGGCGCTTCGGGTCGCATCGGAAACTAGCACGATCGCGCGAAGGGGAGTGTAGCTGCGCACGCATCTCGACCCCAATCCTGCCGATCCCTTGCTACTCTTAGCCCACCGCCGTGAGCACAAACCGTTTTCACACTTCCCGTCCGTGGCAAATCGTGTCGCCCGCACGATTGCGTCCGACGCTGTTTTCCAGGCGAAAGCACTGGGCCAAGCGCTTCGGCCCGGCGCCAGTGCTGCCCAGGTCGCGCGCGGAAATGGACGCGCTCGGCTGGGACGCTTGCGACGTCATCCTGGTGACCGGCGATGCCTACGTCGATCACCCGAGCTTCGGCGCTGCCTTGATTGGCCGCGTGCTCGAAGAACAGGGATTCCGCGTCGGGGTCATCGCGCAACCCAACTGGCATTCCGCCGACGCTTTCGCGACGCTGGGGAAACCCGCGGTCATGTTCGGCGTCACCGCCGGCAACATGGATTCCATGGTCAACCACTACACGGCCGAGCGGCGTATTCGCAGCGACGACGCCTATTCGCCCAGCGGCAGGGCCGGTTTGCGCCCGGATCGCGCCGCCGTCGTCTACGCGCAACGCTGCCGCGAGGCCTTCCCCGACGCGCCCATCATCCTGGGCGGCATCGAGGCTAGCCTGCGGCGGGTCGCCCACTTCGACTACTGGTCGGAAAAAATTCGGCGTTCGATCCTCCTCGACGCCAAGGCCGACCTGCTGGTTTTCGGCAACGGTGAACGCCAGGTGGTCGAGGTCGCCCACCGCCTGGCCAATCGAGAAAAGCCGCAAGACCTGACCGACATCCGCGGCACGGCCTTCGCGTGGGCGAGCGGACGCCTGCCCGAGGGTTTCGTCGAGCTCGATGCGCGCAAGCCGGAAACGCCCCTGCACCGCGCGGGCCTTGCCCAAGCGAGCACGGTGGTACGCCTACCCTCGTTCGAGGCGGTCACGCGCTCGCCGTTGCTGTACGCGCACGCCTCGCGTTTGCTGCACCTTGAATCCAATCCCGGCAATGCTCGGGCGCTGGTGCAGCGGCACGGCGATCGCGACGTCTGGCTGAACCCGCCCGCGCTGCCGCTGACGACGCCCGACATGGACGCGGTCTACGACCTTCCGTATTCGCGCCGGCCGCATCCAAGCTACGGCGGCCAGCCGCTGCCCGCCTACGACATGATCAAGTGTTCGGTCAACATCATGCGCGGGTGCTTCGGCGGCTGTACCTTCTGCTCGCTGACCGAACACGAAGGCCGCATCATCCAGAATCGTTCCGAGGCATCCATCGTGCGCGAAATCGAAGCCGTTCGCGACAAGACACCGGGATTCACCGGCGTCGTCTCCGATCTCGGCGGCCCCACCGCCAACATGTACCGCCTGGCCTGCGACGACCCGGACATCGAGGCCGCGTGCCGCCGCCTCTCGTGTGTCTATCCCGCCATCTGTCCCAACCTCAACACCGACCACGGCGCGCTGGTGCGACTCTATCGTCGCGCCCGCCAGATCAAGGGCATCAAGAAAATCACCATTGGCTCGGGCGTTCGCTACGACCTGGCCATCCGATCGCCAGAATACGTGGAAGAGTTGGTCAAGCACCACGTCGGCGGCTACCTGAAAATCGCGCCTGAGCACACCCAGGCCGGGCCGCTCGATAAGATGCAAAAGCCGGGCATCGGCAGCTACGAAAGGTTCCGCGCCCTGTTCGACCGCTTTTCCCGCGAAGCCGGCAAAGAACAGTACTTGATCCCATACTTCATGGCCGCCCACCCCGGCACCACCGACGAGGACATGCTGGAGCTTGCCCTGTGGTGCAAGCGCAACGGCTTCCGGCCCGAGCAAGTCCAGGCGTTCTTACCCACGCCGATGGCGCTGGCGACTGCCATGTACCACAGCGAACGCAATCCCTTGACGCGCCTCAACCGCGAGGCCGACGCCAGGGTGACGGTGGTCAAGGGCGAGACCCAGCGGAGGCTCCAGAAGGCATTCCTCCGCTATCACGATCCCGCGAGCTGGCCAACGCTCCGCCAAGCGCTCACGCGCATGCGGCGAACCGATCTGATCGGACATGGCCGCGCGTGTCTGGTTCCACCCGAGCGGCCGGGACACGCCATGCGCGCCCCGGACCGTGCGAGGGCTAGATCACGCCGGTCTGGATGATTCGGCGCAGGCCGTTGACGGGGAGGCGTGGACCGCGCTTTTCCTCCTCGAAGATGATGAGAGCAAGCGTCGCCGCAGTGAGATCGCTGTTCGTCTCCTTGGCGATGACTCGAATTTCTTCACCACTTCGCACCAGCGTCGCGACTTGCGACAGGGTGACGTAGTGGCTTTCCTGCGTGTCGTACAGTTTGCGGTTCGAGTAGCGTCTGATGATTCGCATGACGGCGGAGTATGCCACGAATTTGACCCGGAACGGAATCGACAATATCCGGGTCACTACCGAGGGTCGGCCGGCCTAGGGAATTGGGCGCTCGAAGCTCGCCCAGGCGTTGGGGGTTTCGCGCAGGCGCAGGCACAGAACCGCCGGCTCGATAGGCCGAGCATCCTCGGGCAGCTCTGCAATCGCATCGGCGACCAGATTCGCCAAATGCTCGGCCAAGCGTTCGGTGGTCGACGTGCGCTCTGGGAATGCCGGGTGGTCGTCGAGATTGCTGTAGTCGATGGTATCGAGCGTCCGCCGCACGATTCCCCGCAAAGCCCCGATGTCCATCACCACGTGGTGCGCCCCAAGCGCGGCCGCGCGGACTTCGACTTCAACGGTGTAGGTGGCTCCATGCAACCGCTGGGCGGGCCCAAAGAAGGCGTCAGCGAAACTGTGTGCAACCATGCAGTGATCGGAGACAGCTACGCAGAACATACCTCTAGGCTGCCTCACGAACCGCGGGAGTGCAAGGCGGGTGGAAAAACCGGCTAGCCATACGCAAATATGGTGTGAACGCTACTGCCGGGGTCGGCGTCCAAGCGCGCGAATACTGCAGGCGCTTCGCCAAGCTGAACCGGTGGATCGAGCAAGCTGTCCAGCCGTTCGTCGCGCAGGTAATCGAGCACGCGGGCGAAACGGCGTTCAGGATCCCAACGTGGGGTCTTGGCCGGCGGCAAATGGGACACTTGGCTGGCTCTCAACATGAGTCGACGGCGGTGGAACTCGGCTCCGAGAGAAATCGGACTTCGCCGCTCGCCATAGAAGGAGGCAACCACAACGATCGCCTCCTGCCCCGCGTGCAGGATGGCGCCATCGAGGCACGCGGGATCCCCGCTGGCTTCGATGACCACGTCCGCATCGCCACACGGCTTGTCCGCTTCCGGCGCGTAAGCCCCATCGACGCCTAGGGCAAGAGCGGCCCGTCGTCGGCGCAGCGACGGCTCGACCAAGCGCACGCGCGCCGCGCCCGCCTTCTTGGCCAACATCGAAGTCAGCAGCCCGACCACCCCGCCACCGAGCACGACCACGTCGTCCCCAAGGGCAATCCCCGCATCCCAGACCACCGTCAGCGCAGTCTCCAAGTTGGCCGCCAGCGTGGCGCGCGCGCTGGGGATCTCGTCGGGAATGTGGCGCACGTCGCGGGACTGAAGAACGTGAACGTCGCCGTGCGGGCGCAACGAAAAAATGCGCTGCCCAGGCTCGAAGCCGCGAGCTTGGCTTTCGCTGACTTCTCCTACCCAGGCGTAGCCATAGCGGCGGGGAAAAAGCGGCGCGCCGGGTGCATCGAGCGAAGGGTCGAACAGCCGCGGCCCCTCGCCGCGATAGAGGAGAATTTCGGTGCCCTGGCTAATTCCCGAGTGGAGAGCGCGGGCTTTCACCTCGCCCTTGGCGAGTGCGGCCAGGGGCGAACCCAACCTCACCTCGACCCGCCGCGGTCCCACGAACCAAAGCTCGCGCTCAGCGGCCATCGCAGCAGGGCTCCGTTTCGGCGCATGTTCGCCAACTGGTCCCGCTGAACGATGCTGCTTGCGCGACAAAGTCTCGCGCCGCCAGCGCCCACGGCCGGGCCGGTAAGGCATGGGCGCGTGCACGTTCGATGCGCAGACGATGCTCGGCGGGATCGCGGGCCAGGGCCAGGCAAGCCGTGACCAAATCTTCGGCATTGCTCACGACTTCGCCGCCCGCTCGTGGCGCTACCAGTGCGGCCACATTGCCGCCATCGACCGCCACGATGGGGAGGCCCAAGGTCCGCGCCTCCGCCAGGGCCATGCCATAGGACTCCATGACCGACGACGAAATGAGGACATTGCTTGTCTCCATTCGCGCCATGGTCTGAACCGGCGACAACACACCCTCGAAAACAACCCTGCCGTCGAAACGCCGATCCGCACCCAGGCGCTGGCAGCGTTCGGCGTACGGCGGATCGAGAGCGGAGCCACCCACGATGGTCAGGTGAACGTCGTCGGTCGCCGAAATCTGCTCGGCAAGGCTGGCGAGGAATGGCACCACGCCCTTGCCAGGCACGAGATTCGCAACCATCACGGCCCGCACGGGCGGAGCAGGCGAAGCCACGCCCCCGCGCGCCAGGCGTCCGGGTTCAACGTGCACAATCGGGCATTGCGCCCCAGCGAAACGTTCGACGATTTGGCGCATGAATGGGCTTGGCACCAGGAATCCCGCAGCAACTCGCAACGCTTCCGCCTCGGCGCGAGTCAAGTCGGCCAGGCTGGTGCCGCCGCCATGAACAATAAGCGAGGGCAAGTAGTGCGCAACCAAAGCGACCGGCACGGTCCCAGCTGCCGCACGCACCAAACCGGGAAAGGCATCGAGATAGAGCGAATCCACCCAGAATGTGTCCCTTGGCGCAACCCGGGTCAGAACCGCGGGCGCTTGGGCCAAAGACAGAACGTTGCAGGCGGTGCCCGATTCCCGCAGCGCCTCGATCAACATGCGATTGAACAGCGTGCCGCCCGTGATGGGCCCGTCGAGATCTGGCACGATGAACCAGTGCACGCGCCGACTCTCCGCTAGTACGTTCGCTCGAACTGACAATCGAAAAGCATGTCGTCCCCGAGCGCGAACCGGCGAACCCGTGGTCGCAACGCCCGGTCGAGGCTGTCGATCTTCGGCAGGGACACGCCCGGCCGACCTTGGCCGAGGAATATCGGGCTGATGGTGACATGCATGCGGTCGAGGAGTCCCACTTGTAGGAAATGAGACACCGTCACCCCCCCGCCCTCGATGAAGATGCGGCGCAGGCCCATCTGCCTCAGTTTGGCGAGCAGCATGGCCGGCGCCAGCCATGGCCCGGTCGACGGAACCTCGGCGATTTCCGCCAGCCCGTGATGCTCGCCGTCGCTACCCATCCCCTCCCGGCACAGCACCAACGTCGGAGCCGCGCCATCGCAAAACACCTGCCGCTCCAACGGCGCCCGCAAGGCAGGATCCACAACGACGCGGGTTGGGTTGTCGCCGGGAACCAGTCGCGTGGTTAAGCGCGGGTTGTCGCAGGCCACCGTGGCCCTCCCCACCAAGACCACGTCGAACAAGGCACGCAGCCGGTGCGTGTGCAGCAGATCCTGCGGTCCGGTGATGTAGCAGGAAGCACCGGTCGAGGTCGCAATCTGACCATCCAAGCTCTGGCCGACATGGCCGACAACGAGATCGCTGCCGCTCGCCCCCACACACATGGGCAGATAGAGCTCGAGCAGATGCTCGACGGACGGTGCGAGCGACAACATGGGTTGAAAAAGCGGCGTCGCATCGGGGAAGACGTCGAGCCACCCTTGTCCCAGCTTGACTTCCTCGAGACGGCCGTCGTCATCGACGCGCACACCGCACGCCTGCACCACCGCTTGGCCTGCCCCCGCCCGCCGGCTAAGGGCACGCAGCAGCAGCCATGCACGCGCCTCGCTCAACACCAACTCCTCCACCAAAGCCGCGTTGTCGATCATCATGTGCATTCGCTTGCCCCTCCGGAAAAACCGCGAAGAAAGTCGACCAAGGACCTCTCCATCGCAGAGCCAGTCTGACCCGGCACCGACCCCGGCCCATGGACGAACACCGCCAGCGCCAGCGGCCAAAAGCTGCCAAGGACAGCCGATACTCCACATGCCGTCACGAGGACGATTGGGTGAAATGGCGGGGACCAGAGTTCCACCATGTGCCAAGCCTGTAACAAAGCGGGCGCTTTAGCCCGAAGAAAGTGCGGTGTGCGCCGAAAACTCATGGCTACCAGGTCCTGCGGCCGGTGTCACACGGATGTCGCTGTGCTAGATCCAGCGCGTGCCATTCTTCCTCGCGCTTCTTTCGCTCCTTGCTCCAGCCACCGCACGGGCCAGCGATTTCTCGGCCGCTGCCAGCCGCGGGACCTTGCACGCTTTCGCCTTCGCTCTCACCGCCGGCTTGCTGACCTCTCTCACCCCGTGCGTGTATCCGATGATTCCCATCACCATCAGTATCTTCGGCGGTCGAGGCGGCTCGTCGCGCGGCCGCGCCTTTCTTCTCGCCACCGTGTACGTGGCCGGCATCGCCGTGATGTTCGGCACCCTGGGCACCACCTTCGCCCTGCTCGGCAAGGCCTTCGGAACTTTTCTGGCCAACCCGTGGGTCGTGGTTCCGCTCGCACTGTTCTTCTTCGCCATGGCCGCATCGATGTTCGGCGCCTACGATTTGAACCTGCCCGTGGCCCTACAAGAGCGGCTGTCGAGCGTGGGCGGCAGGGGTTTCGCCGGTGCCTTCTTGATGGGCCTCGTGGGCGGGCTCATTTCCGCGCCATGCACGGGACCACCGCTCGCCGGCATCCTGGCCTACGTTGCAACCACGCGCGATGCCGGCCACGGGTTTCTTTTGCTCACCACCTATGCCGCCGGCATCGGGGTTCCGTTCTGGGCCATTGCCGGATTCTCGATGCAACTGCCGAAATCCGGGCCGTGGATGAATGCAGTCAAAAGCGTGTTCGGCATCGCCCTGCTGGTGGCGGGCCTTTACTACCTCAAGCCCGTCGTTCCCGCGCTCGGGCAAATCACCGGCCATTCAACCCTCTTTGCCGTCACCGCCGGACTCGCGATTGTCGCCGGCCTTGCCCTCGGCGCCACCCACCTTGCGTTTGCCGACGGCATCCGTCCGACCATCAGCAAGTCCGCCGGCATCGCACTGACCGTCTTCGGTCTCTTCGCCTTGACCAACTTCGTTCTCACGCCGAAAGTTCACATCGAATGGCTCCGCTCCGAACCGGACGCCGTGGCCGCCGCGCGCGCCGCGGGCAAGCCCTTGCTAGTCGACTTCATGGCCAATTGGTGCCTGCCTTGCCAGGAGATGGACGTCAAGGTCTTCGGCCGCGCAGACGTGGCCCCGGCCCTGGCCAACTTCGTGCTACTGCGAATCGACCTCAGCCACGAAAGCGAGGACGAATCCCTCGCCGCCATCAAGGCCAAGTACCAGGTCGACACTCTGCCCGCCATTCGCGTGGCCACACCGGATGGCCGCATTCTCGCCGCGATCAACCGCCTCGTCCCCTGGCAGGAATTCCTACGCACGGCAGTGACCACGCGGCTGCCGTGACCGGTACGTTCCGCTGACTTGCTCATAACTCCGCGGACTTAGGACCCCACTTTGGCGGGAATTTTCGTGGCGTGAGATGCTGGCCGCGATGAAGACGAAGCCACGGATTGTTGCCCAGCAATTACCCACACCACGGGAGATTTTCGCCTTCCTCGACAAGCGCATCATCGGCCAAGAACGCGCCAAGCGAACCATCGCCATCGCGGCCTACAACCATCTCAAACGCTGCGATCAAAAAAACGCTGCCGGCAAGCCGCTCATCAAGAAGTCCAACATCCTGCTCATGGGCCCCACCGGCTGCGGCAAGACGCACATCGCGCGCACCCTGGCGGAGTTTCTCGATGTGCCGTTCAGCATCGCGGACGCGACGGAATACACCGAGGCTGGCTACTACGGCAAAGACGTCGAAGTGATGCTGGGCGAGCTTCTTCACAAGGCCGGGCAGGACGTGGAGAGCGCCGAGCGGGGTATCGTGTTCGTCGACGAGGTGGACAAGATCGCGCGCCGTACGCACAGCGCACGCACCGGTGCTGGCGCGCGCGACATCGGCGGCGAAGGCGTGCAACAAGGCCTGCTCAAGCTTCTCGAAGGCCGCGAAGTGTTTGTGCCGCAAAACGTGACCCAACACTGGAACAAACACGACTTCGCGCCGGTGGACACGCAAAACATCCTGTTCATCTGCGCCGGAACCTTCACCGATCTGCGCCCGTACGAGGAAAACAAATCCGTCGGTTTTGGTCGCGAGGTCGGCGAAGAAACCAGGCGCGCGCGGTCCATCACTGAGAAGGATCTGATCGAGTACGGCCTGCTGGCGGAGTTCCTCGGCCGTCTTCCCGTGCGGGTGGAAATGGACCCGCTTTCGGAAGACGACTTGCTCCAGATTTTGACCGTGCCGCCGGATTCGGTCGTGCGCGAATACAGCGCACTGCTGGCCACCGACGGCGTGGATTTGCGTTTCGAAGCGGAGGCGCTACGCGAGGTCGCGGCCTTCTCATGCCAGCGCAAGACCGGCGCGCGTATCCTGCGCGGCTTGATCGAGGAAATCTGCCACGACCTGATGTTCGAGGCGCCCGAGCGCCGTGGCGAGACGGTCGTGATTGATGCCGGGATGGCCCGCCATCGGTTGGAACGGCTTGGCGAGGCGACCAACGCGCGCTAGGACTTGTCCCTAGCCATGAAAATCTCCGACCACTTTGCCTCGGGCAAGCGGCTTTTCTCCTTCGAATTCTTCCCGCCCAAAACCGAAGCCGGCGCAGCCAATCTCGCGCGCACGATCCGCGATCTGAAGGATCTCGCCCCGGATTTCGTTTCGGTGACCTATGGCGCGGGCGGCTCGACGCGCGACCGTACCGTGGATTTGGTGATGCGTATCCAGCGCGACGAGGGCATGCGCGCCATGGCCCACATCACGGCGGTCGCGGCGACGCGAAATGAGATCGCGGCGGTCCTCGATCGCCTGGTGGATGGCGGCGTCCAGAACCTGATCCCGTTGCGCGGCGATCCCCCGGCCGACGACGCGGATTTCGTCCAGCCGCCGGGCGGATTCCTTCACGCTTCGGACTTGGTTTCTTTCATTCGGCAGCGCTACGGTGACAAATTGTGTTTGGCTGGCGCCGGCTATCCCGAAGGCCATCCCCAGTGCCGCGACCTCGACCGCGACATGGCGAACCTGGTGAAAAAGGTGCGCGCCGGGATCGATTTCATCGTCACGCAGCTCTTTTTCGACAACCGCTGCTACTTCGATTTCGTGGAACGCGCGCGCAAGGCCGGCATCACCGTTCCCATCATCCCCGGCATCATGCCCATCACCGACGCGGCTCAGATCGAGCGCATCACCCGCATGTGCGGCGCGAGCGTTCCTCCGCTGTTGCAGGCCGAGCTAACCCGCCGCCGCGACGATCCGACCGCAGCCATGCAGCTCGGCCTGGCCCAGGCCACCGCCCAATGCATCGGTCTGCTCGCTGGCGGCGCGCCCGGAATCCATTTCTATACGCTTAACCAGTCGCCCGCGACGCGCATGATCCTGACTGCTCTGCGCGTAGCCAATCTGGGTTAGCGACTACTTCTTGCTCAGCTCGTCCTCGACCAGCCGCTTGACCATGGCCGGGTCGAATTTGCCCTTGTTGGTCTTCATGATGTCGCCCATGACCTTGCCGGCCTGCTTGGGATCGGTGACGGCCAGGCGAGCGATGGCTTCCTTGGCCGCGGCACGCACCTCGTCCTCGCCTGCCATGGTCGGCAGGAAACGGCTGCACAATTCGATCTCGAAATCGAGCTGAGGCAAGCTTTCCTTGCCACGTTCGCCCAAGCCGGCGTATTCCTCGCGCGCCTTGCGAAGCTGCTTCTGGTACGCGGTAATCACGTCCAGCCAAAGCGCATCGTCGAGTGCCGCCTTGAATCCCGCGGCCGTCCGCCGCTCCATGTGCTTGGTCTTGATCATGCGGATGCAGTCCGCGGTGCGGGCATCCTTGTTTCGCATGGCTTCCTTCAGCAGATCCTGAAGCTGGGTCTCGATCGACATCGTTCTCTCCTGTCTGATTTCGTCTGACTGGATGGCAAGTTTGCATCCGCCCGGCGGCTGCGTGAAGCACATTCACACCCCCGACGGTCGTTTGCACCACATTGATCTAATGGACCGGTGTCTCAGCCCCGAAAATCCCCAGTTTAACCGCTCGCGATGTTGGCTCCAGTTTTGCTGTAGCCTGACGTTGGAACAAACTTCACGCAGGGGTACCTCAATGTCACGCAAGGCTGCATCGATGATCATTGTGCTCGCCGCATCCCTGCCAGGGCTGGCGGGGCGTAGCGCGCGGGCACAAGCCCAATCCCCAGCCGGGGCTGGTGCGCCCGAGGGCTATGCGACGGCGCCCAATGGCCCGGCGGAGCAGGGCATGCCGGCGGACTACGCAACACCCGGTCCCGCCGAGGAAGAGCCGCAGGGACCGCCGCCGCCCATTCCCCCCTTCGCCGAAGGTCCGGCCGTGCCCGCTGCGGGAGGCGGCTTCTGCTTCGAAGGTCCGCACCCCGTTGACAGCAACGTCGAACCCGGCGTCACCTGGGACAGCCGGCCAGGACGGCATATCCATCCTTACCCGCCCTTCGATCTGCGCCTGTTTAATCTGGAAAGCGGCTGCTACTACTTCATCGGAGACCCAAGCGATTTCGGCTACGCGGGCGAGACCTATAGCTACTACGGAGCGCACCCCATTCTCGCGACCTACGGCGGGGGCTGGTGCTTCATGATCGGACCCCATCGCCACTTCTGGCGTCCGTGGTCTCCGATGTTCGTCACCGTGGGGCCGTGGTTCTACTGGGAAGGCCCCTACGATCCCTTCTTCTGGACCTACTGGCCTTACTACCACTTTTATTATCGCGCCCACTACCCTCACTACTACGCACACGGAGCGTTCTTCCGCGGCCACATCGTGGCGCCAAGAATCAGCGCCGTACCACGTCCGATGCGTTCGGGCACTGCCTGGCACGGTGCCGGCGGCGCCTACCGCGCGGCGCCCATGGCGCCACGGGCGGGCGCGCCTGCACCCGGCGGCGGATTGGCCCCGAGAACCAACTACGTGCCAGCTCCCCACGTTGGCGGCGGTGGTGCACACTTCGGCGGCGGCCATTTCGGCGGCCACGGCCGGCACTAGAGATCGAGGTCGGCCTGCGCGGCCCGTTCCATGATGAAGTTGAAGCGGGCTTCCACGTCCTTGCCCATGAGGTCGGTGAGGATGCGATCGGCCTCGGCCACGTCGGACACCGCCACGCGCAGCAGACGGCGCGATGTCGGATCGAGGGTTGTGCGCTTCAATTCCTCCGGTTGCATTTCGCCCAGCCCCTTGAAGCGCATGACCTCGGGCCGCGCGTTTTTGGGTAATGTGGCGACAATGCGCTCGCGGTCAGCCTCGTCGAGCGCCCAGTAGGTTTCCTTGCCGTGGTCGATGCGAAAAAGCGGCGGCTGGGCCAGGTACACGTTGCCGCTTTCGATGAGCGGCCGCAGATGGCGAAAGAAAAAGGTCAACAGTAGCGTCGCGATGTGGTGGCCGTCGGAGTCCGCATCCATGAGGAAAATGATCTTGTGGTAGCGCAAGCGTTCGAGCGTGAACGCCTCGCCCACGCCGCAGCCGAGCGCCGACACGACGTCTTGCAGCTCCTTGTTTGAAAGAACCTTCTGCAATGACGCTTGCTCGGCATTGAGAACCTTGCCTCGCAAGGGAAGAATCGCCTGGTAGCGCCGCTCGCGACCTTGCTTGGCCGAGCCGCCTGCGGAATCGCCCTCGACGATGAACAGCTCGCTCTTCGCTGGATCGGTCGACGAACAGTCGGCCAGCTTGCCGGGAAGATTCAGACGGTGCGAAATGGCCGTCTTGCGCGACACCGCCTGCGACGCCGCTCGTGATGCCGCGCGCGCCTTGGCCGCCAGCACGA
>Ga0182027_10011829_pt1 | contig 12288 bp, 7 predicted proteins | sample 712E1DmetaG_FD_121300 | JGI IMG/M metagenome (GOLD analysis project Ga0182027, IMG submission 121300) | Permafrost microbial communities from Stordalen Mire, Sweden - 712E1D metaG (Illumina Assembly) | ecosystem: Environmental > Terrestrial > Soil > Wetlands > Permafrost | place: Sweden...
AGTATCCGGAACTATTACATGTTCTTTCTTTTTTATTACCTGTTTTTTTCCTTTCCATTCATAAGAATAAATATTATTGCAGCATGTTTCGCCTTTTATAAAATATGAACCCGGTCTGTTGGAAGTAAAATAGCCATCACTGTCTACTTCATTCACAGTGTAATAAATATCATTCACGGAAGTATTCAAAGGATAGCCCACATTGACAGGCTTTGTCCACTGGCTCATGCCCCCTTTGGATTTAAAAATATCAAAGCCGCCTAAACCAGCATGCCAGTCAGAACTAAAGTATAAAGTGCCTTTTGTTGAATAATAGAATGGAGTAATTTCATCTCCCGGTGTGTTAATAATATTTCCAAGATTTGCAGGTTCATTGTAAGTTCCGTTCTTGATAACAGAATACCAGATATCCATATTTCCATAACCTCCCGGGCGATCAGAAACAAAATACAAAACCTGTTCATTGTTTTCATCAAGGCCTATTGTAGGCTGCGTAGCAGTGTAGCCGGGCAAATTGATGCGCTCGGGAAGTTTTTCTACATTCAGCCATTTCCCATCCTTATATTCGGCAGCAAAAATTTCGCACATCGGTTTTGCAATCTTATCAGAATTGCATCTACTAAAAAAATACTTTTTATGATCAGCTGTAAAGCTCGTATTAGCTGTATTTTTTTCATTTTTATTCAAGACTGCGCTTAACTCTTTTCCTTTTGTCCATCCTGCGATTGTGGAATTAGAACGAAATAATTTCGATAAACAGGCATTCGGGATAAGTGGCTCCGAACCCTCTGCAGGCTCTGTCAATGGACGCAGCGAGGAAAACAACAACAAACTATCGCCCAGTTTCACTGCCGCAAATTCGGAATAAGGTGTGTTAACATTTTGCCCAAGATGTTCTACTCTTACATAAGCCGAATCCTTCAAAAGTTGTCCAATATGGCTGCAAACCTCTACTTCATGGCTTGCCTTTTTTGTATAATAAATATCTTCTGCGGAATGAATGGAGGTATACTTTTGAAAGTTTTTTTCTGCATTCTGATAATTTGCATTGTTCTTGTTCATTACAGCAAGCCAAAACAGACTTAATGGAAACTTCGTACTGTCGTCTTTTGTATTTACCAGGGAGTACCAGTATTCAGCAACTTTATAATTATTGAAAAGGCGATTGGTCTCAGCCAGTTTATAAGCTAGGTTTAGTCTTGAAGAATCCAGTGTCCATGCATTTTTATAATACGTGGAAGCGGCATAAAAATCACCCTCTGAAAAAGCTACATCGCCAAAGCGAATGCTCTCGTCATAAGTTTGTGCTGACAACCGAACACTTATTCCTATTATCAATAAAAAACACCAACACCATTTTAATTTCATCTTCATCAGCAACTAAAATATTGGACAGGGTACTGAACGTATAATTACCGGACCTTTTTTATCAAGTATATATTTTAACGCAATTTCCAAACCACCCCTCTCATTGCTTGCAGGTGTGAGGTTTGAAATATTGATATCATAACTTATTCCTAAACTTACTTTATGATAATCAATCTGAGCCGACAGTAAAGTGGCGTCTTTCGCGCGAAGCCAGAGACCGAAACTGAATGCCATGTAATTAACAACTCGCGGATCATTAATATATCTCAGAGCAGCACCTAAATCCAGTTCTCTGTATTTTCCCTGATTCATGAATAATATTGAAGGCAGTAAATCGAATTTAGGATTGATGTTCACCACACTGTTTGCATTGATAACAAGTTTTCTGTCGAGACGAATATTTTTATTATCAAATAATGATTGATGCGGTGTATTCAAATGAAACAAGGCCAATCCACCATCGAAAGAAAGATTTTTTTTGTATTTATAAAACCAATAAGCACCTGCATTAATATCAAAAAAGAAAAAATTCTTCGTGGAGAATTGTTCGTTATTACTAAGATTCGGATCGTAAGAACTTCCGTTGTATTGGCTGTCGAACATGAGCTTCTCGTAGTTGATGGTTCGTTGAGCTATCCCGGGTTGTATCGCAAAAGAAATGTATTGATTACTTTTTTTATTAAGGGCTTTGATCCATGAAAATGATCCATTTATTTGAGTGGTGCCAAAATCAGAATCTCCTGCTTTATCGCGATAGATCACAAGTCCTGCACCAAACATATCCTGCTTAAAACTACGCTTCAGTAATTGTTTATCAGCAGAAACCGAAGTGGTAGTATATGGAGTAGTTACGGCGCGCCATTGGGTTCGGTTATTAAGCGTGAACCGATACGTACCCTCAAAAAAGCCTGTGGTAGCAGGGTTCAGATTTAATGGCGACATATTGTACTGAGAAAAATGAATATCCTGTGCTAAAGAAACTGGCACTAAAAAAACAATCAGTAAAATGGTCATACTGATTTGTTGAGTGAACCGATATTTATTCCGGATAATCATTTTCAATATTTACCTTATCAAAGTAATATTTCCTTTTCTCAAATTTTTCTGATCATCAATACATGTCACTTCGAGGTAATACACGAAAACACCCGGATCGCATGGCTTTCCGCGGAAAGTACCATCCCAGCCTTTATTGATATCACTTGTTTCAAAAACTTTTTCTCCCCAGCGATCATAAATCGTAAAATAAATTTTTGAGATCACATTACTTCTTACGTATAGTATATCGTTATTATTATCTCCATTTGGAGTAAATGCATTGGGCACATATATGCCGTGTTCATCACAGTTCACTTCAAGTACATAAATGGTAACAGTATCGTAGATAGCGCAACCATAGACATCTTCAATGGTAATAATATATGTTGTAGTAACCGTGGGACTAGCTGTCGGGTCAGGGACTGTGCTACTGCTTAGTCCGTTTGGCGGGCTCCATGAATAACTTGCTCCTGTAATGTGTGTCACATGAATGCCTGTACTCTGGCTGTTGTAAATGGTATCATCGTCTGCCCAGGCATTGATCACAGGTGGGAAGGTGGTGGAATCATGCACTACAATGGTATCATAGGCATGACAACCATTCGCATCAGTGATGGTCACATAATAAGTTCCTTCACAAAGATTGGTTGCGGGATTAGTGATTTGTCCATTATTCCAATAATAAGAATATGGCGGAACGCCTCCGGAAACATTAGCAGTAGCCGCTCCGTTGCATATTTCAATGCAAGGCACATTGGAAGAAGTGGTATTGCATGTTAACGGTGTAGGTTGCGTGATGACAACAGTATCTACTTTCTGGCAATCGTGAGAATCCGTGACTGTGACGAAATAAGAACCCGCACACAAACCGGTGGCTGTCTGCGTGGTTTGCGTATTATTCCATAAATATGTGTAAGACGGTGTTCCTCCATTTGCATTTGCTGTGGCCTGACCATCACACAGACCATAACAGGATGGTGGCTGAATATTGGAAAAATTTGTAAAGATTTCTTGAGGGCTGCTTAAATTAAAATAAACATCCCTTATGCAACCGCTCTGTTCAGTCACTGTTACATTATTTGTACCGGCACACAATAAACTATCTATATAAGAAGTCTGTCCGTTATTCCATTGATAACCATAAGGCAAGGTTCCTCCCGAAGCAATGGCAATAGCTGATCCATCGCAACCTCCGTAACAGGATGGTGGAATTAAACTATCAATATACACATCAAAATTAGATGTATCATGAATAGCAACAGACATGGTGTTAGTGCAACCGTGCGCATCGGTGACTGTCAACAGATATAATCCTGCACACAGACTATCGGCAGTTTGTGTGGTTTGCCCGTCTGACCAATGATAAGTGTAGGGTCCTGTACCGCCTGCAGGATTAATAGTTGCCCATCCGTCACATATTCCGTTACAAAAGACGTTGTGTGTATCAGCAATAGCTAGGATTAGCGGAGGGGGTTGAGTAACTGTAAACGTAAAAACCTTTGTACAGGGAACACCGTCATGTACCGTGACAGTGTAGGTTCCCGCACATAAAGAACTAATCGTAGGAGTGATTTGTCCTCCGTTCCACGAATAGGTGTATGGTAAAACACCACCACTGGGAGAAACGGTGATTTGTCCATCACACAACCCGTTACATGTGACATTGGTAACAATGCCGTTTGAACTTATTACAGAAACAGTAATTGTCACTGTAGCCGTTTTCTGACATCCCAGAGAATCAGTAGCTGTTACAGTATAAGTCGTGGTTGCAGATGGATCAACCAAGGGGCTTGATGTATTGCCACCGCTGATAATACTTGAAGTTGGAGACCAGCTGTATGTAAGTGGATTCGAAGGATTCAGATTTGTGACACTAAGTGTGGTGCTATTCCCCTGACAAATGGTTTGGTCATTACCTGACTGAATGCTAACCAATGACACATTTACATAAATACTATCCACATCGTTGCAATACTGATTGCTGGCATAAATATAAAACATACCTGATGTTGTAACCGGAACCGTGGCTGTAGGGACAGAGGTTGACACATTCAGAGTATCAGTAAAATTATGATTATGCGACCAGACCCAGGTTGTCGCCCCTCCTGCAGCAGTGCCATGAAGAAAGACACTTCCGGAACAAACAGTGGTATCATTTCCTGCAAATACGCTGAATACATTTACAGTAATATGCTGAAGAATTGTATCTGTGCAAATTCCGTTTGAAATAAGCAACACATAATCTGTAGATGTAGCAGGCGTAGCAATAGGGTTTGGGATCGTATCATTACTCAGGCCTGTGGCAGGTATCCACTGATAGGTGATAGAAGTATCAGGCAAAGGTAAAATCCCAATCTGTGTGAAATCACCTGAACATATTGTTTTATTTAGTAAAGAAAAGGTAGAATCAGAAAGCATCAGCACTTGTTTTGTAATGGTATCTGAATAATTACAGGCAGCAGTATCAATAACGATCAGTGTTACGTTATACACTCCTGACGAACCATAAGTGTGAGTTGGGTTTGTTTGAGTAGAATTTGTTCCGTCACCGAAAGTCCAGTAATAACTAACACCTGCACCTCCGGTAGAAACGGATGTATTCTGAAAAAAAGCATTGTAAGGAGTACAGCCCACGGGAGGAATCACAAAATCAGCAATAGTAATAGGAAGATTGAAATCAAATTTAATTACTGCATTGTTACAGTTGGTACTGTTATTAGTATTGGACCATGCTCCGGGTGTAGTCGGGAAATTATCCCAACCGCCACAACCGGCACAAACACTTTGATAAATACGACCGTTACGATCGAAACGGCTGGTGCCGCCATCAACATGTTCATATGCATTCGGGCTACCAAAATAACTTCCGTAAATTATAGATGAGGCATCATCACTGATGACCAGAAAATAATAATCATTATTATCAGTGGTAGTCTGAAAAGCGCCGGGAGTGATAGGCAAACCATTGGTGCCTCCAAATCCGTTGATGTTAGGGCCTCCCCAACCGGATAAATAAATCTTATTACAAAGGTCTACCAAAAAAGCTGTAGGAGAAATATCCGGGCCTATGTTTCCTGTACCAAAGGCTGTGGACCAAATCAGTGAACTCAAATCAGCATTCATCTTACTAATAAATTGTCCTCCGTTTGGTGTTGCCCATAGCGCATTGTAAATAAAAGTTCCACCGGTAGCGGCAGTTTGTCCAAACACATAAATATTTCCTGCTTTATCACTTTTAATAAGATAAGACTGATCATAGGCAACTGAACCATAGTAGGTAGATTTCAGGATACTGTTACCATTCTGACTTATCTTGGTGATAAATCCATCTGTTGAGCCCCCCATATATGCAGGATGAAGAACACCGGCCGTCACCGGAAAATCAGTTGATGTTGTACCACCCGTCACATATACATTATCACTGGTATCCAATACCATATTATAAGCCGCATCCCTTCCTGAACCGCCAAGATATGTACTCCAGATCATATTAGATAAGTTCGCATCCATTTTGAACACGATGCCATCCTGCCCTCCCCCACCCGGAGTCTGCTGGAAGGCACCTGAAGTAACAGGAAAATTAACTGAATTGGTAGTTGATGCCACATACACATTATTATTGGCATCCACCATCACTTCTCCACGCGCACCATCAGCATAATTTTTTGAAAGAATGGAAGGATAATTCAAGCCGTCATTTTTTGTTCCGCCAACATACGTGGATGCCAGCAACTGCGTGCCATCACTGGAAAGTTTGGAAACAAAAATATCAATACCATGACTGAATTTTATGGAATTAAAATCATAGGAAATAGAATCACCTCCGTTAAATGTCTGGTCGTAGGCACCGGAAGTGATGGGGAAATTTGATGATCCTGTTGTTCCATAAATCACTAATTCGTCAAGTCCGTTAACGATCATGCTATGCGGAAGTTCATTCCGTGAGCCGCCAAGGTATGTCGCCCACAGACGTTGTGTTCCCAATGAATCATATTTAATGATGGCTATATCACAACCACTCAGATAAGCACCGGTTTCACCGCCTGCAAAATTAATCTGGAAAGCTCCGATCGTTATAGGATAACCTGTACCAAACGCAATCCCGCCGGAGTAAACTCTTCCATGAGAGTCGTAAGTGGCTGTGAAACCCCAGTTATCAGCCGTAGAGCCCGAATAGGTCGAAAAAATCAGTGTGGGATCAATAATGATTTCCTTTGAGTTATCGCAGCCATCAGGGAATTCAAACGTCAGAATATTTTTATTTAGTACAAACTTGCAGGCAATTTTTGTTTTCCGGCCATTGCTCATCTGATAGGCTATAGGGCTTAACTCTGTCACACTATTCACAGAAGTTTTCACGATCAGGTTGCCATCATTCAGATAAACCTTTTCTACTCCTTCATATTGTATCTGAATATTTGCAGGGTTTGCACCGGGATGCAATAACACATCATATTTTAACTGATGTTTATTTTCATATAAGTTTAAATCAATATTCTTATAAAGATTTTTATAAGTCACTGCATCGAAAGACCTGACCTTTGAGGCCCATTTCTTTTTATCGTCAGAAGTAAAATAATTATAATAATCTTTTGATGGATTTTCAGCTGTTACCATAACATCCGGAGCAGCATTCAGAAAATTCATTTTATAGGCATGGCATTTAATATTGTAGTCTGATGGCTTTAGTTTAGGGCGTTTGTCAGCCGACACGGATTTATAAGCGAGCAGTTTGCTGATGGCTTTCATATCCTTGAACACAAAGGTGAAGCCTGTTTTTTCAAGAAACATGGCGCCATCGGGAAGATCGGCTTTATATTTCACCTGCTCTTCCCATTGCTTTTTGTTTTCGATAAATTTTAAGGCACCTTCATTTTCATGCTGACTGAAGACAGGCAGTGAAAGGAAAAGCAAGACGGTGCAAAACCACAGATTGCGGAAAGCGGCAGTGAGAAATAAGTATAATTTGTTTTTTGTCATTTCTGCAAACCGAATATGGAGGTTTTAGAATAAATATTATTATTCCATTATACAAAAATACAAAAAAATATCATGAAATGCTTTATTTTAGTTTTTTTTCTAATGAAAAATCGAATGTCCGTTATAGAAATATTTCTGTTTTCAAATGAAGTTGAGAAGCGGGATTCTATTCAATTTGTTTCAGATAAATAATAGATGTCTCCGAAATCATTGTAAATGTTTTGCATTCCGGCCAGTCGACACAACTTTGTTTGAAGAGGTCATTCAGGACAAGTACGAATTTTTTTCCCATGTACTGAGGCTCTCCCATCCAGGCATCATGACCGCTTTTATCTGTACCGATAGTGCAAAAATTATAATTGCAATAATTATTATAGGAAGTATAAAAATCCCATCGTTTCCCTGTATCATCTTTAAAATACGTATGAACGAAATCACCCATATCACAACCGTCAAAAGTCATGATCAGGGTTTTGCGCCCTTCAAGTTTCAATGAAGTGAATGCTCCGAAAACCCATCCCGTTTTATTTTTGCAGGTTACTTTATACCAAAAATCACTTTTGCCGCTAATAGTTTCTTTGCTGCCTCTTTCAAGAATTTCGCAGTTTTCGGTTTTATTTAGTTGCATGATAACAGTGGCTTTGGTGTTTGGCTCGGCGCGGACATTCACATTATCACCCTGAATATACAAATGCTTCAGACAGGTATCCTCCATGTTTATTTGTCCAAAAGCCACGCTACATGCGATCATGAGCAAACTAATGACAAGATTATTTTTTTTCATCATTTTAGTTTATGTATTAGTAATTTATCTTTTTTCTTTCAATCCCTTTTTCTTTAAACACAAATGGGTTCTTCACAGTTTCCTTGGTGCCATCATCATAAAGAATTGTCAGTGATGGGGAATTGAGTTCATTAAATATTTTATTTTCATCGGTTAAATTTTCCACAAAGCTGATCACTGCAAAAACTCCTTCATCAGAAAACTCTATTGTAAAACGGACGATCCCATTGTCTGAAGAAATATGACTTACGAGGTAAGCCACACTATCAGCCAGGTTCTGATCGGCAGCCTGCGGCATGGAAATGCGATACTCTTTTAAATCCTTGTCTTTGTATGTATCATATTTATTGAACCTGCTGTCGAATGGCTTAATGAAGTGCTGAATGAAATCTATGGCTGAAATTGTTTCCGATTCCTCTTTTATATCTACCACTTTAAAATTCAAGGCCTGAGTTTTTTTCTCACCTGCGCTCATATAAGTAAATTCAGGCGTTTCGATGATTTTTTTTATTTTATCAGGATTGAGTTTCAAAGAATCATAATATAAAATTACCTGTACCGGTTCACCGAAAGAAGTTTCAAAAGCATAAATATTTTTTTGCTGTGAAAGTAGTTCTGTGAGATAATAGAAATCATAATCATCAAAATAATTATTGATACCGAATTTGACAATAGCCACATTCCCTTTGTATGATATGGGCTGTTGAAGTAATGTTTTACTTGGAGAAAATATGGCAGCTTTTATTTTTTCCGCATTAGTGATTGCAGGATCGTAAAAAACTTTTACGGTATGCGATTTCACGAAAGTCTCCACACCAAGCACACCGGGTACTTCACGCATCTGCTGTTCAAATGCCATGGAACTGCCAAAGCATTTAATATTTTTCAGTCCGGTTTGTGTATAGACCTTTGCATTTTTTATTTGCTGTTCTGTTCCCCAGCGCTCGCTTAAAGTAGGCAGTTCATAATTCGAAGAAAAATATATTCCCGCTGAAACCAACAGAACTACTGCAATAGGAGGAATCCAGCGCCAGCGGCGGCGATTGATCTTCAATACATTTTTTTCAGGGCAGTGTTCAATACAATCGCCGCACAGGTGACAATCGATATGTAAAACTTTTATCTGTTCTGAAACATTGATCGCCAGAGGACAAACCTTATCGCATTTTTTGCAGTCTGTACATAAATCCGCATCACGGGTGATCTTTAACAGCGGAAAAAACAAAGGCTTTAATCTTATTGCTTCCACGAGAAATCCGGCAAGACAAACCACAGCCAGATACCAGACCCAGGAGATGTTCCATTTAAAAACAAGAGTGAATAAAAGATAAATTCCAGTTATGATCACAAAGAGGATGATATTGCTGAAGATATTTGTTGCAGCGCCCAGCGGACAAATATATTTGCACCAGAATAAACGGATGAATATTGCTCCAAGCACCATCACTATAATCGCCATGATGGCATAGGTTAAAACAACATCGCTTCTGAAGCCTGAAAAAATGGCAAAATAAGGATCATAGTTTTTGCAAAATAGCTCACTGGAACTTATTGAAAAATAAAAAGTGATAAAAAGCAATAGATATTTAAGTGCACGAAGAGCCCTGTCTGCAATGCCTTTGATCGTGTAACGTATTTTTAAAGCATCACCAAGTTTTCCGAGCCACTCGCTGAAAGTGCCAATGGGACATACATAAGAGCAGAATAATTTACTGACAAGAATCACCGCAATGATTAAAGCCAGTCCCATCGCGATCTGCACAGTGCTCATGCTGCAGGCGAGAGAATTATTCACCAGAAAACTCGAGAAAGCCTGCATCCCGCCATAGGGACAGTATGCTTCGAAATCAGGAGTGTAGTCCTTATTGAAAAAAGGATGGACCACCATATATGTCAAAAGGATAAGAATGATCCATTGAATACAAAGACGATAATAGTTATGCGGATTGCGTTTTTTTTCAGACATATAATAATTCTTTAATTAAAAATCACTGAATGAATGTCAGCAAAAATAGGGATTTCATTTCTTACAAAAATGAATTTTATAAGAGAATTAACAAAATAATAACATTTTGTCAACGCTACTCAAAGCTTTTGGGAGATACTGAATATTTATTTTGAAGACTCAAACTGATTTAACAGACCTATATTATTGATTTACTTTTAATGGTATTAAGTCTGAAATTCAAACCGAGGTTCAGAATAAACGGGTCGAATGTAACTAATTTACTTTGTCTGACTGGTATAGAAAAACCAACTTGCATAATAAACCTGAAAAATTTATATCCGATTTTCCCAGTAAACACTGGTTCTACAAATAGACTAGTCTGATTTTTATAATTATTCCCATAATAATTAAAATCAAAATAATTTACGTAACAAACTCTTAATGACAAACCGCCATCAAAAACATCAGAAATAGATCCGATATTCGGTTGTATGAAAAACTTAGTATATTTTCCATGTACATTCCCATAAAATGGATCATAATTGACATCAATTTTATAATCATTTGTCTCGCCATATCCACCGCCACCATAGAGTTCAAATATACCTGAGCCTCCTATTTTTTTATAATACCCTCCGGCTATTTCGGCGATAGTATGTTGATGTAAGGCAGAACTGTCAGTGGTTCTTAAATGATCACTATAAGAACCATTAGCCATAACTACAATATTATCTGTGAGCCCATAAGCTCCCTGAAAATCCAAACGACTTGTACCGGTAAGAACAGAAGCCTGAGCTTCTCCCTTTTGCTCAATAAGCGGAATATTTGAAGCATTCGGTATATAAATATAGGAGCACGAACATGTGCACAAAAGCACAGTAGTAATTAATACTATTTTTTTCATAAATATTTTATTCTGGTGGTTAATTAATTTAAATTTTATTAATAGCTAAAAATCAAACCTTAATACAAAAGTAATGCTTTCTATAAATAAAAATAAAAATTCTTTAATATTATCAACGGGTTAAATCAATTCTTCACAAGTAGCAATATAAGGTTTTAGATTGTAATTTCCTTTTAATTATTTCAAAATAATTAAGCCACTCTGTGAAGCGATCCATTTGTTTCCTTTGGAATCAAGAGCCACACGATTAATGAAGAATCCGGGGATCATTGAATTCTTCGGTGAATATAAGTTCCAGGTTTTGCCATCATATTTTACCAATCCAAGATTTGTGGATACCCATAAGTTTTTATCATCAAGTGTTAAAATATATTCGCAATAAGGTGGTAAACCAGAATTATCAGGAGTGAATACTGTCCATGATTCATCATTCGCTTTAATCACTCCTCCCCAGTATGAAATCCACTTTGTGTTATATTTATCAATGAGGATTTGGCTTACGTAATTATCTTTAAGCTTTGAATTGCCTTTATTATAAATTGAATACGACGACATAGTTTTTGCCAGTGGATTATTTTTGCGGATGATATCTATTTGGAAACATGTTAAAATGCCCTGATCAGTGGCAATCCAGACGGAGTTAAACTTATCAAAAGCAATGGAGTTTACTTTATTATCCGGGAGAAGTGAATTATCCTTATTGAAAACCATCCAATCTTTTCCATCAAAAATGGCAAGTCCTTTATCAGTTCCTAACCACATTTTTTTCTGACGGTCAATGATTATACAATTGATGTGTTTATCCGGAATTGGTGAATTGGAAGGATTGTAATTTGTCCATTGTTTATCATCAAAGCGGTAGAGCCCGGAGTAACGCGAACCAATCCATTTTACGTTACTGCTATCGAAAGCGATACAGGTGACGAAGCGATCACGCAAGCCTGAGTTAGTGGAATCAAAGATCTGAAATGAAGTACCATCGTACTTTACAAGATCGCCTCCATAGAAACAATCGCCCGTGACAAACCAAATGTTATCCTGTGCATCTATAGATAATGTTTTTATAATATCGGATGGTATTTTAGAGTTGGTGGTATCGAAGACAGTGAGCTCCAGAGTTTGAGGGAAAGATTTTGCAGAAAGAAAAAAGAGAAAAATAAGAACGGCTGTTTTCATTTTGCAAAATGGTTTTTTAGATTTAGCTTTTTTAGTATCAGTGCGAAGTTACAACTTCGCACATTACTTTAATTTTTTGATTTTATTAAT
>Ga0182027_10011831_pt1 | contig 12287 bp, 11 predicted proteins | sample 712E1DmetaG_FD_121300 | JGI IMG/M metagenome (GOLD analysis project Ga0182027, IMG submission 121300) | Permafrost microbial communities from Stordalen Mire, Sweden - 712E1D metaG (Illumina Assembly) | ecosystem: Environmental > Terrestrial > Soil > Wetlands > Permafrost | place: Sweden...
CGGGGCCGATAGCGCCGCCCGGTAGGCCGGATTCACGGCCAGGTACTGCAGAAAGAGCTTGGCGGCGGGAAGCTCCTCTTCCGGTATCCGGTCAACCAGATCGTGAAGCGTGTCGCGGCTCATCGAAGCTCCCGTCTTTAGCGTACTGCATAAGAAGGCAGGCCAGGAGGCCCGCCCCACTGGCTTAGTACTTCGGCACGCTGCGGTCCACCTGGTCGCTCCAGGCCAGGATGCCGCCCTTCATATTGCGGACGTGCTTGAAGCCGGCGTTGCGGAGGATGGCGCAGGCTTTGGCGCTGCGCATGCCGCTCTTGCAGTGGATCACGATGTCGGACTCGGGGTCGAACTCGCCGACGCGTTTGGGGAACTCGCTGAGCGGGATGAGCTTCGCGCCGGGAATGCTCGCAATGCGGTATTCGTGCGGCTCGCGGACGTCGAGCAGCACGAACGGCTCGCCGCTGTCGAGCTTGCGCTTCACTTCGGTGACGTCGATTTCGCCTTCGTTCACTGGAGCCTCCTGGGCCGGCGCCGGCTGCCTCGGGTTGGGGACGCCGCAGAATTGATGATAATCGATCAGCTTGGTGATAGTGGGACGCTCGCCGCACACCGGGCACTCCGGGTTCTTGCGCAGCTTCAACTCGCGGAAGCGCATGCCCAGCGCATCGTAGAGCAGCAGCCGGCCCACCAGCGGCTCGCCGATTCCCAGGATCAGCTTGACCGTCTCGGTGGCCTGAATCAGCCCGATGGTACCGGGGAGAATGCCCAGCACGCCTCCCTCGGCGCAGCTTGGAACCAGCCCGGGAGGCGGCGGTTCGGGATACAGGCAGCGGTAGCACGGGCCGCCCTCGTAGGCGAACACGGTGGCTTGCCCCTCGAAGCGAAAGATGGACCCGTACACGTTGGGCTTGCCCAGCAGCACGCAGGCATCGTTGACCAGGTAGCGCGTGGGGAAGTTGTCGGTGCCATCCACCACGAAGTCGTAGTCCTTGAGAATCTCGAGGGCGTTCTCGCTGGTGAGCGCGGCTTCGTGCTTGACCACCGTCACATTGGGGTTGATGGCTAGCATCTTCTCGGCCGCGGAATCGATCTTCTTACGGCCCACGTCGGCGGTGGAGTGAATCACCTGGCGTTGCAGGTTGGTGGAATCCACCACGTCGAAATCCACGATGCCGATGCGGCCCACGCCCGCGGCCGCGAGGTACAAACCCAGGGGCGCGCCCAATCCACCGGCGCCGATCAGCAGCACCTTGGCGGCCTTGAGCTTCTGCTGGCCTTCGATGCCGACTTCGGGGATGATCAGGTGGCGGCTGTAGCGGAGGATCTCCTCGTTCGAAAGCGCCGCCTCCTGAAGCGCGCTGGTCACCGGCGGCCTCCCGCGATGGAGGGCACCAGCGAGATGATGTCGCCATCCTGGGCCGCCGTGGCGTCTTTGCCAAGGTAGCGGACATCTTCGTCGTTGAGATAGACGTTGACGAAACTGCGCACCTTGCCCTCGTCGTTGAAGATCTGTTTGCGCAGATCGGGGAACTGCGCCGTCAGCGCGCCGAGCACTTCGCCCACCGTAGCTCCGGGGACGGCGACGGCATCCTGTTTGCCGGTGAACTGCCGCAAGGGCGTGGGGATCAAGACTTTAGCCATCTTAGTAACTCAACTCCTCTTTCTCCGCCGCCGTCTGTTCGACGTTCGGCAGCCAACTGTTGGCGTGGTGAAACTCGCCGTGACGGATGGAAAGCACCACGAACGAGTACCACGGACACGAATTCTTCAGATCGGTCTGGGAGAAGTAGGCATCGCAATCGGGATGCGAGTGGTAGATGCCGATCAGCTCCATGCGGCGCTCGCGCGCGGCCCGGTCGGCCGCCAGCAGATCCTCGGGACGCAACTCGTACCGGGCGGCCTGGGCGCCCTCGAAGGCGTTTTCGAGAGGCAGTATCTCACGCACCTGCTTGACGCCGTCCGCGGCGGAGCCCAGCATGGCCCCGCAGCATTCGTTGGGGTAGGTTTGTTGCGCGTGCGCCCGCATGAACGCCCATGGCGCGGCTTCGATCCGGATCATGCGTCTTCCCAGAAATGCTCGCTCAGATACTTATCGGCGCTATCGCAGAGCATGGTGACAATCATGGCGCTTTCGCCGCGCGCCGCCAAGTCCCTTGCCAGCATGGTGGCGGCGAGCACGTTGCACCCCGATGAGATGCCGACCAGCAGTCCTTCTTCGCGCGCCAGCCGCCGCACCATGGCGTAGGCGTCCTCGGTTTCGATCCACAGGTTGCCGTCGGCGAGCGTCTCCTCGTAGAAACCGGGCACGATGGCCGTGGGCATGTGCTTCAATCCTTCCAGGCCATGAAACCCGCTGGATGGCTGCGCCGAATAGCATTTCACTTCGGGCAGATCGCGGCGCAACCGGCGGGTGACGCCGGTGAAGGTGCCGCTGGTACCCATGGCGGCCACAAAATGCGTGAGGCGGCCGGCGGTCTGTTCGATAATCTCCAGCCCGGTGCCCTCGTAGTGCGCCTTCCAATTCGCCGGATTGTTGTACTGATCGGGGTAGAAATACAAATCGGGGTCCTCAAGATAGGTGCGGCGGCATAAGCGAATGGCGCCGTCGGAGCCTTCCGCGCCGTCGCTGAACAGCATCTTCGCGCCGTAAGCCTTGAGGATGCGCTTGCGCTCAGTGGAGGCGTTGGCGGGAAGGCACAGCTTGACCTGGTAGCCGCGATTCGCCCCGATCATGGCGTAGGCAATGCCCGTGTTGCCGCTGGTGGCGTCCAGGATAACGCGCCCGTGGTTGAGTTTGCCGGAGCGCTCGCCATCGAGGATCATGTTGAGCGCGGCGCGGTCTTTCACCGACCCGCCGGGGTTGAAGTACTCGGCTTTGGCGAAGATTTCGACGCCGGGAAACTCGCGCGGGATCTTCTCGAGACGAAGCAACGGCGTGTTGCCGATGGTCGCCAGCAGCGGTTCGGCTTGGGTGCGGGCCAAGCGAGGTATAGGTGCGACGAACGCCATTCTTGCCTTTCCTTTCCTTGGATTCCCGCGAGAGGGCCCAGGATGCAAAAGCCATCTGCTTGCAAGCGAAGGAATTACCTGGATTCGGAGCGATAGACTATTTTAGCATCTCCACAAATCCTGTCAAGAAAGTAGAGAATGCCTAAAACGGGGGTCAGGCCGGCGTGATATCGGTTTGCGAGAAGTCGTTGCCAACATAGAGCAACGGCATGCCGGCGACCTTGGCGACGGCGTACGACATGCAGTCTCCGAAGTTCAGGGCGGCCGGGTGGCGGCCTTTGCCGAAGCGGAGGAAGACCTGCATGGCCACGTTCATATGCTCCTGGGTGAAAGGAACGACCTCCGCATCTATGCTTTCGAGAAAACCGCTCAGCCAGGGGCGAGCGTCCCGAACCCGGCGGCCCGTCAGCACCATCGCGGTCTCAAACACGGTCGGAGCGCCGATCGCCACGGTTTCGGCTTCCCCGATCCTCGCAACCAAGCCCTGGAACCCAGGCTCCTGCAATTCGATCGCGACAATCGCCGAGCTGTCGAGGACCATATACTAAACCCCATCCGGGCCGAATCCCAGGATGTCGTCCTCTTCCTCGCGCGTGAGCACCCTGCCAAGCTCACCGGGGGGTATGTTCGGCCATACGCTCTGTTCCAGGAATTGGAGCAAACGCTCTGTGCGGTTCCAGGTTGCGCCCGTCGTCTGGAGACGGAGCTTTCGCTCTACCAGCGCTTGCCGGATGGCTTCCGTCTTGGTTTCGCCCGCCATGCGGGAGACTTCGGTGGCCAGCTCTTCCACCACTTTGTTCTTGATGTTGAGCGCCATGGTGTAATTTTATCATTCTTACACCACGGCAGAGGTCCTGTACGTCGGTCAGCCATGCGCAATCTTCGCGGGCATAGAATAGCGTTAGATGTCCACCATCCTAAAGCCGGGTTCCACGCCTGCGTTGCTGCGGCAGCTCGGCTTCTTCAGCGCCACGGCGCTGGTGATCTCGAACATGGTGGGAACCGGCATCTTCGCCACCACCGGGTACATGGCGGGAGATCTGGGAAGCGCCGGCCTGATCTTGGCGTGCTGGGGCGTGGGCGCGCTGTTCGCGCTGGCGGGCGCGCTGAGCTATTCCGAGCTGGGCATCAATTTCCCCAGTTCGGGCGGGGAGTACGTCTATCTGACCCACGCATTCGGACCGGAATGGGGCTTCATGACCGGCTGGGTCTCGTTCTTCGCGGGCTTTTCGGCGCCCATCGCGGTGACGGCGCTGGCGTTTTCGGATTATCTGGGTCACTTTTCCCCCAGCTTGAAGCTGGCCAGCCCGCCAGTGACCTTCGGATCCGGCGCGCTTTCGCTGAGCCTGGGGCGCGGACAGTTGCTGGCGTCCTGCCTGATTGCGGCGTTCACCATCTTGAACTGTTTCGGACTGGGACGCGCGGCCAAGGTGCAGAACGTTCTGACCACCACCAAACTGCTGGTGATCGCGTCCTTCGTGGCTTTGGGATTCGCCGCCGGCAGTGGAAGCTGGAGCCACTTTTCCGAGACCGCCGTCCGTACGTCCACGGTCGGCCTGCCCGCCCAGTTCTTCGTCAGCCTGTTGTGGGTGATGTTCGGATACAGCGGCTGGAACGCCGCCACCTACGTGGCCGAGGAAGTGCGGCGCCCCGAGCGCACGCTGCCCTTGGCGCTGGCCGCGGGAACGGCCATTGTGGCAGCCGCGTATATGGGCCTGAACCTGATCTACATCTACGCCACGCCGCTCAAGCAGATGCAAGGGGTGACCGCCGTAGGCGAGCTTTCCGCCGCCAACCTGTTCGGACCCGGCGTGGCGGGGGCGTTCGCGGCGTTGATGGCGTTGTGCCTGGTTTCCACGGTAAGCGCGGAGGTGACCGTGGGCCCGCGCGTGTACTACGCCATGGCCAAGAACAAGGCGTTTTTCAGCGCCGCCGCCATCGTGCATCCGCGCTGGCATACGCCGGCGGTGGCCATCCTCAGCCAGGGCATCTGCGCCATGGTCATGACGCTCACGCCGTTTCGGGAATTGCTGACCTACATCGGCATGAGCCTGGCTCTGTTCAGCGCCCTTTCGGTGGCTTCGCTCTTCGTCTTTCGCCGGACCCGCCCCGCGTGGCAGCGCCTGCGCGCCATCGATTTCGCCTGGCCGCTGATTCCGGCGGCGTACATCCTGGTAGCTGTGGCGATGATGCTGTTTGGAGTGATCCAGCACCCGGTAGCTTCGCTGACCGCGTTTGCCACGGTCGGCGCCGGCGCGTTGATCTACCATTTCGGCTTGCGCGCGGGGAGCGAATAGCCATCAGCCTTCAGCCATCAGCCATCAGCTAAAGACAACCAGAAGCTTTCGCCCGCGGCCACCGGCAGCGCCCAAGCCGCGCGGCCCAAAGCTGAAGGCTGAAGGCTGATGGCTATTTCTTGCATTCCCACCTCGAATAGTGTTCCGATACGAACTTATGCGGCCCACGCGCGTGCGTTATGGAGTAGTTGCCTTCGCGGTGTCCCTCGCCGTGATCACTTATCTCGATAGAGTCTGCATCTCCTTCGCCGCCCCCGCCATACGACACGACTTGGGCCTCACGGTTATCCAGATGGGGTTTGCGTTCACGGCCTTCAACCTCGGGTACGCGCTGTTCGAAATCCCCGGCGGGTTCCTGGGGGATTGGATGGGGCCGCGCAGAGTGCTCACGCGCATCGTGCTGTGGTGGTCGTTCTTCACGGCCGCCACGGGGTGGGCCTGGAGTTATGCGGCCCTGGTGGCCACGCGGTTTCTGTTCGGGACCGGCGAGGCGGGGTGCTTCCCCAACCTGACCAAGGCGTTCACCACCTGGCTTCCGGCCGACGAGCGCGTGCGCGCCCAGGGCATCCTGTGGCTGTCCGCGCGCTGGGGCGGCGCCTTCACGCCGCCGCTGGTGGCCGTGGTCATGGGCTTGGTTGGGTGGCGCCACAGCTTTGAGATCTTCGGCTGCGTGGGCGTGGTGTGGGCGGTGGCGTTCTTCCTCTGGTTTCGCGACAACCCGTTGCAAAAACCTAAGATGAACGACGCCGAGCGCGATCTGCTGCGCCAAAGCTCGACGATGGCATCGGGGCACGGCGACGTCCCGTGGGGGCGGATGTTGCGGTCGCGCCAGTTGTGGTTGCTGTGCTGGCAGTTCTTCGCGCTCAATTACGGCTGGTACTTCAATGTCACATGGCTGCCTACGTATCTGCGGGAAGCGCGCCACCTGGCCATCGCCTCCACCGCGATGCTGAGCGTGCTGCCGCTGTTCATGGGCGGGCTGGGCAACCCGGTCAGCGTGTTCCTTACCTCGCGCCTGACGCGCCGGTGGAAGGATGTGGGCCGGGCGCGGCGCATGGTGGCCCGCCTGGGCTTCGCCGGCGCCGGCGGGTTCCTGTTCTTTTCGACGCGCATGCCGGGACCGCTGGGCGCCATGCTCGCCATCGGCATGGCCAGCTTCTGCAACGACTTCGTCATGCCCGCCGCCTGGAGTTCGGCGGCCGATGTCGGCGGCGAACACGCCGGCACGCTGTCCGGCGCCATGAACATGTGGGGGAACATCGGCGGCGCGCTCTCGCCCATAGCCATCGGCTACATGCTGGCCGCCACCCACAACAATTGGAACCTGACGTTCTACGTGTCCGCCGCCGTCTACCTGACCGGCGCGGTGTTCTGGACGTTCCTCGATCCGGTAACGCCATTGAGCGGCGAAACAACGGGCAGTATAAATGTTTTAAATACCTGAATAATCTCCAAATACAGGTATTAGCCGGAACGAGGTTTCCATTCCGCGAGCCATTGCTTACACTGAGGTCTTCGTGCAACCATCTTCCGTGCTTGAAGCTGGAGCCAGGACGCTCAGCTATACCCGTGGGGCGGACGTGCCCCTCATCGAAAAAACGATTTCCCAGGTACTGGCCGACACGGCCCGCAAGTTCCCGGACCGCGACGCGCTAGTGGTCTGCCACCAAGGCGCCCGCCTGACGTGGGCCGAGCTGGACCGCGAGGCCACGCGCACCGCCCGCGGCCTGGTTGGACTGGGCCTGCGCCCCGGCGACCGCGCCGGCATCTGGGCCGCCAACTGCCTGGAGTGGATTCTGCTGCAGCATGGAGCGGCGCGCGCCGGCGTCGTCCTGGTCAACGTGAATCCCGCGTACCGTTCGCACGAGCTGCGCTACGTCCTGCGCAAATCCCACATCCGCGCCCTGTTCCTGCGGGAAAAAGATCCGCGCGCAAACTACCGCGAGATTCTGGCCGAATCCCGCAACGGCGACAGCCTGCCGCTCGAGCGCACCGTCTGGCTGGGCGACGCGTCGTGGGACGAGATGCTCGCCGGCGGCGTGGATTTTCCGGCCGATATCGCGGCCCCCGGCGATGTGGCCAACATTCAGTACACCTCCGGCACTACCGGGTCGCCTAAGGGCGTCATGCTCACGCACCGTGGGCTGGTCAACGACGGCATGGCGATCGGCATCTGCCTGAAATGCCAGCAAGACGACCGCATCTGCGCGCCGGTGCCGCTCTACCACTGTTTCGGCTCGGTGATCGCCTCCATGGTGTCCACCGTCTACGGGGCGACGCTGATCCTGCCCTCCGGGCAGTTCGACGCGCGGGCCACCCTCGAAGCCGTCGATCGTGAGCGCGCCACCATGCTGTATGGCGTCCCCACCATGTACGTGGCGGAAATGGAGCACCCCGAGTTCGACAGCTTCGACCTGAGCTCGCTGCGCAAGGGCGTGATGTCCGGCGCTCCATGCCCCATCGAGCTGATGAAGCACGTGGGACGCCGGATGCACATGGAGCGCATGACCATCCCCTACGGGCAGACCGAATCTTCGCCCGTGATCACCATGTCCGGCGTGGACGACCCGTTCGAGCACCGCGTGATGACGGTGGGGACGGCTCTGGCCAACGTCGAAGTGCGCATTGTCCATCCGGAGACCCTGCAAACGCTGCCCATTGGCGAGCAGGGCGAGTTATGCACGCGCGGCTTCCTGGTGATGAAGGGTTACGACGCCGACCCCGAAGCCACCGCCGCCGTCATCGATTCCGAAGGCTGGCTGCGCACCGGCGACCTGGCGCTCATGCACCCGGACGGTTACATCAGCTTCAAGGGCCGGGCCAAGGACACCATCATTCGCGGCGGCGAGAACATCTATCCGCGCGAGGTGGAGGACTTCCTGCATTCGTGCCCGAAGGTCGCGGACGTATACGTGTTCGGAATCCCCGACGCCAAGCTGGGCGAGACCGTCATGGCCTGGATTCAGTTGAAGACCGGAGTAGAAGCCACCGCCGAGGAAATCCGCGACTTCTGCCGCGGCAAGATCGCCTACTTCAAGGTCCCGCAGTACATCCGCTTCGTGGACGGTTTCCCGCAGACCATCACCAAGAAGGTGCAGACGTTTCTGATGCGCGAACAGGAAATCCGCGAGCGCGGCCTGGAAGCCGTGGCCAGCCAGGAAACGGCTTAACGCGAAGCTCCCGCAAGGGAATGCCCGTGAGCCTTCGGCCAGCCAAACGCATGAAGGGCGCGGCTGGGCAGTGGGGCGGGCCTCCTGGCCTGCCTTGCGGCGCGTGTACCATGGACACATGTTGCGTTGGTTAGTCGTCGGAATCGGAGACATCACTCGGAGACGCGTGCTGCCCGCTATCCTGGCGGAGCCGCGCAGCCGGCTGGCGGGTATTGTCACGCGCGATCCGCGCAAGGCGGAGGCTTACGGCGCGCCGGCGTGGCAAGACCTGGAACGCGCGCTGGCCGAAGCGGACGCGGATGCCGTGTACGTGGCTACGCCGGTGTTCCTGCATGCGCCTCAGACCATCGCGTGTCTGCGGGCGGGCCTGCACGCGCTGTGCGAAAAGCCCATGGCCATGAACTACTCCGAGGCTTGTTCCATGCAAGCGGCCGCGGAAGAGACCGGGCGATTGCTCGGCGTCGCCTACTACCGCCGCATGTTCCCCAAGGTGAACCGCGCCAGGGAGTTGATGGAAGCCGGCGTCATCGGGCGGCCTTTTTTGGCCGAGGCCACCTTGCACCACTGGTTCAGCCTGGGCCGTGGCCGCGACTGGCTGGCGGACCCGGCGCTGGCCGGCGGCGGCCCGTTGTTCGACGTCGCCTCGCACCGCATCGATCTGATGAACTACCTGTTCGGCAAACCCGTCCGCGCCACCGGCTACCTGTCGACGCTGGTCCGGAACGTCGCCGTGGAAGACAACGCCACCGTCGTCGTCGAACACTCGAGCGGCGTGCGCAGCGTGGTGGACGTGCGCTGGCACTCGCGCATCGAGCGCGACGAATTCCGCATACGCGGCGTGGAAGGGCAGATGGACCTGACGCCGTTCAACGGCCCCGGCCTCTCCTATCCCGGCGGAGAGGAGCAGCTTCCGGCGCACGAGAACCTGCACTATCCCTGCATCGCGGACTTCGTCTCGGCGGCGCTCGACGGCGCCCCCCTGAGATCCTCCGGCGCCAGCGCGCTCGAAACCGAATGGGTCATCGAACAGGTCCGCTCCGGCGTTGCAACTCCCCCCGTGAAGCGTGGTCGTCAGAAGTGACGTTCAGGCCCGCTGCGCGCGGCACGATTTCCTATTAAAGACTTCACGGTCTGTTTCTTAGCGATGCGGCTCTCGGCGTGCAGCAGAGCGGCCATGCGCACTGCCTGGCTGGTTCTCGCTCTCCTGATGGCTCTGGGCCCGGCGGCGTCCGGCCAGCGGCTTTATTGGGGCGCGATCGGAGGGACGAATCTCACGCCGGATTTTCCCCGCTACGAAGAGAGCGGACCGGCGGATGTTTACGGCAACCCCGCGTACGACTTCCAGCGCCTGCCGGGCGCCCGCGGCTTCATTCTGGGCGGTCTGCTGGAGGTCCGAATCGACAGCAGCCTGGCCATCGAGGCGGATTTCCTGCATCGGCCCCTGCCGGTCACCTACATCACAACTACATTTCCGGCCGGCGGCCCCAGCGTGACCGGCGCACGCCACTACCTGGCGGCGAACACGTGGGAGTTTCCCGCGATGCTGAAATGGAACCTGCCCTCCCCGCTGATTTGGGGGCGAGTCCGGCCGTTCCTCGAAGGCGGGGTCGCCTTCCGAACCTCGCAGGACGACAATGCCGTCCTGCCATCGCAATTCGGGTTGACTGCCGGATTGGGCGCCGCCATCCACTTTGGCAAGTTGCGCGTGGCGCCCACCATCCGGTACACCCGTTGGGATCAAGAGGCGCAGTTTCCGACTTTTCCCACCAAGGCCGATCAGTTTGAGTTTCTGACCAGCCTGGCTTGGGGGACGCCGTCAGCCCCGGTGCATGTGAGCGGGCGCCGGGTGAGTCTCGGGGTGATCGGGGGATCGTCCCCAATCGGGGAGTTTTACTACCCTGGCAGCGGAGTCAAGGAACGCATCGGCTTTTTGGGCGGGGCTTCGGGGCAACTGGAACTGCGCGATGGCCTTGCGCTGGAGGTGGATGCCATCTACAAGCCGCTGCGCAACGGCGTTGGCGGCGGGCAGAAGTTTACGGTGTTGACCTGGGACTTCCCGGCGCTGGCCAAATATCGCTCGGCCAAGTGGGGGCGGGCGCCGTTCGTGGAGGCGGGACCTTCCTTCAGGTCCTCCGGCAATCTCAACGGCTACACCCCCTCGCATTTCGGGGTGACGGCCGGGGGCGGCGTGGAGACACGCAAGGGCTGGGCGCTCCTATCCGCGGCGCTGCGCTATACACGCTGGGCTAAGGATGGGTTTCCGAATTCTTCGCCGCTAGGCGGGCAGTCCGATTATCCGCGGACGAACGCAAATGCCGTGGAATTGATTTTCGGGGCCGGTTTCTAACTGGCTTGCCGGAAAACACCCGGGCGGGTACGGCGGCGGTACCCTACAATGGTCCTTACCATATGAAACGCGTCATCACCGCCCAAGACGTGCCGGAGAGCGGCGAGCTTCGCGTCCCCATTGGGACCCTGGTCACGCCCTCGGCGCGGGACCTGGCGGCCGAGCGCGGGGTGCGCATTCAGGAAGTTCCGGAGGACGGGCTGCCCCGCCACGCGCCGCCGGAGCGAAGCATCGCGCTGGGCGCCGACCACGGCGGCTTTCGCTTGAAAGAGCGGCTCAAGCCGGTCCTCGAAGAGCTGGGCCTCGAAGTCCGCGACGTGGGCGTCTATGAGGAAAAGCCCGCGGACTATCCCGATATCGCCCTGGCCGTGGCCGAACTGGTGGCCTCCGGCAAGGTGGCGCGCGGGGTGGTCATCGATGGCGCGGGCATCGGTTCGGCCATTGTGGCGAACAAGGTTCCGGGCATCCGCGCGGCCCTGTGCTATGATAAAGCTTCCGCCAGAAACAGCCGGGAACACAATGATTCCAATGTGCTTACACTTGGCGGCAGACTCTTGACGGAGACCCAGGCGGAAGACGTATTGCGCACCTGGGCAGCCACGCCGTTCGCCGGCGGACGGCATCTGGCGCGGGTCCGCAAGATCCAGGATATCGAGCAGCGTTTTCTAAGGAAGGGTACGCCTTGACGCAAGCGGAACTGGACATATTGGTCGCCCAGATCGGCGAAGAGATCTTCGCGCGGGTGAGCCCGTTTGCCCCAACCCCGTCCGGAGCCGCGCCGAAGAAGGGCGAGCGGCCGACCAAGATCGATCCCTCCATCGCCGCCGTTATCGATCACACCATCCTCAAGCCGGAGGCCACCCGCGACGACGTCGTCAAGGTCTGCCGTGAGGCGCGCCAATACGGCTTCGCCAGCGTGTGCGTGAACCCCTACTGGGTTCCGCTGGTGTGCGCGGAGCTGTCCGGGTCGCCGGTGCGCGTGTGCAGCGTGGTCGGGTTTCCGCTGGGCGCCACCAGCACCGAAGCCAAGGTGGCGGAGACGGCCGTGGCGGTGGCGGCCGGCGCTCGGGAAATCGACATGGTGATCAACGTGGGCGCCCTGCGGTCGGGGGATAACGAGACGGTGAAGCTCGATATCCTGCAAGTGGCGCGCACGGCCCACGCGGGCGGCGCCATCTTGAAAGCGATCCTCGAAACGGCGCTGCTCGACGACGCCCAGAAGACCACGGTGTGCACCCTGGCCAAGCAGGCGGGAGCGGATTTCGTGAAGACCTCGACCGGTTTCGGCCCGTCCGGCGCCACCGCGCACGATGTGGCGCTCATGCGCGCGGTGGTGGGACCGGAGATGGGCGTCAAAGCCGCCGGCGGCATCCGCACGCTGGAGGACTTGCGGGCCATGACGGCGGCGGGCGCCACGCGCATCGGCGCCAGCGCCAGCGTCAAGATCGTCGAGGCGTCCGCTGGTTA
>Ga0182027_10011834_pt1 | contig 12285 bp, 7 predicted proteins | sample 712E1DmetaG_FD_121300 | JGI IMG/M metagenome (GOLD analysis project Ga0182027, IMG submission 121300) | Permafrost microbial communities from Stordalen Mire, Sweden - 712E1D metaG (Illumina Assembly) | ecosystem: Environmental > Terrestrial > Soil > Wetlands > Permafrost | place: Sweden...
CGATCGCCGTCGGATTGTTGGCGGAATCGAGTAGCGTCAGGTCAACGAAAACGCATCCCTGCGAAATCCAGGAGATCGTCTTGAACGTCCCTGCCGCCAGCGACGTCCCTGCCGCCGGGAGCTGCGCCAGCACACCGTAATTCTTGCCGAGGGACTCCGCCTGGTAGGGATAATTATCTTTATAAGTTCCACGGTCGCCGGCACCATCCTGATAAATGAAGGTGTACGGCGTCGTTCCGTTGCTGGGGTTCCCGTTCGCGGTGGTGAAATCCGAGTAGTAGTTTCCGCCGAGCACTGTCGATCCGGAATCCCACTGCACGGCCGACGGACTGAAGCTGTAATGGGTCAGCACATTGAAGTGCCGGTTCAAATAGAGCGAAGCACTGGTGGTCGCGGCATCGGCAATGCCAATGTTCTCCCCCTGATGTAGGTCCTTGATCACGTTGGAATACAGCTTCTCGCCCGAGCTGCCCTGAATCAGCACCCCGGCAATCGGCTGCGAGAACAGTGAGGGATTGCCGGCAATGAAGTTGAACCCGACGTCGTCATTGGTGCTCTGCATGGTGGTGACGCCGCCGTTGGTGGGGTGATTGTACATGTAGTTCTGCTGAACGACATTGCGATCGGCTGCGATGCAATTGGGCGCGCAGCCGCCGTAGCCATTGGGGTCGCCGTTCAAAAAAACTCCGCCCTGAGGATTGGCAAAAAAGACATTCCCTTGGAGGTAGTCTCCTACCGAGTTGAAAAGTGCGAAGCCATTCTCGGCGGCTCCGGTCGCATCATTCGCAAAAGCCATGCTGTAGTTGCTGTTGTCGTTGAACCAGAGGCCGTCGGAGCCGGCCATGTCGCGCAACACGATATGGTTGTTGCCCACCCAGTTGCGGATGCTAAGCCGGTTGTTGGACGTATCACGGGTGAGGGTCACGCCGTTGTGCGGATTGAGGATGGTGTTGAAGCCGATGTAGTTGTATTGGGATCCCAGGAGAAAGACGCCGTCGAAGCCGATGCTGTTCGGCCCGGTGTTCCCGATGCTATTTCCGGTGATGGTGTTGTGGTCGCTGTCCACCAGGGCGATGCCGTCCTGGACCGTCTGCGCGATGGTGTTATTGATGAGGAGATTCCCGCTCGAGCTGGCGATAGAGATACCGTGGTTGTCAGCGACAGTCACGGTAGTCCGCTCGATGACCGAGTTGTTCACGAGGTTGAAGGAGAGCGCATGACCGGTGCCCGACGAACTGGTGGTGACAATCAGGTTGCGCAGGATGATGCCCGTGAGCACATTGCCGTACACCCAATCGGACGCCTGCACGCCCCACTGCGTGTTGCGAATCGTGAGACCGTCAATGACGGTGCCGCTGGCCGCCGTCCGGATTGCGAAGGCCAAACCGTTTGCATCGATGATGGTCGAGGAGGCGCCGCTCGCCGATGTCAAGGTGATGGGCTTCAGAATGTCGATCGCAACATTCGGGTCGGCCGAGCCGGGAAGGCGTATCGGGCTGGTGATCGTATAAGTTCCAGCGGCGAGTATGATCGTATTGCCGCCGGAGGCGGACGCATTCGAATTCTGAATCGCCGCCGCTAAGGAGGCGTAATCCGATACATTGACAACCGCCGCGCCCAAAGGACCGCAGAACGCCAATGCTCCGATCAGTGCCAAAATTCTCATAGAACACACTCCTGGCGCGTTCGCACGCGCGTTCTTCAGTGCCGAAACGTCTGAAGACGACACTCTATTGATTATATCCAATTCAAATGATCTGAAAGGCGCTGGCTAAAGTTGTTTTGAAAGGCACCAACTTAAAGATAACGTAAAGCTAACATCGCGACTCTGTCCAGGCCAGGACGTCTTCGATGCCCGCTTCCTTGGACATCGCCGGTGTCCAACCCAGCACCTTGTCGGCGCGGGCGTTGTTGGCCACGAAGAATTTCTGATCGCTCGGCCGCCAGGGCAGGCACCGGTAGGTCATCTTCACGCCCAGCCGTTGCTCCAGGTGCGCGAATAGCTCCAATAACGACATGCTGTTGGGCATCCCGCCGCCGATATTGAAGGCCGTCCCACGCGCCCCCGCGATATGCTCCACCGCCCCCAGGTAGCAGCGAATGGCGTCGGAAACGTGCAGCAGATCGCGCACCTGCTTGCCGTCGCCGGAAATGGTGAACGGCTCGCGCGCCGGGTCGCGGCGAATCTCCAGCGCCTGGCGGCAGAACCAGCCCACCCAGCCCTGATCGTAGGTGGCAAACTGGCGGCCGCCGTAGATGGTGGAGTGTCGGAACACAACGGTGTTCAGGCCAAAGCCGCGCGCGTAGTCGAGCATGTACTGATCGGCCGCTCCCTTGGAGCAGCCGTAGGGCGTCTGGAAATTGAGGGGCGCCGATTCGTCGATACCGTCGGGGCAGTTCCGGGGCCGGTAGCGCAGCGCGCATTCCTCCAGATCGAGGGGCAGATCGCCGTAGACTTTGTTGCTCGAGGCGTAGACCACGATGGCTTCCGGAACGTGCTGCTTGACCGCTTCGAGCAGGTTGATGCTGCCACCGACGTTGATCTCGAAGTCCCGGCGCGGCGACTGCATCGAAGCCGTCATGGCCACCTGCCCGGCCAGATGGAAAATCGCGGCTGGCCGGCGGCGGACGACGGCTTCGACGTCGAACGGGTTGCGGATGTCGCCGTGAATGAAGGTGAAGCGGCCCAAGGCGCCGAGCCAATCGAGATTAAGCGCAGCGCCCATACGCGAGAGGTTGTCGAAGACCACGACGTCCTCGCCCCGTCCGATCAGATGGGCAGCGATGTTGCTGCCCACAAAGCCACATCCGCCCGTAATGAGATAGCTCAATGGCGCGCCTCCCATTTTATCTTCAACAGCCGCAAAAGGGTCCACACATAGCTGATCGCGAACAGCAGCAGCTTGCGCTTGCTCCGGCCCGCCTTGCGGCGCTCGAAGGTCACCGGGACCTCGACAATGCGCCGCCCCCTGAGCAGGATCAGCAGCTCTTCCACGATATCGAAATGATGGCACTTCAGATGGAGCGACTTGAGCAGTTCGGCGCGATAGAGCCGGAAACTGTTGCTTACGTCCTTGCAATGAAGCTGAAAGACCAGGCGGAAAATCACATTTACCACCCAGCTCATGAAAATCAGGATGGCCGGATTTTCCGTGTGGCCGCCGGACACGTAGCGGGATCCGATCACGACGTCGTAGCGCTCGCGCTGGTCCCACAGCAGTTTCAGGTGCGCTGGATTGTGCGAGCCATCGGCGTCCATGAAAATGATGAAGCGGCCACCGGCTTCCTCGATGCCGGTACGGACCGCGTCGCCGTACAGGTTGCCGTAGCGGCGGTGGACATGGCCGACGCCGTGCGTCCGGCATACGGCCAGTGTGTCATCAACGGGGTGTTGCGCGTCGACGACCAGGATCTCGTACGCGCCGGTCAGATCGGCCGTCCGGGATTTCAGCGCCGGCAGCAGTTTGTTCAACGCCTCCTCTTCCCGGTAGGCAGGTATCACGATCGTCAGTTCCAGGCTCATTGGGGGCAACGCACCTTTAGCTCCGGAAACTGAGACCGGGCAAGCTGCCAGACGGCATATGCGAGTTCGGTCCGGGGTCGCCAGCCAAGCGCCCGGCGGATCCTGGCGGTATCGGCCACCAGGTGCATGGGTTCCTGAGGAGGATAGGGCTGCGCTCCAAAGTGCAAGTCCACCGCCAGGCCGAGCGCCTGGCACACAGTTTCCACGGTTTCTCTTATGGTAGCAGCGACGCCGCTGCCGATATTGAAGATTTCGCACCCCGGCTCATCCCGGAGGGCCGCGCCGGCCACTGCCTCGGCTACGTCCTGGACCGCGCAGAAGTCGCGCACCTGCTGCCCGGGCGTCAGGGGGCAGGGTTCGCGCCGCGCCGCCGCCGCCAGCAGGGTGGGAAAAAGACGCCCGCCGCCGTCGTCCAGGCCGGTAAAGGAAAACGGCCGCAGTATGGTCAGCGGCCGTCCGGTGGCGAGCGCGGCCGCACGCAGCAGCAGGTCGGCCGCCGCCCGGGTAGAGCCGTAGGGGTGGAGACTTTCCAGGGGATCGTCCTCGGTGAGCAACCTGCCTTGCGGTTTATAGGCCAGCCCGGAGCTGATGAGGACGAAACGCGCCTTCTGTGCGGCCTCGAACAGGCGGAGCGTCATGCTCACGTTGAAATGTGCGATCTCGGAGAACGGCGGGCGCGGTTGGCGAAGCCCGCTGGCGGCGGAGTGGATCACCAAGTCGGGGCGCACGTCGGCGAGGCAGGTCTCCGGCCGGGCCAGATCCGCGCGCCCGGGCAGAAACAATTGGATGTCCGGCTCGCGCTCGAGCCGCCGGACCAGGTTGCGGCCCAGCGTGCCAGTCGCGCCGGTCAACAAGAGACGCATTGGAGATCAGATCGTCTGTGAATCCACCATGATGACACAGCGGTGCGGATCATGCTTGCAGAAACTCCCGATACCAGGTGATGGTGCGGCGCAGGCCCTCGTCGAGGTCGAACAGGGGAGCCCAGTTCAAAACCCGGCGGGCCTTTTCCGCACTCAGAGACTGGTGACGGATCTCATTGGTGGCTTCATTGCGCACCTCTGGTGCGAGTGTAGATTCCATGTGACTCAAGATGCGCCACACCAGGTCAAGCACGGGGATCTGGAGCTGGTTGGAGAAATTGAAGGCTTGGCCGCGCAGTTCCGGCCGTTGGCTCAGCTCTTCGGCTAGCAGCATATAGGCTGCTGCGCCGTCTTCCACGTAGAAATAGTCGCGGATGTACTGGCCGTCGGAGCGAATCACCGGACGCTCGCCTCGCACCACCGCGCGGATGGCTCCGGGAACGATGCGGTTCCAATTCAGGTCTCCGCCCCCATAGAAATTACCGCAACGGGTTACTGCAACCGGCAGACTGTAACTGACAGCGTAAGCGTGAGCGATCAGGTCGGCGCAGGACTTACTCACATCGTACGGATGCCGCCCCTCAAGAGGGGTATCTTCGGAATAAGGCAGCTCAGCCTGATCGCCATAAGCTTTATCCGAGGAAGCCGTCACCACGGAATGGACCGCCGGATTGCGGCGGCAAGCTTCCAGCACGTTCCAGGTGCCCTGTACATTGGTCTGGAACGTGGAAAGGGGATTGCGGTTGGCAATCCCCACGATGGTCTGGGCCGCCAGGTGGAACACGGTATCCACCTCATACTCGTTCAGCGTGCGCTCCAGCACCTCGTAATCGCAAACGTCGCCACGCACCACCTTGACCCGCTCCAGGAGGCCCTGACGCACGCACTCGCTCTGCGGCACCCAGTCGCGCACGAGGCAGACCACGTCGGCTTCGGCGGCAACCAGCCGGGTGGTCAGCCAATAGCCCAGCAGGCCGGTAGCGCCGGTGACCAGAGTGGGGCGGTCGCGCCAGAACTCGCTCAAGGCCAGATCTTCCCGAGGATCAGTCCCGTGGACGAGCAATCGTTCTCAAACTGGTATCTGTGGTGAGCGTCCATGGCTATTGGATTCGGTTCAGTCCTCAAATCGAAAATGGTTGGACTCCGGCGTGGTCAACCATTCCTCCAACGTACGGGCCTTCCGGTCCTTATCGGATAGAACCGGCGCCGTGCCTGCCGGAATGGGCCAGGTAATGCCCAAGGCCGGATCGTCCCAGCGAATGCCGGATTCGCAGCGGTTGTTGTACACACCTGTGCACAGGTATTGTAACTCCGCGTAATCCGACAACACGTAGAAACCGCGGGCGAACCCCGCCGGCGCCCAGATCTGTTTCTTGTTCTGGGCGGACACCTCCATACCGAACCACCGGCCCAGTGTCGGCGATCCTTTGCGGATATCCACAGCCACCAGGAAGGCGCTGCCCAGCGTCACGCGCATCAGCTTGCCCATGGGCGGCTCCCACTGGAAGTGCAGCCCTCGCAGCACGCCCTTCCGAGACCGCGAATGATTGAGCTGGACGAACTCCGCAGGCAGCCCCAACTCGGCGAACCGGTCGGTGCGGAACACCTCGACGAAGAACCCGCGCTCGTCCTCAAAGACATCGGGATGCGCAATGACCTTAAGGCCGTTCAGGTGCTCTGATTCAATCTGGATGTACATGCCGAAAGGTTAGTATACCACCCGCAATCAGATGTAAATCAGATGAGGATGCCGTCACCTGTCGTTACCGTGCCGGGCCATGTCCAGCCGGGGCAGGAGTTCCAGCGCTGCGGTTCCGGACTCCGCGTTCATAGGTGTTACAGTATGTGAATGCGAGTTGAGCGGGTTAGGTCGCAACTCTTCACCAGGTTTGCCGCTCTCATTGTCGCTAGCGGTATCTTGTTGCCGGCTCAGCAAACCGTCTGGTTTACGCCGCTTCCATACACCACTCATCCAGTCGGCGTCTTCGGTTCGACCGATTATCTGAGCCTCTTCAGCCCGACAGCACCCTGGCAACAGGCGGCTTCCCGGGTTCAAGTCTTTAAGGTCTACGGAGACGGGGTGGACACTCTTTCCGACGCCGATCTCAGGAAGCTCATGGCGGATTTGAAGCGGCGCCACATCGCTCTCGCGCTGGAGTGGCCGGTCCTCTCATCCAGAACCTGTGGAGCCGGAATTGAAGGATTCGGGGGTAGTCTGGTACCCGTCGCCAGGCGCATTAAGGCCTTGGGCGGAACCTTGACATACGTTGTCATGCAGCAGCCGTTCCAGTGGGGCAGCCTCTACAAGGGGGCGAACTCCTGCCAGTGGACCGCCCGGCAAGTGGCGACGAACGCCATCATGCAGATCAAACAGGCCAGGAAAGTGTTCCCGAAGCTTCGCGTGGGAGACAGCATGGCCGTCCCGCCGTTTCGGGAGGCGGGCTCAGACTGGGCCACGCAGTTCGGAATCTGGTTCGATACGTGGCGCAGGCTTGCGGGAGAGCGATTGGCTTTCTTTCAAGTGGATGTCGACTGGACCGTGCCGAATTGGGAAGTGGCAGTGGCCGCGGTGCGGCCCGTGGTGGAGCGGCGCGGAATCCCGTTCGGCATGGTGTACAACGGCTTCCTCACAGACGAGACGGATTCGGCCTGGATGGCCGCCGCCGAGAACCACTTTATCGATTACGAAGTGCGCGGCGGAGACGCGCCGCCGGAACAGGTGGACTTTCAGTCCTGGAACCCGCATCCGACCCATGTGCTTCCGGAGACCGACCCGATGGCGTTTACCTACCTGATCGACCGCTATTTCCGCACCCGCACGCAGTTCACGTTAGCGAACAGTGGTGCGCACCTCAGCGGGACTTTGCGCGCCGGTTCGGCAGGGGTGGCGGGCGCCAGCATTCAAATCACCGCCAAACCGGTGTCCGGCAGCGGGGCCATTGCCACCTACACCATCACCGGTCCGGTGCCGGTGGCGGCCCGCGCCGCGATTGTGGGTGCGCGCGTCAATACCGAGTGTTACAGTTGTAACGGTCCGAGCGACCTGACCATCTACAGCTTTCAATACAGCGAAAACACCCCACACAAGCCGTTCACCTGGGATTTCGCCAACGGCATAGCCGGCTGGTTGTATGGGCCGGGCACCCCGGTTGTCGATACCGGACCGCCGCCCTACACTCGGGGGCTGCACATCCAGGCTCGACCCGGCCAGGCGCTGGTGCTCAATTCGACGGCGGTTGCGGTTACGCCGAAGGCTCAATTCACGCTGCGAGTTATCGCCCGGGTGTCTCCGATTTCAGTCGGCAGCGGATACTTTACGTTGATCTGGTTTAATGCGGCGGGAAATGAGCCATCGCGTGAGACCCTCCTGTTCCAACCGAAGACTCGGAGGCTGGGTACGGCCACAACCGCCGCCGACGGGTCATTTAGCATCAGCACGGCGGTGGATAGCAACGCATACGAGATAACGGCGGAATACGGTGGCCGTGGGAGGCTCTGGGCGGCCATTGTCAAGCTCCGCGAGGGCGCGTCTCCATCTCGCCACCGTTGACTGACTGTCGGCGGCGCTGGGGTTATTGGGGCTGGCAGGCCAAGTGTGCGCGGCCTCCTCCTTTTCGCCTCGTCGGGGGAATCTGAGGTGATTTGACCTTGTTCAAGCGGTCGATTGGCTAGACTCTTGGCCTTGGCACGGCACCCGCTGGCTGGCTTCCGTACCCATCAGCCCTATCCGCGCGTGATCGATGTCCTGTCTCAACTCCGTTGGCCGGTTTTCCTGCGTCCCTCATTGTCCGGTTTTGGCTGTCCTCCGAGGGCGACACAGTGTGGTAGATTCGATAACGATGGACTTGGTGGGAAAGATTGACGTCTTCACAGGAACAGAAATCTCCGGCTGGGTGGCCGACAAGTCGGATCCTCAAAGGCAGCTGTGGGTGGACGTAAATGTCAATTCGATCTTAGTGGCTAGCTTGAAGGCTGCCTTGATGAGAGACGACTTGTTGCGCGCCGGTATAGGCGACGGTCGGAAGTCGTTCTGGTTCGACCCGAGCCGTTATCTGGAAGCGGGAGACAATCTGGTTGCGGTCCGATTCGGGGGCACACATATGATAGTACCTGGTGGAGACGGTATACTCGTCCGCGGTGATGCGCATATCCACCGGTGGCCGGACGATGCCAGCTTTGTTCGTCTCTTGCGCATCTCGCAGGAACGATGGATGGCATCTGAACCCGATTCGGGCTTGACATGGGGCCAGGTTTTCACCGGGGATTCGTTTATAAATGCTGTACTAATACGGTATACTTTCCACCCGGAACACCATATTTGCGAAATTGGTCCAGGATATGGGCGGCTGCTGATGACTATCCTTCGGAGGCAGTTGCCATTCAGGAGCTACACCGGCATCGAATTGTCAGCAGACCGGGTCCAAAAGCTGAATTCCAAATTTGCGAACGAACGCATCCATTTTATCCAGGGAGATGCCAACCAGGTCTGTCTTCAACAGGCTGCTGATATTGTGATCTGTTCTTCGACATTTGAACACCTGTTTCCGGATTTTACTCGGGCGCTTTCGAACCTGGTGACGCAGTTGAAGCCGAAAGGCAAGGTAGCGGTCGACTTCATCCAAATCGATCCTGAAATGATGCATCGGCAGCAAGGATTTGAGCCGGAGGGTCACGCTTTTGTGCGGGTTTATTCCGCACAGGAAATTAGGACCATGTTTGCGGAATGCGGTCTAAGCCAAGTGGAGCTAAGCCCTATTGTGCTGGGAAAAGCAGCAAGCGGAGATGTGAAAAGGATTTTTGCATCGGCCGTTTATACCTCAGCGGGACCTTTTGGGAATGTCAAAAAATAGGTGTGTCAGGTCTTAGCATGACGAGATTCGTCGTCGGCATGAAAGAGGATCGAGCGTCTCAACCATCATCCATCATTGCTACCATGCTGCTGCTGTTCCTGGCCCTCCGAATTTACCTGGCGGCGTTGCCCGCGCGCCTGGCATGGGTGGCGTCTGCGATCCAGATACTGGACTCCTTCCCATGTCGATGGCCGGGCGCTTGATTTGCCCCGCCTCGACCCGACCCAGTCGGTTCTTCACGACACGGAAGATAGGCCCGCACAGCTCCGGTGCTTAACGCAGCGGGCAGTAGAGCCGAGTTGCTGTTATAGTGGAGAATTGGAAGAGGCTCAATGCTACAATACTTAATAAAGTTTTCCGCCCTTATCACTGCCTCCTTAGGGTTGTTGCCTGCTCAGCAGACCGTCTGGTTTACCCCGCTTCCATACGCCATTCATCCCGTTGGCACCTTCGGTTCCGTGGATTACATGAGTCTCTTCAGCTCTACGGCGCCTTGGCAACAGGCGTCTTCCCACGTTCAAGTGTTCAAGATTTATGGGGTGGACAATTTCTCAGATGACGAACTTAAAACCCTGCTGCGGGATTTGACGCAGCGGAACATCGCATTGGCTCTGGAGTGGCCGGTCCTGTCGTCCAGCACCTGTGGAGCCGGAATCGAAGGATTCGGGGGTAGTATTCTGCCCGTAGCGCAGCGGATTCACGATTTGGGCGGAACCCTGAGCTATGTGACCATGGAGCAGCCGTTCCAGTGGGGGAGTCTCTACACGGGAGCGAACTCCTGCCAGTGGACGGCCCAGCAGGTGGCGACCAACGCGCTGGTGGCGATCAATCAAGCCAAGACGGTTTTCCCAAATATTCTGGTGGGAGACAGCATGGCCGTACCGCCGTTTCGGGATGCAGCCGCGGACTGGGCCACGCAGTACGGAGTTTGGTTCGATACCTGGCGCAGTCTTACGGGAGCGCCGCTGGCTTTCTTTCACGTGGATGTGGACTGGACAGAGCCGAATTGGCAAGCGGCGGTGGCCGCGGTGCGGCCCGTGGTGGAGCAGCGCGGGATTCCCTTCGGCATGGTGTACAACGGCTTCCTGACCGACGAGACGGATTCGGCCTGGATGGCCGCTGCCGAAAACCACTTCGTCGATTATGAAGTAGGCAGTGAAAACCCGCCGCCGGACCAGGTGAACTTTCAGTCCTGGAACCCGAACCCGACCCACGTTCTTCCGGAAACCGACCCGACGGCCTTTACCTACCTGATCGACCGCTATTTCCGCACGCGCACGCAGCTCACCGTAACGAACAACGGCGCGCAACTCAGCGGGAAATTGAGCGCCGGCGCGACTGGAGTGGCCGGTGCCAGTATTCAGATCACCGCCCAGCCGGTTTCCGGCAACGGCGCCATCGCCACCTACACCATCACCGGCCCCGTGCCGATGGAAGCCAGCACAGCGCTTGTAGGCGCACGCATCAATTCCGAGTGCTACAGTTGCAACGGTCCGAGCGACCTGACCGTATACAGCTTTCAATACAGCGAAAACACCCTACGCACGCCGACGATATGGAATTTCTCGAACGGTATCACCGGCTGGGGATTTGGGCCGGGTACCCCGGTTTTCGATTCCGGACCGCCGCCCTATACTCAGGGGCTGCACATCACGGCTCAGCCAGGACAAGCCGTGGCGCTCAATTCAACCCTAGTCGGGGTCACACCTGGAGCCCAGTTCACTCTGCAAATCACCGCGAGGGTGTCTCCCATTTCAGCCGGCAGCGGTTACTTCACGCTGATCTGGTTTGACGCATCCGGAAATGAGCCGTCGCGTGAAATCAGCATGTTCCAACCGCAAACTCTGACGTTGGCTACGGTCGCGACAGCCGCGGACGGGTCGTTCAGCCTCAGCAATCAAGTGAATCCCAGTCTGTACCAGGTAACCGCGGCGTACGCGGGCAGTAACACACTGTGGCCGGCAATCGCCAGGGCTCCGGATCCCGCAGCGCCTGGTCCGCCTCCGTCCATCGTCTCACTTGCGCCGTTCGCCGGTTCGGGCGCAAGCGCCACGTTCTCCGTTGTCTTCAGCGATCCCAGCGGTTGGGCCGCCATCGCGAATGCCGAGGTGTTGATCAATTCCAGCCAGTCATCGCAATCGGGTTGCCACATCAGCTACCTGCCTGCCAGCGGGACCTTCCAATTGCTGAACGACGCCGGCACCACGTGGTCGAGCAGCGTACTCTCCAACAGCCAGTGCTCCCTTGGCGCCGCCACCGCGGCGGGCGCGGGTAACACTCTCACCTTGACGCTGCCGGTCACTTTCCAGGCGAGTTTCGGAACGCCCTCCGCGCAAAAGAGCATCTTCCTGCAAGTGACCGACTCCCGGGGCTTCGTGGCTCCATGGCAAGCCATGGGGGCGTGGTATGCAACGGCTGGGACGGTCGGCACCTGCGTCGCGTTGACGGCAACGCCCACGTCGCCGGGGGTGGCCGGAACGGCAGGCACGTTGGCACTTACCCTCAGCGGTGGCGGATGCGGGTGGACCGCAACACCGAATGTCGCGTGGCTGACTGCGGCCACGATGTCGGGAAACGGCGGCACGCTGAGCGTGTCCGTGGCGGCCAATGCAACCGGTGCGCAGCGCAGCGGCACAATCACGATCGGCGGCCAGACCGTCACCGTCACCCAGGCCGCCAACAACCCCTTGCAGATTCCCTCATTGGTGTCTCTCAACCCCTTCCAGGGGACTGGCCCCAATGCCACTCTGACCTTGGTCTACGCCCATCCCAGCGGCTGGCCCGCCATCCAGAGCGCCGAATTCATCATCAATCCCCGCTGGGAGGCCAACACCCGCACCGGCGGCTGCTACGTCAAATACGCGCCGGGCACGGGTCTGTTCACTCTCATCGCCGATGATGGCAGCGGCATCGCCGGCACGGCCGCTCCGGGCTCCGCCAGCAGCGTCTCCAACAGCCAGTGCACCCTCAATGCCGCCAGTTCGTCGGTGACCGGCACCGGCAACACCCTGACCGTGGTTGCCTCCCTCACCTTCCAGCCCAGCTTCGC
>Ga0182027_10011835_pt1 | contig 12285 bp, 8 predicted proteins | sample 712E1DmetaG_FD_121300 | JGI IMG/M metagenome (GOLD analysis project Ga0182027, IMG submission 121300) | Permafrost microbial communities from Stordalen Mire, Sweden - 712E1D metaG (Illumina Assembly) | ecosystem: Environmental > Terrestrial > Soil > Wetlands > Permafrost | place: Sweden...
AGCCTGCTTGCGGCGACGACCGTGACCGACGATCGAATTCCGTTCACAAACCGGGCATCGGCGTAAAATAATCTTGTCGCAGTCTTCTGCCCAGTCGGTGGCAAGCTTGCACAGCGGGACGGAAACTGGGATAAAGAGGATCGTACTTCACAGGGGTTCCGCCTTCGCCAAAGACCCGCCAAGATCATCGCCGAAAGCGGAGCCCCGCCTCCTGAAGAAAACTCAACTGAAAGAAAATATACCTTCTTACCTATAGGCCGTAGGGCAGGAATCAAATTATTGGCCGGTTATCTCCGCCGAGTCACTCATCGAGGAGGATCAGTCCTCGCAAGTCGCCATCGCGACTGGAATCTCATGATCGACTCCGAGACTACTCATCGGCGTCGTGATCGGTGTTTGAATAGCCACTTTTTACGGCGGTGATCAAGAAAACAGCGATTGTTGATTCTCGTGAACCTCGTCCAGCAAGCTTGGGGAGTTGTTGCGCACGTTGCCGACCCGCTCGCCATTTTCGCCGAACAATCAGAGGCCATGTCTCTTCAAGCTGTTCGGCAGGCTATTTTGGCGCGTCTAAGACCAGCTGTTGACGCGCTTGCAAAGCAAGCTTCTGGTGATACTGACGGCCGGGCATGGGAATGGGTTGCACCGGTCGTCATCGATGCCATCTCAGGAGCGTGTGCGTGCACACCAGCACCAGTGCGGGCCGGTGTTTAAAATGCCCTTTCCGGTTCACGATTAGGGGGATTCACGATGGACGGCAGACAGCTTCGCGCGCTGTTCAAACAGTTCAACGAAGAGTACTGGGGTGGGAGATTGCCCGCCTACTCAATTCGAGTCGTCGCGAGAATGACTTTCCTCGGCGAATGGGGTCGGTGGCTAAAGAAGAGAAGGTTGATCGAGATTCAGCGTGGACTGTCCGAAGAGGACACGATCTCCACGCTCCTTCACGAGATGGCGCATGCAGCTACCAACGGCGGCCACGGCATGCCGTGGAAGAGAGATATGATTCGGCTTCGTTCGGCCGGTGCTCCTCTTGCGAATACTGATCGGGTGATCCGACTCGACGACGGCTACGGGAAGCCGATCAGCAGAAAGCAATTTCGGTGCTCGATGCAGAAACTGTTCTTGGATGTTCCGGAACTGACACTTTCCGGTGCCCTTAGATACTTCATCCGCACTGAAGGTGGGCCACCGACTATCGCGGCGTTTCTCAGGAAGTACCCCTGGGTACGAACAGTTTTCAACGTCGAAAAGAGAGAACAGGCCGAAGAGCAAAAACGACGGATCGATTTCTTCGCTTCGCTCGGCAAGTAAACCGACCGCGACAGAGGGTACGAGGCCGCGAGCGAGTGCTGTAGCCGTCTCGGATTCCGGGGACACAGTAGTCGGTGCTGAGGCCCGATAGCGGCAAACCAAGGCTCATACCGTTGTCATGCATCCTGCCCGTTGTCATGCATCCCGCCCGTTGTCATGCAAAAACCGTCCCAGGGGCCAAATTGGGCGGAAAACGCGGAGGAGGCGGCGGGCCCTTAGTACAGGGGTTGCCGTTTTGTACACGAAATCAAGGGAAGGCGGTGTATAATGCGGAAAATCATGGAAAATAGGGGAAAGCGCAGAAAACGCATGAACCGCGTAATCGCTTGTGTTCATGCAGCTTTCAGCCTATTTTCATGGATTTGCGGCGATTGCCGCTAGACCTATGGTGCCGAAGAAGGGATTCTCCGCAGTGGCGCGCAGTGGGCCGAGATGCCGGCGAAGTATCCGCCGTACCAGACCTGCCACCGCCGCTTCCAACAGTGGATCGGCGAGGGCAAGTTCGTTGAGGCACTGCGCTTGCTGGCTCAACATCTGCATGAGCGAGGCAAGCTTCATCTGGACGAAGCGATCGTAGATGCGACCTTTGCGAGCGCCAAAAAGGGGCTTTGCGGTCGGCCCGACCAAGCGCGGCAAGGACACCAAGATTGTCGCTATCGCCTCTGGTGACGGTCTTCCTCTCGCCATTGCTGTCGAAAGCGCTTCGCCTGCCGAATGCAAACTTGTGGAAGCTATTCTGGCCGGATGCTTCCTCGACGAGCTGCACGAAAGACTGATCGGCGACAAGGCCTACGTCTGGGTCGCGCTGGACGAGCAGATGAGCGAATACGGCATTGAGATGATCTCGCCCAACCGAGCCAACCGCAAACGCGAGACTCAGGACGGGCGCCCGCTACGCCGTTATCGTCGCCGCTGGAAAGTGTAGCGCATCTTTGACTGGATGCAGAACTACCGCCGGCTAGTTACACGATGGGAATACCACATTGATAACTTCCTCGGCTTTGTGCAACTGGCCTGCCTGCTCATGCTCCTCAGACATTTATGAGATGGCTTCTTTATGTGGATTCTGGCCCAGGTGCCGGCGAAAACTCCCCGCCTATGCCCTGACCGCGCGCGTGGGCTTGTATCCCGACAGGCCATAATAGGCAACGTAGAGGTAGCAGATGATCGGCAGAATGAAGGCGTGCTGATAGCCAATGGCGACGGCCAACGCGCCAAAGAGCGGCGGAATCACGGCCCCGCCCACATTGCCGATGGTGATGACGCCAGAGCCCTTGCTGGTCATCGGTCCCAGTTCGGCGATGCCCAGCGCGAAGATGGTCGGATACATGATGGAGTTCGCCAGGCCGCAGAAGATCAGGCTCCAGACGGCAACCGATCCGGTGGTTCCCATTGCCACCAACATCAGTGCCATGCCGAAGAAACCCAGCCCTGCCAGCAACTTCTCGGCCTTGACGGCCTTCATCGCCCATGTGCCGGCAAAGCGTCCGATCATGATGGCAAACATATAGAACGAAGCCAGAATTCCTGCAACATTCGTAGCGGTCAAGTTTGCCAGTTTATGGCTGAGATAACCTCCCAACCATCCGTGCGAAGCAACAAATTGGGAGACTGCTACTTCCTGGTCTATACCCTGGGCCAAGAAAAACTTGATGGCGTTGGCCGCCAGCGCGATCTCGACGCCCACATAGAAAAAGATGCCCACCATGCTCAGAACCGTATGCTTGGACCGCCAGATGCTGCGGCCCGAGGATGCGGCGCTATCGTCGCCCGGGCGGTACGACTCGCTCCGTGTGACAGCCGGCAGATGCATGAACATCACCGCAAAGCCAAGCACGAACAACGCCGCGGCGATGGCGATGTAAGGCCCTTGCACAGTGTGCGCAATCGCTGTCTTGTCGGTGATCTTGGTGTCGGTAAGAATAAAGTAGCCCACCACCAACGGCGCCAGAGCGGAACCAAGCGAGTTGAAGGCCTGCGCCAGCGTCAGACGAGCCGGAGCGGTGCTCTCCGGTCCAAGAATCGAGACGTAGGGATTGGCCGAGGTCTGCAAAACGCAGACGCCCGTGGCCAGCACAAAGCTGGCGGCAAGAAAGAACGGGAAGCTGACCAAAGCCGCCGCCGGGATGAACAGCAGCGCTCCGACCACCATGATGAACAGCGAAGTCACCATGGTGCGCTTGTAGCCAATCTTCTCAATCAGCTTGCCGCTGGGCACAGAGAAAACCAGGTAGGCTAAAAACCACGAGGTAGTCACAAAGTTGGACCACATGTGGTTCAGGTTGAAGATGTCCTCCAGTTTGGGAGAGAGATTGCTGTTCAGGTTGGTCAGGAACCCAAAGATACCGAAGAGAGCAGTAACCGTGATGAATGGAACAATGTAATTGGGCGCGCTTGAGGCTGCTGGTGGTTTGGATTGCATAACCATGATTCTCTTCCCGCTTTCTGTTGAAAGAACTATCTGGTCTTCTTTGTTTTCCCATGGCCTTGCCGCTGCTGGTTTGGAGCCGCAAACGAGACGGTCACGGAGTTACAACACCCGGTGAGCGCCTCCCGAGGCATGGCAGATGTGAATCTGCGGTTCAATGCCGATTCGATCTGCGTAGCGACCGGCCAACGCCTTGGCAAATGCAGCAGCCTGGCTCTGCTCCACCAGGTTGATGGTGCAACCGCCAAAACCTCCGCCAGTGAGCCGCGCGCCAATTATCCCCGGCAATTGCCGCGCCAACTCCTCCATGGCGTCGGCCTCCGCGCAACTGCCCTCGAAATCCCGGCTGTAGCTCTGGTGCGCCTCGGCCATCAGGCGGCCCAGTTCGGCGAGGTCGTTGGCAGCCAGAGCCTCGGCAGTAGCCTGGGTGCGCAGGTTTTCGGTCACCACGTGGCGGGCGCGCTTGAGCGAGTTGGGCGTCATCTCGTGGCCCCATTTTTCCAGATCCTCGACCGTAACATCGCGGAGGAAGCGAACTTCGGGCCGGTGGCGGGCGATCGTGGCGCAGGCCGCCTCGACCTCGGCGCGACGCGTGGTGTAGTCGCCGCCGGCAACGGAGTGTTTCACCATGGTGTTGGCGATCACCAGCGCAACGTGCGCGGGAATCGGCGCCAACTTAAAGCTCAAATCGCGGCAATCGAGCAGCAGTGCGTGGTTCTCCTGGCCGTTGGCGGAGATGAACTGGTCCATGATGCCGCAACTGGCGCCCACAAACTCGTTTTCAGCGCGTTGGCATAGCCGGGCCAATATGGGACCAGGATATGTGGCACCAACAATGGACAGCACGGCCAGCGCCGTCGCCACCTCAACAGCGGCTGAACTTGATAGCCCTGATCCCAGCGGAACATCGCCCCACAGGCTCAGGCTGAAGCCTGGAATCCGATGGCCTTCCCCGGCCAGGATCGAGACCACTCCGAGCGGGTAGTCGCTCCAGTGCTTGCTGGCACTGGGCGGCAACGCTGCCGCCTCAAAGCTGCGCTCCTCGCCATAGTTTTCTGAGTAGACGACGATCTTGCCGTCCGAGCGCGGCGAGATGCCGGCTAGGGTCGCGAAGTCAATGGCCGCGGGCATCACAAAGCCCTCTGCGTAATCGGTGTGCTCGCCGATCAGGTTGACGCGGCCGGGCGCGGCAAAGACTGCCGGCGAGGCCTCGAAGCGGGCTAAGTGCATAGAACGAAAAACAGCGGGATCATGCATGGCAGGTCACACTCTCAATGGGTTGAAGATCGACAGTCATTGGCCAGAAGTAGGACTCGTTGGGAGAAAGCACACGGGACCACGGCCCGGTTTTCGCCAGTGAGTCGACTGGCGCGGTAGAAGGCTCCAGCGCCACGCAGGTTTGTTTCGGTCCTGGCCGGCTTGGCCAGCCGCCGTAGCAGATCCACAGTCCCAGGTAGGGCGTCGCCACTGGATCAAAGCTGACCTTAATGCGCACACCTTTCTGGGGCCGCTCCAGCGCACACCAGTTTTCGGTCGCAGACAATGGCCCGGCAAACAACTTGTCGCCTATGCCTGATTCGGGCGGTTCAGTCACGCTAAGGTCGGTCTGCCCGCCCTGGGCCAGCATGGCAACGGGCCAGGCAACCCGTTCGTCAGCTTGCCCAAGCCGACCGCCGCCAGAACCCTCCAGCCGCAGCTCACGAATAGACTCCGGCAGGACGATCTTATCTCCTGGCTCGGCCGTGAACAGGGGATGCACCGCCCAGGACCACGGAACTGGGTAACCGCCTCTGTTGGTCACCGTGTAGCCGAGGCTCAATCGCCAGTCCTTGCCCGTTTCGATCAGCGTTACTGTCCGCTTGAGCACCAACGGCAAAGAAAAACACTCTCCGCGAAAGGCAGCCGAGTTAGGCTTGGCTGCCGCCGTCAACTGACCACTGTCCACTGACGACTGACAACTGGCAACCACCGGCTGCCATGCAACCCGCCACAGGTCGCCGTGATCGGGAATGGCGGCCGAACCGGCAGCGGTCTCCACCATGCACTCGGCTACCGAAGGCAGGCACTCGTCCCAGCCGCTGGCGTCGCCCGCATCGAAGGCCATTGTGTGGGTGCGCGGCGCGTATGCGGCGAGCGGGGTCTGGAGCAGCTCGTGGTCGTTCAAGCGGATGGAAGCGATCTTGCCGCCGAAGTGGGGAAGGATGGTCACCGAACAATTCCCCGCCCGAAGGAGAATCCCGTCTTCTCCGGATTCCATTTTGGTTGCCTCTTCCATTTGCCCTATCCTCCCTAATCCAGTTCAGCCACGCTTAGTGCGCAGGCATCATTCACAACGAGCACAAACAGGTCACCAGAATTACAGCAATTAAATAAGGGCCAGGTCAACAAGCTTTCCTGCAACCCGCATGACCCGTTTACTGGTCCCAGAGCGGACTGCGCGAACCGAAATGCTTGCAACGCTCAAAGCTGGCTCTCAGCTTTCCGCCATGCGTACTCTTCCGAGCAGGCGCGCAACCGTTGGGCCGCGTCTTCCGGGGTAATGTCCCGCTGCGGCATGCCGAGCATCTCGAAGCCCACCATGAACTTTCGCACCGTGGCTGAGCGCAGCAGCGGAGGATAAAAGTGGGCGTGGAAGTGCCACTCCGGATAGGCCGTCTCACCTGCCGGGCTCTGATGGAAGCCCATTGTGTAAGGAAAGCTCGTCTGAAAAAGATTATTGAAACGCGTGGTCAGTCGCTTCAGCACGTCGGCCAACCCATCCCGCTCGTCATGGTTCAACTCCGGCAACACTCCCAGATGACGGCGAGAGAGCAGCAGTACCTCGAAAGGCCACGTCGCCCACCACGGAACAAGAGCTGCAAAATGGTCATTTTCAAAAATGACTCGCTCGCCAGCCGCGTTCTCGGCAGCCAGATAGTCGCACAGCAAACAGCGGCCGGTCCGGCTGAGGTGTTCGCGCTGGGCTGCGGTCTCGGCTGCCGGTTCGTCCGGTATGAAGCCCGTGGCCCAGATCTGGCAGTGGGGATGCGGGTTGCTGGCTCCCATCATGGCCCCGTGGTTTTCAAAGATTTGCACGTATTCGATCCAGTCCAGGTCAGCAAGTTCCTTGTATTCCTGCGTCCATGCGTCGACCACGCGGCGAATCTCCTCGCGTGTCATGCGGGCCAGGATCAGACTGTGGTTGGGATGGAAGCAGAGCACCTTGCACAGGCCGCGGGCTGGCTCGGCCATCAGCAGCGGAGAGGCCGGCGGCTTATTCAGAGAAGGAGAATCCGGCAGCAGGGCGGCATAATCGTTGACAAACGAGAAGATTCCTTCATACGCCGGGTTTGTGGCCCCGCCTGCCCGCTGGTTGCCAGGGCACAGATAGCACTGGGGATCGTAAGCTACATCCGAGGGCGCGGCCTTCTGGTCCACTTCTCCCTGCCAGGGACGCTGAGTACGGTGCGGCGAAACCAGCACCCATGACTGCCGCAGAGGGTTCCACCGCCGATGCGGAAACTGACCGATCTCTTCCATGCTTTCTCCCGAAAAATGTGTTGCCTCTCAGTTGCCACTTATCATCAGACTTCTATTCCAGCGCCCCTGGAGCAGAAGCATCGCGACGCCGACAGAGCCAGCTTTCAGCGTGTTCCACGACGAGTAAGTTGCCGCATCAAGTCAACCTCGTGCTGACGGTAAGGCGTGCCATCTTGCCGAAACACATCATGGAACCACGCGGTAGGCTGAATAAGAACATAAGGTCTTTGTTTGGAATCCCATGGCAAGTAGTTTTGCGTCTTGCCCGCAACCAGACCCCAGTTGATCGCCGCTACGTGATATTGATTGGCAATAGGGAGCGAACCGTCAAAGGTACTTCCGGCTCCGCGGCCATGTATCCTGTGCAAAGAATGGGCCTGCCCGCTTTGCCGGTAAAAAGCTGCTCCGTAGGGTTGAAGCGCGGGTTTCTCCTTTTTGGAGCGGCGCTCCCCGCCGGAGTCTGGTGAGCGCCGCACTTCAGCGTCTTTAGGCGTAAGCGATAACCGTTTACGTCATAAGGGTTGTCGATTTCCACCCATGCAGTTGACCTTCAACCCGCGTTCCTCGTCGGGAGAATTGACAGGCATAACTTCTACCTCGCGGAGGCGCTGCGCCCTCGCTGCCACAGCACAACGGACGTTTCCCGGGGCGGCAGCGAAAAGATCGACTGCGCGCCGGCACCTTGGGGAGCCGGTCCCCAAAGTGCAGTAGCGTAGAGTCCCGCAGGTGCGTTCATCGCGCAACTCTTTGCTTCTGCTGTTCCATTTGTGATAACGGTGACGTATGTGCCGCTATTCTCAAGCGTCCGCAGCAGGCAACCTTTCTCGGGTTGCGAAAACGCAAACGTCGCTGCCCCCAAAGCGTCAGGGAGGATGGCTTGCAGATACTTCGCAAGGGGTTCCGCATCGGAGAGCCATGCGCCAATGCCAATTGGCGACGGTATCCAGATCACTCTGCCGCCACCCGGCGAGTCTTGTTCGAGCGCGATCGCCTCGCCATCCTGCTGGCCAATTATCTTCGCCGACACGGGAACGGTAGTACTCACCCAGAAGCGCGACGGAAGCTTTGTGTCCGGAGGAACGTTGAGCGAAACCTCTGGCGTCGTGGTGCGCAAGTGCACCTCTTTGAGTTTGCCCCCAGTGACCGTCGCGAGCGGGAACCCCGCAAGCGGCCACGCTTTCGCGTGCGGACCATAGAAGCCGGTGAGGCCTGTGATCAGGAGGGTATTGCCATGCGAAACAAAAGCTTGCAAGGAGCGGATCTGGTCCGCCGTAAGTTCCCGGACATCAGGCAGGATAGCGACACGATGCTCTGTAGCATCCCCACTCCAATCATAGTCATCGAAGTATTTGATGCGCGGCGGAGGCCCCAGACGCGAGAGCGCTTCATAGAAGCCAAGGGCCTCTAGAATGTGCGCATCCTGGGTCCGCGCCGGATCATCCTCCTCGTGATAGACTTCCTCAAAAGTCATCGTTTCAAGACTGAGCAGAATGGTCACTGGCGAGCGATAGGGATGCGCTTGCGAAAAGAAGGCCTCGTGCTCGTGCACGATGCGCGCAATAGCAGCTGCCGTGGTGAGCCGTGCACTGGGGTTTCCTTCGAAATCCAGCAGTGACCATTCGCCTGACTCCACGCCCTCTCTCCGGGCATTAAGCAACCAAAAAATCACGCGATCGGCACCCGCTCCCAGGCTCGTCCATACCCACTGTGCGATGTCCTGCGAGGTAGGTTCCATGGGCCTCGGGCTGCTATAAATGTTATTGCCGCCTTGCAGTTCGGTGACCCAGTAAGGCTTCGGCTCAATGCTGCCTCGCACCAAGTCGTTGATGTAGGAAACACCGAGAGCATACCGGTCGCGATCCAGCAGCCGGAAGTGCCATGCGGGGTGGATGGAACAACCGAGAGTATCCAGGAAGCTACGCCAAGCCGGAAGATTGTCAGACAGACCAGCGAGATTACTGATGAGACCGGCCGGGTTCATGTGCAGTGGATGAATCCTGTCATTCAGCCGCACCTGATCTGCGAGCCAGTGTAGTTGCGCGGTTTGATAACCCTCCCAGAACTCCCGCCAATCCAGCTCGAGGTTGCGGTTCCAGCCTTCGGCGGACCGAGGTGGCTCGGCCTCGGCGAATCCTGTGTACGCGGTTCCCCACGTGCTATTGAGATTTCCGATGGAGAGGTACCGCTGTGCCAGCCACGTCCTGAACGCGTCCACGGCAGCAGCGTTTGCGGCTGGCGGCTGGCCCGGCTCATTGACCAGTAGCCAGGTGTCCAACGCCGAGCTATTTCGGTAGTGTTGCACCACCTTTGCAATATACGCTGCAGCTAGGCGCCTACTTTGCTCGCTTGGCAGTATGCCTACGCCCTGATTGCCATCGCCGCCGTCAAACGGTGGCGGCCCACTGGGCGTGAGCGTGGCAATGATCCGCACATGATACTTCTCTGCGGCGCGAAACGCCGTATCGTAAAGAGAAAAGTCCCACTGATTCGGAGCTGGCTCAAGGTAGCTCCACATCAGAAAGATCCGCGCCACAGGCATGTTCATGGCCGCCAGATCACGGAACCAGCCGTCAATCTCCGCCGGAGTCTGGCCAGGCTCGATCCATATCTGCGCACCAAGCGAAATCTGCGCATCAAGCGAAACTGGGGTTGCAGCGTGAGCCCAGTACGCACCAAGGGGCATCATCGCCGAAAGAAACAATGAAAGAAGAAAGACTTTTCTCATAGATAGTCCTCAATGTGCATCTCGAGCCCCCGTTTATGACCTTGGCCGGGCCGCGCAATGTCACTCCCCGGGCGCCCAATCGGTTGCATAGCCACAAGCGCACGCGAGCATTCAGTGGTTTGCTCCAAACTGCCAGAGAACTTCGGCTGCGCTTCGCCGCCCTCGAGTTGACTGGGAGGTAAGTATCCACCGGCAGAGCCGGTGGCTTTGCGGTCTGGCCCCTCAAAGGGGCCTGACCGCAACCGTTGAAAAGCAAAAGCAAGAACAAAAGCAAAAGCCCGATCATTTCACTGCTTGCGACAACATCGGCCGGAACCGATATAAAGACCGACTCCCGTAAATGTCAAACTACTACTGCCTCCCCGGCAGAGTCGGGGAATCTCCCATTACATACTAGAGCGGGCTAGCGAGGCTCACGCCAGTGCCAACAACACGGCTCGTTTGCACTGACTGCACGTTATTGCTGCTCAGGACTGACATGGTTTTGGTACCTGTGGCCTGATACGATAGTCCGGTATCGTTGCTCGTGTTGGCGCCGACAATGACATTGTCGAGGACATTCAGAATCCCAGCACCATAGTTGACCCACGGAACACCTATATAAATGAAGGTGCCGCTTGACTTCTCGGTGGCGAACATGAACACTTTATTGTTGGCAATTACACTGCCGACACCACCTTGAAGAGTGCATGCAATCCCGTAGTAGGTAGACCCACCGGCATCTCCGAAATCCTCGATGTAGTTGCTTTCGATCGCTGTGCCAAAGCAGTTTTGAGCGTAAATCGCATTCTGCTGAACGCCATAGAGATGATTCCCGCGTAGCTTCCAGCCCGCTGCATTATCCATCGTGATTGCCGACTGACCGGAATTGGCTATCCATGAATCGACCACATCGGAGTCCGTAACCGCGTTGCCATTCGGATCAATTACGTGAAAGCCGTTGGCGCCCGAGTTCGTGATAAAGACATTGCTCACGCGCGAGTTCTCTATTGAATTGGACAGCGCCGTGCCGCTCTGGCTCAGGGATGTAAACTGGATTCCATCCACCGGCGCATACTCCACCTCCACATCATCTATGGTAGTCAGCCACGATCGAATGACGAGGACACTGGTTCCGGAATTGTTCTGGCTGTTTCCGTTCAAGGTCATATGCGCGATGGTAATGGGGTTGTCCGCATACGAAGAATTCGTCGTCCAGCCTTGCGATGCGAGCAACGCGGCAAGATTCGCGCCGTTCGCCTGCTGAATGATCGTCCCCACTCGCGAATCGCCAAAGTAACTGCGGTTGGGATACAGGATGATGGTTTTGTTTACAAGGCACATGCCATGAATCTGGATCTGCGCGCCGACTGCGCTTCCGCTGATCGCGGTGTTGAGGGTGGCCGCATCCGAGGTCGTGTCGGTACAGGTAACACTCACCACCTGTGCACTCGCCAGTCCACAACAGGAGGCTAAGACGGTCAGGATCGCACATGAACTGATGAAAGCCCGCTTACTGAGTTTGAACATGATGTGTTCGCTCCATTCTTGTTTCTGTGATACTGAGAGTGGTTGTGCCCCGCCGATGATATTTACGCGCAAAAATCGGCGGTGCGCTCTGGGAATGGTAATGCCCGGAGGCTGAGGAAATGGCTCAATTGACGGTCAGCGTAAACGTCGTCGTAGGAGCCGGACTGACTGCAAGATTGCCGGTTCCCGTCACCGTAAAGGTGTAGCTGCCGGTAGAGGTCCCCGGCGTACCTACCGGGTTGCTCGAGCCGCCGCCGCAACTAGTCAGACAACCCAGCCCGGCAAGCAGCACCAGGACTCCCAGCATCGACCGCCAACTTCGCCGTCGTATCGGAATTCCCAGGAACGCCAAGAAGGCCAGAACCGCGCCACCGCCTGCCCCGAACAACCCTCTACCCTTGCCGCCTACCCTCGGATAGACCAGCTCACTGGTAGCAGCCGTCGTGTTCACCGTGACGATCGCCGTCCCGCCCATCGACACTGCAGTACTTGGGACTGAGCAGGTGGGCAGATACGTATCTCCGGTGGCATTGCTAGTCAGCGCGCAGGCCAGGGTCACCGTCCCCGCATAACCTGTGCTCGAACTCACCGTGACAGTTGAAGTCGCAGACCCTCCAGGGCTGGAGATAGCAGTTGGCGCCGACGCCGACAGCGTGAACATGGATTCCGTCACTGTCACGGAAGCCGTTCCCACGCCTGCGGCGTAGTTTGTGTCGCCGCTGTAGTTGACGGTCAGCGTGTCGGTTCCGGCGTTCAGGCTGTTAGCTGGAATTGTGAAGGTAAAGGTGCC
>Ga0182027_10011836_pt1 | contig 12285 bp, 8 predicted proteins | sample 712E1DmetaG_FD_121300 | JGI IMG/M metagenome (GOLD analysis project Ga0182027, IMG submission 121300) | Permafrost microbial communities from Stordalen Mire, Sweden - 712E1D metaG (Illumina Assembly) | ecosystem: Environmental > Terrestrial > Soil > Wetlands > Permafrost | place: Sweden...
CTTGGACTCTGGGCAAGAAGAAATGGTCGCGTTTGCGAAGGCATATGATGACTACTTCGGAGCACCCTTAGTACACCAGAGTGACGAATTGAAGGATCTATCTGTCGAAGGAGCGCGCCGACCGGCGAAAGCCAGCCGACCAGAAGACCAACAGTCCGCGATACGTGGGGATGAACCGATAAAGAAGCGGGACTATCGGGATCGAAGACTAGACATCGAAAGAAGGGCCGATTGCGTGCGGAAAGCCATTGAGAGACTCGAAAGGATAACCGAATCCCGATCGAAACAGTCTTAAAGGTCCGTATTTTACTGGACCTCGTGTCCGTGGCAGTCGCCGGACCTGGATATGCGTATCTATAGTTAGGATACTTACAACGCTTGCGCGCTGATGTGCATCACTGACCGCGTCACGACCAGATGTACAGGGGAGTGTAACGGAACTCAGGCCCGTTGCGCGCAGCCGCGGCGATTCTGAGCTGCTGTCAAGAAAAATGCTCGGACGCCTGCCACTAGGGCATTCCGGGCACAGAGCTGGCCTCGGCAGATGCGCTCGGAGATAGGAATTCGCGTGCCCGCGCCATTGCATTCGAGAATTCCTTGCCCGCCCCGCCAAACCGGCGGCGAGGCAGATCGCGTGGACGCAAATGCCTGGGACTTTCCGACGGACGCGCCAACATGGGCTTCACGATTGTCGGCCCAACTGGCCGAAGTCCTTTGCGCCATCAAAAGCTTCGTGCCGGAACAAGTTGGCGCCAAAAGGCCGGTCTTAACGCTGGCTGAAGCCCAGGAATACTGCGGATGCAAGAGCGTCAGTGCATTTTATAGATGGTTGGCGAACTGGGCGCCACGCGCTTCTTGCGCACATGGCAGGTACACCCGTTCTGCGTTGGCATTGGGACGGGATAGGGAGGCCATGCAATCGCGGCGACGGCGAGGCGGGCGCGTTGCGCAGATCGCGGCACGGAAAGCTCCGACTGCTGCCATAGAAACCACGCGATGACCGTAGACTCACCGAAGTTCAAGAATGGACTAGCTAAATTTACGTTTCAGAGCCGAACAAACAGCTCCAAACCAAAAATTAGAAAGAATAATATGCAAAAGAAAAAGAATGAAAATAGGAACCGCCGTCTGCGCCTGGAGAAGGAGATGCGAGATGGCTTCACCAGGGCACACACCGCACTCCGTGAGATCCACAAGGATAAGCTTTACGAGCCCGAATACCGGTCGTTTGCGGAATATGCCCTCGCCGTGTGGGGATACTCAAAAGGGTACGCACACCGGTTGCTGAACTACGCCGACTTCCTGGAGGAGTCGCCAAATGGCGACCTGAAATCGCACCTTTCCGAGGGAGCCTATCGTCCGCTTGAACGCCTGCATGACCCTGCCCAGAAGAAGCAAGCCGTCGAAAAACTCACGGAGTTCATCAAGATCGGAGCGGCGATTACGGAGCAGGTCACGGATCAAATCGCCAGGGAAATCATGCCGCCTTCGGTTGCGGGCCCGCGTGCGATTGAGGTGGACGTTGAAATGTTTGCCGTGCAGGCGGGCTATTTGTCTGCAAAGGTAAAGGAAACACTGGGGAAGATCGATGCGGCCGCAGCCGCCGGCAATGCCTTGAACGGCCTAAACGGAGTGCTGGAATTGGCGCATACCGTGGGCGGTTTGATTTTGGAAATCGTAGACACCAAGGACGAAGAAAAGGCGAAGCGACTGCTGACCTGACGCATGTTGGCTGCGATTGCGTCTGGCATACGTACAAGCCGGAGCAGCTCCGGCAACGACACGAGGATCACAGCCCCGATGATCGGCCCCCGCAAATTGCCTGCACCCCCGATGATGACCACGCACAAGATGAACACCGATTCATCCAGCGTGAAACTAGTCGGGTCAATGTAGCTGGCGTAGACGGCAAACAGAACGCCAGCAACCGCAGCCAAGCCGCCAGCGATGCAAAATGCACTGCGCCTGAAACGAGTGACGTTTTTGCCTAAGGCAAGGGCGGCCAGTTCGCTGTCCCGCACTGCTTCGAGGGCCCGACCGTAAGGCGATTTCGCCAATCGGCCCGAGACGAACCACACAACCACAGTTAGCATGAATGACAACGCGAAAAAGGCAGGGATGGAAATGATTTTAAGGCCCCACACACTTGGCCGAGGAATCCCCGAAATGCCGTACGGGCCTTTGGTGAACGCGACCCAGTTGTTTAGAATCGAGAAGATGATGATCTGGAAACCCAGTGTGGCCAGAACGAAGAAATCACCATGGAAACGGATCGAGGGAACGGAGATGAGATAGGCAATGACTCCCGCAATGATCACCGCCGCGGCTAAGCTTGGTAGGAAGGACCACCCGGCGTCCATCATCAGCAGCGCTGAGGCGTAAGCGCCGATCCCGTAAAATGCAGCGTGGCAAAGGGACAACATCCCACCGTACCCGACCACCAGATTCAGGGACAGTCCGAGGATCACATACAACAAAATCATCGTTAGGATGTGGAAGATGTAGTTCACCGCTCCTCCAACCGTTGACGCATGCCGAGCAGACCTTGGGGGCGGAACAACAGAAAACAGATAAGCAGGGTAAAAGTCACTGCGCTTTCCCACATGGCCGACGTCTGCCACACGACCAAACTCTGGATCAGCCCTAGCAGAATACCACCAAGGGCGGGCGCGATGAACCGATGCAGTCCGCCGATGATGCAGGCCACGGCAGCCACCAGTACAACAGGAAAACCGATTTGCGGATCTATGCCCACGTCCAACGCGATCAACACCGCACCGATTCCCGCCAGAAATGAGCCCAACGTGAAAACCACCAGCCGTGTCGCTTGAACTTTGACACCAAGTGAGGAGGCTAGCACCGGATCGTCCGCCACCGCGCGGCAGATCCGCCCCAGCGGGCTCTTGCGCAGAAAACCCCAATACACCGCGACGAACAACGCGGAGGCTGCTATCTGTGCCAGTTGCACGCGGGTGAGGATCACATTACCCAAACTCACCGTTGCTTCGGCTCCAGAGCGTAGAATCCGCGTTTCATTCCCAAAAAACATCGCGAGCAGATTGACAGCAACGATGTACACTCCCAGCGAGCTGATCAACAGGGCAGCTCTCGACGCCTGTTTCCGGTCTAGCGGCTGGTAAACGAGAAGCTCGACCAAGACGCCGAGAGTGACCGCCGTGACAAGGGCGAGCCCAACGGAGACTAAAAGCGGAAGCTGCAGAAGCACGGATGCGAGAAACATCGAATATGCAGCTGTGGTGTAAACCGCTCCATGAGCGAGGTGAAAGACGCCTGAAGTCGTGTAGATCAGGCCAAAGCCTAATGCCACCAAGGCATAGACCGATCCTTTGCACAGGCCATTAGCGATGAATTGCTCCATTGGGTTCGCCCCATAATTGCTTCAGCCATGCCAAGCGCGAGCTCCAAGCTTGGTTTCCAGCCCAACACGTTATAACATATTACCTTAGAAAACAGAGTGACTTCGGGCACCCTATTGCTGGCACGCGAAATGCCTTCAGAATTACTCACGAGTATTACAGCAGGGTAACTCGTTAGGCTTGACCGATCAAACCCATCTGCGGCACTCCAAAAAGAAAACGCATGGAAGCGGGAACAGCACCGTGCTGTTCCCGTCGCGATTTGCATCCTGCCCGAACTGATTTCAGCATTACTGATGTGGTGCGGCCGACTCGGCGGCAGCAGCGAGTGCGTGTTTGCGAATGAACGAGAGGATCCGGTCCCGTTCTTCGCGGTAGATCGGGTCGTTCTGTGGATCGCAGCCGGGAGTCTTCGCCTGGATGGCCTCCTTGCGTTCTTGGATGTGGCTTCGCAATTGCGCGGCGAACTTTGCCTTGTCTGATGCGTTGGCCCGAGCCAACACGCTCTGAATCGCCTGTTCGATTTCCAGCAGCAGATCCTCGTTCGTCGCCAGCTTCAGACCAATCGCCTCCACCGTCCTGCCGAGCGGGACAGGCTGCTCCTCGTCCAGTTCCGGGATCCGTCGGAGGAAGGCGTACTGGCGATCGGGATCGCCCTTGCCGTTTGCTGCGGGGAACTCCCGCTGCGAGACAAATCCAAGAGACAACCCGACCGTTTGCACTGTCCGCGCCCGCTCCAGCAACAAAAGCTGCGGCGGAAACAGGTCCGGATAGCTTTCCGCAGTTTCATCCGTGACGATATGGAGCGGCGGCCTGTTGGCCAATTTCCGGTGCTGCTCGTAAGCTTCCCGCATTTCCTGAACGCCTTGAAGCGCCCGGAGCGGAAAGCCCCCGCATTCCTGGAAGAACATTATCTGGCTGCCGTCTTCGACAGCACGTACGCTGTCGCGGACATCCCAGCCGTTGCGGGCTAGGCTGGCGATTACCCTGGCGTGATCAGGATCGGGGTCGCGTTCCTTCGCTCCGCCGCCGCGCAGTCCCGCGCCTTCGATCGTGAGCAGATCGCTTCCCTGATTCCACCCTCCGTCCTCGACTGCCGCCGTCAGGCGCACGTAAGGCGCACTCTTGCGGATGACGTCCCGCAAGGCGGTGTCCAGCGCGTCGTCGGCGCGGTATTTGGCGGACATAATGTTGTACGCAGCAAACTCAGTGTCGTCCAATCCAAGTTCGGTGAGATCGCCCACAGCATCGGCAGCAGCCTCCACCAACCGGCCCATCAACGCCGGAACCTCGTCCGGCTGCAGCTCTTGGAGATTCTTCCCTAGCGATTGGAGAGCGATCTTTGCAACTTGAGCGGCCGAGTACTGGTCTCCCTGACGTTCCCGCAGCTTCTTGTCGAGCAACTCCAAGACCTGTGCATCATAGAGTAGCGCACCCACGGAACCGTGCTGCGTGGCCTTCTGATTCCAGGCACGCATGTGCCTGTTCAGCTCGCCTTCGAGGTTAGCCAGGATTGCGGCATGGCTGATCAGCTCCTCCTCCAGCGTATCGAGATACTGAACGATCGTGTCCAGCAATTCGGCGGCTTCGCGGCGCACCCGCTCCTCCACCCGGGCACGGCACCAGTGGGCACAAGTCCGCAGATACTGGTATGCTGCCGCGCTCACACGTTCGCGTTTGCCAACCGGCCACGAAGCACGGGCTGCCTCGTCTAGCCGCGCCAATGCATTGCTAGAATTGGCCTCGATGATAGCCGAAAGCGAGGGGCCTTTGCCGCTCGTCACAGCATCGATGATGCAAACATCGCCCAGCGCATTCGCGATCGTGTTCGCGTCGCCTGCCTCGCGGACAAACACCTGCTTGAGCTGCCCGAGGCCGGACTTGAGCTGTCGCACCGCGCAGACGGTCCACGCCGGCCCGAAGCGGTCCGAATCCTCGAACATCTCGAACGCCTCCTTGTGCAGCAGCGCTCGCAGCGTTTGCAGGGCGCGGGACTTGTTGGCCTCCAGTTTGCGGATCTGCTCTCCCCACTGCATGCGGTCGGCACTCTCGTCGCTGAAGTCGGTGCGCCATTTCTCCCATGCATCTTTCACGCGGCCGACAAACATGTCCGTCGGCCAGCGCTCGGCAATCCACTCCTGCTTCACGGCCTCGGCCAAGGCGTACGGAACGTCGGTCAGCCGCTCCCGCTGCTCCTGGACGATATTGGTGTAGATGCCGGCACGGTTCAGACCGTGGGCGGGCAGGAAGTCGCGGATGAGATGCTCTCGCACTTTGCCAACCAGTGGGGTCTCGCCCGCCTTTGCCCGGATCGACCCCACCACCGACTTGACGAAATCCTCGTCGGAGGCGTCCTCTGCGCCCGCCATGGCTTTGATGGGCTTCGCATTCTTGTCGATCCACTGTTGCACCGCCTCCAATGCCAGCCGGTGCGCCAGCACATGCTTGATCTCTGCGAGCGGTACCTGGGCGGCTGCCTGACCGAAACTCATGAAGTTGATCGGGCAGTCGGCACGGTCGTTGGTCGTGAGCTGGTTCTTGATGTTCGCCCGCAAGGCGCGCTTGAACGTGGCGAAGTTCCCGTTGAACTCGTGGAATATCGCCCGATCGATCATTTTGTAGATGTCCTTGCGGTGGAGATCCACATTCACGTTCCGGGCGTCGAGGAGGTAGCAGAAATCGAACGGCGGCTGCTTTGTAAAGCGGACCCGGTTGACGGTGTCACGAAGGTAGTCGGCATCCCAGACCGGCTCGCCAAACACCGACGCCAACGGGTTACCGGGGGAATACTGGTAGCTGAAGTAGTTCAGCTCCTTCAGAATCGCGTAGCCGTTGGCGAGTGCATTGGCCCCGGTCAGGTCCTTGAATGCCTGCGGTAGGATGCCGTAGCCGATGATCTGGTGGGCACCGACAATGCCGATGTCCTTCAGAATCTTCCGGACGAGGTAGGCCGTATCGAGGCAGATGCCCGAACCGGTCCCGCCGGCCATGCCAAAAACCAGGTGGACGTTGATGCCGTCGTCGATCTCGGAGCCATGCCGCTCGCGCATGAATGTGGCCACGGATTCCCGGCGCAGGGCGTTCAGCTGATCCTCGATGGCTTGGCGGATCTTAGTGTAGTGGTGCCAGAACGAAAGGCGAGCCATCTGCCGCACCGTGCCGGCGCCATCGACCACGCTCTTGAGGTTCTCAAGACGGTTGATGTCGAACCATGAGTAGTTGGGGAAATTCCCGCGACGGATACCGCTATAGAGTTCGGCGGCGCCAGGAAACTGGATGTCCACGTATTCGGTCTCCCCGATGCGCACCTGCTGCTCGACCTTGCTTTGTTGCTCCTGCCACCACCGAGGATCGGTGTCGATGTAGAGGTAGCGCACCAGTGGCATTGCCTCCAAGCTGCCGAAGCGATCAATCATGCTCCGGCGGTTGCCGATCAATGTCTCGGCGCCGGAGCCACCGACTCCGATCACGAGAGCGCGCTGCAATTTGACGGACTGGATATTCAGGTTGGTCTTTTTCATGGTAAGGTTTTGTTAAGGTTGGATTCTCGGGTGATTTGTTGGCTAAGGGGTCATTTCGCGCCGCTGGAGTCCCAACCCCAGTTGAAGTCGCTTCCAGCAGGGGTGGCGGAGAGTGCCGCAGGTGGGGGCGCTGCAGGCGCCTCCTGTGCGGGTGTAGGCCTCCGGGGCTTTTGACTCGTGGAAATGGCTATCGCCTTTGAAGCACCCGCAGCCGTCTTGACGACAAGCCGTGAGCCGGTGCCGATATTCTGGGATTGGACTTCCTGCCCGTCGGGCAACACGAGCACGGCATCCGTGAGTCCCTCCGCGACCAGTTCCTGGGAGGAGCCGACACGGCGCAGCCGCAGAGGGAATTCCGGTCCCAGATCCTTGCACTCGTTCGCGGTGGTAAGATCAAATCGTCGGCAGACCACCGAATCCTGCGGCCAATAATGGACCGGCAACCGGAGTCTCCGTCGTTGGCGACGGCTCATCAGAGCCCAAAGGGCAGTCGCCAGAGTCGCAAGCGCACCAAGGAGTATCAAGGCTTTGACCCAGAGAGGCCACGGCTTGGCCACGCTGATAGTGAGCTGCTGCTGTACTGGCGCAGCGGTGGGGTCAGCCGGAATCGCTGTCGCACGCACGTTATAGATCTTCGGCACTGAGAATTCATGCGAGGGGTTGGGCTCAGTCGAAGTGGAACCGTCGCCAAAATCCCAGCGCCACGACTGGACCTCGCCGCTGCCGGCATTCGCAAAGCGAACGCGAAACGGAGCCACGCCGGACACCGCGGAGGAAGAGATTTTGAGTTGAACAGGGGCGTAGCGAAGCCGCACCGTGATTTCGCGGGAAGTTGTGTGGGTACCTCCTGGACCCGTGACCGTGAGCTTGATCGCAAGCCCACCGGGCTTGGCTAGGTGAATGGCAGGGTTCCTATCGAGCGAGCTTGGAGCACCGTCGATTTCCCACCGCCGAGAATCGACCTGCCCCTGGCTCTCATCCACCAAGTGGAGCATATCGCCGACACAGGGATCCTCCTCGATGACCCTGAAAGCGGCAACCGGAGGAAGAATCGTGGTCAGCGCTTGTACGCGGATCCGATGGGGACCGGCTTCAGCCACATGCCCGGCCGGACTGGTGACGCGCACGACAACCGGAAACACACCGTCAGTTTGTTCACTGAGCGAGAACGTGTGGAGAGGATCCTTTCCGGTGCTGGTCGTGCCATCGCCGAAGCGCCACTCCACTTTGGCGACCGGCCCTGTGCTCTCGCTCGCAAACTGTACGGGAGTTCCAGCGGTGGCTTCCTCAGGCGCTTCGATCCGAACGGTGATCGGCACCTCAGCAACCAAAAAGCTGCGAGCTGTCTCAGTCTCCTCATTGTCGGCGTTCCACGCGACAACTTTGATTGCAAAGGTGCCTTCGCGGGCGGGTTGCCATTCGACGTCTTGAGTGGACCCGACAGGTTTTCCGTCGATGAACCACTGGATACGCGTGGCAGCGATGCTCGTCCGTGCCAGCAGTCGAACCATGTCGCCTGGCTGAATGGACGTTTGAGGCGCAACAATCTCGACTTTGAATGCGGTTCGTTCCGCCACTGCCACGGCCTCCACGCTGCTTTGGAGGCTCCCATCAAGGCCCTTGACCTTGAGGGTGACAAAATGGGGGCGGGCTTCCGTGAAGCGCCAAGTCAGAACCTTCTCCGTTCCTGCCGACTGGCCATCGACCAGCCACTCGTAGCTCGTATAGGTCGAACGGGTGTTTTCGACGAAACGGACCTCGTCGCCGACCCGCGGTTGCGTCGGAATGTTCAGAATGACCGGCGGGAACAGATCGGCCCAACGAACATTCTTGGTCGTCTCGAAAGCGCCGTCCGGAAGCGACAGTTTCGTTTTCAATTCAAGATCGCCGAGGAGCACCAAGTTGCCTCGGATATGCTCCCCATCGACGAGCGGGAACTCGCGGATAACCTCATCGAGCGAGGTGACGTGCTCGTTGTCCTCTCCGTCGGTCAGAACCCGGACGACGACCGGCTGGCCGGGGTTTTGCTTGGAATATTCGGATGCCACCTGAAGGGCTCTGCGCAGCGTTGTCCACAGGTGGGTCTGACCATTACCTCTCGCGAATTCCTTCAGTTCTGCCACCCATGCGATTGCGTTAGCGAGCGCCTTAGGGCTGTCCAACTGCACCTCCTTCTCGGCGACAATGCCCGAATTGAAGGCGATCAAATGGACACGGGAAGGTTGTGGCAGCGCCGGCAGGTAATCGCGGAGCGCATGGTCAACAACAGCGATGCGGCCCCGGCCGTCCTTGGCCGAGACCGCCCCGTTCATCGAGCCGCTGGTATCGACTACAATGACATAATCGCCTGCCATAGCCACACTGGCGTAGGTGAACACGAGCCCGGCGCCAGCGATTGGCCGAAGCCGACGAAGCCCTTCAGCAGTCGACTGGAGCATGCCAGTGAACTGATCCAATGCGTTCTTCAGCAGGCTGTTCAAACCCGCGAAGGCGCTCACGAGTTTCAGGGTATTGGTTGTGTGCGTTTGCATCGCCTACAAGAGTGCAAGCCGCAAAACAGCACCCCGTGATCTGTTGCGGATTTGCGAGACGGACCTGGTCGCGCCACACCGTGATCGCCTCGTACGTCGCCCGCGGCGACACGTTGGGCGTTTTTCCGCTCCAACGGTGATGATCGTCTACCAGAAGCGAATTGAACTCGGCTTCAATCTCGGCGATTGTTTCGCAAATGATCTATGTCGTTACATGTAGCTCGATGAACGTGGAATTTCGGGATTTCTGCGGGGCATTTCGCACCGTTGAAGAGGCTCAGCGTAGAACGAAGGACGCAGGTATCTCGGGGCGCTCACCCCACATCGTATTCGAAAACGTCGATATCCCTGATGAAAAAACAGAGATCTATGTTGCGCGGCGTCTGAAACCCGGAGACCTCTTCGATTACGCCGGCATCTATTTGGACCCCCGCCAGGCGGCGCGGGCCTGCGGGGAATCTGATCACTCAATGGCCTGTGAGGTTTAGTCCGGCGATTCCGCAAGGCACCATCACGCCAGCGATGTGACCGAGCGATCAGAGATGGAGGGTGAATCTTGTCCTCGAGTACGATTCTTGGACAACAATGCGGGCAGCATCGTAAGCCGATCTGGCTCGCTCAGTGGCGACGACGACGGTGCTGCACAGGAACATTACGGGTCGGCCTATTGTAAACCGCTGGTGAAGAATGACAAGAACATGCCTCAGAAGCCTGTGCTTAACCGCATGGGGGTTCGAGTCCCCCCCTGGGCACCACCCGCCTGCGTCCCGCCCGGGCCGGACTACGGCGAGGTGTCTCGCCGGAGATCGAAGAGCGAAGGCGGACAGCCGGATGTACTATGCTTACATCATCGAGACGATCGAAGAGCCCAAGCACTGGTACGTCGGCTCTGCCGAAGACACGTCGGCCCGGTTGGCCGATCACAACGCCGGTCGTTCGCCGCACACTTCGAAGTACCGACCCTGGCAGCTGGTCTGGTACTGCGCGTTTCCGAACCGAGCCAGAGCCGAGAGTTTTGAGCATTACCTCAAGACCGCATCAGGCCGCGCCTTCCAGAAAAAGCATATCGCGTGGACACGCCCGCATCCGCACTCAAAATCTGCGCAATGGAGAAACCAAGTCCCGTCATCCCACGCGTTGTCTTCGTCCGGGAATGTCCCATCGAACTCTGTCGGTTTCTGAAGTTCGGTGGACTTGCGGGCAGCGGAGGCGAAGCCAAGCAATCCATCGTCGACGGGAAGGTCCTGGTCAACGGAGTCGAGGAAACCAGGAAGCGCAAGAAGCTCGGGCCCGGCGACACCGTCACCCTGGATGGCCAGACGCTGGTGGTGCAGGTTGGTTACCCCTTCGACTCCGCTCTGGGTCCAGACCACTCCCGCAGATCATAGGGCAGAAACATCGGCGTCTGGCGGTCCAAGTCGACAACGCGTGCGGGCATACTACTTCGACGCTCTCCAGCAAGGACAGTTTCCACTGAACCTAAGAATATTATTGTTTCCGGAGCAAATGGCGAACGCCATTTGCCACTAGCAGCGCGGAGGACGAAGTCCGACACGCTGCCAGTGGGACTACACCCCATACTATCCGCCCGAACCGGAGTGTATGATCTATCGGAAAGAGTTTCGGCGAAAACGGATCGCAAACGAAATCAAGTTGCATCTGGTCTCCGAACCTCCGTTACGGCCCGCTCTCGTTTCTTCTCACGTCCAATACAAACCGGTCCGCCGGATTGTCATTCAACCTCGCTCTTACCATGAAAAACCACCACGGCCATCCTCAGCACACAGACTCCACCGCCCAGACTGAAGGTTCGCACATCCTGTCCCACGAGGATATCACGCAATGCGCCCGCGAGCTATGGGCCCAACAGGGTTGTCCCGAGAACCGCGACGAAGCAATCTGGCTGGAGGCGGAGAGCCGCTTGCTGGCCTCCCGCCGGGGTGCCAGCCGGAGTCTTCCCGTTGTGGGCTCCGTGCGGTGATGGTTCCATCGTCAAACCAGCGGCGCAGTGGGTGATGGCAAGTCCACCATCAAATGCGGTCCTGGGACCCGGCGGACTCCAAGGGCAGCCTTGGGCTTCCACTCGCCTCCTTCCCCAGAACACCTCGCGCTGAAGAACCCGTTTCCTCTCAGCATACGCGGATGAAGCCCTCCCCGCCACCGGACGAATCTTCGCCGCTCCCTCCCGCACCGCATCGCGTGTTGCGGTTCGAGCTCGCGCCGAAGACGATGCTCATTGCGCTGCTGATGATCGCCGCCGTCTGGGCGCTCGTGAAGCTGCTCCCGGTCGTGCTCATGTTCGTTGGGACGTTGGTGCTTGTCTTCACGCTCAACCCCATCGTCGGCTGGCTGGAGACGAAACGGATCCGGCGCAAAGGCGCGATCGCGATCGTGTTTGGGTCGGCCGTCGTACTCGCCGCGCTGCTGCTTTTTCTGACGATCCCGCCACTGGTCGCGCAACTGCGGGGACTCGTTGAACGCGAACCTGAGATCCGCGGGCATGCGGTTGAATTGCTGCAACGCTCGTCGCTCACGAACCCGCTGGCGGAACAGTTGAAGAATCTGGACTACGGCGAACGCCTGAAGTCGTCGCAAGCGACCGTGCTGTCGGCCACCAAAAGCGCATTTGAAATCCTTGCCTACCTGAGCGCGTCCATTTTCCTCGCGCTCTACTTCATGATCGATCGCGACCGGCTGCGGGGCGCAATTTTTGCCGTCGTGCCGCGGGGGCACCACATCCGGTTCTCCCGGGTGCTGCTCAACCTCGAGATGATCGTCGGCGGCTACATCCGCGGCCAGGTTATCACCTGCGCGTTGATGACGGCATTCATCCTCGTGCTGCTGCTCGTGTGCCGC
>Ga0182027_10011837_pt1 | contig 12285 bp, 11 predicted proteins | sample 712E1DmetaG_FD_121300 | JGI IMG/M metagenome (GOLD analysis project Ga0182027, IMG submission 121300) | Permafrost microbial communities from Stordalen Mire, Sweden - 712E1D metaG (Illumina Assembly) | ecosystem: Environmental > Terrestrial > Soil > Wetlands > Permafrost | place: Sweden...
CACTTGTTGAAAAAGTTACCGGACCATCCCTCAGGGCTGATGAGCATATCGTCCGGACCCTGTCCGTGTGAATTGCTGTCAAACCGGGTGTACCGCACCACCGTAGTGAGAATCGCTCCGGAGTCGAATTGGTACTTATCATTGGCCCCGAGAGACGCTCCCCGCTCGCCATCGTCTGCCGATGCCGACTGCGGAACAAGAGCGCGAATGTTGGCGAACTGCTGTCGTTGCGAGAATCCGTTCACATCGAAAGACAGAATGTGCTTTGTCGAAAAAAGCATCTGAAAACTCGTGAAGGTGTCAAAACCTTGCTTCTTGGTTTCATTGTGGGGCCACGCGAGGCCGTAGTAGGGAGTTTTCACGATGTCGTAGGTTACCGCTTCGGAGAAATTGAGTTTGTTGTTGATAATCGGACCATCGAAAAACAGGCGGGGCGCCTCCACGGCAATGCCCACAATATGGCCGGCCTTACCGCGTACTCCCGGGATGAAATCCATAATCCCACCGTCCCACCGGCCGGAGGGAGGCTTTGTCTGGATTGAGGTCAACCCACCTGGAAAGCCCCCGTACTCCGAGCTGTAAGGTGTTTTGTAAACGTCCATCGACTCGATAACATCAACCGGCACCGGAATCGAGAAACTACCGGTGACGGGGTCCACCGTCTGCACGGAGTCAACCAGCAGCATGCCCTGGTTTTCCGGGGAACCTTTGATGTTCAGCTTTCCCTCACGGGTGCGGACAACGCCGGGAACAATAGGGAGTGCCTCCTTGAACTTTTGTTCCGCGAGCGGAAGGCTGGTAAATTCACGGCTATTGATAGTGGCAGTGGAAGGCACTTCCTGCGTAGAAACGGCGGTGGCTTTATCTTGGACTTCGACGCGTTGCACTACCTTATTCAATTGCAAGGTGATGTTTTCGACCCTTGCTTCGGCGCTATGCAGCACGACGCTCTCCTTGAACGGCGCGAATCCCTCCAGAATTGCCTCAAGCGTATAGGTTCCGGCCGCCAGCTCGTTGAAGCGATATCGGCCATCCGCGTCCGTCGTAGTGGAGAGAGCTTTCGATCCTGGTAATGAGCTGTTCAGCTTCACCAGGACGCCGGCAACGGGCAGGGCTCCTCCCTGTTGCCTTTCCAGCCTGACCGTCCCTTCCAGCGAACATCTGTCTTGTGTAGGCCGGCCACCATTGATACCGTACGCAAGTCGCGGAGCGCCCACGAGGGTGAGTGCCGCATAAACGGCCAACCATAGCAAACAGGTGACAGCGGTGAAAGAGTTGCCGTCCGGCCGGAGGTCCCTGCGAGCTTTTGCTTTTTGCCTGCCGAAATGAGGCAACTGATCCAAGCCGGTTTGTTCTAAATATCTTGTCATGTCCATCCTAAATGCCAATTCCCCCGCGTAACGCGAGGTGAATTGGCCCTAAAGAATCCGCGCGCTCTAATTCGTAATTGGGTATCCGACGACATCGCGCGTTAACTGCACCTCCTTTCCCCAACTTACTCAAAACTGCCGGTCAACCCCTGGAAGCCACGCAGCGCCTGCCGCCCAACCCATTTCAGGGCCCGGCCGTCGTTGTAGCAAAACGCGAGGTTGTGATTGAGCGTGGAGAAGCAGTGCGCCTGGCATGCATCCTTGATGGGCCCAAGCTGTTTTTGGGGAAACTGCGGATTGCCGATGGTGCCCCAATCAAACCCCGATGAGTACATCGGGAAACAAGGAGCCAGCGTGCCATCCACACGGATGATCAGGGAGTTCTGCCCCGCCCTGTCGGCGGCGGCGAAAAAAGGGGCCATTTTGGCGGTTGGAAGGGGGCCAGCGGTCGGGTTGCGCGGTGGGGTCTCCGAAGCAAGCATGGTGCGGTGAGATACGACCTTGGTTCTCTCAGGCTGGCTTGTCGCCCTCTTTCGGGCCATGGGCGCGATACGACCTACCTTTGATCTTGAGGATGATAGCTCCTTGCACCAACCGATCGAGGAGAGCCATCGCCAGAGGGCCGTCGAACAGATAATCTCCCCACTTGTCGAAGTCGACATTCGTCACCAAGGCGGTCGAGCACTTCTGGTTTCGGCCGGCGATGATCTTGTAAAAGAGATGAGCCGCCTGGGGGCCCTCGGAGCGTTCAATGCGATCGAGCCCGAACTCGTCGATGATGAGGAGTTCCGGGCGTGAGTAGTAGCGCACGCGCTGCGGGAGGGTTTTATCTGCGAGGGAAGCGGTCAGATCGGCGAGCAAGGCGGCGGAGGTGCGATAGCAGACGCGGTGGCCTTCGACGCAGGCCTGCCGTCCCAGCGCCTGGATGATGTGACTCTTGCCCACTCCACTCCAGCCGACGAAAATCAGATTGGCCCGGCGGCGGATGAAATCGCCGGTGGCCAGTTCTTCGATCTGCAGGCGGTCGAAGGCCTTGGGATTGAACTTCCAGTCGAAACCTTCCAGGGTTTTGGGTTCGGCAAAGCGGGCGTCCCGGATGCGACGTTCGACGGCGCGTTCGTGGCGGGCGGCGGCCAGCGGGCCGAGGAGCTGATCGAGGAAGCTGAGGTGAGGGAGACTCTCCTTCTCCGCTTTCGACAGCGCCCCATCCAGGGTGTCGGGCGGAAGCAGGATCCCCAGAATTTTCAAGTGGCTTAAGCAGCGGTCACGCAGATTCGTCATCGCCGTCGGTCTCACCCTTCGCCGTGGGGTTCTCTATCCCCTCCAAGAGCTGTTGATACTCGGCCGTGGGACGAGGCGAGAGGGAAGGCTCCCGGAGGAGGCCGTCCAGGTGTTCGCGGGCCTCCTCCTGCAGCGCTTCCCAGTCCGAGCGGGGACGCGCCTGCGCCGCCAGGATGCGCTCCACGGCGGAAAAAGAGAAAGCCCGGTAGCGGCCAGCTCGCTCCAAGGCTTTGACCAGATCCTCGCACCCGTAGGTGCCGAGAAGACCCAAAACCCGGAAGGCTTCGTCCTTTCCACACCGTCGGGATTGGATGATCGCTTCGAGAAACCGCACGGCTTCGACTCCCAGCTCAGTGAAACGTTCTTTCAGGAGCTCCACCTTACGGTAGGGATCGCGTCCGGGCGAATGCTCCGGTAGGCGGTGCTTCTCTCCGGTGGTTCCGGAAGGGTAGAGTTCATGCCGGGCGATCTCTGCCAGGTCCGGGCCGTAAACGATCAGTTCCTTCTCGGTGATGCGCAGCGGCAGCAGTTCCCCAATGCGCTGCCAGGGCACGGAGTAGAAGTTCTGCAGGTAAGGCACACAGCCTTCGCTGTTCACGGTGCGGTACAGGACTAGGGCGGTGTCGTAGGGACGGGCGGGCAAGGGAAGCAGGTGAGGCTTCTCTTCCTGGTAGAGGTCGATCGGTCGGCGCTTGGTCTCCTGGTGAATGCGCACATCGGCGGTGGTGGCCAGCCAGTGGGCCGTGACCTCGTTCAGGTGCGCGAGGGAACGGAAGGTGCGGCCATTGAGCAGATTTTTCTCGGCGTACCAAAAATTTCGCTCGATCTTACCTTTCGTCTGGGGACGCCGGGGGCGACAAGCCCAAGGCCGGAAGGCGTAGTGAGTCGCGAAAGCCAGGAAGCGCGTGTTGTAGATCGGCTGCTCACCGTCGTAACCCGTCACCACCACCTTCATGTTGTCGTAGAGGCAGGTGGCGGCTAAACCCTGAAAGTGTTCAAAGGCGCGCACATGTTCACGCAGCGTGGTGGGCAAGTCCTCCGACTCCACGAAGTGCAGGTATTGGCGGCGCGAGTAGCCCAACACATAGCTGAAGGCATGCACGCGGCGCCGCCCCTCGGCGGTGAAGACGATCTCGTAAGGGGAAAAATCCATTTGGGCTTGCACCCCAGGACCTGTTTCGAAGCGCCGCACCGGGGGCGGTTGGGGTTTGGGCCGCACGGCGCGCAGCCGCTCTTTCACGATCGTGTAGCCCCCCTTAAAACCCTGCTGACGCAACTCTTCGTGCAGGCGCACCGCCGTCAAGTCCGGGTAGCGCGCTAGGAGTTGCGTGATCGTTTCGGTGAAGGGATCGAGCTGGCTGGGCCGGCACGGGCCCTCCACGGGCGGCAATCCTGCCCGGCGATGCTGATGTTCCGCCAGTGCCCGGGCCACCGTCTTGCGGTCGACGCCCAGTTGGCGGGCGATGCGGCGGCGGGAGGCGCCTCCGTACCACAAGCGGATCACCTCGTTACGGGTGGCTTCGTTCATACCTTCTCCAATTCGCTCACCAAGTCCTGGCTCAGCGCGGCGACGGAGGCAGCTTCACGCGCCAGCCTTTGAAAACGGGGTGACAGCACCGCTCGATCCTGAGGGGTGAGTCCGGTGCGACCGCGGTGCGCCAGCCACACTTCCATGCGCCCCAGCAAGTCCAGCAAGATCCCCAACCGCTTTCCGATCTGATTGCCGGCTTCGCTGAGCCGCGGATCGCGCACGGCGGGCAGGAACCCTTTCGCTTGGGACAGAGCTTCCCGCGGCTGCGTCAGGACATACGCTTGCTGTTCGCGGCCGGGAGATTGCAGCAGCAGGTCGACCACCCCGGTTAACTCGGCGACCGACAGCGCTTCCCGCCGGATGACCGGGAGAACCTCGGTCTGGTTGCCCTCCGGCAACCGCACCAGCTGCCGCGCGGCGGTGGGGGAGAGCAGGCCCACACGCAGTTCCTCGCGCGCCTCGGCTCCCAGGCGCTCAATCAGGGCCAAGCGGCGACACACCCAACTCTTGTGGCGGCCCAACAACTCTGCCACCTCGACTTGGCTCAATCCATCCTCGCGAACCAGCGCCTGGATGATCCAGGCTTCCTCCAACTCCCGCGTCCGGCCTCCGGCGCGATTCAGCCCGTAGATGGCCGCTTTGGCCGTGCGCTCGTCCGCCTCCAGCAGACGGGCGGACAGATGGGACATGCGGGCGAGCGAGCGCGCCGCGCCTAAGCGCTTGAACCCATCGATCAACTCGTAGCGATCCTGGCGTCGGCAGACCACCACCGGCGACAACTGCCCGTAGCGCTCCAGCGACCGCGCCATGGCCCGTTCCGCCTCCGGCAGGTACAACCGATAACGGCCGTAGCATTCGCCGATCTCCTCCACGGGCAGTGGCAACGGACTCTCTTGTACCCAGCGCAGCACCGGTGTCCCCCGACCTGCCCTCGAAGAAGAGAGAACGAAGAAAACAACCGAGACTCCCTCGTTCCCCCTTCCTCTTCTGGTCAACAAGCTGAACCTACTTAAATCCGCTGCAGGCGGTCAATAGGTTGCGCTTATCTCTCTGCCGCATCGATCCCACCGACCTGGCCGCGACCTCTCGCCCCTGGGGAGAGTGTGCCCCGCCCTCCGGGTTCTGTCCGCGCCTCTTCCCAGCGTCGCTCCCGCTCCCAGACACGCTCCAAGGCGTGTCGGCACTCCTTGGAACAGAACCGCCGGAGTGGCGATCTCCGGCTGCGCGCGAACCGCTCGTAGCAGCCCGGCCGGTCGCAGCAGCCCTCGAAAAAAGTTTGGAGTGATTACCCTCGCGGCCTCCGGAACCGCCTCTTTCTCGGACGGTTTCCGGCTCCGGACGCGTTTCCGGTAGCGCCGGCTTTGCCCGTTCCGCAACTGCTTGCCGGCTATCGTGGCCCGGTATCTCTCCTGGGCCTTCCACCGCGACCATTCCCGCGCCGCCTCCCGACATCGCTCGCCGCAGTAGCGCTGCCGCGCTTGCTGGGGGCGAAAGCGTTGCTCGCATCCTTTGAGCAAACAGCGACGCGTCCGCGGCCGGCGGCGGGGCCGCTTCCGCCCCTTCGACGGCGTTGTCTCTTGATTTTGGAGAGGATTTGTAGGATTTTCAGGAGGGCCCATGGGAGGTGGTGCTCCCAGAAGCTCATGCCTCGGAGGGGAACCTTACTCCTCTGCGGGGCGCTGCTGATCACCAGTCCGTTAGCTCTGCCTCGGACTCATCCGCGCGTACGACGACAGTCCCGGCACATGGATTTTAGCCAGTGTTCATGGGGTTGGTAGCATCCTGTCGCACTTGGTGGATATTGGTAGCCAAAGGGCCTTATTCAGATTAGAAATCCGGTACTTTATCCGGTTGAGCTACACCCCCGCAGCCCTTTAGCTTACTTCAATCCGGGGACTTTCATCAAACCTTCATGCACACGTAGGCAGCCAGTGGTGTGAACAGGCAGGACCTGTGTGGGCTGGAATGTTGGTGACTGGCCGTGCGGCGAGTCTGGGCGTTAGCTCAACTCAGCAGAACGCGATGCAGCGCAGACCTCATGTTAGCCGCGAACGGTAAAATGTCTCTGTTAGAGGGTCGGCTAAGGCCAAGGCAGGAACAAACACCGGCCCCACGTCAACAACCCCACTTACGAGCTGGCACTGACGCAGGAGGTAGGAAGATGTTGGGGATGTTGAAGCGATACGAGATCGAAGTCTTGCTGAAGGCCGGCCACCCGAAGATGGAGGTGGCGGGTTTGGGCAGAGTTTCTCTGAGTTCCGTCAAGCGTATCGGGGAGGAAACTCCCGTTGTCCATGTCAATGACGCCGCGGAGCGGGCAATACGGCGGATTGGCAGGCCGAGCCGAGTGGAGGCATTCCGGAAACCGGTCGTCGAGATCCTGCAAGAGAAGCCCGAACTGCCGGGTCCTGCGGCGAGTGCGGGAGGCAGGCTACGCGGGGGGCAAGAGCGCGCTGTACGCTCTGGTGGCATCCTTGCGTCCGAAGGAGAGGTATTGGATGTTCAGTGAGAGCAAGCGTGCCGCGATTATCGAGTTGCACAAGCAGGGTCATGGCAGTGGGCGCATAGCGCAAGCCCTCGGTGCTTCGCGCACGACGGTACGTTATATCATCAACAGCGGGACTGTAGAAGTGCCGAAGGTTTTACGTCCTAACAAGGGCGAGCCATACCGTGCGCTGATCCTCGAACTGTGTTCCATCTGCCACGGTAACCTGGAGCGGGTACATAAGGAGTTGATGGCGCAAGGCGCGCAGATTTCATATCAGGCCCTGACCGGTTTCGTCCGCCGAAACCACCTATGGAAATCAAAGTCAGATATAACGCGATCTGTCAACGCCGCACAGGAATGGCTGGCTGAGATCATCCATGGGGCGCGGGCACTAGAAATTCTCAAAACGCAGTTCGACGATTCAAGCGACCTCGCAACTTTACTGTACAGTGTCAAAAATGGAAGGGGGCGGGAGCGCAAGAAGGCGGCCACGATCCTCGCCAGGAAACGAGGAATTCCGAACACGATCGTAGCGAAGATTCTCCATTCCTCGCGAGTGACTACAAGACGCTACTTCAAGATGTACTCCGAAGCAGGGCCATCAGTGCTTTTCGATTGGAGCACGCACCACTCCACGACGCAGGCCGACGATGCGCAGAAGACAGGGCACATCATTGAACTCATTCACAACAAGCCCAGCGCGTTTGGCATCAATCGAACGACTTGGACGCAATGCGCCCTTATCCATGCGTATAAAGAATGCCATAACGAGAGCATGTCTAGGAGCACCATCACTAGACTACTCAAGAACGCCGGCTACGGATGGAGAAAAGCACGCCGAGTGCTAACAAGTCCTGATCCGAATTACCGCGACAAAGTTGAGCTGTTGCTGAAGACGCTCAAATCACTCACCGCGAGCGAAATGCTGTTCTTTCTCGATGAATGGGGTCCGGTTCAGGTGAGGAGACGGGGCGGAAACGCGTATAGAGACAAAGACAACATTCCGAGGATCCCTCGACATCAGACATCGAAGGGAACGGTGGCTCTTGTCGCAGCATTGAGTGCCACCACGAATCAAATGACGTGGGAGTTTGTCATATCAAAAGATACCCGCTCCATGATGAGCCTCCTTGAGATGCTTTATAACCAGTATTACGCAAAATCCAAACTATATGTCACGTGGGACGCGGTTTCTTGGCACAACTCCGCTACATTGATGGAATGGCTGGACCAATTCAACACGAGAAGCCGCGGACAGGGCGGTCCGGTTATCGAGTTAATACCTCTGCCGACGTCCGCCCAGTTCCTAAACGTCATCGAGGGAGTTCTCAGCGGCATGACCAGGGCAGTTATTAACAACTCCGATTATCAATCCCCAAGAGATATGAAGCTGGCAATCTCAAGACATTTCAATGAGAGGAACGAGCATTTCAGGGACAATCCGAGGCGAGCCGGCAAAAAGATATGGGAGATGGACTTCTTCCAAGACTTCGATGCTCTTCGGGCTGGAGACTACCGGGAATGGTAGACACACGGAATACATTCTTGATCGATGCGACGGGCTTTGTGGAGGCAAGTCACAATGCATACCTGGCCGCCTCACTTCTGATGGTCGACGGTGAGGATCAGACCTTTCTCTTTGGAATAATCCGGGATCTGCTTCAGCTGAGGCAAACCCTTGAAATCAATAAATGCCTACTCGTCGTCGGCGCAGAGGCTCACCAGGTCACAACCGCCGCGAACATCGAGAAGATGATCTCTTTTCTCAGGCGATTCGGTATCGCCGTTCTACATGATCCCCATCATCGCGTTCTTGACCTCTGTCTTGGCATCGCATCGGCCGAGTTCTTGGTGACACACGATCGTCGCCTCTTGGTGCTTGCCAAGGACCATCGACGCATTGTTCTTTTGAGGTACGGAGATGAGCCTAAGGTCGTTACCTCCGAAACTATAATTTCCATGTTCGGCGTCACAGCCGACTTGCTGCCCGCCTTCTTGGCGCTTACCGATGGCCTAGGGCCGACCGTCTTGACAAAACGTGAAGCAATGGCAGTGCTGGAACGGCCCGGAGATCTGGCCGAGAAGATAGCTGATCTATCACTCTTCTCGTCTCGACAGATCAGAAATAAACTTGCGAAGAACGGCACTCTTATCCTTGATCGGCTCAAGCAGTTGTCGCCGAGCGCGTGTTGCTCTTGCTCGGACGGGACGAACCTCGAGGTCGACATCGATAACGACCTCAATGTCCAGCTTCTTGCGACACATGCTTTTCATTCCCTCAGTCGGTTGTTGCCACGACCAGCCAAGGTTCATATCCTTTCGGAACAGGCCAAACGAAGCCCAAAGGCTTATCACGCAATCGTCACGCTGGAGAACCTGCAGAGACTGGTGACTGAACTCGGCACGTCGAAGTGCTGTGCCGTGGATACTGAGTCTAGTGGCAAAGACCCACATACTGCGGAGTTGTTTGGAATATCGATTTCTTTCAAGAAAGGGGAGGCATTCTATGTCCCAACGATTGAGCGCGATCTCAAGGGCATTGACCGCAACGCTGTCGTCGCGGCTCTCCGGAGAGTGCTTGAGGGACCCATCAAGGTCGTGGGACACAATCTCAAGTACGACTACCTTCTGCTCAGGAAAACCGGCATCAAGATCGCTAACATCGAGTTTGACACAATGCTTGCCGCCTATGATTGCTTCGGCGATTCAGATTTCTTGAATTTACAGTTTCTTGCTAAGCGCTTGCTCTTCAGGACCATCAAAGCGCACAGGGATGTGGTTTGTGCGAACCAAGACCTTTTGGATGTTCCATTCCGTGACCTTATTGATTACGCGTGCGAACATGCTGAGGTCACCCTGCAACTGAGCGAGATTCTCAGACAGGAGCTTGCCCAGCGAGCCCTTGACCATCAATACCGGAATGAAACATTGCCGATGGTCAAGATACTGGGTGATTGGGAATTTGACGGCATACCGGTTGATTACGGTAGATTGTGCAGCGTCCGACAGTCGTTGGCGGACCAAGTTTCACGCACAAAGAAAGCCGCAGTGGACGCAGTTGGATGTCGTTTCAACCCAGACTCTGAGGAGGAGGTTTCTGCAGTACTCAGGATCGATCCGGTTCTCGCGAAGGTAATCGGTTTTCGGAAAATTAGTGGAAGAGTGCTCGAGGAACTAGCCGCTTCCCACAGCATTGCAAGATTGCTGGTTAAGCACAATCGGTGCCAAAAGAGACTTCGCGATGTGGAAGCGGTTATCCAGTCTGTTCAACACGGCCGGGTGCATCCAGTTTTCAGTCAGACGAGGACAGACCATTGCCGGCTGTCTTCGGTCAAACCGAGACTGCTCGACCCCGATAACGGCCCGTACCTTGGCCCTTGCCTGCCCGACGGGTTGCGTCAGTTCTGCCCTGACGCAGGTGGGGCATTGGGTATTCTTGCTGATGCAGCGGCCGACAATGTGCTCCAGAGCGACGTTCTTGCTACAAAGGGATCTTGTTGTTTTCAAAACTTCCCCCCGCTCAACGACGGAGATCATTTTCAGCTTCTGCTTTCAGTTGTCACCGGCGTCTCGGACCACGAGTTGTGCAGGATCTTTCTCATGGACCGCAGTGCCATTGCGGCGATTCGTCATGATCTTAAGATTCGGTATTCATCGACCTTCTTATGGCTCGAGCAATTCTGCAACAAGACTGCGACGAATGGGTTTGCTTCGGCTCCTGGACATAGAAGATATCTCGATGGGCTCCGAAGTTCGAATCTGGAGAAAAGGAACAAAGCAGTGAATTCTGCTGTAAAATGGTTGATCGAGTGGTAGAATTGTAAGCTAGTTGAGGCTCCCGCGCGAATGCGCGCGGACGCGTGTGAGGAATTACGAAGCGCGCTCGCAGCGGACGGCGGAGTCGTTGCCGGGCACAGGTCGCCATGGTTTCGTTGTTGGCGGACCCCAATGGTGCGATGCGGAGACATTACCCGGCGCGGTCCAGCATCAACGAGGGCGGGGCACTAGAAGCGAGCGGTGCGCAGAACTGCGGCCGAATCGGGGCCAAATGGAGCACGCCCATCATGTTGCGGCAGAATCAGAGCGGTGGGTGCCAATGACTCAGGTCACGTTGTCCATACCGGATGAGATCCTCCTCGCCCTGAAGGCGACGCCGGATGACCTTGCCTCCAGGATTCGGTTTGCCGCCTCCGTGAAAATGTACGAGATGGGCCAGCTTTTGTCCGGGGCCGCCTCCCAGCTTGCCGGCGTGCCGAAGCCATACTTCCTCAGCCGCTTAGCCGATTATGGCGTGACCACCTTCGACTTCAGCGAAGAGGAGCTAACCCACGATCTCAAGAGCGCGTGAGGCTGTCTCCGATACTTCACCGATTCAGTACCTGCACCAGAGCGGTTACCTCCATTTATTGGACGAATTTTACACCCGCACGCTCATTCCACCCGCCGTCGCGCGTGAATTGGAGCTAGGCAAAGCAATCGGTATCGATTTGCCGGACATCGGCGCGCTTCCCTGGGTGAAGGTTCAAGCTCCAGAAGGACTGGACAAGGTGCCCACGGTGGCGGATCTGGGAGCAGGGGAGAAGGAAGTGCTGGCATTAGGACTGCAGGTTCCAGACGCCGTGGTGATCCTGGACGAAAAACTCGGGCGTTTTTATGCCGAGGCGCTGAAGTTAACCTTCACGGGTACACTCGGAGTCCTATTGCGGGCAAAAGTCGAAGGCCGGATTTCCCGGATCGGGCCCGTGCTCGAACAACTCGATCGGTTAAAATTTCGTTTATCGGCGAAAACGCGAGCGGCAGTCCTCAAGCTAGCTGGAGAAGGCGCCACGTGAGGACTCGTTGACCGATTCGGAGGGTATCCTTAAGCACCACCTTCACTTCACCTCAAATCTCAGCCCCGGAGATTCCCCCTCTAATCGTGGTCCCGTGGCTCGCCGCCATCCAGCCTCGGCGTTGGTGTCCTCTCTGGCCCCGCCATAATGGACCCATCCTCGCCGCCGCTAACACCGCCCGGCACTGCCAGGATTGCAGCGCGCCGCGCATGAACCTTTTCATGTCACCTAAGCGCGCCGTGGAATTCACCATCTTGTATCCGCCGCGGTTCTTCGCGATCAACCAGTCCAGCACCGCGTCAACTTGCGGCCAATCCTCCGGCCGGATGAACGTCGGATTCTGTTCCAGGTGGTTAAAGTTCTGCTGTTCGAGCATGGGCGATTCGTTGATGTGATAGTCCGTGGCAATCCCATTGTCGTGGGCAATTTCCGTCAAGGCCTTCACATCATCCAAATTGTTCCGGCAAATGTTGATGTTGAAAAACACGGTGGCGCCGTAGCCGTACTGTCGACGAACCAGATAGTCAAAATTCCTGCGAATCGGAGCTAGCGCCTTCGGTAATCCCGGCTTTTCATCCACCGCGTCCACCGCCAGGTTGACTGTTGCCACTCCGGCATCCAGAATCCGGTCCATGACTTCCGGGCGCATGAGCCTGCCGTTCGTCGGCAGGTAAGTCCAGAAGCCTCGCTTCGCGGCGTAGTAAATCACCTTGTGGACAAAGGCGGGGCGCAGCAGCGGCTCGCCTCCCATGAGGGCGAGGACCCGGCAGGTTGTATCGTGTA
>Ga0182027_10011838_pt1 | contig 12285 bp, 18 predicted proteins | sample 712E1DmetaG_FD_121300 | JGI IMG/M metagenome (GOLD analysis project Ga0182027, IMG submission 121300) | Permafrost microbial communities from Stordalen Mire, Sweden - 712E1D metaG (Illumina Assembly) | ecosystem: Environmental > Terrestrial > Soil > Wetlands > Permafrost | place: Sweden...
AGCTGTCGGCCATGACGGCGTGGACAAGCGGATTGACGTTCTGTCCACCGCCCTCAACGGAGGGATGAGCGTGAACGATCTTGCCGAACTCGAACTCGCCTACGCCCCGCCCTTCGGTTCGGCCAAAGACCCTGTAAACCTTGCCGGCATGGCCGCGCAAAACGTCCTGGCGGGTGATGTGAAGCTTGCCCAGTGGAATGAAGTGGCAACACTCGACCTCAACCGGACCGTTTTGCTCGATGTTCGCCGGCCGGACGAACGGGCGAAGGGTTTCATTCCGGGTTCGATTCACATCCCGCTGGACGAGCTGCGCGCCCGCATGAGCGAGTTGCCACGCGACCGTGAGATCATCGTGCATTGCCAGAGCGGGCAGCGCTCATATTTCGCCTGTCGCATGCTGTCGCAGCACGGTTTCCGCGTGCGCAACCTGACGGGTTCGTATCGCACCTGGAAGACTGCGACCGGCAAGACCGGGCGTTGAAGGCGAGCCTTTGATAAGTCTATGAACTGGACCATCGCAATTGTTGTTGGAGCGGTTCTCGCAGCATTCTTCGTCTTGAAACGGCTGTCCTTGGTTTCGGCGGAAGCCGCCCGGAAACATCTTGCGGAAGGCGCGCTGGTCATTGACGTGCGGTCGCCGGAGGAGTTCTGCGGCGGGCATGTGCCCAACGCCGTAAACATTCCGCTGGGTGAGTTGCGCGAAAGCCTGCCGCACCGCGTGAAGGACAAGAGCCAGGTGTTGCTCCTGCATTGCCTGAGCGGCGGTCGCAGCGGCATCGCGAAGCAGCAGATCAAAGGCATGGGCTATCAGAACGTATTCAACCTCGGCTCTTATGGCCGCGCTCAACAAATTGTTGGTGAAGTACGGGGCAACTGACGTTGCGACAAAATCCCCGCGTGGTCTCGCGCGTTGCCCCGAAATCATCTGTAACCTTCTTGTGTCTCGCGGCTCAGTTCAGAGTGATATGATGTTCAACACGGGCAGAACCGAGGAGCGACGCCAGCGCCCGGTTCCGGCGTCGGCCTTTGGACGTTTGGGCCGGCCGACGGACATCGCCGAGGTGGTAGCCTTCCTCGTTTCCGACTCGGCCAGTTGGGTGAGGGGCCAGAATCTCGGCGTGAATGGCGGTATTGCGTGAACAGAGGTTGATCATGGACGCGAAATCCTGGAATGACCGATTCGCCGTCGCCCATTACGTCTATGGGGAGTCGCCCAATGACTTTCTGGCTGCGATGGCGCCGCAGATTCCTGCGGGACCGGTGCTTTGTCTTGCGGAAGGTGAAGGCCGGAACGTGGTTCACCTCGCGGCGCTCGGCCATTGTGTCACAGCGGTGGATCAGTCAGAGGTCGGTCTGGCCAAGGCCCACCACCTGGCCGTGAGGCGGAGCGTCGAGATTGAAACGGTGGCCGCCAATCTCGCAACCTACCGTATAACGCCAAATTCGTGGTCGGGAATCGTCGCGATTTTTGTCCACCTGCCGCCCGCATTGCGGCGCAAGGTTCACGCCGATGCTGTGCTTGGCCTTCGACCTGGCGGTGTTTTCATCCTTGAAGCCTATACGCCGACACAATTGGCATTCCGAACCGGCGGGCCAAAATCGCCTGAATTGCTGATGACGCTGGCCAGTCTCCGTGAAGAGCTTGCCGGACTGGAATTCATGGTCGCCCACGAACTTGAACGAGACGTGATCGAGGGTTGTGATCACACGGGGCGCAGCGCGGTTGCGCAAATTCTCGCCCGGCGGCCTTGAAGCCGTGGGATTACCTGCTCACAATCGCGGAGTGGCGCGGCGGATTTGGAAATTCATCAAGGGAGCCTCAAAGGGGAAGCCAAGTCTTGCCGACGGGGGGGAGTGGGGGGGGGGACGGCTTCGCGCCATTACTCATTGCTTCGTATGCGGCTGAGGCGGCACATATGTCGCAGCATGCTAGTAGCCCACCAAGGGCAAAATTGTTCGTCCCCACAGGTCGAAAAGGGGCTCTGTGGGTAACGAAAATCTACAAAAATTATTGCAGACATTTTGTTTCAGAATCATTGGCCAAAGTTGGTTGTCTAAGCCGCGAATAAATTGTAATCTTGTTCGCACAATATGTTCGCTCAACAATCATCTCCGAATGACTATCTCGCTTTTCAGGTTGATCTGAACAGCGAGGAGGCGGTTTCCAACTACGACGAACTGCCGCTTTGGGCAGCGGCCTTTGGCCTGATGTTGCTGGATCACGTTCCACTTCGACCAAACATCAAAGTGCTGGACGTGGGCTGCGGCACTGGGTTTCCGCTCCTGGAACTCGCACAACGCCTCGGCCCAAGTTGCACCGTTATTGGTCTGGACACTTGGGAAGCCGCGTTAGAACGAGCGCGGTTCAAAGCACGGGTTTCCGGCGTGAGGAATGTTGAAATCACAAAAGGCGACGCTGCTGCCATGTGTTTTCCAGACGCGCAATTTGATCTCATCGTTTCAAATCTTGGACTGAATAATTTCAGCGATCCCAAAACAGCCGTTGGCGAATGTCGGCGCGTAATGAAACCCAGGGCAAGACTTGCCTTAACCACTAATCTTCAAGGGCACATGAAGGAGTTTTATGATGTGTTCGATTCAACCCTTCGCAGCCTTGGCGAGACCGATGCGGTGGAGGCGTTGCAAAAGCACATTGACCATCGGGCGACCGTGCCAAGAATCCGTGCTTTGTTGGAACAGACTGGCTTGCGCGTGACCAAAGTACATGAGGCATCTTCTTCAATGCGCTTCCTGGATGGCAGCTCTCTTTTTCGCCAATATTTCATCAAGTTCGGCTTTCTGGGCGCGTGGAAGGACATTGTGAATCCGAGGCAACAGGAGGACATTTTCAGTCGGCTGGAAGCAAACCTGAACCAGTGGGCCGAGTCGCGGGGTGAACTGGTTATGACGATTCCGATGGCATACGTGGAGGCCGAAAAACCCGAGTGAATACTTTAGTTGTGTCCGACCGAGTACACGGTGCCAACAACCAAGCTGTGAAGGTGGAACCGAGGTCTAAAATCAAGAATCTTAAGCGGCCTGAGCAACCATTTCTTCCTTCGCTTTGGCCCTGACCCACGCCGCAGGTGTGAACCTCTTGATCTCGGTGATCTTGGCGGCAGGCAAACGGGTGAACAAATCTTTCAGGTAATCAAACGGGTTGACACCACGGCGTCGACAACTGCCCAGCAAGGTGTAAATCACCGCGCTACGCTCCCCGGCTTCAGGATGCCCGATGAACAGCCAATTCCGTTTTCCAAGTGCGCTGGGCCGAATCGCGTTTTCAATGAGATTATGCCGCTTCCTGTATTATGCCGCGTGGCCAAGCGCTGGGGGCGCACATCAGGGCGGTTTCTGGGGTTTGGGGACATCGGTGTTCGGCATAATCACAGGCTTTCCAAGAAGGCGAGTAGCCGATCAGGCGGGCGGTAACGTTTGGATATCGTTTTGCTCTTGGTAGATCGAGCCAGCGCCTTTTCCTTCAACGCCATGTCGGCATGGAGATAGATTTGAGTTGTTTCAATTGACTCGTGTCCCAGCCAAAGTGCGATCACGGTAATATCCACTCCACGGTGCAGTAGATTCATGGCAAGTGTGTGACGCCTATGCCGCTGGCGGCATAGGCGCCACACCTGCGCCATGCATTTGTTGCAGGCTGGGGTTGCAATCGAGATCATCGCGCTCTGGCTGGGCCACGAACAGATCAGCACGACTCACGGTTATATCGAGGCGGATTTGAACATGAAGCAGGAGACGCTCGCTCACCTGAAAGCTCCGAGCTCGCGGCGTGCCCCGAAAAAGCAACGTCGAACATCTTGGCCTTTCTGGAAGCGCTATAATTATGGGAACATCATCCCTGACCGGGAACACGGTTTTCCCTCGAAAACGGCCCTTTGGCCGGAACTGGCGTCCCATAATTTCGGTGTTCCCATAACCGTCCCAGTAAAGCACCTTAATCCGGTTCCTTCGCCTATTAGTGAACACGAACAGGTGCCCGGACAACGGATCGCCTTTGAGTTGCTCGACAACCAGGCTGTAAAGCCGGTTGAAGCTGCCGCGCAAATCCACTGGGGAGGTGGCGACCAGCACGCTGGTTGCGCTGGTGACACTCAACATGACAGCGCCTGCAACAGTGCGGACAACTGCTGCACATCGGAACTGTTTTGTAGCCGCATGATCCAACCCTGCGGATTGACGATCTCCACCGCGTAGGGCAAAGGTGTATTGGGCAGCAGGACTTCCTGGAACTTCACGGGCGGCGAAGCTGCTTCGCTTTCAACAAGAAAAGACCCAATTGGTCCGTCAATGACACAAGCCGCAAGTCACACCCTGCCAGCATTTCTGGCCAAAGGTCTTGTGGTGGCATGTGGTCGTGGCAGACGGGATGCGAAAGCTGGGCGTGAAATTCTTTCAACTCCGCGCTGCCGGCAAGATGGAGGATGACCAGTTGTCCACCGGATGCGAGCAGGTTGCGGATGTTGCGCAGCGCCCGAAGTTTATCGCGAAAGTGAGGAAAGGCGTGAAAGCACAGGACGACATCGAATTGTTCCGCCATCGGGGTTTCCCCGCAAATGTCGAAAAGCCGGAAGTTCGCATCTACGCCCCGTGCCTGGGCCTGCCGCAGCATGGCGGGGGAAAAGTCCACGGCCACCACACGTCCGGGTTTCAAGGTCTCGGCGAGCCAGCCGGTGATGCGTCCGGTGCCGCAACCGACTTCGAGCACGTTTTGGCCGGGGCGAAGCCCGATGTCCCCGCGCAGTTCCCGCAATCGGGCCAGCGTCTGGGCAACCTCGCCCGCGTCGGCGTCCCAAGTTGGCGCGTGATCGTCAAAAAAGGCGATGCGCGGGTCGGCGGCGGCCTGACCTTGACATTGAACACTCTTTTCTTGTTGCGTAACACCGGAGCATCTAGTAATACTCATAAGCATGAACGTAACACTGCACTCCGCCCTTGGTCAAGCGCCGGTTTCGCGCTGCGCTGGACGGCACATTTCTTCAACTCTCATGGCTGGCTTTTGCGGGCTGCTGCTGGCGGCGGGGATTTCCCGCGCCGAAACCGTTGCGAACCTTGAGGCTGTGGACGCCAATGGCGTCAGCACATGGAACGGGAGCTTTCCCATCTCGCTGGTTGGCGTGCTGCTGACCGATCCGGGCGAGATGCTTGATTCCACGCCGGACTTTATTCCCTGGAACAACGGCGCCGCCGCTTTTCAACTGGGCGGCCAGTGGCAGGTGTTTGTGGAAGCCATTTCGTCCAGTGACCGCGGAGGCATCGAGTGCTGGATGGCGCAGAATTACGGCAACCTGCCGTGGGAACCGCACGATGGCAGCGACAGCTACGACAACAGCGGCTGGACATCCGAGGCCAATCGCGTGAGCCGCGATCCGGCCACAGGCTATGCGTTTCACAAGGGCGACCTGGTGATCATCACCGCCAACGGTTCGTTGTTCTACGGCGGGATGCAGAACATCAACGAGGAACACAGCACTGACCCGGCCTACAATTTCAGCATTTCGCTGGTCTCGTCCAATTTCGGCCTGCCTGCGCCGGAAGCGATTTCCCTCTCCTCGGTGATCAGCACCAACCTCAGCGCGACGGGCCATTACGACATCTTTGATCCGACAAGAGCGACGGGCGGCGAGCATTGGCAGGGAATGCGTGTGCGGATCAACGGCCTGACCCTGGTGACGACCAATGGCTGGAATACAAATTCAGATTGGAGTTCGCGCTATTGCACGGCGACGGACGGCGAAGGCCGGCATTTCCCGCTGATTCATCCGCTGTATGATCTCGGCGCGGCCCTAACGAATGAATTTGATGCAACCGGCGTCTTCCTTCAAGAGTCCGGCTCCGGCACGGATGGCACGTTCGGTTACGAATTGTTCGTGCAGGAAATTGCGCCATCTTCCAACACGACATTGAGCATCGCCAACAGCCCGGTAATAACGTGGCAGGCTTCCCTGGCGAATTACCAGGTGCAAAGCAGCGGTTCCTTGAGCAGCCCTAATTGGACGGCGGTAACCAACCCGCCGGTACTCGTCAACGGTCAAAACACGGTAATCTTACAGCCAACCGGCGCGCAGAAGTTTTTCAGACTGTACCGAGTGAGGTAGGCAGATGATTTCAATCGGCAGATTCAAGACCAAGACGCGCCCGGCTCCAACGCCATGCGGGTCCGGCGGCTTTACGCTGCTGGAATTGCTCGTTGTCACAGGCATCATCGGTTTGCTGGCCGGCTTGCTTTTGCCCGTGCTGACGCGCGCGAAGGAAAAGGCCAAAGTCACAAGAGTCCGCGCCGAGCTTTACAACATCGGCTTGGCGCTGGACATGTATTCCAGCGACTACGCCGGCAAGTTTCCGCCCGTGCGCGTGAATTGCAACACCGATCTGGCTTCGGATTGGTGCGAACTGCCTGTCGAACTGGCCCAGGAACATTACTTGCCGCACAGCAATCAAGGCGGGCGGGAAGCCGATTTGGAGGACGTTTTCAATCCCGGGCACACCTACAAATACGCCGCGCCCGGCCCGGAACTGCTCAACGGCAGGCCGGTGGGCAACTATGCGCTTTGGGTGCCAACGAATTTCCCGGCCAATCTCGGCGGCAGTTCCGGGCAGTACTACACCGACTTCAAAATCAGTCCCGTGCGGTGGGTCGTATGGAGTTTGGGCCCGCAGCCCAACAGCCCAAAAAGCCTCGGCAACTACGCGCCCATGAGCAGCGACACCTGGTATCACGGCACAGGTGACAGCGGCGTGATTGCCCGCTACGCCAACAACAATGGAACGCAAATCCAAAGTCATTGATGAACTCCTCTTTCGCACGCTTTATTGCCTTCGTTTCGCTGGCGCTTTTTTTGCTGGCAAGCGGCGGCTGTCACCGCTCGGAGATAGCGGGCTCTGCCATCGCCACAACCACTTCTTATCTGGAAAGCGCCGCGCTTGATGTACTGGGCGAAGACGAAGGAATAATCCGGTTGGCTGAACCTGGAACATGCCCCGGCCATTTTGACATCCGGCCAAGCCAAGCCACCGGGTTGCGGCGTTGTCAGGCATTGCTACGTTTTGATTTTCAAGAATCGCTCGACCCCGTTCTCGACGGAAGCAGCACAAACCGTCCCTTTGTAGTTGCGGTTGCGATTCACGACGGCCTGTGCCGCCCCGCGAGCTATATTTCGGCCTGCCGCCAGATTGCGGATGCTTTTGTCGCACACGGACTTTTGGAAAGAACGAACGCCGATATGCGTTTGCAGTCCATCACGGCACGGCTTGATTCGCTGACGCGACAATCCACAAATCGGGTCGCACAAGCCGGTCTTGCAGGCCAGCCCGTCATCGCAAGTGTTCACCAGAGCGATTTCTGCGCCTGGCTTGGTCTGAAAGTTGTGGCGTCGTTCCGTGCCGCCGATACTTCCAGTGTGGCGGAAATTGACGAGGCCATCAGGGCTGGCAAGTTCGCCGAAGTCAAACTCATCGTCGCCAATTTGCCCGAAGGGCGGCGCACGGCGGATGCCCTGGCGGAACGGCTCAAAGCGCGCGCAGCTGTTTTCGGCAATTTCCCCGCGCTTGAACATGGCCGGGTCTCCTTTGATGACTTGCTGGCCGGAAACCTGGCCGCGCTGCTTGAAGCGGCACGCCCATGACTTCGTCTGCGGTCGAAATCAGGAGTCTCACGGTTCACGCCGCGCGCCGCTGTTTGCTGGAGGTGGAGCGCCTTCAAGTTCCCGCGCGGGAAATTGCCGCAATCATGGGACCGAATGGCGCGGGTAAAACGACTTTGCTTCGGGCCTGTCTTGGCCTGGTGACGCCTTCACAAGGAGAAGTCGGCGTGCTGAATTGCAACATCAGCGATCTTTCACCCCGTGCGCTGGCTCAACTCCGCTGTCGCGTGGGCTATGTGCCGCAACTGCTCCCAACCCGCAGTGAACTCCCGTTGACAGTCCGCGAAGTCGTCGCCATTGGACGGACAGGGCGCGCGGGTTTGTTCCGCTCCCTCAGCACGGACGACTGGCAAGCTGTGGATGAGTGGATTGACCGCCTCGGACTTGCCGCGCTGTCCCATCGCGTCTTCAGCGAAATCTCCGGCGGCGAACAACGCAAGACCATCCTCGCCCGCGCGATGGCGCAACAGCCCGAACTGTTGTTGCTCGACGAACCGACGGCCAATCTGGACCTCGGCTGGCGGGAACGCATCGTGGAAACCATTCAGATACTTCACAGGGAAACGGGCATATCCGTTGTGCTGGTCTGCCACGAACTGGAAGTCATTCCACCCGCATGCCGGCGCGTGACCCTGCTGGATCGAGGACGTATGCTTGCGTCGGGTTCGCCGGAAAGCGTGTTCACGGCAGAGCGTGTTGCGGCTCTCTACGGCACGGGTTTGCGTGTGATGCACGAGGGCGGACGCCACGCCGTGTTGCCGCAAGGAGGCGCAAATGTTTGATCTGGTTTTCTGGCTGCCGGTGATGGCGGGAGGCACACTGGCGGGCGCGTCCAGCGGCTTGCTCGGCACCTTTATTGTCGGAATGCGGATTCCGTTTCTCGGCGTCTGCGTTGCGCACGCGGCGCTGGCCGGGGCGGTGTTCGGAAGCCTGTGCGGTCTCGAAGGACACGGCCTGTTGCTTCCGGCGCTCGCAGGTTCGGTTCTTACGGCGATCATCCTTGGTCTATTGGACCCGCAGCGATTTCAATTGGACGACAATGTGGTCTTGAGTTTTCTCTTCTCAGCCACGATGGGGCTGGCATTCCTTGGTATCGGTCTTCACGGCATTCTCGGACGTAGCGACAACGACGTGCACAGCCTGCTTTGGGGCAGCCTGAATTTCTGCCGCTGGCGCGATGTTTGGCTGATGCTGGCGGCTGCCGGCGCGCTCCTGCTTTATGTCATTGTGTTTTTCAAGGAACTTCGCGCGATCATGTTTTCTCGCGCGGATGCCGCCGCGGCGGGCATCCGGGCCAACGCCGTCTGGACCGGGTTTCTCGTGCTTGTTGCGGTCGTGCTCACGGTCAATTTCCAAACCGTCGGCGGCTTGATGATTTACAGCCTCATCAGCAATCCGGCGGCGGCGGCGTTTCAGTTGGTGAAAGGTTGCCGGCGGGCCATGGCGCTGGCGGCGGTGCTGGGCGCGGCCACTGGTCTGGGCGGTTTTCTCATTTCGGCGGCGACGGATCTGCCCAGCGGCGCGGTCATTGTTTTGCTATCATCCCTCGTGCTGGCGTTGGCAGCCATCCTCCGGCGGATTGGTTTAGCGGGACGAGGCTAAGACCGTGCCTTTTCTCTTTGACAGTGTGCCGCGACAACCTATAGTGCAGTTGATTCGACAAGCTATGAAGACCGAACCTGTCGCCCGATTCAGCATTTCCCTGCCCCCGTCGCTTTTGGAGCAATTGGACGAGATGTCACGCCAAAAAGGCTACGACAATCGCTCGCTGGCCATTACCGACATGGTTCGCGACCGGCTCGTCGAGCACCGCCAGAAATTCAGCAACGAAGAAATCGCGGGCACGATCACTCTGGTTTACGACCATCACAAGCAGCATGTCCAGGCCGCCTTGACCGACATCCAGCACGATTACCACGAAGTCATCGTTTCCACCCTCCATGTCCATCTCGATCACGACAATTGCCTGGAGGTTTTGGTCGTTCGCGGCAAGGCGGGTTTGATTAAGAAAATCGCTGACGAACTTATCGCTGCCAAAGGGGTGAAGCACGGAAAGCTGACGGTGACAACAACGGGCAAGGACCTGCCAAGTTGAGTCGGCTCAGGAAAAAGAAGCAGAGTGGGCGTTGATGAACATGGACGGGCGCGGAGTTTGCCTGCCTCGGATTATTTGCGACGGTGGAATGGAGCGGAGTGGAGCCGGCTTTGAGTGGCGAAGTCAGGCCCCCAACCCAACCGATGTGTCGTTGGAAGCTGCTTCCGGCGACTCATCGGCGACCAAAGGGAGTGAGGATGGCTTTCGCTCAACTCGAGCTTGACATTGCTCGTCATTTGGCGAAGACAGATGCGCGAGTTCATGAATCTCAGCAAAGCGCTGGCGGATGCCAACCGGGTCCGCATGGTGCTGGTTTTGCGAGGGCGTGAGTTATGCACTTGCCAGCTTACCGAGTTGTTTGGGCTGGCCCCGTCCACGATGTCAAAACACCTGTCCCTTCTTTACCAGGCGCAACGGGTGAAAGTGCGCAAGGAGGGGCGCTGGGTGTATTACTCGCTGCCGGGAAAGGAGGCGGCGGGTGCGGGATGAAATCCGGCGGTTCGTGGGGACGGGATCGTTGACGTCTGGAATCCGAGAGACCAAACTCAAAATCCAATAATCCGAGTAAAGAAAAAACATGAAGACAAAGAACGAGGTTGCGGTGGAAAAGCTTTTGGCGGGCTACAATTGCGCCCAGTCGGTCTTGTATGCGTATGGCCCCGACCTGGGATTGGATGGCGAGACCTCACTCAAGGTGGCCACCGGTTTGGGGGCCGGCATGGCACGACGGGGAGAGGTTTGCGGGGCGGTCACGGGTGGAATTCTGGCGCTGGGCCTGAGATATGGGCGCGGCGGTCGGCAGGACCGCTCGGCCACCGAGGGAACTTACCAGAAAACGCTGGAGTTGATGGCACGGTTTGAGGAGCGACACGGCTCCTGCTTGTGTCGTGTCTTGCTCGATGGCTGTGATCTCAGGATAGCGGAGGGGCGACTGTATTTCAAAGAGCATGACCTTCTCCATAAGACATGCGTGGGATGCGTGCAGAGCGTGGTCGAGACCTTGGCACAGATTGTGGATGCGCCAGAAGCTCGGACAGGCAGTGCGAACAAATCGTGAATTTCATTTATGAACAAATCCAAACTCGATAACGAGCCGGAGGCCGTGCGCGCGGCAATCCGGGAAGGTTATGGCAAGATCGCCGGGAACGGCGGCTCATGCTGCGGCTCGACGCCAAGTTCGTGCCGTTCCATTGTGGACTCGGAACAACCGGCCCGCCATAGCGGTTATTCAGCCGTGGAACTGGCCGCGCTGCCCGAAGGCGCAGACATGGGCCACAAACCAGACGCAACAACATCAACCAAACCCACTGTGCGGTTGGAAGTTTACGACACCGCCATGTGTTGTTCCACCGGCGTCTGCGGCCCGGAGATTGACCCGGTGCTGGTGCGGTTCGCCGCCGATCTGAAATGGCTGCAAGAGCAAGATGCAGAGGTTCAGCGGTTCAATCTGTCCCAAAGCCTGGCGGCATTTGTCGAGAACGAGCAAGTGAAGCAGGCTCTCACCGACCGGGGTGAAACCGCCCTGCCGATGATCCTGGCTGGCGGTCGTGTCATGGCCCACAGCATCGCCACGGGAGAAGTGTGGGGCGAAGTCATTGGAACGGGCACGCTCAACACGAATTTCAAGGCCGTGGCCAGCCCGAAAGTCATCCAAGGCCGGCTGGTTCAAGTGCTGGCGTACCAAAATGACTTTGTTGCCAACAGCCAGTTGCTTGCGGTGCTGGATGACAGCGAACAACGCCGTCAGGTGGAAATGGCGCAGGCGACGCTGGACGCCGCGCCAGCCACCGTCCGGCGGGTTTGGGAAGACGAAGCGCGGGCGCAAGCGGTCTTGAGACTGTCGCGAGCCGGATGAACCAGGCAAACCGAGCATTATATACAATGTCACAAACCAATTTGGAGCACCTGTCCGCTCCGCTCACCGGGGACCTGACCATCAGCGGCATGAACTGCGCCAATTGCGCACGCCATGTGACCGAGGCCATTCAAAGCGTGCCTGGCGTCCAGAGCGCGAGCGTGAATCTGGATGCCCGGCAAGCCTCTGTCCGCTGGTCGCCCGGGTCGGCGAAGAACATCCCCGCGATCATTCGCGCGGTTGAAACCGCTGGCTACGGCGCGAAAATCATTGAAGCCGAGGCACCGCACGATCATGGCCAACACAAGCTCTCCGGCTGGCAGTTGAACTTATGGATCGGCGTCCTCGGCACCTTGCCGCTGATGATTGGCGAATGGTTTTTTGATTTGGGGATGCAAAGCTGGTTTCGTTGGTTCTCATTTGCGCTGGCTGGCAGCGTGCAAATTTTTGCCGGTGCCCAGTTCTATCGCGGTGCGTGGCGGCAGATCAAAGTCGGCGGATCGAACATGGACACCCTCGTGGCGCTCGGTTCGACCACGGCTTTTGGTTACAGTATGTGGGGTTTGTTCGCCGGTTTGCCGGGACATCTTTACTTCATGGAAGCCGCCGCCATCATCACGCTCATCAGCGTCGGTCACTGGCTCGAAGCCCGCATGGGCGCGCGTGCGTCCAGCGCG
>Ga0182027_10011839_pt1 | contig 12284 bp, 8 predicted proteins | sample 712E1DmetaG_FD_121300 | JGI IMG/M metagenome (GOLD analysis project Ga0182027, IMG submission 121300) | Permafrost microbial communities from Stordalen Mire, Sweden - 712E1D metaG (Illumina Assembly) | ecosystem: Environmental > Terrestrial > Soil > Wetlands > Permafrost | place: Sweden...
TCCTCAACACGCTCTTTTCCATTCCCTTGACTTCGCATTGAACGGCCTGTTGTATATTAATTGTCAGCCATCGAACTATGAAAAAATGCACGTACTGTGGAAAATATCACTCCGATGAAGCGACCGTTTGCGCTACAGACGGGCAACCTCTCGCGGATGTTGTCCCGCCTGGCGCGGCGGCCTCGCCAAAGTCAGCGCCAGCACGTTCAGACACCATGAACAACAAAGGCCTTCTTGGCTGCGTGTTCGACATTTCCTTCAGCGAGTTTGTTACACCCCGCCTCATCAAGATACTTTTCATCATTGCCATTGTTGGATCGGCAATGGGGGCTTTGACCATCCTCCGAGGCGGATTAGTGGCGAACGACGCGGTTATATTCCTGGCGTCGCTCATCATGGCGCCAGTCGTTTTCTTGGTCTGCGTTCTTTGGAGCCGTGTTTGTCTTGAACTCATTATGGTCGTCTTTCGTATCGCCGAGAATACGGACCGGCTCGTCGAGCAGGGACGAAGCGGGGCTGGAAAGCCCCGCGAACCCGCAGCCCCGAATGCTCGGGGCTGCGCTACGTAGCGCCGGCGTCTCGCCGGGCACATTTTTCAGATAACCTGTAACACTGCGCCGCAATTTCCCAAGTAACAGGTGATGAACGATGATGTCTCTCCAAATCGGCCCTGTCCGAAATGCGGCGCGCCGCTCGCCGGCGGCACGGTGGACGGCCTTTGCCCGGCCTGTCTCCTCGCCCTGAACCTGGCTTCGCAATCCGGCTTCACCGGCGAAACCGCCCTGCCTGTGGGCGCGGGAACCCGTTAATTTGCTTGGCATGGCGAGAATAGGACTGTAATCTCTTGGAAACAAGCCTTCCATTGAGGAGATGTGGCAGCGCGTTGAGCAGTGATTCCGCCGTTGCAGGCATCAGATTTCGCCTTTCGCACTCGTTGAAAGGTAGTGTCCTAATTTGAGTTTTTTGAGTCTTTGCTTGCGCTTCTGAATAGACAAAAACTCACGACTCCACACAAAAAGCCTTCCATGATTCTCTGGTAAATATACCCATACCAGACTGGGGGGAAGGGCGATGTTGAAATCTATACCTCAACCGTGACTTTGGTAGAATGTCTCTGGATTAAAGCAAAGGGCGCTCCGCCTGGACGGCCATCCAAACTGTTGCCAGACCACGAGGTGAGAATCCAGCAGTATTTTATGAAGCCATTTATCAGGCTTATCAACTGCGACCGGCGAATTGGTGAGTCTGCCCGTTATTTGGTTTGGCGCTACGAACATTTGAGATATAAAGATGCGATTCACGTTGCCTCCGCAATGTCTCAAACAATAGACATTCTATATTCTTATGACAACGATGACCTGGTGAGGTTAAATGGAAAAATAGGGACGCCGCCTTTGAGAATTTGCAACCCTGGCGTGGGTGATGGGTTTGGACCGCCAGCACAGCCTGAACTTCAAATTAAACCCAATTTATTGCCAGGTGATGCCATTAAGGCCATTGGGCCTCCAAAACCTCCTTTAAAGTAGAAGTGGCAATCATTTTCCGTGCCAACATCCACAAAAACCTAAATTATTTCAAATTGGGACACTCCCCGTTGAAAGTGCCGCTTGACAATTTTTTATCAGCCAGACACCATGCGGCGACAATGAGCATGAGGGAAGAACCCATTCCGCCTCACCCGCGCGGCCCCGTTCCAGGGGCTGCGCGCCAGCCTCATTTTAACCCATAAAAACCTATGCGAAATTCCACGATCAGCCCTTTTTCAATGCTCTTGGCGATGTCTTTTCTGGTTGCAGCCAATGTCCACGCAACCGCGATCGAACGCCTGGACGCGAAGTACCTGAAAAGCCGCATCAAGCTGCGGATTGACGAGGACTGGAAAGTGCAGACCGGAAAGATTCCCGGCGCGGAGGCCACGGCTTTCGATGACGCCGCGTGGGCCACGACGAGCGTCCCGCACGACATGAGCATCACATTGATAAGCACCAGGGACAGCGACCCCGGCGCCATCGGCTGGTACCGCAAACATTTCACCCTTCCTCCGGGCTTCGCGGGGAAAAAGGTCATCGTGCAGTTTGACGGGGTTTATGAGGACTCGAAGATTTACCTGAACGGCACCCAGATCGGCAACCAGCGATTCGGCTACATCAGCTTTAATTGCGATCTGACGCCCTATCTGAACGCCACGGGCGACAATGTGCTGGCGGTGTTTGTGGACAACATGACCAGCCGCCGTTCGCACTTCTATTCCGGGACCGGCATTTACCGCCATGTGTGGCTCATCGCGACGGACAAGGTCTATATCCCCAACTGGGGGACCGCCGTCACCACGCCCGCGGTGGCGGTCGCGCAATCGCAGATCCAGGTGCAGACTGACGTGGCGAACGATCTGGCGTCCGCGCAGACACGCGCGGTGGAGACGACGATTTACGATGAAGCCGGCGCCGCTTTGCAGAAGGTCTCAACCCCCATTACGGTCAATCCGAACAGCACCAACACCTGTGTGCAGACGCTGTCGCTTTCCAACTGCAAACTCTGGTCGCCGGCGACGCCCGTGCGCTATTACGCCTACACCTGGATTCTCAACAATACGACGGCGACCGATGATTATGTATCCCCGTTCGGCATACGGGAGTTGAAGTATTCGGCCGCGGATGGGTTCACCATCAACGGGGTTTCGATGAAGCTGAAGGGTGTGTGCGTTCATCACGATCTGATTCCGGCCGGGGCCGCGGTGCCGGATGCCATGTGGGAACGGGCCATCAAGGAGTTGCTGGCTTCGGGATGCACTGACATCCGCACGTCGCATAATCCGCAAGCCCCTGAATTTTACGATTACTGCGATCAATTGGGCATGATGGTCATGGATGAATTTTGCGACAAATGGGCCAGGACCAACGCGGGTTCATTCTATGCGGATTTTGACCAGGTTTGGCAGAAGGACCTGACCGGGTTCATAGAGCGGGACAGGAATCACCCCAGCATAGTGATCTGGAGCCTGGGCAATGAGGTTTTGGCCGAGGGCAAAGTGCCTGCTTACATTACCAACACCCTGAAAATGCTGGTGCCTTTTGCCAAGAAGCTCGACAACACCCGCCCCTACACTCACGCGTGTGTTTCGGGGTGGAGCGACGCCCCCGGTTTGGCCGCGCTCGCCGAGGTTGAGGATGTGGTGGGTGTCAACTATCAGGACTTCCTGTTCCCCGCGATTCATCGGGCCAATCCCAATGCCATCCTGGTCGGCACGGAACAAGACCCTTACACCGTCCCCAACACCGGCATTCCGACCTGGTTTGAAGTGAGGAGCAACAGCTATACCATCGGCCATCATTTGTGGACGGGCGTGGATTACCTGGGCGAGTCCCGCGGAAGCCTGGGCGGCACCAGCGGCTTTCTGGATAACTGCATCTTCCGCAAGTCGTGGTTCTATTATCAGCAAAGCCAGTGGAGCGACAAGCCCATGGTCCACATCACCATCGGCAGCGGCGCGGGAAGCGGACGCAACCGGCCTAATCTGTCCGAGAACTGGAACCAGACCGGACCGGTCAGCGTTGTCACATATAACAATTGCGAGACCGTGGATCTCTACGTCAATTCCACAAAGATCGGGACCCAGAAATCGAGTGATTTCGCGAAGAACGGCATCATGCAATGGACGAATGTTCCGTGGGAAGCCGGGATGATCAAGGCGGTCGGCATGATCGGCGGCAAAGAGGCCGCCGTGGACAGCATCAAGACCGTGGGCGCGCCCTCCAAGATCGTGCTCAAGCCCGACCGCACCGCCCTCTATGCCGATGGTAATGATGTCTCCTGCATCGAAGTGGACATCGCTGACGCGGACGGCAACTCCGTTGTCACCGCCGGCAATACGGTCCAGTTCACCATGACCGGTCCGGGGAGAAAAATCGGCATTGCCAGCGGCGACTTCTCGAATAACGAGCCTTTTAAGGCAACCAGCCGGAAAGCTTACCAGGGGAAGGCGCTCATCGTCATTCAATCGCTCATGAACCCCGGAACGATCAACGTGACGGTCAACTCGGAGGGTTTGACCCCGGCCACCTTGCCCTTGATCAGCCGGCCTCAGTAGCCGTCGCGCCGCCCGGAACCGTTATTTGCCATCAATTCCCGAATCCCTTGGGGATTCGGGAATGTTTCTTTGCCGCGCCTTGTCCGGCTTGGTCAGGCAACGATTTGCTTGACAGCCTCGATGCAACGCCCGCAGATCGCGGGATGATCCGGGTTCGAGCCGACGTCGGTTTCCCAATGCCAGCAACGCCCGCATTTCTGCCCGTCGGCTTTTGCAACCGAAACCGAAACAGGTTCGCCAACGGCTATCTTCAACGCGGATACGTTGAGGAGTTCGCGAAGCAACTCCCGGTCTGAATGCTGATTTTGAACTTGCGGAATAACGATCTCGATTTTTGCCTCCAGAGCTTTGCCAATCGTTTTGGCTTGGCGCGCCTTTTCCAATTCAGGCAGCAGTTTTTCCCTCCAGAGCTTGAGCCAGTCCCACTTTCCGATTTCATCGGCATCCAACGAAAGACCGCCGCGCATCCACTCCGCCTCATGGACTGAGCCGCTCCTTGCGCCAGGCACAAATTCCCACGCTTCATCCGCCGTGAAAACCAGAATCGGCGCGAGCATCTGGCAAAGGCCGGTGACGAGGCGATGCAAGGCTGTCTGCGTCGAGCGGCGGCGGGGCGAATTGGCCGCGTCGGTGTAGAGCCGGTCCTTGATGGCGTCGTGGTAAATGGAGGACAGTTCGACGGCGACGAATTGGCTGACCTTTTGATAGACGACGTGAAATTCGTATTGGTCGTAAGCGGCGACGACTTCGGCTTCGAGCTTGGAAAACTCGCCGAGAATCCAGCGGTCCAGGCCGGTGAGCTGATCGCCGGCGACGGTATGTTTGACTGGATCGAAATCGTAGAGGTTGGAGAGCTGGTAGCGCAAGGCGTTGCGGATGGCGCGATAGGTCTCGCCGACCTTGTTGACGCGCTCCTCGCTCACCACGATGTCGTTGCGGAAATCCTGCGAGGCGACCCACAAACGCAGCACGTCCGCGCCGTATTTCTTGACGTAGGCCTCGGCGGTTTGCGGCTTTTCGTACGCGCCCTGTTTGCTTTTGGAAATCTTCTCGCGGTCGGCGTCCACCATGAATCCGTGCGTACACACTGTTTTGAACGGGGCCGCGCCGTTGCCCGCGAGCGAAAGCAGCAGCGAGGATTGGAACCAGCCGCGGTGCTGGTCGCTCCCTTCCAGATAGACGTCGGCCTGCCAGGATGCGGCGCCGGCGTTCTGCGCCGATTCCGCGGACTGCGGCATGGGGGCGGCGGAATGGCGCAATTCCGGGCGGCGCATCAGGACGGCGCGGGAGGAGGAGCCGGAATCAATCCAGACATCCAGGGTGTCGCCCGACTTGGAGGCGGGTTCGGGGCCTGTCCAATCCTTTGGTTTGACAAGCGGCCACAGTTCCGCCGCGGATTTTTCGAACCAGACGTTCGAGCCGTGCTTTTCAACCAGGTCCGCCGTGTTGCGGACGATTCTTGCGTCCAGAATCGCCTGGCCTTGGTCGTCGTAAAAGGCGGGAATCGGCACGCCCCAGGAGCGCTGGCGCGAGATGCACCAATCGGGGCGGCTCTCCACGGCGCTCTTGATGCGGTTGACGCCCCAGGCGGGAATCCATTGGACGCGGTCAATTTCAGCGAGGGCGGCGGCGCGGAAGGCCGGGGAAGTGCGCGGCGGCGTTCCATCCGCCGCCACGCCGGAAAGGGGATGGTCAATACGAATAAACCACTGGTCCATGGCGCGATAGATGACGGGGGTCTTGCTGCGCCAGCAAAAGGGGTAGCTGTGCTCGAAATTTTCCTCGTGCAGGAGGGCGTGGCGGAGGCGCAGTTCCTGGAGGACAACCGCGTTGGCGTCGCTCTTGCCGTGCTTTTCCAGGGTGATCTTGCCGATCATCTCCGGCGGCATTTGTTGTTCGCGGGGCAGATCGTCGGTGTAAGCGAAGCAGCCGTCGTCATCAATGGGCGAGTAAATCGGCAGGCCGTTTTGGCGTCCGAGATTGTAGTCCTCGAGGCCGTGGCCTGGCGCGATATGGACGAACCCTGTGCCGGTGGAGCTTTCCACAAAAGCGTCGCCGGCGTAAAGGCGCCCGGTGCGGGCGCAGAAGGGATGCTGGTATTCGAGGCCGGCCAGTTCGCCGCCCAAAACGGCGCGGACGGTTTGCCAGGTTTGCCATTGGCACTTGCCGGCGACGGCCGGAACCAGGGGCGACAAAATCCAATACTCTTCCCCGCCGGCGCGCACGAGCGAGTACTTCAAAGAGGAGTTGTAAGCCACGGCCAGGTTGGCCGGCAATGTCCAGGGCGTGGTCGTCCAAATCAGGATAAAAGTCCCGGGCTGGCCCAGGACGGGGAACTTGACAAACACGCTCTGGCTGGTGTGATCGTGATACTCCACCTCGGCCTCGGCCAGCGCGGTGCGGGCGGGAATGCTCCAGTAAACCGGTTTCTTGCCGCGATACACGAAACCTTTGTCAACAATATCAGCGAAAAGGCGCAGTTCGTCCGCTTCGTATTCCTTGTTCAGCGTGAGGTAGGGATTCTCCCAATCGCCGAGCACGCCGAGGCGCTGGAACTGGGCGCGTTGCAGGTCAATGAACTTGCGCGCATAGGCGTCGCAGGCCTGGCGGATGGCGGCGGGGCTGAAGTTGGCCGGCGCGCCGCCGGCGGGAGGCGGGCCGCCCGCGCTCCCCTTGCGCATTTCCTGTGTCACCTTGAATTCGATGGGCAGGCCGTGGCAATCCCAGCCGGGCACGTAAGGGGCGTTCCTGCCGCGCAGAGTGTGGTATTTGACAATGATGTCCTTGAGGATTTTGTTCAGGGCGGTGCCGATGTGGACGTCGCCGTTGGCGAAGGGCGGGCCGTCGTGCAGGACGAATTTGGGCGCGCCGGCGCGGGCGGCCTGGATTTTTTGGTACAACCCGGCGGCCTGCCATTTTTGCAGCCGCTGCGGCTCGCGGGCGATCAAATCGGCTTTCATGGGAAAGCCGGTTTGCGGCAGATTGAGCGTGTCTTTGTAATCGGTTCTCAAGTTGGCTCAGAGAATGCCCAATGCGGGAGGCAAAGTAAAACTAATCGGTCAATGCTGGAACTGGGCGAAGAGGAACAGGAGGCCGGCGGCGGCGGCCAGGCCGCCTAAAACAGCCAGCGTAATCTTGGTCCAGCTCTTGGGATACTTGCCGGCTATGGTCCCCGTGTAGCCGTTGACCACCACCTGGAAATGCTCCGCGCCGTAATCGTAACTGAGCAGCCAGATGGGAACCAGAATATGCTTGAAAGTCTGGCCGCTGTAATCGCTCTGCACTTGCAGGTCGCGATGCGTGTCGCCGGGGACCTGGGCCGCGCACAGGCGCTCGGTTTCGGCGTCCATGTCCTGGCGGGCGGCCTGGGCGGCGGCGACGAGGTCAATTTGATAGCGTTCGACCACCCAGCCGGAAAGGTAGCCGGCGTTGTAAGGAGCCAGTTCGCGCGTCGGAAACGGCTCGATGCGGCGCAACATCTCGGGATGCACGCCGCGCGAGGCCGGCTCCAGTTCGTCCTTGAAGAAATGGTCCAGGGAGCCGGCGCTGGGCACCCAGCGGACTCTCTGTACTTGACGTGTCTGCGTCCGGCCGTTGGCGTCGCGATAAGTCTCCGTCTCATAGTAGTAATAGCCGCTTTGGGCGGTCCAGTCGGCGTGGACCTGGGCGTCGAAGGTCCAGTACGGAATGTAGAGGCCCTTGGCGGTGTCGGTCAGGGCGGCGTCCTTGAGGCGGTTGGGGGCGAACCAGCGGCTGGCATACCAGGAGCGAATCGAGTCGCGCACCTGGCTCTCGGGGAGTTTCATGGGCAGAAGGCTCTCCGGGCGGAAGGCGGCCTTGATTTCCTCGTAGGGAACCAGCGCGGAAGAGCCGCAGAAATCGCAGCGCTGGCCGACGCGCGCGGCGTCGAAGACGGAAATGGCCTGGCAACTCTGGCACTTGACGGAGACCTTCTCAGCCTGCCAGCCGCGCTGGTCGTCGGGGATGCCGCGCAAGGCGGCGGCCAGATCATGCTCGACGATGACCTCGGCGCCGACAGCGTTGATTTCGGCCTGCGCGGGCGAGACGGTGCCGCAGAAGGGACAAATGATCGCTTTTTTGGCGGGGTTCCATTGGGACTCGCCGCCGCAGGCGGGGCAGGAGAATTTCTTTTGTGCTGTGGCGTCAGGCATGGGAATGAACTAACTCTTCAGGAACTCATCCAAAGCGGCGCGGGTGATGCGCCAGGTCGCGCCGATCTTTTTTCCCTTGAGGGAGCCGTCGGCCAGGGCGCTCAGCACGTCGTTCTCGCTGACGTTCAGGACCAGCGCGGCGTTGGCGGGCGTCAGCAATTCCGGCGGCCCGGCGGATGGGGCGGTGGCCGATGCCGCTCCCGTGCCGGTGATGGGGATGACCGGCGGGACGGCCGGCGGGGTGGTCTGGGCGGCATTGCCCATGGCCTGGGCGATTTGCTGGCCCATGGCCAAACCCGCGCCAAGCTGGGCGGCGGTGCCCGCCATGCCGCCGCCGCCTTCCGCCTTGGTCATGCCTTCGGCCATCTGGAATTTGATGTAGTCGTTGAGATTTCCCACCGCGGCCATGCTGGAACGCTTGTCAATGGACTGCTCGACTTCCGGCGGCAGGGAGACGTTCTCCACGATGAAACTGGAAATCTCGATGCCGTACTTGCTGGTGACGGCGGGGTTGATGACCGGCAGGAGGGCCGCGCCCAGTTCGTCGTAGCGCGCGGCGACGTCCAGCACCGGCACCTTGGCCAGGGCGACCGCTTCGCTGAAAACGCTGACGATGCGCGAGCGCATCGTGTCGCCGAATTCGTCCAGGCGGAAATGGGCGTCGGTGCCGGCGACTTCCTTGAGAAATAGTTTGACATCCACGACATGGAAATCATAAATGCCGTAGGCGCGGACGCGGACCATGCCGAAATCCGGGTCGCGCATCATGATGGGGTTGGCGGTGCCCCATTTGTTGCCGGTGAACAGGCGGGTGTTGACGAAATAAACGTCGGCCTTGAAGGGGGATTCCAGACCGTATTTCCAGCCTTTGAGGTCGGAGAGAATGGGGATGTTGGCCGTGACCAGGGTGTGGGTGCCGGGACCGAAGGTGTCGCCGAATTGGCCCTGATAAACGAATTGGGCGACTTGCGATTCCCGCACGATGAGCTGCGCGCCGCGCTTGATCTCCTTTTGCTCGTCCGGGTAGCGGAAAGAGATCGTGTCGCGGGAGTCGTCCTGCCACTGGATGATTTCCAGGAACTGGGTTTTCAGATAATTGATCAAGCTCATAGTGCGCCTTTCTGTTTCTACTATATTCCTTGCATGGGGCGGGTCTGGAAAGTACAAATTCGGACGAAAAATGTAATGGCCAGGGGACCAGGGCGAATGTTCAATGGCGAATTGTGAAAGCAAATCCCTATGCCGGCTGAAACACTCAACTGTCCGATGTGCGGGGCGGCGGTTTCCACGCAGGCCGTCCGGTGCGATCATTGCGGCGCGCGCCTGGCCACCGTCGCCTGCCCGTCCTGCTTTGGGATGATGTTCGTGGGGGAGAAGTTCTGTTCGCATTGCGGGGCCAGGGCCGACCGGGTCGAAACCGCCGCCGCCAAGCCGGAATTGTGTCCGCGCTGCCGCGTGGAGATGAACGCCGTGGTCGTGGGCGGCAGCAATTTGCGCGAATGCCCGCGGTGCGAGGGGATTTGGGCCGATGCCGATACCCTCCACCAAATCTGCGAGGACAAGGAAAAGCAGTCCGCGGTGCTGGGGGTGGCCGCGCATGTGGCGGCGGCGGACACGGTGGAGCTGGAGGCCAACATCCATTACATCCCGTGTCCGGTGTGCGGGGAGTTGATGAACCGGGTGAATTTCGCCCATTGCTCGCACGTCATTGTCAACGTCTGCGCCAAGCACGGGACGTGGTTCGACCGCGACGAACTGCGCCGCATGGTGGAGTTTATCCGGGCCGGCGGTTTGGAGAACGCCCGCGCGCAGGAGATCGCCGATCTGGACCGCGAACGCCGGGCGGCGGAGTGGCACGCGGCGGCGGGGAACCTGGATTTTGGGTCCACCTTTTCCCCCGGACGGAAGTACGATCTCCTGAATCTCGGCATCTCCGCGGCGGCGGGGTTTCTCAGCGCCTTGATCAGATCAAAATGGTGAAAGAGCCGTGCTCAAGCCCCGGCGGTCCGCTCCAGCGCCGCTTCGCGCTCCAACAATGTGGGATGCGAATAGTAAAAGCCGCTGTATAACGGGTGCGGGGTGAGATTGCTCAGGTTCTGCTCGTTCAATTTGCGCAGCGCCGCGATCAACGGCTGGCGCTGCTGGATCAGCCCGGCGGCAAAGGCGTCGGCCTCGTACTCATGCCGGCGGGACAGGCCGTGGAACAGCGGCGACATCCAAAATGTCACCACCCCGGAGAGCAGCGCGAAGATCAGCAGGGCCGGCGCCATCCGGCCGGGCGCGAAACCTAAGCCGCCCAGGAACCACGCCTGCCGCGCCAGCACCGAAACCAGGTAAAACGCCAGCAGCCCGCCGCCCAGCGATAGGGCGATGGTTTTGGGAATGTGCCCCTTCTTGTAGTGCCCGATCTCATGGGCCAGAACGGCCTCCATTTCCCCCCGGTCCAGTTGCCGCACCAATGTATCAAATAAAACAATCCTGCGGAACCGGCCCAGCCCGGTGAAAAACGCGTTCGAGTGCCGGGACCGTTTGCTCCCGTCCATCACCTGGATGTCGCGCGCGCGAAAGCCCGCGCGCCGTCCCAGGTCGAGCAGGCCGTCCCGCAATTCCCCCGGCGGCAGCGGCGTGAACTTGTTGAACAGCGGCAGAATCAGGACCGGCGCGGCCAGCATCAAGCCCAGTTGAAACGCGGCCACGCACACCCACGCCCAAAACCACCAGCCCGCCCCCAGCCACCCCACCAGCTTCAGAATCAAGACCAGCAGCGGATAGCCCAGCGCCAGCGCCAGCAGCAACCCCTTCACCCGGTCCATCCACCAGGTGGCGGCGGTCGTGGTGTTGAAGCCGAACCGTTCTTCCAGGTGAAACTGCGCGTGCCACTCGAAGGGCAAATCCGCCGCCGACAACAGCACCCCCGCCGCGACCAGAAATCCGGCGTCCGCCCAAATGGACACGCCGGCGGCGCGCTCGAAAGCCAGTTGGAACCGCGGCAGAACCCCGCTGAACAGCACGACCGCCAGCAACGCCGCGCCCCAGGTGAGCTCGACCATGTCAAACCGGCTCTTGGCCAGCGTATAGGCGACTGATTTGGCGTAAGTTTCCGGAGTGATGCTATTGGCGAAAGCGGGCGGGACCTCCCCGGCGTGGCGGCGCACATGGCGCTGATTCAGCCATTCGAGCCAGATTTGGGCCGTCCATTTCGCCCCGATCAGCCCGGCGCAGAGAATCAGGAAAATCGCAGTCATCGCGCGCACAATTTACACGCAAACCGCCGCCGCGCATCCCAAAAAAGCAATGCGTCATTGGCGGGGCAGCAGAATTGGGAAGGCGCGGCGCCGGGGCGGAGCATGGAGTTCCCGTGTCCTGATATTGGGGAGCGCACGCGCCCCCGCGTGTCGTCAGCGCCGCCCTCGTCGCTGACATCGGCGGGTGTGTTCAGCGCTGAGATAACGTCCCTGGAACTGTTCTCCCTCCCATTCGTTGAAGCGGTCGGGGCGCGGGCGAGGTTTGAAACGGCGGGGCTACTTCTTTGGCCCGTCCAGTTTTCGCATTCCCCGGTTGGCAAACTTCAATTTCTTGTGGACCTCTTTGATGTCCTCCGCAGGAGGAAGGCTCTCCGGTCTACTGCCACTGGTCTTCACCATCGTTTGCCTCACCCTCCTCCCCACGGTCTCGGCGGCAGTTTCCAAGTCACGTTGGCCACGAATGTTCTCATTGCGTATTTTCGCCTCAGTTTCTGTGATGCGGAACAAGTTCGCCGCCATTTCTTGTTTCCCCATGAAGTCCAATGGCGACCGCTTCTCGGGCACATTTTTCAAAAGTCTGAGATGCCCAAGGTTCATATTATACAAGCCACGGTAACCTGCATTTTGAAAAAAAGCATACTCTTCGACGCCCTGCGCCTTAGCCACCCCAGAAAGGCTTCTTTCCCGGTCGCTTATTTCGGCGCGGATTTGCACACGTTCGATGCCTTCCGCCTGCTCAAGATAAATCTGGCATGCCTCCGCCAGCTTCACGAAATAAGA
>Ga0182027_10011840_pt1 | contig 12283 bp, 11 predicted proteins | sample 712E1DmetaG_FD_121300 | JGI IMG/M metagenome (GOLD analysis project Ga0182027, IMG submission 121300) | Permafrost microbial communities from Stordalen Mire, Sweden - 712E1D metaG (Illumina Assembly) | ecosystem: Environmental > Terrestrial > Soil > Wetlands > Permafrost | place: Sweden...
AAACCGTCCTTCGCTTCCATGATGAGCGATTTGCCGTGGTCATTGAACGGATAACTTGCCGCCAGATACGAAATGCCACGCGCTTTTGCTTCTTTTTCGGTCAGGCCAACGAACGCCACCTGTGGTTCGGTGAACACAACCGAAATCAACAGCCGGTAATCCATTCGACGCGGCGTTTTCGGCTGTGCGATGTTGTGCGCCGCGATTTCGCCTTGCTGGACGGCGATATGCACAATTTCATGAGGTCCAGTGCAATCGCCGGCAGTGTAAATGTGCGGCGCGCTGGTTTGCATGAATTCGTTTGCGACAATACGGCCGTTTTCTGTGGCGACACCGGTTTTCTCGAGAGCAAGCGAGGCGGTATTCGGCACGCGACCCAGCGCAAACAAAATTTCATCGGCGGAACTGGAAATAGTTTTGCCTTCGTGTTCAAACGAAACGGTCTTCAGCCGACCTTTGCGCTGTGCATCAATCAGTTTTGTGCCGGTGAAAATTTTAATGCCTTCGCGCTGGAAGACCTTTTCAATTTCTGCTGCCGCGTCAGTGTCGAATTCCTTCAAAATGTGTTGGCTGCGCTGGATGAGCGTGACTTTGACGCCGAAGCGAGCAAAGAATTGCGCGAGTTCGCAGGCTATCGGCCCGCCGCCGAGCACGATGAGCGACTTCGGCAATCGTTTGAGCGCGAGCGCGTCGTCGCTGGTGATATAGCCGGCTTCTCGAAGCGAGGGCAGGGGCGGTTGTGCAACAATCGAGCCGGTGGCGATGATGAAGTTTTTTGCGGTGATATTGGTGGGGACGCGCTGCTGCGCGTCCTGGCCGACCGGCAGGTCGGCCCTACCGAGTTTCAGCGTGTGCGTGTCAAGAAACCGCGCATTAGCGCGGATGAATTCAAATTCGCCGTCGGTGAGTTGCTCCCGTCGGTAATCCGCGAATTCCTTGATGAGCGCATTTTTGCGCACCATGACTTTCTTGAAGTCGAATCCAACTTTTCTGGTGTGAATGCCCCACGGTTCGGGATGACTGGCAAGATGCATTACTTCAGCGGCGTAAAGCAGCGCCTTAGTCGGCATGCACCCGCGCAGGATGCACAGTCCACCGACTTCTTCGCCGCCTTCGATGACGATTGTTTTCAAACCTGCGGCTGACGCGGTCCTGGCCGCGGCGTAACCGGCGCTGCCGCCGCCGAGAATGGCCAGGTCGTAATCAAATCGGCTCATGTGGAAGAAGATGATGGCGATTTCAGATTTGACAACACGATTTAACGGTTTAACGATCCACCCCGACACCCCATGTCGGGGTTCACCACCGACGAACCATGAGCGATATCATTTATCCGCGCAGTCCGCGCGAAACGATGGACGGCTGGATGTATCTGCCGCGTTACATTGACAAAATCCGCCTGCACCTCGCGGGCAAACTACACGCCGATTATCAGGAAAATTTTGGCAAAGGTTTCGATGCCATGTGGCTCAAATACGCCGGTGTCACGCACGAGCAGATGATTGAAGTCGTAAAAAAATCCATCACCGACGGCGAGGTATGTGATTGGGTCCGCAAAAATGTAAAAAAGTCTCCGGCGGAGAAAGCCGCGCACCGTAACGACATATTAAACCGGCCAAAAGCTGATGATGCGGAAGCCGCAGCGCGGTTGAAGATGCGCAAGGAACAAGCGGGCATGGCAGGCCGCGACAACATCAGGAACTTCGTGGACTTTATTGATGCGGACGAGAAGCGGATTTAGTTCGGACTAACGATTCAAAGTTAGGCGGTGTCAATCCGGCACATTCCAATCATCGGGATAGCCTATAGCTCTCATTACTGGTTTACTGACCAGTGTGCCCAGCGCGCCACCCCTAGCATGATAGGCATGGCCGTTAGCAAAAAACCAGCCGCTCCATATCCAAACATCACCCAAATTGTTAGTGCCACTATAAAACCTCATTATAATGGAGAGTTGGGGGCCGATATCTCTAGGAACCTGATGGGCAGGTTTCATGGCTCGGATAATATCGCCAACTTTATCACCAGTGATGGTAATGCTTGGACCATTAGGAGCTTCAGTCGCGACTACCCGGTCAGCCTTGGCTATTCGATGACAAAAACGCGTATATTCAAAAGTTTGCGGGACATAATATACGAGCGAAGCAGCCACACAAATGGCGATGATAACTATCAACAAGATACTAAACCGTTTCCAGTTCATTGGAATAGCCGCCCAATTATTTAATTAAAAAGAACGCCTTCCTTTCTATCGGATGACAGCCGGTCTAACAAGGAAAATCCGTATTGGGACGCCCATTTTTCGCTCGACCGTGCCGGATGTGCGGCTAGGATAAACGCCGTGAAAGTGATGAAAATTCATCTGGCGTTTTGACCGCGCGGAGTCAGAAGGTGGATTCTCCCCGCTCAAAAATTCGGTGCCGACCAACGAACCAACAAAACGGGAAAGAAATTAATGAACAATGAAATCCAAAAATGTCCACTAAGGGAAAGAGCTATTTACGGGTTTGGTGATTTAGCATCCTGCTTGTTCTGGCAGACCATCACATTGTATCTGCTTTTCTTTTATACCGATGTGTTCGGCATGGCCGCCGCTGCCGCCGGAATCATGATCGGGGTCTCCAGGTTATTGGATGCTTTTTTTGACGTGGTCATCGGCATGACAGCGGACCGCACCAAAAGTCGGTGGGGCAAATTCAGGCCCTACATATTGTGGGGAGCTGTTCCGCTGGCTATTTCAGCGGTTTTGGCATTTTCGACGCCCGCTTTTGGCGGAACGGCAAAAATAGTTTATGCCTACGTCACTTTCGTTTTTTTCATGTTCATGTATTCAACGGTCAACATTCCCTACACGGCCATGCTGGGCGTCATCAGCGGGGACCCTGTCGAAAGAACGAGCGCCTCGTCCTGCAAATTTATCGGTGCTTATTTGGGCGGTTTTATTGTTTCACTCACGGCATTGCCGCTGGCCCGGTATTTCGGGCACGACGGCGCTGAGCCCCAGAAGGGCTGGCATATGACGCTACTGATTTACGGTGTGGCGGCGGTTGTCCTCTTTTTGATAACTTTTCTTTCAACCCACGAACGCATTCAGCCCATCGCCAAGGAAAAAACCTCCATCGCAAGGGATTTGGAGGACCTGACCCAAAACGTGCCTTGGATGCTGTTGTTTGCCGCAACGATTCTTTTCATCCTCTTCGTTTGCATCCGCATGAGTGTGACTACCCACTATTTCAAGTATTACATCGGTGAACAGGTTAGTCCGTGGTTGGCGACTTTTTTTAATTTCGTTTTAAGCATTATCAACCCGCTGATAGGTCTTTTCGGGGGAAAGGAGATTGCCCTGATTGAAGCAACTCACAAATTCGGTTTTGAAGTGCTGGCATCCGCTTTCAACACCATCGGACAGGCACTGGCCATAGTGGGCGTGATTCTGGTCCCGTGGTTTGCGAAAGTCTGCGGACGAAAGAATGCATTGATCATTCTTTTTGTCACCGCGCTCATTTGCACCGGCTCATTCTATTTCTTCAAACCGGAAAACTTGGTGCTGATTTTCCTCTTTCAGACCATCGGCTCATTGGTGGGAGGTCCCATTTCCGCGCTGTTATGGGTTCTGTATGCCGATACCGCCGACTATTCCGAATGGAAAACTGGTCGTAGGGCCACCGGACTCGTGTTTTCGGCTTCCATCATGTCGAACAAGATTGGATGGACCGTTGGAAGTATGATCGCGGGCTTGATCCTTGCATCAACCGGATTCGTGGCCAATGTGGCTCAAAACGTGAACGTGCTAAATGGCTTGAAGGCGATGATGAGTGTAATACCAGTCGCCATAGGGGTGGTCGCGTTAATCATTCTCCTGTTCTACAAATTGGACGAACCGACCATGGCAAAAATTAAGGCGGACCTGGATGAAAGACGCAAAGCCAGCGGCCAGACCGCTGCAACAACGTGACCAATGCCATTCGCCGCAGAGACCGAGACGATCACAGGGTGCATCTCAAATTATGAACAAAGGGCGGAATATTCTCATTAGCACCGGGCTTCAGCCCGGTGACGACGTTCGCAAACCATCGGGAAGCCGTTTCAACGGCTTTCGCATGCAGGGATAACCCGTTGAAACGGGTTTTATCTGGGATAACTGGATTCACCCGGCTGAAGCCGGGTGCTAATGAGAGGCGCGCAAAAAAATGAGATGCCCCCAAGATCGCAACGTATGATTTTGTTTTTTGCGTTCCGGGCGTGCTCCACATAAAATGATTTCGTTTTCCATTTAACAACGAAAAGGACAAAGGGATGAAGAACACAATTATCGGCGAATCATTGCCCAACATGCCGTGGGAAGATAAACCCAAGGATTGTATCGATGTGCTGTGGAGATACAGCGGCAATCCCATATTGAACTGGAACCCGATACCCAAGGCCGCAAGAATATTCAACAGCGCGGTTCTGCCGCATAAAAATGAATTTGTCGGAGTCTTCAGGGCCGACCAGAAAAACGGGCGGGCGACGATGTTTTTCGGCAAAAGCAAAGACGGCCTCAAATGGAAGATCGGACCCGACCCGATACAATGGGTTGACGAAAAGGGGAAACCAAATCCGATCAGCTACGGTTATGATCCGAGATTCGTAAAGATTGACGATACCTGCTATATCGTGTGGTGCGACGATATGCATGGGGCGTCAATCGGCCTGGGCAGGACCAAGGATTTTAAGACCTTTATCCGCATGTCGAACCCGCTTATGCCCTTCAACAGAAACGGGGTTCTTTTCCCGAGAAAAATTAACGGCAAGTATCTGCTATTGAGTCGTCCCAGCGACAGCGCCCATACGCCTTTCGGCGATATCTATATGAGCGAAAGCCCGGACCTGATCTATTGGGGAAATCACAAACACGTTATGAGCAGGGGCGGAAGCGGCTGGTGGCAGGGCACAAAAATAGGCGCAGGCCCGATCCCAATTGAGACAACGGAAGGCTGGCTGTTGTTCTACCACGGCGTATCGTTTACCTGCAACGGCTTCGTTTACAGCTTTGGCGCGGTGATACTCGATATCAACAAGCCTTGGAAAGTGCTGTACAGGACCCGCGATTATCTGCTCACACCGGAGAAACCGTATGAGACAACCGGCTTTGTGCCGAATGTGACGTTCCCGTGTGCGAACCTGTATGACGCCAACACGGGCAGAATCGCCATTTATTACGGCGCCGCAGATACCTGCACGGCCGTCGCGTTCACGCAGGTTGATAAATTAATCAATTATATTAAGAAGAACTCGGAAGTATTTTAATCGTAACAGAACAAACCGATATCAAGAGACACATTATTGAGAGGAGCACAAATGCGGTTCGGTTATTTTGACGACGCCAACAAGGAATACGTAATCGAAAGACCCGATACGCCGCGGTCCTGGGCGAATTATCTCGGCTCGACAGAATACGGCGCCATCATCACCAATAACGCCGGCGGCTACAGTTTCTATTTGTCGGCCGCAGAGGGACGCCTGACGCGGCTGCGTTTCGATGACGTCCCGACCGACCAGCCGGGCAGGTATATTTATATCCGCGACAAACAGTCGGGCGACTACTGGTCAAACGCCTGGCAGCCCGTCGGTAAACCCCTGGGCCAGTATAAAACCACCTGCCGGCATGGCACTGCTTACACAATCATCAATTCGCAGTATTCAAAGATTGAAACGGAAACCACTTATTTCGTTCCGCTCAGCAAACACTTCGAATGCTGGCTGTTGAAGGTGACGAACAAAGACAGCGTCAAAAGAAATTTGAGCTTGTTCACTTTCGTCGAATACCCAAACAGCGGGCATTGCTTCAACGACTTCCTTAACCTGCAATACTCGCACGGCATAGTGAAAATGGATTTCGTTGACGGTATCGTCGATTACGGAAGCTCCGTCCTTATCAGCGACCAGAACAACCGGTCTTTTCTGGCGTTCTTGGGCGGCGACGTGGTCGGTTTCGATACCGACCGCGACGTGTTCATCAGCCCGTATCGCGGCTATGCGAATCCAATGGTCGTCGAAAAAGGCAAATGCACCGGCTCAAAGGCCTTTGGCGACGATGGCTGCGGTTCAATCCAGATTGATATCGAACTCGAGCCGGGCCAGACAAAAGAGCTTGTCGTCCTGCTGGGCGTCGGCAAGGCGTCGGTCGAAGGCAAAAAAACCGTCAAACAGTTCGGCGACATCGCCAAAGTCAAAGCCGAGTTTGAAAAGCTCCGCCGATACTGGCACAACCGCATCGAAGGTTTGACCGTCCACACGCCGGATCCGCAGTTCAACAGCATGATGAACATGTGGAGTCCGTTCAACTGCCTGATGACCTATTCCTGGTCGCGAATGGCCAGTCTCATTTACAGCGGCGAACGCGACGGGCTTGGTTATCGCGATACCGTCCAGGATTTCATGGGCGTTATGCAAATCATCCCGGATGAGGCAAAAAAACGTCTTGAGCTTATGATTACCGGCCAGTACTCCACTGGCGGCGCGATGCCAATCGTGATGGCCTTCACGCACAAGCCGGGCAAAGAAAAATTGCCCAAGGAAGACGAATACCGTTCCGATGACTGCCTGTGGCTGTTCAACGCGATTACCACATACGTCAAGGAAACGGGCGATACCAACTTTTACAACAAGGTCCTGCCCTACGCCGACAAGGGCAAGGCGACCGTGCTGGGTCATCTCCGCCGGGCAATTGAATTCAATCTCAAACGCACAGGCAAACACGGCTTGCCCAGCGGCCTTTTCGCCGACTGGAACGATTGCCTGCGACTTGGTACAAAGGGCACTTCGGTGTTTGTCGCCCTGCAGGTGCGTTACGGCCTGAATACCTATATCGAGATTTGCGAGATGTTCTGCAAGGCGACGGAAATCAAATGGGCGAAAAAGCAGCTCGAAATAATCGACGGGAAACTCGACAAATTCGGCTGGGACGGCAAATGGTACATCCGCGCCTACAAGGAATCCGGCGAGAAAATCGGCTCACACGAAAGCAAGCAGGGCTCTATCTATCTTGGCCCGCAATCCTGGAGCGTTATCAGCGGCCACGCCGATAAAAATCGCGCCCAGCAGGCGATGACATCGGTAAATAAAAAGCTCGCCACCGATTACGGCCTTATGCTCTGCTCGCCGCCTTACGAAAATATCCCCTGTGCCGAGATTCGCTCGGTTGTGTTCAACAAGGGCGTCAAGGAAAACTGCGGCATTTTCAACCACACGCAGGGCTGGGCGATTATGGCCGAGACGATGCTTGGCCACGGCGACCGGGCATTTAAGTATTTCCGCAGCTCCATGCCGGCCTCGTTCAACGACAAGGCCGAGATACGCGGCAGTGAGCCATACGTTTACTCGCAATACACCCACAGCATTTACAGCGAACGCTGTGGCGCATCGCGCGTCCCCTGGCTGACCGGCGCCGCGGCCTGGGCGTATTATGCAGCGACGCAGTATATCCTCGGTATCCGCCCCGATTACAAAGGCCTTCTCATTGACCCTTGCATTCCTGCCAACTGGAAGGAATTCACCGCCGTTCGCCGATTCCGCAACAAGACGCTGAATATCAAAGTCGTGAATCCCAACGGCGTCCAGAAAGGCGTCAAGAAAATCACTCTCAACGGTGAAGTTCTCGCAGGCAACCTGATTCCCGTTTCCAAAATGAAAAAGAAAAACGAAGTCCTCGTCAAAATGGGCTAGTGCGGAAACCGGCCACAAGGACGGCGGCATTTTCGCTTGAAGAGAAGCGAGTTGTGAAGCAGACTCCGGCCTCAACATGAACACATTCAAGTCTTTGATTCCATTTTTTACAGTGTTGGCGATGGCAGCGAGCTGCTTCGCAGCCGGAGAAGCCACCAACACTATAATCGCGTGGGATGGTGAACAGGCGGGCATAGGCGCCGGCTGGACGAATACCACGGGACATGGTGAAGTCAGTCTTCGGCCGCAAACCGCCGTCGCGCACAGCGGTAACACCGCGCTGGAGATGCGTTGCAAAGGCACCAATTGGCTCGGAGCTGGGTGGGACTGGGTGGCCTACACCGAAGGGGCAGGCACCGATGTCCGGTCGATGAAGCGGTTCACACTCTGGGTGAAGTGTTCTGGCAAAGGCGGCGACCTGCAAATCAATTTGCTGTGCGGCGGCCAACAGTTTGATACTCCCGAACATCACACCACAAAAGTACATCTGCTCAAATACTGTCCCACACTGCTGGATGGCGAGTGGCACAAAGTCGCCGTTCCGCTGGCCGATTTGCGCACTGTTCCAGGGTTCGATCCGACCAAAGTGTGTGAATTACAGATGGGCTTGCTTGCGAAGCAGCCGGTGGATTGCAGCTTCTTCATAGACGACATCGGGTTCGATGACGTCGCGGAATAATGTGCGAAAGACGGCTGATACGGGAGCTCTAAACAATGCCTACCGGCGTTGCCTGTAGCGATTTGTTAAGCAGCATGTCAAAACGTCTTCGCAGCGGGTTTGCCTTCTGTCTTCGCTTGGTAGAGGAGCCGAACGTATAAAATCAAAAGCATTAAAGGGCCAAAAATCAATCCGCCAATCCCGAATATAATCTGACGGAACTGACTATAGCCTAAGTCCATCGCCCACTTTGCCGAAATAATAGCGCACACGATGGCGAAACTACTATAAGCAATCGTTTTTTCGGTAATCATATTTTTCCCTTTATTGTTCGAGGGTTGAGGCCATATGGGCAATATCGGTTCAAGCCACCCCATGATAAAATGGCTTTCCAAAAAAATGTTGCTGCGCTATATTTCCAACACGGCTTCGAAACCAGGCATATGACAAAGAAATTTGAGGGAAAAATTTCCACCGTGCGAATGGGATTGGTGGCCAGCGTGTTTATCGCCATCTCGCCAGCGCTGGTGCTAACGTACATCGTTAACCAATCGTGGTTCTGGCAATTCGCGCCAGACTGGTTGAAACAGTATGCTATAAGCGTGCCGTGGGCCAGTTTCGCCGTAGGCCTGCTGGCATTGGGAGCGGCGTGGTTTGGCGGGGAATATTTCATTTTACGGCAGGTGCGCGCGCGCTCCGACACTGCGCAACGTTTTGCCAAAGGCGAACTGAATGCCCGGACTGAATTAGAGCATGCGGATTCAAAGGATTTCAGAAAATGCGCACGGGAGGAGGGGACGGTTCCCAACGATTCGCCCAGCGCCGAAGGCTAAGTCTCGCGTTGAGCGTGGAGCAGTTTGCCAATGAATGCGCCCGGACCCAGTTTTTGTGCTTGGGCGAAGGCGCGTAGCCGTTCAGCGTCGGCAGTCGTCATGGACATGATGACCCCGGTCACCGAGATCGAGGCCGAGGGTGAACCCGCCGGGAACAATCATGGCGGGCGTGGGAGTGGCGGAAACGACGGACGGAGTAGTGTTATTTTTCGTAGGCAGAGAATTTAACCCGTCTTCTTACGCCGGGCTTCTGCCTTCTCATCTAATCTTGTTAGATGGCCGGTTACTTGTCCTTGGTCATTTGCATTCCATCTTCAAGGAGCGCTGGATTTTGCAGGTTCTTTTTCAGGAGCTTTCGCACGCTGGCCGAGTCCTTGGTGTCATCGGGAATGACCTTGTCGTTGACAATTCGCAGAATCAGCGTGCCATCGTCAGACAATTTCCAGGTCCAATAAGCATACTGGGGTTTGTCCGATTCAAGTTTCTGCACGCTGACAAACGAGGTGTCGGCCACATCTGAATGATAGGCGCGATACAAATCCCCATTGCAAGAGACGATATAATCGGAGTCATCCAGCTTCACCACCTTCATCTTGTCCTTCCCGTCCTTGGAGGTCCAGTTACCAAGGAGTCTGGCATCAACCTTGCGTGTGGCTTTGGAAGTGATGGGAACACCATAGATGCAGCCGCTGATGACGAAGCAGCAGGCGGTCGCAACGATTCCAAGGGTGAATTTTTGAGCAATTAATGTGACTCTGTTCATATTTTTATTTTCCTTTCATTGTTGCGAACGTGTTCGGAATGCTCGGCCATCTAACGACGACGAGAACTGAGCCACGCTAGGGCGGTGATGTCAACCGCGAAGGCGGCTTGAATTGGAGTTTGCATCTGACGCGGACTTTTTCTATTGCTTGCTGTCGGTTCTCATTAAATGAAAAAGGTGTTGAAATGGATTTTCGGTGCGGGCGTTGTGATATTCGCCTTGTTGCAGTTCATAAATCCGGCGCGCACGAATCCGCCGGTCGTTCACGATTTTCTGGCTACGAACATGCCGCCGCCAAAAATCGCGGCGACGTTCCGTACAGCCTGTTACGATTGTCATTCCTACGAGACGAAATGGCCGTGGTATAGCCATGTCGCGCCGGTGTCGTGGCTGGTGGCAAGCGACGTGAAGGAGGGGCGACGGCATTTGAATTTTTCCAACTGGCCGGTTGATAATTCAGACCGCGCGGCGAGATGGTTGGAGAACGTCGGCGAACAGTTGGGATACAAAGAAATGCCGCCGGCCCAATACACTTTGATTCACGCCGCCGCCCAGCTCACCGCCGATGAACGTGAACAACTCATTCAATGGGTGGGACAGGAAGCCGCCCAGTTAAAGCCGGCGACAAAAGGGAAATAAAATTCATGTTGCACAGCGAACTGATTCCCGCCGTCGAGAAAGATTCCCGCCGATTGATGATTATGCTGCATGGGTTGGGCGACAGCATGGATGGATGGCGCTGGTTGCCGGATGCGATGTCGCTCCCGTGGTTGAATTATCTGCTCGTCAATGCGCCGGACGAATACTGCGGCGGTTATTCGTGGTTTGAGTATCCCGACAATTTCGTGCCCCGCGTGCAGCGCAGTCGGGAATTGCTGTTCAGTCTGCTGGATGATTTACGGGCAAAAGGATTTCCCACCGAACAAACGACAATCGGCGGTTTTTCACAGGGTTGTCTCATGTCGGTTGAAGTCGGTTTGCGCTATCCGCATCAGTTCGCGGGCGTCGTTGGCATCAGTGGCTGGGTGTGCGAGTTGAGAAAGCTGGTGAAAGAACTTTCTCCGGTCGCGCACCGGCAACGGTTGCTCATGACGCACGGCGCCAGCGATCCGCTCATTTCCATCGAAACTGTGCGCCGGCAAGTTTCAATACTCAAAGCCACCGGCCTATCCGTCGAATGGCACGAATTTCCAAAAGCACACACGATTCATGGCGAGGAGGAACTTGCCGTGATTCGCGATTTTGTGTGCGGCGGTTATCCCGCTTGAGAGTTTTTCGGAGGGACGAGCTCTGCGAGTCCCTAAATTCAATTATCGAATCGTAATCGTGTCGCCCGGTTGGAGCGGCACGTCATTGCCACGGAGCAAATCTTTTGGATCAATCCAGGTCGTTTCACCCTGCCGCGTCAGAATGATTTCCTTCGGATTGCGGTGACCGGTGCAATTCGCCGCGAGGATGGCCTGCGCAAGTGTCAGTCCCTCCGTCCACTGGACTTCAGGATTTTGCACCGGCCCGATGACAACCACGCTTGTGCGTTGCAAAGCGGCGATGCGGGCATACGCATCGCGTTGTCCGGCTTGGTAAGCCGCTTGCGCGTCAGCACGGGACTGTAACCGTGTTATGCAACCGCTCGAGCCGATGGCCAGGGTCAAAATGGCTACGGAAAAAAGTTTCATTCGAACCATGCAAAAATTACTGTGCGCCGCCCGGCGATTGCACGAAATTTTTCCACGCCGCCACGGCTGATTTGATTTCCGCCGCGCAATAAACCTTCGGTTTTACGAATCGCGGCGTGAACCACGGAAACATTCCGATCAAATCCGGCGTAACCAAAATCTGCCCGTCGCAATCCTGACCGGAGCCAATCCCGATGGTCGGAATCGAAAGAGCTTTGGTCAATTCCTTTGCAACCGGCGGGGTAACAATTTCGAGAACGATGGCAAACGCGCCCGCGTCCGCCAGCGCTGCCGCATCGTCAAACAGTTTCATCCGGCCTGCATCGTCACGGCCTTTGATGTGATATTTGCCGCCTTCCTCCAGCACGTGTTGCGGCAACATGCCGAGATGACCGCAAAACGGGATTCCCGCCGTGATGATGGCGCGGACTTGTCCAATGATTTCGCGTCCGCCCTCGGCCTTCACGAATTCCGCGCCGACAGCGGCAAGGCGCTTTGCATTCTTGACCGCGGTTTCCGGCGTTTCGTAACTGCGATATGGCATGTCGGCTCCAAGCAGCGCACATGGTTTGGCCCGCGCAGCGGCACGAACGTGATGCTCCATTTCCGCCATCGTCACGTGCGTTGTGTCGGGATAACCGAGTAC
>Ga0182027_10011842_pt1 | contig 12281 bp, 8 predicted proteins | sample 712E1DmetaG_FD_121300 | JGI IMG/M metagenome (GOLD analysis project Ga0182027, IMG submission 121300) | Permafrost microbial communities from Stordalen Mire, Sweden - 712E1D metaG (Illumina Assembly) | ecosystem: Environmental > Terrestrial > Soil > Wetlands > Permafrost | place: Sweden...
CCCGCTCGGCCATGCCGGGCCCCTTGAGGCGCTCCGCGTACTCATGGAGGATCGCGACATTCGGCAGCGCGATCTGGTTCCCGTATTCGGATCGAGCAGCGTCGTTTCCAACGTGCTCAACGGAAAGCGATCGATCAGCAAGGCGCATGCGCGCAAACTCGCCGGGTACTTCCGCGTATCTGCGAGCTTGTTTATCTGAACCGAGGCGCCGTGCGCCGTTAGCTGATGGCTGAAGGCTGATGGCTGAAGGCTATCCCCCACTTGCTACCATGGTAATTACCCCGAAAATGGACTCGCACAACGTAGATCTGAAGCAGACCGTCAATCTGCCGAAAACGGCTTTCTCCATGAAGGCCAACCTGCCGCGGACCGAGCCTGTCATGCTCGACCGGTGGGAAAAGGAGAAGCTGTACGAACGCATTCGCGCCGCGCGCGCCGGCCGGCCCACCTACATCCTGCACGACGGGCCGCCCTACGCCAACGGGCGCATTCACTTGGGCACCGCCTTCAACAAGATTCTCAAGGACTTCATCGTGAAGTCGAAGACCATGGCCGGTTTCGACTCGCCCTACGTGCCGGGCTGGGATTGCCACGGCCTGCCGATCGAGATCAAGGTCGATAACGACCTCGGCGCGAAGAAGGCGCAGATGTCGGCCGTCGAGATCCGCCGCGCCTGCCGCCAGTACGCCGAAAAGTACATCGGGCTCCAGCGCCAGGATTTCAAGCGCCTGGGCGTGCTGGGGCAGTGGGACGACCCCTACCTCACCATGAGCGCCGAGTACCAGGCGGTGATCGCCGGCGCATTCGTCGATTTTCTGGACCGCGGCTACGTCTACAAGGGTCTCAAGCCGGTGCATTGGTGCATGAAGGACCGCACCGCCCTGGCCGAAGCCGAGGTGGAGTACGAAAACGACACCAGCCCGTCCATCTGGGTGCGCTTCAAGCTGACTTCGGACCCGGAGAAGATCCACCCCGCCCTGGCCGGGCGCAATGTCTACGGCCTGATTTGGACCACCACGCCCTGGACCATCCCGGCCAACATGGCCATCGCCTTCAACCCCAAGTACGAGTACGCCGCGGTGGAGGTGGATGGCGGGGTCTACATCGTGGCGGCCGAACTGCTCGCGGTCACGGCCGAAAAGTGCGGCTGGACGGACTACAAGGCGCTTGCCGCATTCCCCGGCGAGCGTCTGGAGCGCGCCATCTTCCGCCATCCCTTTTTGGAACGCGATTCCCTCGGCATCCTGGCCGGGCACGTGACGCTCGAACAGGGCACCGGCGCCGTACACACCGCGCCGGGGCACGGGCAGGAGGACTACGCCGTTGGACGCCAGTACGGCATCGAGGTCTATTGCCCGATAGACGCCGCCGGACGTTTTTACCATGCGGAGGGCGCGGCCGGCCGGCTGCCGGACGTCCTGATCGGCAAGACGGTGTGGGAAGCCAACCCCATCGTCATCGAGATTCTGAAATCCGCCGGCGCGCTGCTGGGGCTGGAGAAGATCGAGCATTCCTATCCGCACTGCTGGCGCTGCCACAAGCCCACTATTTTCCGCGCCACCGAGCAGTGGTTCATCGGCATGGACCGAAACGATTTCCGCCAGCACGCGCTGGAGGCCGTTCACCGCACGCGCTGGATGCCGGAGTGGGGCGAGGAGCGCATCGCGAACATGATCGCCATGCGGCCGGACTGGTGCATTTCGCGCCAGCGCGTCTGGGGCGTCCCCATCGTCGTGTTCTACTGCGAGAAATGCCGCGAGGCGCTGACGGACCGCCAGATCCTGGATGGCATTGTGGCGCTGTTCCGCGAGCACGGCGCGGATGTCTGGTACGAACGCACGGCGGCCGAGTTGCTGCCCGCGGGAACCGTCTGCGCCAAGTGCGGCGGCACGGAATTCGCCAAGGAGACCGACATTCTGGACGTGTGGTTCGATTCCGGCTCGAGCCACCTGGCCGTGCTCAACCAGCGCTTCGGGCTGACCTGGCCCGCCGACCTTTATATGGAAGGCGGCGACCAGTACCGCGGTTGGTTCCATAGCTCCCTGCTGGTCGGGACCGGACTCAAGGGCGGCTCGCCCTACCGCGCCTGCGCGTTGAACGGCTGGGTGCTCGATGGCGAGGGCCGCGCCATGCACAAGTCGCTCGGCAATTCCATCGAGCCCGACGAGATTGTCAAGCATCACGGCGCCGAAATCCTGCGGCTCTGGTCGGCATCGGTCAACTTCCACGAGGATGTGCGCATTTCCCAGACCATCGAGACGCGCCTGGTGGACGCCTACCGCAAGTTGCGCAACACCTTCCGCTACCTGCTGGGCAACCTTTCGGATTTCGACGCGGCCAAGGACGCTCTGCCGGGCGCCGAACTGAGCGAGATCGACCAATGGATGCTGCTGCGCGCCGAAGATCTGACGGCCCGCTGCCGCGCCTGGTACGAAGCCTTCGAGTTCCACAAGGTCTACCACTCGGTCTACGCCTTCACCACGGTGGATCTGAGTTCCATCTACTTCGACATTTTGAAGGACCGGTTGTATACCTCCGCCGCGAAATCGCCGACGCGCCGCGGCGCCCAGACCGCGCTCTACCGCCTGCTGGACGCGCTGGTGCGCCTGGTGGCGCCCTTGATGAGCTTCACCGCCGAAGAAGTTTGGGGGCACATGGGCCGGCCGGACAGCGTTCACCTGGCATATTTTCCGGAACCGTCCGAATTATCCGCGGGCATCGGCGAGGCCGCCCGCGCACGGGCCGCCAATTGGGACCGCCTCATGGAGGTGCGCGACGCCGTATTGAAGAGCCTGGAAGAGGCCCGCAACGGGAAGCTGATCGGCGCGCCGCTCGAAGCCCGCGTCCGCCTGACGGCCGGCGACGGCATCTACCCGCTGCTCGAGGAATACGCCCGCGAGCTGCCGGCCCTGTTCATCGTCTCGCAGGTGGAGACGGCCCGCGCCGCCGATGGCGTTCTCGGCGTGGAAGTGGAGCGCGCGGCCGGCCAGAAGTGCGAGCGCTGCTGGAAGTACACCCTGGACGCCGGGTCGGACGCCCGCTTCCCCACCATCTGCGCCCCCTGCGCCGCCGCCGTCGAAGAGACGCTCCATGGCTGATTTCCGCCTCAAGTGCTACGGCGCCGCGGCGGCCGTGTTCGCGCTCGACCGCCTCACCAAGTGGATGGTCGGCGCGCGCATCTCCTTCGACGACTCGTACCGCGTGATTCCCGGTTTTTTCGACATCGTCCATTCGGAGAATCGCGGCATTGCTTTCGGCCTCCTGGACGATTCCCCTTCCGCCTGGCGGACCGCGCTGCTGGCGGCGTTCTCGCTGGCGGCCATTGCCGCGATCGCCGTGTTCCTCCACAAAGGGCGAGGCGGATTCGACCGGCTCACGCTGTTTGGCTTCGCCCTGATTATGGGCGGGGCCGCGGGCAACGTCTTCGACCGCATCGTGTGGGGGCGGGTTACCGATTTCCTGCTGTTCTACATCGGCGAGCATCAATGGCCCGCCTTCAACCTGGCGGATTCGGCCATCAGCGTGGGCAGCGGGCTGGTGCTGCTCGATCTACTGCGTAGCAAGCGGCAGGCGCCAAATGTATCCTGAGATCTTCCACATTTCCTTCCTTCACACCTACGGCGCGCTGGTGGCGGCCGGGTTCTTGGCGGCGCTATGGATCGCGTCGAAGCTGGGCCAACGCGCGGGCCTGGACGCCGATGCCGTCACCAATCTGGGCATTTATTGCGCGCTATCGGCCATCGCCGGCGCCAAGGTGATGATGTTCCTGGTGGACCTGCCGTACTACATCGGGCATCCGGGGGAAGTCTTCTCTCTCTCGACGCTGCAGGCCGGCGGGGTCTTTTATGGCGGACTCATCGCCGCCCTGGCGGTGTCCTGGTGGTACATCCGCAAGACCCATCTGCCGGGTCTGAAGACCGCCGACGTCTTCGCGCCGGCCATCGCGCTGGGGCACGGCATCGGGCGGCTGGGCTGCTTCTCGGCAGGCTGCTGCTGGGGAACGCTGTGCAACCGGCCGTGGGCCGTGACGTTCACCAATCCGGCTGCCAACCGGCTGGTCGGCGTGCCGCTGGGCGTCCCGCTGCACCCCACGCAACTTTACGAAGCCTTCGCGGAGTTTCTGATTTTCGGCGTCCTGTACTGGCGCATCGGAAAGGCCCACGCCGCCGGCGCCATCATCGCGCTGTACCTCATGCTCTACGGGACGGCGCGCTTCACTGTCGAGTTCTACCGGTTCCACGATCAGGGCAACCTCTTCGGCGGTCCGCTCGATACGTCGCAGTGGATTTCGCTGGTTTTCGTCGCTGTGGGCGCGGCGTTCTTCGCGCGCCGCCGGCCCGTCAAGGCGTAAGCTGAAGACGCCGCGCCCTGGCGGTCGTGAATCCCGGCGGGCTTGCCGGCAGTCTGTTGAGAAGGAGGGTAACCCGATGAGTCTGGCAGAAAGGCATTGCGTGCCTTGCCGGGGCGGCGCGCCGCCCTTACGGGGCGAAGAATTGGAGAACCTGAAAGCTCAGTTGCCCGGATGGGAAGTGGTGGACGGGCATCACCTGTCCCGAAGCTATGCCTTTCCCGATTTCCGCACGGCTTTGGACTTCGTCGACCGGGCCGGCGCGGCGGCGGAGGAAGAAGGGCATCATCCCGACATCTACTTGTCCTGGGGCAAGGTGGACATCAAGATCTGGACTCACAAGGTGGACGGATTGACGGAGAGCGATTTTATTCTTGCGGCCAAGATCGGCCGGCTGCATCCATAAGAATTGGAGAATCACATCACATGACAGGCGTTGGCGAAAAGTTTCCTGCCTTTTCCCTCGATGCGACTGTAAGCATCGAACCGGGAAAGACTTTCAGTACCATTACGGATCGGGATTACGCGGGCAAGTGGAAGGTTTATTTCTTCTGGCCCAAGGATTTTACGTTCGTCTGCCCCACCGAGATCGCGGCCTTCGGCAAGCTCAACCAGGAGTTCCAGGATCGCGACACGCAAATTCTCGGCGGCAGCACGGATTCCGAGTACGTGCACCTGGCATGGCGCGAGAGCCATCCGGATTTGAAGCGGCTGCCGTTCCCCATGCTGGCGGATATCAAGCGCGAGTTGTGCGCGTCGCTCGGAATTCTGGATCCCAAGGCGGGCGTGGCTCAGCGCGCCACGTTTGTGGTGGATCCGCAGGGCGTCATCCGGTTCGTTTCGGTGAACGATCTCTCGGTGGGCCGCAATCCGCAGGAGGTTCTGCGGGTGATCGATGCGCTTCAGACGGGCGAGCTCTGCCCCTGCAGTTGGCAAAAGGGGGACGCTGTACTCAAGGGGTGAAGGGTTGCCTGGGGATTGCCGGGGCGAGGGATTAGCTCGCCCCGTATTGCTTCCTTACCGATCCGCGAACGTCAGAGCGCGGTTGCCGAAAGGCGCTTGCGGCGCACCAAGCCAACCAGGCCGATGAGGGCCGCGCCAGCCAACAGAAGCACCGATGCCGGAGGTTCCGGAGTGACGCTGTAGGGAACATTTCCCGTCATCGAAAGGAACTCCTGCGGATAATTGTTGCCGTTCACTGGCCACTTTTTAGGGTCCGAGGGGTCCGGCGAGTACACGGTGATGTACGAGAAATCGTAGCTTGGATTGGAGCTGACGAAGGCGTATGCATTGTCCAGAATGACTCCAGCCGTAGCGTCGGCGCCCAGGGCCCCCGGCGAAAACAGATACCACACAGCCGCGTTGCCTTCGGACGGGTCGATCGTGCCCTCGGCCATGCCGGTGAATACGTAGCCCGCTTCCTGGTACGCTTGCCAAGCCGAGCTGGGCGTCACACCGAGCCCGTCGGCGCCGAAGCTGGCGTCGGCGCCATAGATAAAGGCCGCCACATTCCCCTGCGTCAGCGTATTCGCGAAAACGTCCCACGTCTCGTTGGGCTCGATGTGATCGCTGAAATCGTCGCACATCATGGCCACGGCGGCCCCGCCATTCAGTTCCACATCGTATGGGTAGGCGAAAGCCCCATCGATCTGATTGCTGCCGGCCCCAACAAACGTCAGCGTGTCGGCCGAACCCAGTGCGGCTGCCAGCAGAACTAGCACCGTTACCACCAAACTTCGTTGCATGAATATAGCTTACCTGTAGTTGCGACGTAATGGAGGACACATTTTTCGGTTTTCGGTACTAACCGCAAAGGCAAAACCCTTAGTACTAAAGTTTGAGCGGCTAGCGCTCCGGCCCGAGCGCTTGCGCCGCTTGCGGCTTGTATTCCGGCTCCAGCCAAGAAAACCGGCTACTTCCTCAGAACTGGCGAAGGCCTTGCAGTTCCTCGCGTTAGGCTTATGGGCAGTACGGCCTAGTACTCGCATGGGCCCCTTGGGTATTGAAAAACCACGAGGCTGTCTGCAAAGATATGAAGCATAACAAGAACGAGGAAACCCGCAATTATGACGCGTATTCGCATGTTCGGCGTAGCTGGCGTTGCAGTGGTGGCATTGCTGACGATGTGCCGACCGGCTTCGGCCACGGAGTTTATGTTTTCATTTACCGCGGCCCAACTGGAAGCCGCTATCGACTCCATCCCGGCGTCCACCAATCCCTTTATTGGAGCCTGCGGAACCAGCGGTTACCTTTCGGATTGCGGAGTTTTTGACATCACCGCCGTGCCGGATCTTGGGAGCTACATGGTTGACTCGACGAGCGCTCCCGCCAGCGGGGCGCCAACCGGTTGGCTTTCCTTGGGCAGTGGGTCGGGGGCTACGGTCGTTTGGGAGGACGAAGGGGGCGCCGGCTTCGCCAGTGTCGCTTTTGTGAACACCGCGACGAGCGGCTTCCTGGCATCCGGCTACCCGCTTTTCACGGACCCCGGCGTCCACCAGACTGGTTCGCAGATCGCCGGCACTGCTGTATTCACCGCCACGATAAGCTCTTCGGACTTTGTCATTGGGAACACTGTACCTTGGACGATTAATGTGGACGCGGTGAAGTTGTTCGACAGTACGGACCTTAAGCCCTATGTGGCCTCATTCACTCTGGATGCGGTCACGACCCCCGAACCCGCTACGTTGGGCTTCATTCTTCCGGGACTATTGGGGCTGGCATGGGCGGTTCGCCGCAAGCGCAGAGTCTAGCGATTTTGTTCCAGGGAATGGCGTCGCGCTCCCAGCGGGCTCGACAAGCGCCTGACGTGCCATCGAGGGCGTCAGGGAGCGGTGAGTTTCACTCGTAGTAGGCGCAGTGTCCGGAACCGGCGTTCAAGCCGCCGGATATGCTTTAGCCTGTTGCATCCCTTGACCGCGTTTTCAGAGGCGTATTTTGTCCGGCGTGGCGATAGTGCCCCCGGTGATCAAAGAGGAACGCAATGAGTATTCGATTCAATTCCGCCGTGGTCTTTCCGGCCGCACTTACGATCGCTCTGCTGGCGGGTCTGGCGAGCCCTCGGCTCGCGCATGCGCAAACTGCGTGTGCGGACTGCGTCGCTACCGGCGGCGCGATCTCGCTCCCTGCCGCTACCGCTACCGTCACGGCGACCTTTCTTCAGCCGCAGACGCAGACGTCTCTCGCAGCCGTTCCTGGAAATGGCCAACCCAACAATGGTTTTTTCCAGACGACCTTCAGCCCGGCTAACGGCGCGACTAGCTTCCCCTCTGGCGCGTACAGCGTCAACACCACGGCGACATACGTCGGCTGGTGCGCCGATTCCGAGTACACTCCCATCCCCACGAGCGAACAAGTCACGCTCTATTCGACCTTCGGGAACCCTCCAACGACTTCTCCCGCGAACATTCAGGCTAACGCCAACTGGGGTAAGGTCAACTACATCTTGAACAACAAACAGGGCACCGTCGGCGACGTGCAAAACGCCATCTGGTGGGTGCTGCTCCCCGGCCAGGAAGGCTCCGGAAACGATTCGGTGACCGATGTTTCCCAACTGTCCGCGGCTGCGCAAACCATGGTTTCCGGGGCCGACGCGAATCCAAACTATGTTCCCGGCCCAGGCGGAACGGTCGCCGTCCTGCTTTACAACGATCCCCTTTTCACTTTCACAGACAATGCCTTGACCCAGGACACCATCGTCGAACTCCAGCTCTGCGGCGCCATCGGCGATTTTGTCTGGAACGATGTCAACGATAACGGGATACAGGACGCCGGCGAGCCGGGTATCAACGGCGTCACCGTGCAGTTGTTACAGGGGGGAACCTCGATCGCCACTACCGTGACCGGGCCCGCCCCCAATGGCTACCCTTTCAGCCCCCCTGGAATCAGCGTCTCTTGGCCGGGCGGGAGTGGTTACTACCAATTCTCCGGACTCTGCAAAGGAACCTACACGGTGGCGATAGACACTTCACAGACTGCCTTGTCCGGCTTCGTTGCGAGTCCCGTGAATAACACCCCTAATCCGGCGATTGACAGCAACCTCAACCCCTCCAACGTTGCCCTCGCCGCGGACACCAGCGTCGACGACACCATCGATTTCGGCTTCTACTCCGCCAGCACTACCCAGGAGTCGGCTACCTGCGCGGTGATCGCGGCCATTCAGGGCGTGCCGATTACCCCGGTTACCATGGTCGGAACCGGTGGCGCGGGCGGCCCCTACACGTTCACGGCGACCGGGTTGCCCAATGGCCTCTCGATCTCTTCCACCGGCACGATTTCGGGCACGCCGACCGTTAGCGGCACTTTCTCCTACACGGTCACGATCACCGACTCGGCCAAGAACAAGGGCACGGTGAGCTGCTCGGTTACGGTGGCGCCGCCGGTGACCTCCACTTGTGTGGTTATCAATGCCATTCAGAACGCGCCGATTACGCCGGTGACGCTGCTGGGGAGCGGCGGCGCGGGCCCCCAGTATACGTTTACGGCAACGGGACTGCCTGTTGGCCTCTCGATCTCTTCCACCGGCGCGATTTCGGGTACGCCGACCGTCAGCGGCACTTTCGCATACACGGTCACGATCACCGATTCGGCCGGGAATACGGGCACGCTGAACTGCTCTGTGACTGTGGCTCCGCCTCCGTCGGCGACGTGCGCGTTGATCAATGCCACCCAGGGCATGGCGATATCGCCGGTGACGCTGCAGGGGAGCGGCGGCGCGGGCGCCAGGTACACGTTTACGGCCACCGGTCTGCCGGCGGGTGTCTCAGTCTCTTCGGCTGGCGTGATTTCGGGCACGCCGACGGTCAGCGGGATTTTCCCCTACACGGTGACGATTGCGGACAGGGCCGGCCACACGGGTACGCTGAACTGCTCCATCACCGTCAACCCGCCGCCGGCGCTGACTTTGGCTTGCCCGGGCGCCTCCGGCCAAGCGGGCGTGCCGTATTCTTCCAGTGTTGTGGCTAGCGGCGGCGTACCGCCCTACACCTTCTTACTGGCGGCGGGCGCATTGCCGACCGGTCTCTCGTTGAACGCCTCTACCGGCGCGATAACCGGGACGCCGACGGCCGCGGGCTCGTTCGCCTTCACTATCGAAGTCAAAGACTCGGTGGGCGCGACGGCGTTTTCCACATGCGGCCAATCCTGCTCGGCCGGCGTCGTGAATACCTGGAACTTCTCCTCGATTCCGGGACCGCTCGGAACTTCGCAGACCTACACCGTGAACGGCATCGCCATTGTCGCTCATGGCTACGCAACGAACGGAAGTCCGGCGACGCTCTCCTCGCGGATCGTCAGCGGCGACGAGTTCGGGCTGGGAATTGCGGGAACCTCCCAAAACGAGATCGATACCACGCATTTCGTGCAGCTCGATTTGTCCGCCGTAATCGCCAGCGGGGCGACCAACGCGCAGATCGTGGTCAACAGCGTGGCATGCGGACAGTCTTATAGCATCTACGGGTCCAACACGCTGGGAGTGATCGGCAAGCTATTGGCCGGCAACCTGACGGGGAATAACGTGGCGATCGCCATACCGTCCTTCCCCAATTACAAATATGTGAGCGCGATCGCCAGTTCGGGGAACGTGCTGCTTGCCTCGGTGAGCTTCACGCTGGGCTCCTGTAAGATCGTGATCGCCTCGGTAATCGACCTGCAATGCGGCAGTTGCGGCAGCGGTAACGCCACGGTTGGAACTCCGTACTCGTCCACGCTGCAGGTCGTTAATGGAACCGCGCCGTACACGTTCTCGATCGTTTCCGGGTCCTTGCCTCCGGGCTTGACGCTGAATTCCAGCACGGGCGTCATCAGCGGGACTCCGACTACGGCTTCGACCGGGGCGGGGTACTCGTTTACATCGAAAGTGGTGGATGGCAAGGGCAATATCGACACGCAAACCTGCATTATCAAGGTAGTGGCGCCAGTCATCGACCTGCAGTGCGGCTCCTGCGAAACCACCGGCAAAGCGACGGTGGGGACGGCGTACTCGGCGACCTATGTGGTAGTGAACGGAAAGTCTTCTTACAAGTTCACGCTCATTTCCGGTTCGCTGCCGCCGGGTTTGACTCTGAATACCACCACGGGCGTCATTTCGGGGACGCCGATTACGGCTGGGACGTACACATTTACCGCCACGGTGGTGGATGGAAATAACAATACCGATACGCAGCAATGCACCATCACGGTGATTGCGGCGCCGCTTGATTTGGAATGCGGCACGTGTGGAGTTAACGGCGTTACCACGGTAGGGGCTGCGTATTCGACGGCCTTCTCGGTCACCGGCGGAGTCGGGCCGTTCACTTATTCCATCGCTTCCGGATCGCTGCCGCCGGGACTGATTCTGAATACCTCCACCGGCGCGATTACCGGGAAGCCAACCACTGCCGGCGCGTATAGCTTCGTGGGCAAGGTTGTGGATAGCAAGGGGAACTCGGATACCTCCAACTGCTCCATCAAGGTGACGGGTTCGGCGATGAGCCTGTCTTGCGGCTCGTGCAGCAATACCAGCAACGCCACAGTCGGCGCGACCTATAACGCCACTCTGACCGCGTCCGGCGGCGCGGCGCCGTACACCTACTCTATCTCTTCGGGATCGCTGCCTCCGGGTTTGACCCTGAACAGCGTTACCGGAGCGATCTCCGGGAAACCGACCACGGCCAACACTTACACCTTTACGACCAAGGCCGTGGACAAGAACGGGAAGTCCGATACCACCTCATGCACCATCAAAGTAGTTGGGTCTCCCGTTAACTTGTACTGCGGATCGTGCGGCAGCGGCAAGGCGACTGTCGGCGCCGGCTACTCGTCGCCTCTCTCCGCGAACGGTGGAACGTCGCCGTACGCATATTCAATCGTTTCCGGCTCGCTTCCTCCGGGCCTGACGCTGAACCCATCGAACGGGCTGATCAGCGGGACGCCCACGGCCCCAGGCGCCTATACGTTCACTTCCAAAGTCTCGGATCATAACGGGAATACGGATACCGCCACCTGCACTATCGACGTGATTGGATCGGCCATCGACATCGAATGCGGCGCGTGCGGCTCGAACGGCAACGCCAACGCCACCCTGGGGAGCCCCTACACGGAGAACCTGAAAGTGAGCGGGGGCGCCGGGGGCTTGACGTTCTCCATCTCTTCCGGCTCGCTGCCGCCCGGCTTGACCCTCAATACCTCCACCGGCGCGATCTCCGGAACACCGACCAAGGCCGGCACTTACGGGTTCACCTCCAAGGTTGTGGATAAGAACGGGAACAGCGACACCGCCGTTTGCACCATCAAGGTGACTGCGCCGGTTATCGATATCGAGTGCGGCGGCTGCGGCTCGTCCAGGGCAACCGCCAGGCAGTATTACTCCGACACCCTGCAGGCGACTGGCAGCGTGGGGTCGCTCACCTTCGCGATCGCCAACGGTTCGCTGCCCGCCGGCTTGAGCCTGAACTCTTCCACGGGTACGATTTCCGGCACGCCCAAGCAATCGGGCTACTACGTCTTCACCAGCAAGGTGACGGATTCCACCGGCGCCTGGGACACTGTCACTTGCACTCTGACCGTGTACGACTCGTGCCAGTAGGCCTCGATTAGTATTTCCAGGGGGCGGGCTTCGGCTCGCCCCTTGTGTTTGGTATGCCGGGGACCGCGCCCTTCCGTCCTAAACGCCGTATTCCGGCGGAACCAGCAGCGTCAGGGCGTCCGGTACGATGGTGACCTCGGCCGGGAGATAGCCGGCCCGTTCGCCGTCGATCTGGATGAAAACCCGCCGGTCCCCGCGGCAGGAAAGCGTGGCGCCGGCCGTCCGCAACATCTCCACCCCTCGCATGCCCTTCAGCCGCCGAAGCGCCAACCCGGCCAGGTACTTGACGTAACGCGCGGAGGACTGCCCCTCGAAGAGCACCATCTCGAAGCGGTCCTCGAAGAGCGTCACCTCGCGGGCGATTTCGAAATC
>Ga0182027_10011843_pt1 | contig 12281 bp, 8 predicted proteins | sample 712E1DmetaG_FD_121300 | JGI IMG/M metagenome (GOLD analysis project Ga0182027, IMG submission 121300) | Permafrost microbial communities from Stordalen Mire, Sweden - 712E1D metaG (Illumina Assembly) | ecosystem: Environmental > Terrestrial > Soil > Wetlands > Permafrost | place: Sweden...
CCTCGGACTTGCGGTAGATACCCCGCGAGGACTTATGGTCCCAGCTGTGAAAAATGCCGGTGATATGGATCTTGCAAAACTGTCGAAAGAACTGAAATCAGTCGCAGAGTCATGCAAGAAAGGCAGCATAAACCCCGAGTTGATACAAAGTGCTGCTGCTACTTTCACAGTTTCAAATTTAGGTAACTACGGTGTTGAAATGTTCACTCCGGTAATCAACCTGCCACAGGTAGCAATACTTGGTGTATGTACAATAATAAACCGTCCTGCCAATATCGGAAATAATATATTCGGCTTCGTTCCCTATATCGGACTTTCACTTACCTACGATCACAGGGCAATTGATGGAGGACCTGCTACTTTATTCCTAAAAGAGATTAAGGAGCAAATTGAAGCTTTCAGATATTAAATTAATTAATTTGATTTAATAAAATGTAGAGGTCCGGTCGCGACCGGACCGTACAATAAAAGTAAAATAAAATATAAAAAGCGACAAAATACAGAATATGCCAAAAAGTCAAAACATTAATCCGAAAATTGTCAGGAAACCACAATTCATTGAGTTCGGTAAAATTCCCGTGAACCAGTATAATAAGACGATCGAGGATGAGAAGAAAAGATACAGCGTTGAAGATTTTATCAGGATATACCGTGATATGGTGGTGATCAGGGAATTTGAAACCATGCTTAACCTCATTAAGACTACCAATGAATATAATGGAATACCATATAATCACCCGGGACCGGCTCACTTATCGATCGGACAGGAAGCTTCTGCAGTCGGGATGGCATATACCCTCGGAGTTGATGATTACATCTTCGGATCACATCGAAGCCATGGTGAGATCCTAGCCAAAGGATTATCGGCCATCCATAGCCTCGATGAAGATATGCTTTATTCCGTAATGAAGAACTACTTCGGAGGGTCCGCACTGAAAGTTGTTGAAAATGGTTTTCAGGGTAGCATAAAAGATCTGGCGATCAATTTTTTACTCTATGGGGCACTAGCCGAAATATTTGCCCGTGAAAACGGGTTCAATAAAGGTCTTGGCGGATCGATGCATGCATTCTTCACTCCTTTCGGTATCTATCCTAATAATGCAATTGTCGGAGGATCAGGTGACATTTCAGTTGGTGCTGCACTTTATAAGAAGATAAACCGTAAGTCCGGCATAGTGGTATGCAATATCGGGGATGCATCAATGGGATGCGGACCTGTATGGGAAGGCATCTGCTTTGCCACAATGGACCAGTATAAGACACTCTGGGACGGAGAATACAAAGGTGGATTGCCATTAATATTCAACTTTATGAATAACCTGTATGGTATGGGTGGTCAGACTATGGGCGAAACTATGGGTTATGACATTCTTGCAAGAGTAGGGGCCGGGGTAAATCCTGAATCAATGCATGCCGAACGAATCGATGGTTATAATCCTCTTGCGGTAATAGATGCTTTCACGCGTAAAATACAGATATTAAAAGAAAGAAGGGGGCCAGTTCTGCTTGATACGCTGACATACAGAATAAGTGGACATTCTCCTTCAGATGCTTCATCCTACAGATCAAAAGAAGAAATTGAAGCATGGCAGAAGGAAGACTCAATTATAGCATATGGCAAATCGCTGGTCCTTGCGAGTATAGCAAAGCAGGAACAGCTTGATAACATAACCATGGAGACAAAAGAGCTTTTGAATCAGATACTTAAGCTAAGCATTAATGATGAGATTTCACCAAGGATAAATCTGAAAAAAGATCCTGACTATATTGGCAGAATGATGTTTTCAAACGGGTCAGTTGATAAGATGGAAGAGGGAACTCCCGAAGTACTTCTGCCATTGGAGGAGAATCCTCGTGTCAAGTCCCTGAAAAACAAAGAGAGATTTTATAAAGACAAGGAAGGCAAACCTTTTTCCAAAGCTAGAATATACCAGTTCCGCGATGGTATTTTCGAGGCTGTTATCGATCGTTTTTACAAAGATCCCACTCTTGCAGCCTGGGGCGAAGAAAACCGCGATTGGGGTGGAGCTTTCGCGGTTTATCGCGGATTGACAGAAGCGCTCCCCTATCACCGGCTCTTCAACTCACCAATTTCTGAAGGTGCAATTGTCGGAACAGCGATTGGCTATGGTATGTGCGGAGGACGTGTTATTGCCGAGATAATGTACTGCGATTTTCTTGGCCGTTCAGGCGATGAAGTATTCAACCAGTTGCCTAAATGGCAGGCGATGAGCGGTAACATTATTAAAATGCCGGTAGTAGTAAGGGTTTCGGTAGGTTCAAAATACGGCGCACAACATTCTCAGGACTGGTCGTCGCTGACTGCCCATATTCCCGGATTAAAAGTAGTATTCCCTGCAACCCCTTATGATGCAAAAGGATTGATGAATTCAGCGTTACAGGGAACAGATCCTGTTATATTCTTCGAAAGCCAGAGAATTTATGATATCGGGGAGATGTTTCATACCGGAGGAGTACCGGAAGGTTATTATGAGATCCCTTTTGGGGAACCTGATATTAAAAAATCAGGAGATGATATAACAATTCTTTCTATCGGAGCAACTTTATATCCTGTAATGAAAGTTGCAGATATACTTCACGAGAAATACGGTCTCAGTGCAGAGGTTATTGATGCCCGTTCACTTGTTCCTTTTAATTACGAACCTGTTATTCAATCAGTTAAAAAAACCGGCAGGATTGTTCTGACCAGCGATGCTTCTTCACGCGGTTCCTTCCTGAAGGAGATGGCTCAAACTATAACCGAACTGGCATTTGATTGTCTAGACGCGCCTCCGGTTGTTGTTGGATCAAGGAACTGGATCACTCCTGCCTATGAAATGGAAGAATATTTCTTCCCTCAGCCTGATTGGATTCTCGATGCAATTCACCAAAGAGTACTTCCGCTTAAGGGACATCAGATTAAAACGGACTATTCTATTAAAAAATCAATTGGTCTGAATAAAGAAGGCGTTTAAATTGTCTTAGAAGAAAGATTGCACAGATTTACTTCAGAATTAATTTTCACTTTTGATTCTGATTTTAATTAAATTGCATTTTCTGAAATTTTGATAATTGACCGCTATGCTTAGAAGGTTTCCCCTGATTTTTTTCTTCTCCGGACTGACTCTGATTTCCTATAACCAGTCACGTAATCTGGAATTTTATCTTAACCAGGGTATTCATAACAGTCCATTATTAAATGATTACAGGAACCAGATCAGTTCTGCTGTTGCTGACAGTCTTATTATCGGGGCGGCAAAGAAACCTCTTATTGAAGCAAAGTCACAGCTCCTGTACTCACCTTATTATCATAACTTCGGATATGATGAGGTAATAACAAATGGCGGTACTTATACAGCAGTTGTTGGAGTAACACAGAATATATTCAACAATAAAGAGATCTCAAATAAATATAATTCGGTGGATATTCAAAAGCAATTAGTAAATAATTCTTCCATGATTTCAGCCAACGAATTGAATAAGCTTATTACCGAACAATATCTCACAGCATTTTCAGGCTTTAGTGACCTCACATTCAACAGAAATTTTCTTGAATTATTTAAGAAAGAAAATGAACTCGTTAAGCAGTTTGTAAAAAACGGAGTTTACAAACAAACAGATTATCTCGCATTGCTGGTAGAGACTCAATCTCAGGAAATACTGGTCAAACAACTTGAAAGTCAATACAGAAAAAATTTGAGTTCACTAAACGAACTCTGTGGAATAAATGATTCCGAGTGGTATGAACTTGTTGAACCGGAACTAAAAATCAAGGGCACCCCTGATATTTCAAAATCTCCTGCCTTACTGCATTATAAAATTGACAGCATCAGGTTAGAAAACGAAAAGATAACGGTTGATGTAAGATATAAACCAAAGGTCAATTGGTTTGCTGATGCTGGTTTTCTTTCGAGCAGTCCGTGGAATTTCTACAGACATTTTGGGTATAGTGCAGGCATCAGTCTGAACATTCCTATTTATGACGGAAAACAAAGAGGGATCGAGAAACAGAAACTTGAATTTGATCAGAACACCAGACTGACTTATGAAAACACTTATCGTAAACAGTATTTTCAACAGATCCAACAACTTACCATTGAATTTAAGGCATTAATTGAGATGTCTGCAAGTATGGAGGAGCAACTAAATACCTCTGACCAGCTGGTAAAAGCCCTTAAGGAGCAACTTGAAGCAGGAATTATACAAATGACAGAATACATTAATGCTATTAAAAATTATAAAACCATTAACAGAAACATAAACCTGATCAATGTTCAGAAGCTGCAGGTTATTAATGAAATGAATTTCCTTTTAACCCAATAATAAAAATACTTTGATGTTAATGAATAGAAGAACTCATTATATTATATTTCTGCTTATGGTGGTGATGGGTCTGCAATTTTCCTGTAAGCAAGGAACAAAAACATCTGAAGAAGTCAGTGAAGTTAAAACACCAGTCACACTAGTTCCTGTCACATTTAAATCAGTAACTTCAACAGTCTCATTACCTGCTGTTGCAACCTATATGAATAAAAGCATTATCAGGGCTACTATAACAGGAACCATTGAGAAAATATTGATTAATCCCGGGGAGTTTATTGCCGCTGATCAGTTGCTCTTTACAATCAGGACGCGTGAAGCAATGGCGCTTGACAAAAAAGCACAGTTAGACTCAAGTTTAAATTTCAAAGGACTGATAAACATTACTTCTCATAAAGAAGGAGTAATTAATTCCATCTCCTATCAAAAAGGTGATTATGTGCAGGAGGGGGATGAAATGGCAGTTGTTTCGGAACAAAACAGTCTGGTCTTCATACTGGATGTTCCTTTTGAACTTGATAAGTATATTGAAAAGAACAGGAACTGCAGGATCATTCTTCCGGATGACCGGCAGATCAATGGCACAATAACAGGGAAACTCCCTGAAATGGATATGCAATCGCAGACAATCAGATATGTTGTTAAACCACAGTCAGCTGACCGGCTTCCCGGCAACCTTATAGCGAGTATAAACCTGGTCAAATCTACTAATGAGAGAGCATTGGTTCTTCCAAAACAGGCAGTATTGGGCGATGAAACACAAACTGAATTCTGGGTAATGAAACTGTTAAACGACAGTACAGCAATTAAGATCATTGTGAATAAAGGATTTGAGAATAATGAAGAAGTTGAAATAAGAAATCCCGAATTTCTCCCATCTGACAGAATAGTCTTGACCGGTAATTACGGGTTACCCGATACCGCCAGGGTGACAATAATAAAGGAATGAGAGTATGAAGAATTTCTTCCTTTCTTATAAGAATCCAATATCGGTTATTCTGGCTGTTATTATTGTCGGTGGAATATTCATTTATGGCCAGATTCAGGTTTCGCTTTTCCCCGAAATCACTTTCCCAAAATTAAAAGTCATAGCAGATAACGGAGAACAGCCGATCGACAAGATGATGGTGACGGTCACCAGACCTCTTGAAGATGCTATTAAACAGGTCCCGGATCTGAATATGTTAAGGAGTACAACCAGCCGGGGAACCTGTGAAATATCTGCTTTTCTTAACTGGGATGCAGACATTAACGTCAATCAACAAATGCTCGAATCGCGTATTTCACAAATTAAAAATAAACTTCCGGCAGATGTCCAGATACAGGTTGAAAAGATGAATCCATCTATTCTGCCTGTGATAGGATTTACAGTTGAAAGTGATAAAAAAACACCTATCGAACTTAACCTCATAGCGACCTATATAATCAAACCCTTTTTATCGCAGATCGATGGTGTTTCATCGATTGGTATCATTGGTGGAAAAACAAAAGAGTACTGGGTTGAGCTTAATCAGTTGAAAATGAGTACTTTTTCAATAACACCTGAAATTATAAGAGATATTCTCAGCCAGAACCACTTTATAACTTCAAATGGTTTTCTTTCAGATTACCGGCGTTTATACCTTAACATCACTGATGCCGGACTATATAACTTAAGTGATGTTGAAAATGTCGTTCTCCGGAATGACGGTAAAAGACTTATAAAACTCAAAGATGTTGCTGATATAAATGTTAGAGAAAGAACTGAATATACAAGGATCAATGCAAACGGGCGCCAGGGCCTTCTGGTGGCAATACTTAAACAACCCGGAGCGAACCTGATTAATCTTTCGGAAAATGTAGCATCCAGGAAGAAAGAACTTGAAAAGATCCTTCCCCCTGATGTTCATATTTCATTATATTATGATCAGGCAGATTTTGTAAACAAAGCAATTAAAAGTGTCAACGACAGCCTGTGGTTAGGACTTCTTCTGGCACTCCTGGTGGCAATTATGTTTTTAAGGTCATTCAGAGCAAGTGCAACCATTCTTGTAACAATTCCTGTCACACTGCTGCTTACAATAATCGTACTCTATTGTGTCGGATATACTCTCAATATAATGACGTTTGGAGCTATTGCGGCTGCAATAGGATTAATTATCGATGATGCTGTCGTTGTTGTGGAACAGATACACAGAACACATGAAGAATTTCCCGACAGGGCTTCAAGTCAGCTTGTTCACCAGGCAGTAAAATATCTGATGCCATCAATGGTTGGATCATCGATAAGCACCATCGTGATATTTGTACCATTCATGCTCCTCGGTGGTGTGGCAGGTGCCTATTTCAATGTCCTTACAAACACCATGATCATAACCCTGGTTTGTTCCTTCTTTGTCACATGGATAGGACTGCCGGTTATTTATATCTGGTTTTCCAATTTAAGATCACTCTTCCCCGAAAAGAAAAAAACAGATATCAGGACCATTAAAAAAAGAAACTGGGTAAGCTTTTTTCTTCGCAGGCCTGTGTTAAGTGTTCTTTTCATTCTCTTCCTGCTTCTGTCAATAATTTACATTCTTCCGCGTCTTGAAACAGGCTTCCTTCCTGAAATGGATGAAGGATCAATTGTCCTCGATTACAAAGCTCCGCCAGGTACATCGCTGGAAGAAACTAACAGGATACTTATCGAGGTTGAAAAGATAATAGTAAAGATACCAGAGGTTGCAACTTATTCCAGGAGAACAGGTGCCCAGATGGGATTTTTTATAACTGAGCCTAACGACGGCGATTACCTGATACAATTAAAAGATGACCGGAAAAGAAGTACAGTTGATGTAATTGATGATATCCGGAAGCAGATCGAGGCGACTCAACCTGCGCTTCAGATTGATTTCGGGCAGGTAATCGGTGATATGCTTGGTGATCTTATGGCATCAGTTCAACCCATTGAAATAAAAATATTCGGAACTGATCATAAAATCCTGAATGAGTTGGCAATAAAGGTTGCCGGAGAAGTTGAGAAGATCCCTGGCGTTGAGGATGTATTTGATGGTGTTATTATTGCCGGACCTTCAATAGAGGTTATTCCGGATCAACAGAAACTTGCACAGTTTAAAATATCACCTTCCTCATTCCAGTTTCAACTGCAAACTATTGTTGAGGGTAATATAATAGGAAATATCCTTGAAAAAGAGCAGATGACTGCGATAAGGATGATTTATCCAAATAGCACTGCAAACAGTCTTGAAAACATTAAGAGTCAATTTGTATTCCTCCCCGATGGAAAACTTAAACCTTTGACTACACTATCTGCGATCGGATTAAAAGAGGGAGTAGCTGAAATCAACAGGGATAATCTGAAATCGGTTTCAATTGTCACTGCAAGGTTGAATAATAAGGATCTTGGTACTGCCATGAAAGAAATCCAGAAAACTATTGACTCCAAAGTGTTCCTTCCACAGGGTTATAATATTGAATATGGCGGTGAATATGCCGATCAGCAGAAATCATTCAGGGAGCTCCTGATGATCCTTATATTATCAAGTCTGCTGGTATTTGCACTTATGCTTTTCCTTTTCAAAGATTTTCGGGCAGCCTGCTCAATCCTTTTCATAGCTGTCGTGGGAATATCGGGAAGTCTGATTGCTCTTTTCATTACAAATACACCACTGAATGTGGGCAGTTACACAGGATTGATTATGATTGTCGGAATAATAGGTGAGAATGCAATATTTACATTTCAGCAGTTCACTACTAACCGTTTAAAAGGAACTGTTGATGAATCACTTGTATATGCAATATCAACCCGTTTAAGGCCAAAGCTTATGACAGCACTCGGAGCGATCATTGCATTAATGCCGCTGGCTATAGGTGTCGGTACCGGGGCTCAGATGCATCAACCGCTAGCAATTGCAGTGATCGGCGGTTTCATTGTTGCACTTCCTCTCCTCCTGGTCATTTTACCGACATTATTGCATCTTTTGTACAAAAGGGAAGATAAGAAGCAGATTCTGGGTTAAAAAAAATTCAGAAATCATAGGTATCTTTGCTTATAAATTCAAAATGTATGGAAAATGTGCCAGACAACATAAAAGGAAAAGCAGGATATATCATTGATAAATATAAGGCAGAACGCAAGGAAGTAGCTCGCTTCATGCGGCGGCTCTATAAACATGGACTTACAACTACTTCAGGTGGAAATATCAGTCTGCGTCTGTCTGATGATCTGATTCTGATAACACCATCAGCGACTGATAAAGGCAGAATGAAGTGGAAAGAAGTTGGCATTGTAAATATTTTCGGTGAAAACCTTACACCTCATCTGAAACCCTCAATTGAAACGGCAATGCATCTTGCCATTTATAAGAAGAAAAAAGAGGTTCTTGCTATTGTCCACGCTCATCCTGTATTTGCTTCTCTCTTCACTGCAATAAAGGCTAAAATAAATACCAGTCTGACTGCAGAAGCAAAGGCAATACTCGGCGATCCTCTTTTAGTAAGGTATGCGGTAATGGGATCCAAGGCACTGGCTGAAGTTGCAGCTGAGAATGTCCTGAAATCAGATATTCTCTTACTGGAAAATCACGGGATACTTACTACCGGTTCAAATATTCTTCAGGCATTTGATAAAATTGAGGTTCTGGAAAATGCTGCAAAGATGACACTGATGACAGAAATGACAGGAAGAAAAAAGCCTCTCGACAAAGTCAGAATACTTGAATTAGAAAGATTGTTCAGATGATAAAAGGGGTGCTTTTCGATATGGATGGAGTTCTTGTCGATTCCGAACATTTTATCTGTAAGGCAGCAATAATGATGTTCAGAGAACTTGGTATCACTGTATCACCTGAGGATTTTCAACCTTTCGTTGGTATGGGGGAAAACAGATACATCGGCGGAGTGGCGGAACGGCATGGGATTAATGTTGATATTGAGCAAGTTAAAGCCCGGAGATTGCCTGGTTGTTGAAGATGCAGTAAGCGGATTAGATGCTGGTAAATTAAAATCAAATATATAAAATCAGTAATGAAGAATTTCCTGTCAGAGTTTCCCTCATTTGACCTGTTGAATAGAGAGATGAAGGGAATATCTTTTCCTGAGTATCGCGAAGCAAATGGACATATTCATACACCCTATTCATTCAGTGCATTTACAGCTCTCGACACAGCCTTTAAAATGGCTGTTGCAGAAAAAATAGCCGTTCTGGGTATTAATGATTTCTATGTAACCGATGGTTATCATGCTTTCCACGAAGGATGCCTGACAAATAAAATATTCCCCTTATTCAATATTGAATTTATTGGACTTCTTAAAGAAGAACAGAAAAAAGGAATCAGAATAAATGACCCTGAAAATCCCGGCAGAATTTATTTCAGCGGGAAGGGTCTTGATTATCCATTTCAGGTTGGCTGGATACAGAGAAGACAGCTCAGAACTGTAAAAAAAGAGAGCCAGGATCAGATTAAAGCTATAATAACAAAACTGAACCGGTTTATTGAACACGAAAATCCGGCTTTGAAGCTATCTTATGCGACAATAAAAAAAGAGTATGCGCATGAACTGGTGCGAGAGCGTCACATCGCAAAAGCTTTTAGGGAACTTGTAATCACAACTTACCATTCAGAAGAGGAACAACTTCATTTTCTTGAAAATCTGTACGGAGGTAAAAAATCAAAAACCGGCCTGTCGAACTATGCTGCACTTGAAAATGAAATAAGATCTAATCTTCTGAAAAGCGGAGGAGCTGCTTTTGTGAAAGAGGATGAAAACTCTTTCCTCGAGCTCAAGAAAATTATTAAGATCATTATCAAAGCGGGAGGAATACCATGTTATCCGGTACTGCTTGATGATCCCTCAGGCAGATGTACAGAATTTGAGTCTGATCCTGAAAAACTCTATAATTCACTCAAACATTTCGGCATAGAATGTATTGAACTTATCCCCGGCAGAAACGATTCTGCAATACTGAAAAACTTTGTCGAATTTTTTCATAAAAAAGGTTTTATTATAACCTTTGGCACTGAGCATAACACCCCTGAGATGCTGCCCCTGACGGTAACATCCAGGGGCTCAAAACCGCTTGATGAATCGCTAAAAAAAATAGCATGGGAAGGGGCCTGTGTCATTGCTGCTCATCAGTACCTGAGAGCCGATGGCAGACAAGGATACGTTTTACCCGATGGAACTCATAGCACTGAACAAATGAGAGAGTTGATAAATCTTGGACAATTAGTTATTGAATATTTCATAAACAAGTATCAAAATGAAGCCGGAAATTAATGAACTGATTGAGATTTCTAAATACTACGGAAGCAATAAGGAATACGTGATTGCCGGAGGAGGAAACACATCCTTCAAGGACAATGAAACAATTTGGATCAAAGCCAGCGGAAAAGCCCTTGCTGAAATGAACGAAGAGGGACTTGTCGCTTTAAACAGGCAGAAGCTTCATATCATATCCTCATTTAATTATTCTGACAACCCTGTAACAAGGGAAGAACAGGTTAAGGGAGATTTATTCCGGAGTATCATCGATCCCGGAAAAAACTTGAGACCATCGGTAGAAACATCCCTGCATGAAATCATTCAATATAAATTTATCGTACACCTCCATCCTACCATGATCAACGGAATACTCTGCAGCAGGAATGCAAAGAGCCTGACTCAGAAACTATTTGGGGAGAGTGTTCTTTTTGTACCTTATACCGACCCGGGTTATACACTTTTTAAAAAGCTTGAATCAGAAATAATATTGTATCTTGAGAAGTTCTTACACGATCCACAGATAATATTTCTTGAGAATCACGGCTCCTTCGTCGGTGCTGATTCAACAGAAGAGATTAAGAGGATTTATGACGATATAATTCAGAAAATTAAAGAACAGGTACCTCCCATTTCTGATGTTACTACATTACCATATAATCCAATACTTAATAAAGTTCTCCCAACTGTACGAATTCTGCTTTCAGGTGAACAACCCGGGGTAATAAGGTTTCGCAATAACTCTCTCATTGCCATGTTTTATCAGAACCAACAGGAATTTCATAAAATCTCTTTGCCGCTCACTCCAGATATTATTGTCTACTGTAAAACAAGGTACTTATATATCGAACAATCATCAACTGCCGAGAAGATACTGGATTCGTTCAGGTACCAGTTGCCTCACTTTATAAGTGAATATGGTTACTTGCCTAAGGTTTTTATTATTAAGGATATGGGGGTCTTTGCCATTGGTGAAACATTCGCTAGTGCCGAAGTCTGTCTCGATGTTTATGAAGACCTGATAAAAATAAGCTATTATGCATCTCTCTCCGGAGGAATTAAGTTCCTTATCCCTGAGCAGGTGTCATTTATTGATCAATGGGAGGTTGAAAGCTACAGGAGAAAAGTCGCAGAGCCAGCAGGCTCCGGAAATAAGTTGAATAATAAAATTGCTATTGTAACGGGAGGTGCCCAGGGATTCGGAGCAGGGATAGCAGAATCGTTGTTCGCATTGAATCTGAATATCATAATTGCCGATCTTAATGAAGAAACAGGAAAATCCATTGCCTCCTTATTATCATCCAAAAAATCACAGAACAGGGCAATTTTTGTCAGGACTGATGTTTCAGATGCTGCATCGGTTAAGGACCTTATTATTGCGACAGTCAGGGAGTTTGGCGGACTCGATATTATTGTAAGCAATGCAGGGATTTTAAAAGCCGGTGGGCTTGAGGAAATGGATTCTGAAACATTTTCAAAAACGACAGAAGTAAACTACAATGGGTATTTTCATTGTGCAAAATACGCTTCAGAAGTTATGAAACTTCAGAATCAGGAGAAGCCCGGATATTTCAGCGATATAATTCAGATCAATTCAAAATCAGGTCTGAGGGGAAGCAACCGTAATTTTGCCTACTCCGGAGCTAAATTCGGGGGCATAGGGCTAACCCAATCATTTGCAATGGAACTTGCTCCGTTCAGAATAAAGGTTAATTCAA
>Ga0182027_10011844_pt1 | contig 12281 bp, 8 predicted proteins | sample 712E1DmetaG_FD_121300 | JGI IMG/M metagenome (GOLD analysis project Ga0182027, IMG submission 121300) | Permafrost microbial communities from Stordalen Mire, Sweden - 712E1D metaG (Illumina Assembly) | ecosystem: Environmental > Terrestrial > Soil > Wetlands > Permafrost | place: Sweden...
AAAGTCCAACAAGATGCCATCTGCCAGTTCCCCTCCCAGGGTGATCATCTTGGGATTTCTGCCTGCCAACCAGATTTCAATGTCGGCCCGGCCCGAATCGATGCGAGCCTCATTCAGATGGAAAACTTGCCCCTCAAAATTTACCGGCTCGCAGCGGAACAAGGCTCGCGAGATTTGGATCATTTCTCGCGTGGCTGCTATGGGCTTGGGTCGTTCCAGTCCCATGGGAATCATGGTATCGATGCCGCCGGCGCTGACCCCAAGAAAAGCGCGGCCCCCGGATAATTCGTCCAAACTGGCGATCGCCGAGGCGGTTACCGCCGGGTGACGTGTATAGGGATTAGTAATGCCAGTTCCCAGGTGGATTGTATTTGTTCTCTGGGCAATTGCTGCCAGAGTCACGAAGATATCGCGTGTATCCAGTCCTTGATCCGCCGCCCAGCAGCTTGTATAACCTAAATGCTCCGCTTCCTGGCAGATTTCGACCATCTGCTGAACCTTCACCCCCGGCGACTGGTTAATTCCGATTCCACCTTGGATCATGTTTTCGTCTCCAGATAAACCAAGTTTTTGTCTTTTATTTGATTTTATAGAAAAGGCTATCTATAGATTGGGGCCATGCCTCAATCCTGGTAGGTTCAATAATTCCAAACGGCAGGAAAGCCCAATTACATAGAACTGAATGGCAAAAAGTGCTGGAGCATAAAGATGTAAGGATTCTTAGCTGATTCTAAACAATGTTGCCTGATACGAAACATTGTTCTCTTATATATTACTAATGAACCTTACAATTGTCAATAAGGAGTTCTTCCATTGTCAGAGCCCAGGATTTTCGGGGGTTCCCTACCTGAAACCAGCCCGTCAGCGGCCTTCGCACAGCCGCAACAGCTCATCACCTGACCATTCCTGTTTGTAGCCAAAACGAACCCGGTTATCGACCAGGCGGATCCAGTCGGGCTTGAAGGCGTAGAAACGGTTCTTTAATACCTCGATCGCAAGATTTTTGACATAAGGAAATTTAGCCACATAGCGAACCCAGTCTGTAACGCTTTGAAAGCCATTGGGAACCTCTGTCACCCTGCCGCGCATCTGCAAGCCGTGAATTTCCTGCCATCCTTCCACCCGCAAGGAGCCTTCGGCCAGCGGGTCAATGGTAATAGCGGCGAGGGGGTTTGCTGCCAGGTCCTGGACGTGCTGGCTGGAAGGTGCAGAAAGAAAATACAGGTTCAAGCGATCGTCGGCGACAAAATAAACCATGGCAGCATGGGGAACTGCTTGCGATGTAGAAGTACAGATGGTCATGGAGGGCGAATTTAACAGATCCAAGAAAGGCAGCATTGCTTTCATCTTTATATAATTATAGATAGAAATTCCGGAGGTGGAAGAACCCGGGTTTTGAAGGCTTGCATCCGGACAATTTAGAATGCCTTATGGTTCAAGGGAACAAAAGCTTCTATTAAAACGTCATTAGAACAGGCTGTAGTTTACAGCATATTCTGGAAATACGCCGGGAGGGTGCTATGCGTAAATCATCTGCGACAATCTCTTTTGTCTTACTATCTGCCGTTCTGCTCATGGCTTGCAATTTGGGTACACTGGGCCTTTCTCAGACACAAAACCTGAGCCCGCTCGGCACTTCTGCCGCCCAGACTATCGAGGCGATGAGCGCCCAGTTGACCATGGCTGCGCCGTCTGCGCTGGCTTCGCCGGTCGTTACACAACTGTCACAGTCGACTTTAGCAGTCACCGGCACCCCACAGCCCAGCTTTACCCCGCTCAGCACCGTCCCCACCGTGGCGGTTACCCAGGGGACCGCGCTTCCTTGCGACCGGGTTGATTTTTTAGCCGATATCAGTGTTCGTGACTACACCAATTTTAACCCCGGCACTACCTTTACCAAAACCTGGGAACTGCGCAACACTGGTTCCTGCACCTGGAACAGCTCCTACAGCCTGGTTTTCGACAGCGGCAATTCAATGAGTGGGCCGGCTTCCGTAGCCCTACCGGGCCTGGTGGCTCCCGGCCAGGTGGTCAATGTCAGTGTGACGCTCCAGGCGCCGTACAATTACGGTACCTACCAGGGCTTCTGGAAACTCCAAGACCCGTCCGGTATCCGCTTTGGTATCGGCGCTAATTCTGCCTCTCCTATCTGGGTGCTCATTACGGTTGGGGCGACGCCCGTGGTTACCCCAACCAGCACTTCTCAGGCCAGCGGCGTGAGCTGCAGCCTGGTCAGTGTTTCCCCGGCCGTATATCACCAATACTTAGCGGGCAGTGACTTCGATTCAAAGTGGGTGATCGAGAACACCGGCAGCACGACCTGGGATTCCAGTGAGGTAGACTTCAAGTACATCAGCGGAACCAAGATGTATAAATATAATTCCATTTACGATCTTGCTGCTGATGTCAAAGTGGATCATCAGATCACCCTGATCGTTGATTCAATTGCGCCAAAAAAATCTGGCACCTACACCATGAACTGGGGCCTGGTACAGGGCAGCACGCGTCTCTGCACCATGTCCGTGACAATCGAAGTCAAGTGATCGAAAAACAGAGCAGGGAGAATCGATAAAAGGGAATAGAGATCCGTTTTCAGGAGGCTCTATTCCCTATTTTTGCTTTTTACCCCGTTATTTATGAATTGGCTCGTTGTATTAGCAGCTGGATGAGGGAATCAACAAATATCAAGTTGGCGCTTCCCTGGATGGCATGGGATTTCCCGGCTACGGGCGTTGAGGTGATCTGAAGACCTGTTCCGCCGCTAACACTCAGGATATCGCCGCCGCCAGCACCCGGCGGGGCGCCGCCACCGCCGCCCGGACCTCCTCCGCCCGGATCACCTCCCGGGCCGCTGTCTTGTGCTTGTGACGATAATGCGCTTTGGGCGGATTTTTGGTTGGTAGACCCAGTTTGAGAAGAGTTGTATTTCTGTATCAGAGCTTGCACATCGGAAGCTGACAGGTTGAGGTCTTTGATGGCCTGGATCTGCTGGGCGGTCATACTATCCTGGATTTGCGAGTACAAACCGGTGATTTCAGCCGCTGCGGCGGTATTGCTGGCGCTTATGACCTTTACCGCTTTCCATAAAGGGAGCAGCGTTTTCGCCTGGGTGGGGGTGATGGCTTTGTCTGTCCCTTCCAATTTGAGGGAACCGAGCGCCAGTTTGTTTTCGAGCGGTTGGCCAGAAATATTTGACAGAGGGTTCGACTGGCTTTGAGATGAAGGCGCGCCCGTCCCGGGCAGCTTTAGAGAGGAGCAAGCTGCCAGGGCAAACAGTACAGGAACGACGACCACAATAGATAGTGTCCGTTTCACCATAGATATCAATATCCTTTCAAAAAGACAGGTAGATTGGATTTCATATCCAATTGATGAAACCATGTTATCTAAAGGCTGTTTATTTTTTGTTTAGGACTTGTGTGGATCTTGTTTGGGTTCGATGAGATACTGGACCAATTTATGGGTGCTGGCCAGTCAAGGGAAAGTGACAGGCCGTCAAGCGGTCCGAAGTTTGATCCTTCCCAACCGAACCATGGGGCTGAAGGAGAGGCGGTTCACGGGTGCAGATTTCCTGCCGATAGCGGCAGCGAGGATGGAACGGGCAACCCGGTGGGGGGTTGCGAGGGCTGGGGATTTCCCCCTCCAGCAAGATGCGTTTCCTTGTCTGGCGTAAATTTGGGTCCGGCATAGCCACAGCGGAGAGCAGTGCCTCGGTATAGGGATGCTGGGGGTAGTTAAACAGGTCTTGGGTAGCCGCGACCTCAACGATCTTTCCCAGGTACATGACCGCTACCCGGTCGGCGATGAACCCGATAATATTGAGGTTGTGGGTAATCAGGATGTAGCTCAGCCCCAATCGCTCGCGCAGGTCCTTCATCAGGTTGAGAATCCCGGCGGCCACCGAGACGTCCAGCCCTGCCGTGGGCTCGTCCGCCACGAGTAGGGCAGGGCGCAGGGCCAGCGCCCGGGCAATCCCAACCCGCCGGGCCTGGCCTCCGGAGAGCTGGTTAGGGTATTTATCAGCCTGCTCGGCTGATAATCCCACCATCTCCAGCAGCTCATTCACCTTCTCTTCCTTTTTCACCGGGATACCATGGATCATAAATGGCTCTAGAACCAGCTCGGTAACCGTCTTGCGCGGACTCAGGCTGGAAATCGGGTCTTGAAAGATCATCTGCATCCCGGCGCGCAGTGGGCGGATCTTTGCCTGAGGCAGTTTGGTAATGTTTTGCCCCGCGATGCTCACCTCGCCCTGGCTGGGTTGCTCCAGGCGTAAGATCGTTCTCCCCAGCGTAGTCTTCCCGGAGCCGCTCTCGCCCACCAGCGCCAGGGACTCCCCGCGATAAACAGCGACATCTACCCCATCCACGGCACGTACCAGACCCTCTTTTTGGCCCAAGAGCTTCCCCAACCAACCCATGGTATCCTTATAATATACCCTGACTTGATCAGCCCTGACGACTTCCTCATGTACATTGGTCGCGCCCTGCCTGGTCTCCCTGGCACTCTCGCCCTCCACTTCAGCCCGGGCGGTGCTCCGTTGTACCGGTTTTCCGGACCATTGGGGCTGGTAGGCATGGCAGAGGACTGTCCGCGCGCCATCCGGGCTCCAGGCAAGGGGCTCATTGGCGAAACAAATCGCTTCGGCCAGGTCGCAGCGGGGGGCAAATTTGCACCCGACGGGAAGTTCTTTCAGACTGGGCACCCGGCCGCGTATGGTGATCAGCCTTTTGACGCCGGTCTGGTGGAAAGGATGTGAACGCAGCAGGGCCTGGGTATAGGGGTGCAACGGGCTTTTAAACAAATTGAACACGTCGCCCGTCTCGACCACATTGCCGGCATATAGCACCACAACCTGGTCGCAGATCTGGGCCACAACACCCAGATCGTGGGTGATGTACAGGATAGAGGTCTGCAGCTCGTCGCGCAATTGCCGGATCAGGTCGGTGATCTGGGCTTCCAGGGTCACGTCCAGGGCCGAGGTGGGCTCGTCGGCGATCAAAAGGGCTGGTTTGGACTGCAAGGCCGAAGCAATCATGATGCGCTGGCACATACCGCCTGAGAACTGGTGCGGAAAATTGTGGATCTGCTGGGCCGCGTCGGGGATGCCCACCTTATTCAGCATATAAATGGCGCGCTGGCGAGCTTCTCTCCGGCTGATGGGCTGGTTATCTGGCGGGTGGGCCAAAATGGCATCCACCATTTGATCTTCGATGCTGAAAACCGGGTTCAGGCTGACCATAGCGTCCTGGAAAATCATCGAGATCTTGGAGCCGCGAATTTTACGCATCTCGGCTTCGCTTACCTGCCGCAGGTCTCGGCCATCTAAAAGCAGCTCTCCAGAGGAAATCTCACCATTCGGGGGCAGCAGCCGCATGACCGCCGAGGCGATCGTACTTTTCCCGCAACCTGACTCGCCGACCAGGCCGACGATTTCCCCACGGTTCACCTCGAAGCTTACATTGTGTAGCGCTGCCAGCGTTGCCTGGCGTGTATGGTATTTGACCTCGAGGTTAACCGCCTTAAATAGCGCCGCCATCAGAGCCCCCTCGTCCCGGAAAGCCGCGGATCGAGCACATCGCGCAAGGCTTCTCCAAACAAGGTGAATCCGAGGGTGATAAGCGCCAGAGTTAAGCCTGACCATAAGATAGGCCAGGGTGTTTCGAAGATGTGATCAAAGCCTTCGGAAAGGATTGCGCCCCAAGAGGGAGTGGGCGGGCGCACTCCCAACCCCAGGAACGATAGGCCCGCTTCAAAGGTGATCACCCAGGGCAGGTCCATAGCCGCCATTATCAAGGGTGAGGCGATGACGTTTGGTAGGATATGGGAGAGCAAGAGCCTTCGATCGGTGGCGCCCAGCGAGCGCTCTGCCTCCACATAAGCCTTTTCGCGAATGGAAAGCGTCTGGGCACGGACCACACGGGCATAGTTGGGCATCCAGGTCAGGCCGATTACGATGATCACGTTGATCAGAGAAGGTCCCAATAATGCCAGGATCGCCAGTGAGAGCATGATGGAGGGGAAAGCTTGCAGGGTGTCCATGAGAACCACAATGATATTGTCCAGCCACCCGCCGACATAGCCTGCAATGAGGCCAAGTAACATTCCGACGGTCAGGGCAATTCCCACCGAAGGCAGCGCGGTTTCAAAGGCAATTCGAGAACCGTATACCAGCCGGGAGAAGAGGTCACGGCCCAGGTTATCGGTGCCCAGCCAATATTTCGCCGAAGGGCCTTCCATGCGGTTGGGGATATCCTGCCGGGCATAGTCATAGGGGGCGATCAACGGTGCGAAAATAGCGGAAATAAAAAACATCAAGACGATCACAAACCCGATGGCGCCCAGCGGTTGCCTGAGGATGTCGCCGAGTAATGGAATGCGGTCCAGTGCTTTTTGGAAAGGGCTGGTTGGTTTCTCGAAATACTGCATAATCAAGCCTTCCTTTTATTCAATTGGATGCGAGGATCCAGGTAGGTATAGACCAGGTCAGCAATGAAGTTTGCAAGGACAAACAGCACCGCCACTACAAAAACACCGGCGCGCACCAAAGGATAATTACGGGTCTGAATGGCGTCGTAGATGAGCAAGCCCATACCGGGCCTGGTAAAAATGATCTCGATAAACACCGCGCCGCCCATCAAACTTCCAAGGCCCACACCCAGGATGGCCACTGTTGGTATTAATGCATTTTTGAGTGCATAGCGATATCTAATCAATCGTTCGGAAACGCCCGCAGCCCGGGAAGCGCGCACATAGGTTTCGTTTAACACTTCCAGCAGGCTGGTTCGCACCAAACGGCCCAAATAGCCAATCCAGGTAATGGCTAGCGCAACGGAAGGCAAAATCAAATGTTTCAAATAATCCAGGGTGTCCCCGGCGCGCCCGAGTCCCATGGCGGGCAAAGCGTGCAGGTCCACCGCAAAAATAAGAAGCAGAAATAAGCCCGCCACATAGGACGGGGTGGTCGTTAATGAGATAGACACGATTGTCAGAATACGATCGGGCAAAGAATTCGTATGAGTGGCAGAATACATCCCTATGGGTACACCCAAAAGGATCGCCAGCAGCAGGCTGCTGAGGGCAAGAATCAGGGTTTGGGGCAACGAATCACCGATCAGAGTGGTGATGGGCATGCCAGTGGTGGCATCCACTCCCAGACTGCCATGCAGAATATTCCACAGGAAATGGCCGATTTGCACATAAATCGGCTTGTCCAGATCCATGGCTGAGCGCATCTGTGCGATCAGGCTTGGGGTGGCGCGCGGGCCGAGGATCATAGTGACGGGGTCTCCTGGCACGATATGGACAAGCAAGGTTAAAAAGACCACCACCAATAACAGGACCAGGAGGGTCATCAGGATGCGTTTGACTATGTAAACGAGCATGAATAAAACCTATTCATGGAACAGACTCCGATGGTGTCTCCAACATCGGAGTCTGTTCCCTTTCTGAACAATCCTATTGACCGCTAAAGTCGCGGAGCATGGGCGACAGGCCGCCCGGGTAGATGACGGCTTTGATGCCAGCTTTGGAAACGTAAACTACTGGTACGTCGGTTACGAAGACCGACATTACTGCTGCATCCCATAGCTGCTGCATCTGAATGTAGATTGGCGCGCGCAGTGCGGGGTCGATCGTCGTAAGACCTTTTTGGTGCAGAGCATCAAAATCCTTATTGCACCAGCGCATCCAGTTCCAGAGATCCACCTGGTCACAGGTAAACCACTGGGTGGACCAGGCGGGGTCGGGCACCACGGAGGAATAATAGAGCGCAAACAGCTCCAGAGACTTGTCCTTGCCGCCTTCACCAAGAGCCCAGAAACTGCTGGAATCCATTGGATTGAGGGTGATGTTGATGCCCACATCCTTCAGGTTTTGCTGGATGATTTGACCCCAGGTATTGAACTCATCGGTATTCTCGTAAGTCAACGTCAGATCGAGCGATGTGACGCCCGCTTTAGCCAGGTAGCTCTTCGCCGTGGCCACATCGCGATTGTAAACCGGTGCGTCTTGCCAGTAGCCGACCGCGCCTGCCGGCTGGATCAAGGCGTTGGCCCGCGGGGCCTGGTTGTTATAAGCTGCTGCCAGGATGCTGGGGACATCAATGCCGTAGCGGATGGCCTCCCGGACGTTGATATTTTGCAGCTTGGGGCTATCGACGTTCATGCCAACCCACTTATATAAAGTGGCTGGGACTACGTCGACTGTGAAATTGGAATCGGCCTGGAATTTAGTTGTCGAATCGAGCGAAATGCTGCTGAAATCCAGTTCACCGGCCTGCAAGGAAATTTCAGCCGCTTTGTCGTCATCGACGGGTATCAGATCGATCTCATCATAGTAAGGCTGAGGCCCCCAATAGGACGGATTGCGCTTGAGGACGATTTCCTGTTTGGGTATCCATTGCGAGAAGACGTACGGGCCTGTGCCAATGATGTCGGTCTTGATCTTGTCCGGACCGGCCTCGTCATAGAACTTCTTGCAGACGATCAAGCCGGAGGTCATGGGCAGGACCGAGGTCCAAAGGGTGGCCTGCGGCTGCTTTAAAACAATTTTGCCCGTATAATTATCGACGATCTCGACATGATCCAGAGAGGCCCAGTCGGATGCATAGGCGGGTGCGGGATTCGTCGCCAGGAAGCGCTCGTAGGAGTATTTCACGTCAGCCATAGTGAGCTCCCCGTAGCCGCCCTGCCACATGACTCCCTTGTGCAAGGTGAAGCTAATCGTGAGGCCGTCCGGCGACACAGAGTAGGTATCAACCAGTTGGGGTACGAGCTTGCCGCTGGCGTCATAGCGGAACAAGCCTTCCATGACAGCCCGGTCTACCGTGTCTTCTACATGCCCGGTGACATTGGCCGTGTCCAGGTTGGTGATATCCCCAGATATACGCACCTTGAGCACCTTCGAGCCGCTGGTAGATGCGGCGGCTGCCTGGGTCGCGGTCGGGGCCGCCGGGGGTTGGGTCGCCACGGTTGGCGGCTGGGTAGGCGCGGCCGCAGGTTGAGTAGCTGCCGCGGCGGGCGTATTGGTAGGTGCCTGTGTTGTCGCGGCAGGAGAAGCACAGCTGGTTAACAGCATGGTGGCGACGATCAACAAGCTCAGCTCAACCCACAATTGTTTTTTGACTTTCATAATAACATCCTTTCTCATCACTCCTCATTTACGGTCGGTTTTGGAACATCCACAAACTTAGCTACAAGGTCATTTTATGAAATTGCACCTCCTGTACTGCCAGTTTAGGGTTCAAGGGATGATTAAGAAAAGTTATTAGACGAATTCGCGCGGGATGGTTCGGGTCCAGCTTTTGGTAAATACCCGCACCTGACCTTCATAGGCATTCAGGATATTGGTCAGGTGAAAGTGGCTGTGGTCGCTGGTCATTATGCTTAAGGTTTCCACGCGAGTCTGCCAATCGCCACGGCTGATTTCAATCTGCCGGCTGCACTGCACGCCAGCGGAAAGCGGCTGGTCCTCACTAATGGAAAATGAATTGGTTAAAACGCTATCGCGGACAATCCCGTTGGAGAGGATCAAGTTGCGCCCTTCGTCTACTTGATCAACCAAATGCAGACAGCGCCCGGTCACGTCGTGGGTGACCGTCCGGGAGCTGCTCTCTGTCCGGAGGGTTTCATACTCCAATAGCGGGGCGCCTTCGGCCGGGCCAAAGTCGGGTAGGGCATCGTCCAACTGATTGGCCGGGCGGGTAGGTAAGACCAGCCGGCAATCACTGCCGGTATGGAGCGTCAGCCGGACGGGTTCCGGCGAGGGCCAGGCGTGCGGCCAATAGGTGGGTGAGATGGCCACGCGCCAGCAATGCCCGGGAACCAGCCGGTGGGCAACCACGTTGAGCCGGACGGTAACCTGGTAAACTTGCCCGGGTTCGAGTAATACCGGTTGTTCATGGCTCTCCCGATGAGTCAGGTTGAGCAGCCCCCAGCTGACCAGGCGTGAGGCTCCCTCGGGGGCGATATCACACAACCGGGCGGCAAGCAGGCCATTCGGCCGGTCGACTGAGAGGTTGAGCTGCACTTCCGGGAATCCGAGGATTTCTGTAGCTTCATCAACCGGCATGGAGGTAAAGCATAACGATAGCGCATCGTCATCGCGCTGGTCGACCGGTAGGCCAAACATGCTGCCCACCGGCGGGCACCAGATGCCAGAGGTAGCGCCGTTAATCTGAGCGCCTAAAAGATGGGCGTCTCGCGCTGGCTCGGGGGCGTCGGTCAGGCGATGTTCGCTAAGGAAATAAGCCTGCGAATGGCTGCCCTCCGGGGGCCAACCGGGCTCGGCCACCCAGCGACCCGGCCAGGCTGGCTCATATTGCCGCGGTGGAACCGCTTCCGGCATCCAGACCCGCAGCATTGGTTCCGCCATGATGCTGGAATCCTGCCCTTTGAGCCAGCAGTCCCACCAGCGCAGGCATTCCTGCAAGAAGCCAATTGCCGGCTGGGGCTGGCCAATGTGTGGATAGGTATGCGCCCAAGGCCCAATCAGCCCTTTGCGTGGGACATGCAGCTCCTGAAGCAGCCGCGGGATGGCGTTGGTGTAAGGGTCAGCCCATCCGCCGACCGCGTAGACCGGGCACACAATCGCGCCATAGTCCTCGTCGACCGAGCCCTGCTTCCAAAATTCGTCCCTCCGCTGGTGGCTGAGCCAGCTCTCGATGAAGGGCGGCGTGTTTTCCATCCGGTTGAACCACATCTCGCGCCAGCGCTCGCCGACCACCGCCGGGTCGGGAGGGAGGGCGTTATAAGCAAACATGATCGAAGCCCAACTTAAGAGGTCCGAGCCGAGCACACACCCGCCCATGTAATGACAATCGTCGGTATAGCGGTCATCTGTCGAGCAAACGGTAATGATGGCCCCGAGCGCCGGAGGACGCCGGGCAGCGATCTGGAGGCTGTTGAACCCGCCCCAAGAGATCCCCATCATCCCCACCTTGCCAGCGCACCAGGGCTGGCTGGCAATCCAGGCGATCACCTCCAACGCGTCGAGCTGTTCCTGGGGCAGGTACTCGTCGAGCAGCAGTCCGTCCGAGTCGCCACTGCCGCGCATATCCACCCGGATAGAAGCATAGCCGTGACCCGCAAAATATTCGTGGATCACCCGGTCGCGGATCGCCGTGCCGTCATCTTTGCGGTAGGGGAGATATTCGAGAATCGCCGGTACCGGGTTTTGAACAGCATCGCGCGGCATCCAGATACGCGCAGCCAGACGGGTACCATCAGCGAGGGGAATCCAGATATTTTCGATAAATTGGGTTGGCTGCCCAGTAACCGTTTTGAATTTGGGTAATTTTTTCATGAACGGGCGGCTTTAATTAAAAATAGGATGTCTCATGGGGAGGAGAGCGTTCGCGGAAAAAACAGAAGCGCCCTTGTAAACCCTGAGCACACCAATTTCACGATATGGTTTCCGCTGAAGCTAAAAAGCTAATTATTATGAATGACTGACCTTTATGGAACAATATCAGTATAGCTTTACACATTTGTAAAGTCAATAGGAAGCCGCTTGGTGCTGGTTGGGTCCAGCCCCATAGAGCAAATGCAATTTAAATGCGATTGCCTTGCCCAGTTCTTTTCCATTTAGAGAATTCTCTAGAGAATATGGTAGAATGAGCCCCAAGCAAATCGCGATGAAAATTGAAGAACTTGCAATTGGCGGCAGTAATGCCCGCCTGGATGCGTTGGCAAAGGTCACCGGCCAGGCGCATTACGTTGAAGACATCGTACTCCCAGGGATGCTGGTTGCCCGGGTGCTGCGTAGCCCATACCCCCATGCTCGCTTGCAGTCAATCGACGTGAGCTGCGCCCTGAAAATGCCCGGCGTGGAGCGCGTGATTACTGCGGCAGATGTTCCCGGTTTGAACGGGTTGGATGGATACAGCCGAGAAGAGCCTGTTCTGACACCAGTGGGCGATACCGTGCGCCAAAAGGGCGCCCCGCTTGCACTGATCCTGTCCGAAACGCAAGCCCAGGCCGAAAGCGCCGCGCAGGCGATTGCCGTCGAATACGAACCCCTCCCCTACACATACGAAACCAGCGAAGCGCTTTCGTCCGAAGGTCCCCGCATCTATCCTCAAGGGAACGTGCTGAGCCACGAGCAGATCCAATGGGGCGATGTGGAGGCCCAGTTTGCCTTTTCCGCGGTCACCCTCGAAACGGATTATCAAACTGCGTTCCAGGAGCACTCTGCCCTGGAGCGGGATGCGACTCTGGGCTATCTTGAACCGGATGGGCGATTGGTCGTCATCGGCGGCACGCACGAGCCGCATTGGCAGC
>Ga0182027_10011845_pt1 | contig 12281 bp, 14 predicted proteins | sample 712E1DmetaG_FD_121300 | JGI IMG/M metagenome (GOLD analysis project Ga0182027, IMG submission 121300) | Permafrost microbial communities from Stordalen Mire, Sweden - 712E1D metaG (Illumina Assembly) | ecosystem: Environmental > Terrestrial > Soil > Wetlands > Permafrost | place: Sweden...
CGCGCGGGGCGGCGCTCACCGCAGCAGGTCTTCGAGCTGGATCTTGGCGTCGGTCTTGTCGTCGCGGTACTTGACGATGACGGGCGTATATACCGAAAGGCCCCAGTCTTTGCCGGGGCCGATGGTAATGGCGCGCGCGCCGGCTATGACCACGGCTTGTTCGGGAATCACCAGAGGCTCATCGGCGGTGGCGCGGTGGACCACGCCGCGCACCACGTCGTAAACCGGAGTGGAGCGGTTGAGGATGGTCCCCGTGCCCAGCACGGCGCGGCGCTTCACCACCGTGCCTTCATAGACGCCGCAGTTGCCGCCGATCAGCACGTCGTCTTCGACGACGACGGGCATGGCGCCCACCGGCTCGAGCACGCCGCCGATCTGGCTGGCGGCCGAGACGTGGCAGTTCTTGCCCACCTGCGCGCAGCTACCGACGAGGGCGTGCGAATCCACCATGGTTCCGTCGTCCACGTAGGCGCCCACATTGATGAACATGGGGGGCATACAGACCACGCCTTTGCCGATGTAGCAGCCGCTGCGGATGCTGGAACCACCCGGGACGACGCGTACCTCGGAGCCGGCGCGCCTGAGGGGATAGGTGTCTTTGTCGCGGAAGGAAAGCTCGCCGACGGACATGTCGATGGACACTCCCATGCGGAAGCCGAGGAGGATGCCCTTCTTGACCCAGGCGTTCACGCGCCAGCCGCTGGCAGAGCGCGGGTCAGGCTCGGCCGCGCGCACGCGCCCTTCGTTCAGGGCGTCCTGAAACTCATAGAACAGGCGGCGGTGGGCCTCCGTGTAGGCGGCCGGCTTTTCGTCGAAGAGACGTTCGATTTCAGCTTGCAATGGGGGTCCTCTCGAGCAGGCCGGCGGAATGCAAGACCTTCTCGATCCTGGCCAGGTTGGCGGGGCTTGGGGGGACCAACGGCAGACGGTAAACCGGGTCGAGCAGGCCCATGAGCCCCAGCGCGGCCTTCACGGGAATGGGATTCGATTCGATGAAGTTGACGCTCATCAGATCGAAAACACGCTTCTGAATGGCGCGCGCGGACCCGAAATCGCCGCGCAGGCAGGCCTGCGCCAGTTGGGTCATCTCGCGGGGAATCTCGTTCGACGCCACGGAGATGATGCCGCGGCCGCCGAGCGCCATCACCGGGATGGTGACTGCGTCGTCGCCCGAGAGCACGGTGAAATCGGATGGAACTTCGTTCAGGATGGCGGCCACCTGGGCGATGTTGCCGGACGCCTCTTTGACTCCGACGACGTTCGGAATGCGGGCCAGGCGCGCCATGGTGGACGGCTCCACATTGACGCCCGTGCGGCCCTGTACGCTGTAGACCACGATCGGAATACGGATGGCGGAGGCGATGGCCTGGTAGTGTTGGTACAAGCCTTCCTGGCTGGGCTTGTTGTAATAGGGCGTCACCGAAAGGACGCCGTCCACGCCGAGGCGCTCCAACTCGAGGGCGAGCTCGACGACTTCCGCGGTGTAATAGCCGCCGGCGCCGGCCAGCACCGGAACCTTGCCACGGGTTTCTTCGATGGTGATTTCGACCACGCGCAGATGCTCCGCCAGCGTGATGGTGGGACTCTCGCCGGTGGTCCCGCAGGGAACCAGGAAGTTAATGCCCGCATCGATCTGGCGCCGGACCAACTTACGCAGCGTGTCTTCGTCGAGCGATTGGTCGCGACGGAACGGCGTTACCAGCGCTGTGCCGCATCCCGTGAACATGTACCACCTCCAAAAAGAAGCTGTCAGCTTTCAGCTTTCAGCTTTTAGGCTTCGGCTTTCGGCCTTCGGCCTTTTTGCTTCGCCTTCGGCGAAGCTAGGCAAATACTATTTCACTGAACTCGTGAAAACCTTTCTTTCCTACTATCCATTGCGCGGCTTTGAGGGCGCCTTGGGCGAGGCCTTCGCGGCTGCGCGCGGTGTGCCGGAGTACGATGGTGTCGGCCGGCGAGTCGAAACCGATTTCGTGCGTGCCGGGATGGGCGCCGGCGCGGTTCGAGGCGACGTCGATGGGCAGCGCGTAACCGGACTTTTTCATTTCCTCCACCAGTTTAAGTAGTGTACCCGATGGCGCGTCTTTCTTGGTGGAATGATGAATCTCCCAGGCCCAGGCGCCGTACTCCGGCTGGCCGGCGAACAGGCGCGCGGCCTCGGCCACCAGGCGGAAGAAGGCGTTGACTCCCAAGGAGTAGTTGGGGCTCCATACCAGCCCCACGCCGTGCCGCTCCACCGCCGCCTTGACCCCGTCGGCGTGCTGCATCCATCCGGTGGTGCCCAGAACCAGGTTGACGCCTAGGGCGGCGATGCCTTCCACGTTGCGCCTGACGGCGGCGGGAATCGAGAAATCGATGGCCACGTCGACGCCGCGGAAGTTTTCCGGCGTGAGGCCCTCGAAGTTGGCGTTGTTGAACTCGTCGAGCTTCAACGCTACCGTAAAGCCGTAGTCCGGAGCCAGCCGTTCCACCAGCTTGCCCATCTTTCCATAGCCGATTATGGCCAGCTTGCGTTCAGGCATTTGCCACCTCGTGTCTCTCGAATACGGCGGGGTCGAGTTCGCCGAAAAACGCATCGTGCAGCGATGCCACCGCGCGGGGCAGGGAAGCCTCGCTCACCACCACGCTGAGGTTCAAGAGCGAAGCGCCTTGCGAGATCATGCGAACGTTGATGCCATCGAGCGCGTCGAACACGCGCCGGGCCACGCCGGGCGTATTGCGGATGTTCTCGCCCACCAGGCAGACGATGGCCATGCCGTGCTCGGTATCGGCCTCGGAGAACTGGCGGAGTTCGGTCAAGATGGCGTCCAGGTTGCTGGTGTTGTCGATGGTAAGGGACACGCTGACCTCGGAAGTGGAGACCATATCCACGGCGGTTTGGTAGCGGTCGAACACTTCGAAAATTCGCCGCAGAAACCCGTGCGCCATCAGCATGCGGGTGGAGTGGATGTTGACCAGGGCGATCTTGCGCTTGCAGGCGATCGATTTGACGGTGTTGCCGCATGGAACGGTCTCGGCGACGATGCGTGTGCCATCCACCTCGGGCCGCCGGGAGTTCAGGATCAGCACCGGGATGTTCTTTTCCATGGCCGGCGCCACGGTGGCCGGGTGCAAGACCTTGGCGCCGAAGTAAGCCAACTCGGCGGCTTCGGCGAACGAGATCGTCTTGACGCGGTGGCCGCCGGGCAGAATGGTGGGATCGGCCGTGAGCATGCCGTCCACGTCCGTCCAGATCTCGATTTCTTCGGCATCGATGGCCGCGCCCACGATGGAGGCGGTGAAATCCGAGCCTCCCCGGCCGAGCGTGGTGGTGACGCCGTCTTCGGTGGCGCCGATGAATCCGCCCATCACCACCACGGCGCGTTGGGCGAGCGGCGGAACGATGAGGGCCAGCCGCTTGTTGGTCTCCGGGAAATTCGGCGCCGCCTGGGTATGGCGATTGTCGGTGACGATGGCGTCGCGCGAGTCCACGTGCTCGGCCACGAGCCCGAAGTGGCGGAATCCGAGCGTCACGATGTAGCTCGAGAGGCGCTCGCCATAGGCCGAAATGGCGTCGATGGAACGGGGCGTCAGTTCGCCAAGCACCGCCAGACCCTTCACCAGCTCCGTGAGTTCCTGGAAGTGCTCGTCCAGAAAACGGTCCAGGTTCACGCGTTCCGCGAGCGGCGCCACCTGGCGCGCCTCGCGCGAATGGAAGTCGCGCAGGTCGTGAAGCTGGGCGATATAGTCGGCGCGCCGGCCGGCGATGGCGGCGGCGGCGATGGCCAGCAGCTTGTTGGTGGTCTTACCCATGGCCGACACTACGACCACGGGGCGGCGCTCCCGCCGCGCTTTGACGATGCCGGCCACGCGTTCGATGGCGGCCGCCGATTCCACCGACGTACCGCCGAATTTCATGACAATCATTCGTCGAGCATCCCTTCCGAATGCATCAGCTCGGCATTCAGTACCGCCGCTCCGGCCGCGCCGCGCACGGTATTGTGACTGAGTGCGACAAACTTGTAGTCGAGTACGGGGCAGGGGCGCAGGCGGCCCACGAAGGCGGCCATGCCGTTTTCGCGCTCGGCGTCCTTGCGCGGCTGCGGGCGATTGGCCTCCTCCATGTAAATCACCGGACGCGGCGGCGCGCTGGGAAGCCGGCGCTGCTGCGGAACGCCGGTGAAGGCATCGAATGCGGCGCGCAAATCGGCCAGTGCGGGATTGGAGGAAAACTCAACCGAGACGGTGACGGTGTGGCCATCCACCACGGCGACGCGATTGCAGTGGGCGCTGACCTTGGCGTCCAGGGCCAGGACGCGGCCGTCGCGGAATTCGCCGAGGATCTTCTGCGTCTCCTGCTCCATCTTCTCCTCTTCGCCGCCGATGAAGGGGATCACGTTGCCCATGATATCCATGGACGGCACGCCCGGGTAGCCCGCGCCCGAAATGGCCTGCATGGTGGTGGCCACCACGCGCGCGATGCCGAACGGTTTCAAGGGCGCAAGGCCCATGGTGAGCGCCACCGTGGAGCAGTTCGGATTGGTGACGATTTGCCCCTTCCATCCGCGCGCGCGCTGCTGCCCCGGCACAAGCTGAAGGTGGCTGGGGTTGATCTCGGGCACCAACAGGGGGACGTCGCTCTCCATGCGGTGGTTCTTGGAATTGGAAACCACCACATGTCCGGCCGCGGCGAAAGCGCGCTCAATCCCGGTGGCCACGGAGGCGTCCATAGCCGAGAAGAGCAGGTGCGGGGCGTTGCCCGGTTTAGATTCCTCCACCGTGAGGCCGGCGACGGAATCCGGCGCGCCGCCGGCCAAGTGCCACGTCATGGCATCGACGTACTTCTTGCCGGCGGAACGGTCGCTGGCGCCCAGCCATTTCAAGTCGAACCAGGGGTGCCCCTGCAGGAACCTGATGAAATGCTGCCCCACCATGCCGGTGGCGCCCAGAATGCCTACTTCGATTCGCGTTTGCATAATTGCCTTATGACGTCTTGATAGAGTTGGACCGCTTCGAGTAACTGCCGCTTGGGTACGAACTCGCCGGGGGTGTGCGCCACATGGATGGACCCCGGCCCCAAAAGAAACGCTTCGCCCCACTGCCCGCCGAAGGCCGGAATATCGGTAGTGTAGGCCACAACCGTGGCGGGGATTCCGTCGAGCGCGTTCAGATGCAGAGCCGGCAGCTCCAGAATCTCGCGCAGTTCGGCGAGTGGGGCGGACCTCCCGGCAGGCCTTGCCACCGCTTCTTCGAGCGCCCTCTTGATCTGCCCCGAATCTCCCACCAACCGCACCAGGATCTCAGCGCGCGCCTCGTCCGCGATTACGTTGGGAGCATGCCCGCCGGAGATGGTTCCGACGTTCAGGGTACTGTGGCCTAACACCCGGTCCGAAGGCAGCGGAATCTGGAGGATTCGGTGGAGCGCCTCGACCAGCTTGTGAATCGCCGAATCGCCCAGTTCGGGATAGGCGGAGTGGGCCATCTTGCCGCTGGCCGCCACCTCATAGCGCAGAGCGCCCTTGCAGCCGACCGCCAACTTGTTCTCGGTGGGTTCGCCATTCACGATGTAGCGCGACCCGCGCGGCGTGGCGGCGGCGTGATAGGCCCCCGGGCTGTTACGCTCCTCGCCCACCACGAATAGCACGCCGAAATCCCGCTCGCCGGCTGCGAGCAGCGCCTCCACGGCCTTGATCATGGAGGCGGCGATGCCTTTGGCGTCGCACGAGCCGCGTCCCCAAATGCGATCGGCGTCCTCGCGCGAGGCGAAGAACGGCGGCACGGTATCCATGTGAGTGGAGAGGGTGACGGTGAGGCGTTCGCCCCACTGCGCGAAGACGTTGAAGCGGCCGGGTTCCACGTCCATGCGTTCGACGCGCCCGCCAAATCGCGCAGCCAGGGGGGTCAGATAATCGAGCAGGAACTGGCCGGCGCGCCGCTCGTTGCCGGTGATGGATTCGATATCGGCCAGCGCGCGCGTGAGTTCGAAGACGTCCATAAATTCCAAAAGGGGGGAGGAGGCGAAAAGAGAAGAAGGCGTCGATGGAAAGCCGCGTCTTCATTCCCGATAGCGCTCCACCCGTCCCAAGAAACGAGTGACAGTGAGCGGGTATTAGCCCGGCTCCCCAACCGGAGGGAATGAAGCCTTCCCAAGCCGGTTTCGGCGGAAAAACAAAGCCCCTTTGAGCGAGCCTCCGAAGCGCATCGGAAACACGGTCCGCCTACTGATGGCCTCCGCACCTCTACCGCGAAATCTCAGAATAGCGAAGGGCGGAGGAGCAAGTCAAGGCAACGAGAATAGGGGGGTGCGGTGAACTCTTGGGTGGGGGCCTTCGGGGCGCGGCAGACGATGGGGGGCGCCCAACTTGAAATCACAAACTGTGATTTCAAGTTGGGGAACTCTTCGGCGGTGAGCGGATTGTGGTGGGATGGAGGGCCGCCAGCCGCAACGAGGTTCGGCTGCGTTTCGGGTGGCATCGGGGGATTTCACATGAGGTCACTTTCGCTTCGGGGAGGGTTGCCGCCGCGCTGCAGGAATAAACCCCATGGGGCGCCTTCGCCGGTTTCGGGGTGGATCCATGAGTTGCTTCAACGCGTCGAATACGGTTTTGAATTGCTCGTCGTACTGCTGTTCCATGGCGCAGAGGCGCTCGGCAAGCTCTTTGTTGTCCGCGAGGATCCGACGGAGCCGTACGAAGGTGCGCGTGATAGCGATGTTGACGGCGATGGCGCGCTTGCTGTTGAGCACGCTCGCGAGCATGGCGACGCCTTGCTCGGTGAAGGCGTAAGGCGTGGTGCGCCGGAGGCCGCCCCAACTTGAAATCACAAATTGTGATTTCAAGTTGGAGAACTCTTCGGCGGTGAGCTGAAACATGAAGTCTTTGGGGAACCGGGAGCCATTGCGCTTGACCGCCTGCACCAAGGCGCGCGGCTCGACCTCGTAGAGTTCCGCAAGATGAGTGCTCAACATGACCTTGTGGCCGCGGACGAGCAAGATGCGCCGCTCGACGACTTCAATGGGCACGAGCTGCCGGCTGGAAGATTTCTTAGTTTGCATAAGTATGCTTTCTTAAATAATAAGGCATTTCAGCCGGTTGGGCGAAACGCCGCAGCCCAGGCGCAAGGGCATTTTTCGACCGAAAACGGATGGCCGAGAGGCGGTGGCCATTTTTTCTCTTGACAGACAATCGCAATTTGCAATATGATAATCACAGATTGCGATATGCGGCTCGGTGAAAAACTTCGATACCTGCGCGAGGTGGAAGGCGCGCTACGCGGGTTGGACCGCGAACTCTCGCAGCAGGAGCTGGCGCGTCTGGTGCAGAAGGAGACTGGCAAGTCGATCAGCCAGAGCTACCTTTCGCAGCTCGAAAGCGGCGCGCGGCCGCACCTGACGAACTCGTCGCGCTTGTTGCTGGCGCGCTTTTTCAAGGTCCACCCGGGCTACCTGGTGGACGATCCGGAAGGGTTCCAGAACGAACTGGTCTCGGGCCTGGGCGCCATCGAGGACAAACTCGACTTGTGGCTGGTCTCCGGCGCGGAGCGCTTCTTGCGCGATGCCGGGTTGCACCACGCCTTGCTGACGGTGGCGCGCCATTCCGATTCGCGCATGTGCCTGGTCCTGCTGGGTACGATACTCGAAAACCCGGGGCTGGCGGAGCGCCTGATCGAAGTGTTGCGCGCGCCCGCTCCGGACGCCAAGCCTAAGACGAGGAGACGTTCATGAACTGGTCCGATTTCTTCCTCATCTGTTTTCTAGTCGGATTCGGTCTCAGCGCGGTGGCGTTGTTGGCCGGCAGCGTTCACCTGCACTTGCCGCACTTGAGCGTGCATCACGGGATTCACGTTCCGAGCGGACCGAGCGGCTTCGCGCGCGGCTTGCAATTGCCGTATGTCAATTTCGGAACCGTAGCTGGATTCCTGTGCTGGTTCGGCGGCACGGGATATCTGCTGTCGCACGTTTACGGAGTCTGGTTCGCGGCCGCCCTGGGGGTGGCCACATTGAGTGGACTGGGCGGGGCGTCGTTGGTTTTCTGGTTCGTGGCCAAGGTGCTGATGGCGCGCGAGGCGGCGCTCGATCCGGCCGACTACCGCATGGCCGGGGTGCTTGGCCGGCTCAGCATTCCTATCCGCGCAGGCGGCACCGGCGAAATCATCTACTCGCAGGAAGGCACGCGCCGCGTCGCCGGCGCGCGCAGCGAGGATGGCGTGGCCATCCCCAAGGGCGCTGAAGTGCTCGTCACGCACTATGAGAAGGGCATCGCCTACGTGCGTCCGTGGGAAGACCCCATGAGCGAGTTGGATCGCAAGAGTTGATTTGCACGGGCGGCGCGCGCGCCGCACAAAGGAGAGATCCGTATTTATGGACAGTCAAGCAATTGTGATCGCCGGCCTCATGGTGCTGGCCATTATCGTCTTGATGACCATGTTCGCCAAGCTATTCCGCAAGGCGGGGCCGCACGAGGCCATCATCGTGTATGGATTCCGCGGCACTCGGGTGGTGAAGGGGCGGGGCACGGTGATCTTCCCCATGGTGGAGAGCTGCCGCGGGTTGTCGCTCGAGCTAATGTCCTTCGACGTGGCGCCGAAACAGGACCTCTACACGCGCCAGGGGGTGGCGGTGACGGTGGAAGCGGTGGCGCAGATCAAGGTGAAGTCCGATCCCGAATCCATCCTGACGGCCGCCGAGCAGTTCCTCACCAAGCCGCCCGAAGAGAGGGAAGGCCTGATCCGGCTGGTGATGGAAGGGCACTTGCGCGGGATCATCGGGCAGCTCACGGTGGAAGAGATCGTGAAGCAGCCCGAAATGGTGGGGGAGCGCATGCGCTCCACCTGCGCGGACGATATGAACAAGATGGGGTTGGAAGTCATTTCCTTCACCATCAAGGAAGTTCGCGACAAGAACGAATACATCTCGAACATGGGGCGGCCGGACGTATCGCGCATCAAGCGCGACGCCGACGTGGCCACGGCCGAAGCGGAGCGGGACACCGCCATCCGGCGGGCCGTGGCGGCGCGGGAGGCGGCCGTGGCGACAGCCCAGGCCGACCAGGAGCGAGTCCTCGCCCAGACGCTATCCCAGACCAAGCAGGCCGAGGCGCAGCGGGATCTAGAAGTGAAGAAGGCCCAGTACCTGGAGATGGTCAAGAAGCAGCAGGCGCAAGCCGATAAAGCTTACGAGATCCAAGGCAACATCATGCAGCAGCAGGTGCGCGCCGAGGAAGTCACGATTCATCAGGTGGAAAAGGAGCACGAGGTCAAGGTGCAGGAGGCCGAGATCGCGCGCCGCGACCGCGAGCTTACGGCCACCGTGCTGAAGGCGGCCGAATTCGAACGGCAGCGCATCGAGACGCTGGCGTCGGCCGAGAAACAGCGGCTGATTATGGAGGCCGAAGGCCATGCGTCGGCCATCCGGGCGCAAGGCGAAGCCGAAGCGGAAATCATCTTCAAGAAGGGGGACGCCGAAGCCCGGGCGATGAACGTGAAGGCCGAAGCGTACCAGCAATTCAACCAGGCGGCCATCGTCGACAAGCTGATTAGCAGCATGCCGGAGATTGTGAGGGCACTGGCCGCGCCGCTCGCCAACGTGGACAAGATCACCATCGTATCCACGGGCAACGGCGACGCCGCGGGCATGAACAAGATCACCGGCGATCTGACCAAGATGGCGGCGCAGATCCCCGCGCTGTTCGAGACGCTCTCCGGCATGCCGTTCGCCGAGCTGTTCTCGAAGGTACGGTCGATCGGCGACAATCCGCCGAAACAGGGATCCGAGCCGCGAACGTAGGAGAGCGGTTCTTGTGTGGAAGGGAGAATCTATATGGCGCTCTTAGAGAGAGTTTCAACATTGGTCCGGGCCAATCTCAACGACCTTGTCGACAAGGCCGAAGATCCGGAGAAAATGATCAAGCAGGTCATCCTGGACATGCAGAATCAACTGCTCCAGGTCAAGACCCAGGTGGCTATTTCGATCGCCGATCAGCACGTCCTCGAGAAGCGCAGGCTGGAGAACGAGGAGAACGAGAAGCAGTGGCGGCGGCGCGCGGAACTGGCCGTGGATAAGGGCGACGACGGCCTGGCGCGCGCGGCGCTCGAACGCGCCATGAGTTACCAGACCACCAGCGCCAGCTTTCAGCAACAGGTAGACGACCAGAAGACGCAGGTGGAGAATCTCAAGGCCGCCCTGTTGAAGCTCCAGCAGAAACTGGCCGAGGCCGAATCGAAGAGCGAGATGTTGATCGCCCAGCACCGCCGCTCGCGGGCGCTCGGCAAGGCCACGGAGGCCGGTCTGACGATGGGGGACGATTCCAATTCGGCCGCCTTCGACCGCATGAAGAACAAGGTGCACCACAGCGAAGCCACGGCGCAGGCGCGCTCCGAGCTGCTTGCGAACGACGTGGAGGACCGCTTTGCGTCGCTCGAAAAGCAGGTGGAGATCGAGCGGCTGCTCGACGAGCTGAAATCCAAAAAGAAAGCGGGGTAACGACAGCGGGGCCGGGCACGCTCTGGGCGTGCCCGGCCCCGCCCTCAAAGCGTTCATGACTCACAAAGCCAAAATCGATTGGTGGATCGCGGCGGCCCTTGCTTTGGGCGTCTTCGCGCCGTTCGCCGGCGCCAAACTCTGGATTACCATCCCGCTGTTTCTGGCGGTGGGCATCTGCGGTTACCCGCAGTCTTACGAAACCACGAAGGACGGTTTGATCGTCCGCGCCGGCCTGGTCCGCCGGCTGATCCCTTATAACGCGATTACGTTCGTGGGCCCGAGCGACGAAGGCAGCTTCAGCTTCGCGCTTTCGCTCGACCGCGTCAGCATCCGGTACGGAACCAATTCCGGCGTGCTGATAGCGCCCGCCGACTACCAGGCGTTTCTCGACGACCTGGCAGCCCGCGCCACGCACCTCACCAGGCGCGGCCGGGACTTGGTCATGGCATTCGCATAAACCGTATGCGGAAACTATTTCACTTCGATTGCGCGCGGGAAGTCTACGTGGCCGACGCCTGCGTGATCACCTGCTACGACGCGCGCTTCGACGCGGCCATCCGCAAGTTCCTGAAGCGCCGCGGCGTGGCGCTCTTCGATCACGTGAAGATTCCCGGTTCGGCGAAGGCGCTGGCGGCGGCGGAGGGCGATGCGGAACGCGATTTCGTGCTGCGCATGGTGCGCCTGTCGCTGGCGCTGCATCACCCTCCCCGCGCCGTGTTGATCGGGCACAACGATTGCGGCGCGTACCCCGGCGCCTCTCCCGATACGGTTGCCGCCGACTTGGCTCGCGCCGCCGAATTTCTGCGTTCCTCGGAGCCTGCGCTTCCCGTGGAGTGCTATTTCGCCGATTTCGACGGCATCTACGACATCGCTTGACCGGCGCCGCACGCGGGTATTACACAACTGTTACGCGGCGGACACCGGCGGCCTGCTAATTTCGGAGTGTAGCCCCCCTTCGGAGCATGCCCATGACTTCCACCGCCGCCATCGACGACAGTTCCCGTACGAACTGGTTCACCGCCGCCGTATTGATTGTCTTGCACGTGGGGGCCATCGCGGCCCTATTCACGTTCAGTTGGCCGAACCTGGCCGTGGCGATCTTTCTCTACTGGGTGGCCACCGGCCTGGGCATCAGCCTGGGTTACCATCGGCTGCATACGCACCGCTCCTACAAGGTTCCTTTGCCGGTGGAATACTTCCTGGCGATTTGCGGCGCGGCGACCCTCGAGGGCGGTCCTATTTTCTGGGTGGCCACGCACCGTATCCATCACCAAAAATCCGACCGTCCGGGCGATCCGCATTCCCCCAGGGATGGCGCCTGGTGGTCTCACGCCGGCTGGATTCTGCAAGGCGAGACCAGCCACAATCGGACGGGTAAGATGGCCAAGTACGCTCCCGACCTGGCGAAGCATCGTTTCTATGTGTGGCTCAACGACTATCACTGGGTTCCGATCGTGGTGCTGACGGCGCTGCTATTCGCGATCGGCGGTCTTTCCATGGTTCTGTGGGGCATCTGCCTGCGCGTGGTATTCGGTCTGCATGCCACCTGGCTGGTCAATTCGGCGACCCATATGTGGGGTTCCCGCCGTTTCCCGACCACCGACGATTCGCGCAACAACTGGTGGGTGGCGCTCATCACGTTCGGCGAAGGTTGGCACAACAATCACCACGCGCATCCGGCTTCGGCGCGTCACGGCCTGGCGTGGTACGAGTTCGACCTGTCATGGCTCGAGATCAAACTGCTGAGGCTCCTGGGAGTTGCGAAGTCCATTCACACGGCTTCCGTTCACGCCAGGCTGCAGGACCGGGAAGCCGCGTAGGGCCG
>Ga0182027_10011846_pt1 | contig 12281 bp, 10 predicted proteins | sample 712E1DmetaG_FD_121300 | JGI IMG/M metagenome (GOLD analysis project Ga0182027, IMG submission 121300) | Permafrost microbial communities from Stordalen Mire, Sweden - 712E1D metaG (Illumina Assembly) | ecosystem: Environmental > Terrestrial > Soil > Wetlands > Permafrost | place: Sweden...
CGAGCAGCCATGCCGGTTCGCAGACCCAACCCGATCCCCCTGATCGAGCCCAATTCCCGCCTCGGGCAAACTGGTCCAGATAGTCGCGGGCGGGAGTAGCGGGCGGCGGCCGCGGGCGGGAGTCGCGGGCGGCGGCCGCGGGCGGGAGTAGCGGGCGGCGGCCGCGGGCGGGAGTCGCGGGCGGCGGCCGCGGGCGACAATCAGCTCGAGGGCCACGGGCCCGCAGGTGCGGAGGTCGCGATTTACCATTGACCGCATGCTCGAAGCGCATCAGTCCTTACCCGAGGCTGAGCTGAGCGCTGAATTGTCCACGGAGGCGGTCGCCGACACGGCAATCGCGGCCGGGACCCGGGCAACGCAGACTCGCCGACCCTCGCTGTGGCGACATGCCGACTTCATGAAGATCTGGTCCGCGGCCACGGTCAGCCTCATGGGCTCGCAGGTCAGTCAGATCGCCATTCCCTTCATCGCGGCCGTGGTGCTGGGGTCATCGGCGTTCCAGGTGGCCTTGCTTGGCACAGTCGAGATGCTGCCGTTCATCCTGTTGACGCTCCCAGCCGGGGCGTGGCTCGATCGAGTGCGGCGGCGACCCGTTCTGATCGCCGGCGATCTCGGACGGGCTGCCGCCCTGATCACGATCCCGGTCGCCTACGCCCTTGGCCTGCTCACCATCTGGCAGCTCTACGCAGTCGGCTTCGTGGCCGGCATGCTGACGGTCTTCTTCGACGTCGCGGACCAGTCGTACCTGCCGGTTCTGATCGACACCGACGATCTGGTCGAGGGCAACGCCAAGCTCCAGATCTCGGCTTCCGGCGCCCAGATCCTCGGACCCGCGCTCGGTGGCGGGGTGATCGGCCTCGTTGCGGCTCCCTTCGCGATCGTCCTCGACGCCATCAGCTTCCTCGCCTCGGGCAGCCTCATCGGGTTGATCCGCAAATCCGAACCGAAGCCTGAGCGGAAGGTCGGCGTCGACGGCTCGCACACGAGCTTGCGCCAGGAGATCGCGGAAGGCCTCCGATATGTCATGGGAAACCGCTACTTGCGGATGATCGCGGGCTCGACGGCCACTTCCAACCTGGGCTCGAGCCTCGGCTTCTCGATATTCCCGATATTCGCCTACGTGGAGCTGGGACTCAGCCCGGCGTTGGTCGGTACGGCGCTCGGCCTGGGTGGCCTTGGAGTGCTGCTGGGCGCAGTTCTTGCGGCACCGCTGGCCCGTCGGCTCGGTGTGGGGCCCGTCATCGTGGGCTCGATGTTCGTCAGCGGACTATCGATGTTCATCATGGTCTTCCTGCCGACCACGGCCATGGTCGCGGGGGCGATGCTGCTCGTTTCGCAGCTCCTGCTGGGCTTCACCGCCGTGGTGTACAACGTCAACCAGGTGAGCTTCCGGCAGGCCATCACGCCGCTCGACATGCAGGGCCGGATGAACGCCACGATGCGGTTCATCGTCTGGGGCACGATGCCCCTGGGATCGGTCGCAGGCGGCATCCTGGGCACATTCATTCCGCTGCGAATGACGATCCTCGTCGGGGCCGTGATTGCGTCGTCGGCGTTCCTGTGGGTTCTTTTGTCGCCCGTCCGATCACTGCGCGTGATACCCAAGACCACTCCGGTCCGGGCGTCGGCCGACTGAGCCACGGCGCGACCGCTGGGCTGAGGCGACCCTGAATTCCACGATTGGTGCCACCGTGTGGATTCCGGTCGCGCCGGGGGCTCGCGGTGCGGGACCTTTGGCCCGCCTGAGAACCGACACGGGGCCTTCGCCCGTACCCACCATGAACCCCTTCGTGAGGATCACAGCGAAGGAGAGACCAGCGCCCAGAACGACCAGGAGATTCGAAAATGCGCCCCAACTCCCGTTGGACATCACTCGCCGCCCTCGCCGCCGGCGTGGCAGTCATCGCGACTGCGTGCTCGGCTTCTGCCGCCTCGCCGACAACCGCGGTCCTTGGAACGACCTCAGGGCCGACCACTGCGGGTCCTGCCGGAGCCACGAGCATGACCCTCGGCTCCGCCACCAGCTCCACCCTCGGCGCCTACCTGACCGGCCAGAACGGCATGACGCTGTACGTCCTCACCAATGACACGCCCGACAACAGCACGTGCTCGGGGTCGTGTGCCACTAACTGGCCGCCGCTGACGGTCGCCGCCGGCGCGACTCTCACGGGTCCCAGCAGCGCCATGAGCGCATTCGGTCAGGCCGCCCGCTCCGACGGTACGGTCCAGGTCACCTACAACCACATGCCGCTCTACTACTACGCCGGCGACTCGGCCGCTGGAGATACCAACGGCCAGGGCAAGAACAACACGTGGTTCGTGGCTCCGGTGAGCGGATCGCTCACGACAGCCCCAACGGCCCCAGCGGCCCCGAAGGCCACCGACACCGCAGCGAGCATGCCGCCCAGCGGCTACTAGGAATGCAGCGGCGCCCAGCCGCCACCTGATCTCCGCCTCGAACCCGCCGGCGCCCAACCGGCGGGTTCGCGTTTCTAGGCTGAATAGCCCGCAGCCGAGCGGACCGGGCGACGATCGGTGGGTCGGGGCAGCCCGCCCAAGACCCGATCGAACGCCTCGGCGATGACTCGGTAGCCCCGCGCATTGGCGTGCGTGTCCGGACCGAGCGGCGGAGGAGCGCCTCCCCAAGTCCAGTCGCAAGCTCGGGCGACGTTGATGGGCACCGGCCCAATGCCGGCGAGTTCGACTCGAGTGTCGAAGTCGGTGGTCGCGAAGGCTTCCTCCACGTCGGCCAGAACCAGACCCGCCGCCCGATAGACCTCACGGAAACAGGCATTGAAGGGCACCACGGCTTCCCAGACGGAGATGCGGGCCAACTCACGGCCGAGCGGTCCGTCGAGCCAGTGCGGAAGAAACGGGTCGTAGATGGTCATGCCGGCGATCGGCGTGCCGGGCCCGGCGGCCTCTTGAAGCGTCGCCAGAATGCCGGGCAGGTTCCTGCCAATGCTGGCCAAGCCGGCGGGGACTGCCTCGAGGACGTAGCTCTCCAGGTCGTTGAAGCCGATGTCGATGGTCACGAAGGCGACCGATCCGCGATGGGCGCGCAGGAAGTCGACGGCTTCGTCGAGCTGGCTGCCGTGGGGGTACTCGGTCAATCCACCCTGGATCAACGTCGTCGTCGACTCGCCCGGGTAGCCGAGCTTGACCGCCTGCAGATTCGGCAGACGCCGGCGCACGATACTCGCCAGCTGGTCCGCATAGCCCTCGTCGGTGCGGAACTGCATGTTCTCCGCACCGATCGGCTGCACGCCAACGGACAGCGAGTCGCCGAGCGATAGGTAGTAGACCGGCGCGAGATCGCGGCCGCTTGCCGCCTCGCCCCTTCCCCATCGTCCGTGGCTCATGTGAGGCAGCCTAGCAGCCGGCTCGCGCCATGGGTGTCGTCTCGCAGACAGGCGTGCGAAGCGTGATACTTGCTCGACCACTCGCAGACAATCCGGCCGAACACACCGCAGCGGCAACCAGCGCGCGGCGGAGGCTGAACGGTGCGGGCCCATGGAGAGGCTGGCCGGTGCTCGACGCCGCAAAGGGAGTCGAATCGATCGTCGACGAAGTGCCGGCCCCGGCAGCCGCGGCGCAGACTCACGATGCTCATGGGCGGCCGACGAAGCAGCTGCCACGCGGCCAGCTGATCCGCATCTCGCTGTACTGGCTGGGCATCTCGACGGTCTGGAGCGGGATCCTGGACATCGTCAACGGCCGCCTGCAGTTCGGCCAGCTCGGCGTGAAGGGGTCCGAAGGGCTCGGAGCTCTCCAGATCGCACTGATAGGCACGGTCATCGCGATCGCGGTTCAGCCGACGGTCGGTTCGATAAGCGACTACACGATTACGCGCTGGGGTCGACGCAAGCCATACATCTTCATCGGCGGAACGCTCGATGTGATCTTCCTCTACGGAATCGCCACCTCGAACGGCGTCGCCGCGATCGGCGCTTTCGTCGCCCTCCTCCAGTTCAGCTCCAACTTCGCGCAGGGTCCCTTCCAGGGCTACGTTCCGGACCTGGTTCCGGGCAGGCAGGTCGGGACCGCCTCTGGGCTGCTGGGGCTCTTCTCGGCTCTGGGCAATCTCGTCGGCTATGGCGCCGCAGCGCTGGCCGTTCGCCAGAGCGCCAGCGACCCGAACGCCTTCTTCTACGGCACGATGGCGATCGGGCTGGTCGAGTTCGTGGCGATGCTCGGGGTCGTCATGGGCGTGCACGAGGGAACGCGCGTGAAGTCCCGCCACGGGCGATCCTGGTTCGCCGTCGCCAAAGAGGCCTGGGGACTGGACATCCTGCGCGAGCGGAGCTTCCTCTGGCTCGTCGGCTCGCGGCTGTTCATCCTGATCGCTGCGTCGATGTACCCGATCATGAGCACTTTCTACCTGGCCCAGGTGTTCGGCCTTGATGCCCAACAGACCGGTGACACGAAGATCCTGCTCCTCGGCATCGTGGCCGCATGCCTGACCGTCGCCGTACTGCCAGCGGCGCGGTTGTCGGACCGGCTGGGGCGCAAGAAGATCATCTACGTGTCTTGTGGAGTAGGCGCGCTCGGCCTGGGCCTTGGCGCGGTCGCCCCGATCCTCCCGGTCGCCATGCTGGGTGCCGCCATCTTTGCACTCTCGGCCGGCTCCTTCCTGGCCGTGGACTGGGCGCTGATGAGCGACATCGTCCCCAAGGCGTCGACGGGTCGATACATGGGCATTTCGAACGTGGCCACGGCGTCTGCAGGCACGGTAGCGCTGGCACTCGGTGGGGCCGGGGTCATGGACATCGTCAACGGGGCCTTCGGATACGGCACGGGACCGCGAGCGGCCCTGCTCTTCGGTGTGCTCTGCTACATAGTCGGAGCTCTCCTGCTGAAGCCCGTAGTCGAAGCGCGACGGGAGGACGCCGAGGCGCAACTCGAGCCGGTAGCCTAGCCGCGCCGTAGGCGTCTGGCCCGGGCGCTGCGGGCGCGGCCCCGGAGGCACAGCAACCCGACACGCCACCTCGCCGTGCGCGATGATGGACCGGTGGAACGCCCCGACTTCGACCTCACCGGGCAGGTGGCGCTCGTGACGGGCGCCGGCCGTGGCATCGGCCGCGACCTGGCCCGGGCCCTCGCCGCGTGCGGTGCCACCGTCCTGGCGGGCGTGCGCTTCCCGGTCGACTCGCCGGACTCTGCGGCCGTGGCCTGGTCCTCGCCGAAAGCCGGCAGCGTCCGGCCCGTGACCCTGGACGTCACGGACGTGGCCGGAACTCGCCAGGCCGTCGATCGCATCGCCGCCGACCACGGCCGGATCGACATCCTGGTCAACAACGCCGGCCTGGGCGCCAACCACGACGCCGTCGATGTCACCGAGGCCGATTGGGACGCGATGATGTCGGTCAACCTCAAGGGCCTGTTCTTCACCAGTCAGGCCGTTGGCCGGCACATGATCGAGCGCGGCTACGGCCGCATCGTCAACATGAGCTCCCAGGCCGGACTGGTCGGCATACGGCGCCACGCCGTGTACTCGGCCAGCAAGGGCGGCGTCAACCTCGTGACCAAGGTCCTCGCCCTCGAATGGGCGCCGTTCGGCGTCACGGTCAACGCCATCGCTCCGACGTGGATCTACACGCCCGGGACCGCCGAGCGGCTCGACGATCCGGCGTTCCTGGCGACCGTGCTGGAGCGCATTCCTGTGGGGCGAGTTGGCTCCACCGCCGATGTCGCCGCCGCCGTGGTCTTCCTCGCGTCGCGATCGGCCGGCCTTGTCACTGGCTCGATCCTGCCCGTCGACGGTGGCTGGACCGCCCAGTAGGCATGGTCTCCTAGGCCCAACTCCGTAGCCTCGGGACGCCCCGCTCGGTCACCTGTCCCGCTGGACGCCACGATCCGGTCGGCGTTCGCTATGCACCGTCACCAAGTGCCCTGTTGTCAACTACCAATGGACTTCCGGATGGGCCCCCATACCCCAACTGGGTCGGCACGGTTCCGCAGCTGCCGACCGGTCCTTCATGACCGCGACGTCTTCGCCGGCGTCCGCCCGGTCGCGCTGACGTCGAGCGATCGAAGCTGGCACGACCGACCCGGCCTGGTGCTGCTGATCGGCGGCCTCGCCACGGCCGTTCTCGCATACCTGGAAGTCGCAGGCGCGGGCGGTTCCGGCCGAACCTACCAGGACCTCCACGTGGTCCTGGCGTCAGCCACCACGACGCTGGCCCTGGCGATCCTCGCCCGCCGCCAACCGGTCGGCGTTCTGCGCTACGGGAACCTCGCCTGCGCGGTTGGCATGGCGACTATGGCCATGGTGGTCCTGGACCTGGTCCCGACGAGTGGGCAGTCCAGTGCCCTGCCCGCCGCCAACGGGTTGCTGGTCTGCGGCGCGGCGCTCTCCATGTCCGTCATTCTTCCGTCGCTATACCGCCGGCTCGATCGACGGGCCCTCGCCGCAGCCGCCCTGGACGGCGCGATCATGGTCAGCGCCGGAATGACGCTGATGCTGACCCTGTTGCGGTCCGAGCAACCTGGCCAAAGCATCGATCAGTTGTTCGTGCCCGTCATGGCGACCGGGCTCCTCGCCAGTGCCGGCGTCGCGACCATCGTCGCGTTCACCTTGCGGGTCACCCCGGCCGCGCGGGGCGTGTGGTGCGGCATCGTGGCCGTCTTGATCGTGGGCCTGTCCGGAATCCTGTGGGCCGACCAGTTGTTCCGTGGCGACCTGACCCGCGGCACGCCGACGAGCCTGCTCTACTCCGCGGGCATCCTGCTCATCGGCTACGCCTGGATGACGTGGAGCTTCGATGTCGGCGGCGGCAGGACGTACGACTTCATCGCCCGCTCCCTGGTCGACTGGCTGCCCATCGTCGCCATCGTCCTGTGCGTCGGTGTAGCCGCGATACCTCACACTCGCTTCCAGGGCATCGATCCCGCGCCGGTTGGAACCGCCGCCGTGGTGATGCTGGCGCTGGCACGGCAGAGGCTGCTCATCGTCCGCGAGCGGTGGGCGTCGTACCGCCTCGCCGGCGAGGTCGAGGAGCGGGCTCAGACCATGCTCTCGCTGGCTCGCCTCGAACCAGCAGCGACTCTCGAGCTGACCGGCTCTCGCATCTGCGACGAAGCCCTACGCCTGGACGGCATCGAAACCGCGGCGATCTTCGTCTTCAGCCCTGCCGGCGTCACCGTGCCGCTTGCTCTCGCGGGCGAGCACAGACCCGAAGACGTCCTGGACCAGCCGCTCGACAAAGGGCGATCGCTCCATCTCATGGCGCGTGCCGGCGCCGGCGCCTGGATCGACTCGCCCGGGCACGCAGCCCTGCCGCCGATCGGTCCGCTGTGGGCCGAGGCGTACGCCCCGATGCGCTGGGAGGACCGCATCGTAGGCGTGGTATCCATGGGCGCCACAGGTCGCGAGGACGCCCGACGCCTGGCGACGCGCCTTCCCACCTTGACCGAGTTCGGGGTGGTTTCGTCCGCACTGCTTGGGCCGATGCTGGACAGCCATTGGCGACTCGCCGACATTCGCTCCCAGCTCGACTCGATCATCACCGACCACGCCTTCAGGCCGGTCTTCCAGGCGGTCGTGAGGCTGCAGAACCGCGAGATCGTGGGCTTCGAGGCCTTGACTCGCTTCAGCGACGGGGCCAGCCCGGAGCAGCGCTTCATCGAGGCCGACTCCGCGGGCATGAGCATCCGCCTCGAGACGGCTTGCCTCGCCGATCAGCTCGAGGCCGCGTCATGGCTGCCGCAGGGAACTTGGGTCAGCCTGAACGTTTCGCCGGCCCTCGCCGGGGCCATCGTCCCGCTCATCGCGGCCCTGGAGAGAGCCGATCGCGACGTGGTCCTGGAGATAACCGAACACGTCGAGATCGCCAACTACCACAAGCTGGTCGGGGCTCTGGATCTGGTTCGGGGCAACGCGCGGCTGGCGGTCGACGATGCGGGCGCCGGTTATGCCGGCCTCCGCCACATCCTCGAGCTGAAGCCCCAATTCGTGAAGCTGGACCTGTCTCTCGTGCGCCACGTGGACACCGATGCGGCCCGCCAGGCAATGGTCGCGGGCATGGCCCACTTCGCTCGCAACGCCGGCTGCGAACTCATCGCCGAGGGCATCGAGACCGAGGACGAGCTCAACGAACTGGTCCGGTTGGGCGTATCCCTGGGTCAGGGCTACCTGTTTGGCAAGCCCGGTCCAATCGGGCTGGACTGAGGCGTAGTTAGGGACGACGCTAACCCGCCTGCCCCTTTTGCTGATAGCCTGCGGCTGTGAACAGGCTCGACCAGCAGCTGCTATGCCTCGAGCCCCAGTACCGCGAGCGCATCTGGGGCGGCCAGCGGCTGCGCGCCGCGGACCCACCGATTGGCGAGTCGTGGATCGCCTACGGCCCAAGCCGCATTGCCGCCGGGCCGCTGTCCGGGCAAACGCTTGACGAAGTCTCCGCGGCCAACGGCCCGGGATTGCTCGGAAGCTCGCTCGCGGACCGGTTCGGGGCCCGCTTCCCGGTCCTGATCAAGCTCCTCGACTGCGCCGATTGGCTATCCGTCCAGGTCCATCCGAACGATGAACAGGCGCGACGCATGGTTGGGCCCGGCGAGTTCGGCAAGACGGAGGCGTGGTACTTCATCGACACCGATCCGGGCGCGCAGATCATGGCCGGCGTCAAGGCGGGCGTGGGACCCACCGAGCTGGCGGCAGCCATCCGCGGCGGCGGCATCCTCGGGGTCGCCGGCCACGTGGCGGTTCGACAAGGCGAGGCGATCTTGATCCCCGCCGGCACGCTCCACGCTCTTGGACCGGGGCTGCTGCTCTACGAGATCCAGCAGGCCAGCGACACCACCTACCGCGTGTACGACTGGGATCGGCCGCAATCGGCGGGGCGCAAGCTCCACATCGAGGAATCGGTCGAGGTCACGTTGCCGGTCGGTCCGACCGAGCTGCGACGCCCCCAGATATTGGCGCAGACGGGCGCCGCTCCAGCGATCGAGTCCGCCTACTTCGAGGTCGATCTGATAGACGTGTCGCCCTCGGGCGGACCATTCGCGGCCGATACCGAGGGCCGGCGGTTTCACATTCTCACGGTCATCGAGGGCACGGCCGAGATCGGCTGTGCCTTGGAGCGCGTCCGCCTGAGCCGATTCGACACCGTCCTGGTGGCGGGGTCGGCCGGGTCGTATTCGATCGGGGCGATCAACGGACCGACCGCCCTATTGCGCGCGGCTGTGCCAGACTAGATCCCAGAGGCAGGAGCGGATCCGGAGGAGAAGCGATGCACGTCGGCGTGATGATTCCCCAGGGCTGGAAGTACGAGTACAACGGCTGGAACCCCGCCGTGGCCTGGGCTCGAACCCTCGAACTCAGCCGCGACGCCGAGGCCCTCGGCTTCGAGTCGGAGTGGGTCTTCGACCACTTCCAGACTGTGCCCGAGCCGCTGGACGAGATCACTTTCGAGTCGTTCACGACCCTGACCGCTATGGCATGTGCCACGAAGCGGGTTCGGCTCGGCCACATGGTCATCTGCAACGGCTTCCGGAACCCGGCGCTCGTAGCGAAGCTGGCGTCGACGCTGGACGTCGTGAGCGGCGGTCGGTTCGAGCTGGGCATCGGAGCGGGCTGGAAAGAAGACGAGTGGCTGGCCTACGGCTACGGCTTCCCACCGACAGGCGACCGGCTGAAGGCCCTGGGAGACGGCCTCGAGATCATCACCCGCATGCTCGCTCCGGGCCGCGCCACCTACCGAGGGCGCTTCAACCGTGTCGTGGATGCGGTCAACGTCCCCAAGGGGATCCAGCAGCCGCGAATCCCGATCATCGTGGGCGGCAACGGCCAGGACGTGACGTGGCGCCTGGCGGCGAAGCATGCCGACGAGCTGAACCTCGTCTTCATCGGCCTCGACGAGGTAGCGGCCGGCATCCCGATCATCAAGTCCCGCTGCGAGGAGATCGGCCGCGATCCGGCCACGCTCAAGGTCTCGTTCTACTGCCGCGATGAAGACGCCCGGACACCCGGCCAGGCCCGCGTCGACTTCATAGCCCGCTGCGCCGAGATCGGCCTGAGCCGGCTGGTTGCCTTCCCCACGCGCTGGGAGCCCACGGCCGAGCAGCAGGCTCTCTTCGCCGAGGACTGCAAGGCAGCCGGCATCGAGCTCGCGACCGTCCCGGTCGGCTGATCGGCGATCCGGCCCGACAACGGTGATCCGGCCAGCTCGGCCCGAAGACATCCATTCGCTGCGGGAGATCGAATCGGCCGCCGGACGGCTCTTCGAGCAGATCGGGATGCGGGAGGTCGCCGACGACGAACCGCTCTCGGAGGCATCCCTCCGTGCCTTCCAGGCCGACGGCCGAGCCTGGGTGGCCGTCGACTTCTCCGATCGACCTGTTGGCTATCTGGTGGCCGAGGTTCTGGACGGAAACGCCCACATCGAGCAGGTATCGGTGCGGCCGGAGAACATGCGCCAGGGTCTGGGCCGGGCGCTGATCGACGCCCTGGCGGCCTGGGCAACCCAACGCGGCATGCCGGCCCTGACGCTGACCACTTTCGCCCACGTTCCGTGGAACGGTCCGTATTACGAACGTCTTGGCTTCGACAGACTCGCAGAATCGGACATCACGCCCGGGCTCCAGCACAAACGAGACCAGGAGCGGGCGAACGGTCTCGACAGGTGGCCGCGCGTCTGTATGCGTCGCCCCTTGCGACCTAGCTGAGGTCGATCGATTCCTTGCCGACTCCGAGCCGCTCGACGGTTGCCGCTATCTCGGCCAGCTCGGCCGTCGAGAGGTCGAGCGAGCCGGCCGGCAGCCAGCCATCGACGTGCGACGCGGTTCGCGCCCCGACGATTGCGCCGCTGACGCCCGGCTGAGCCAGAACCCACGCCACCGCGACCGCGGAGACGGTGGTTCCGTGGCGTGCCGCGATCGGCCGCAGCGAGTCTCGCAACGCCAGGTTGCGAGTCACGGCGGGCTCGATGTGACTGGCCGACTTGCGCCGCCAGTCTTCGTCCGACATGGCCTCGACGTGCTCGCGAGAGAACGATTCGGTGAGGATGCCGGACGCCATCGGGCTGTAGACGATGACGCCGGTGCCGTGCGCGGCGGCCCAGGGAATGACGTCGGCGGCCGACTCGCGGTGGATCAGCGAGAACGGCGGCTGCAGCGAGTCCACATGGCGGACGCGCTCGCATCGATCCAGCAGCTCGACGTCGAAGTTGCTCACGCCGATGGCTCGAACCACGCCCTCGTCGACGAGACGGCTCATCTCGCCCCACGAGTCCTCGATCGCCGTGCCTATCTCATCGGGCCAGTGGATCTGGTACAGGTCGATCCTCTCCACGGCCAAGCGGCGCAGCGACCGCTCGACCTCGACTCGGATGAAGGCCGGCGTGGCGTTGTGGATCGGCGCCTTGTAGTGGTCGGCCGGATCGAATTCCAGGCCGCATTTGGTGAAGACCATAGGCCGGTCGGCCGACGGGATGCCGGCCAGGGCCTTCGCTACCACCTCCTCGGAGTGGCCCAGGCCGTAGATCGCGGCCGTGTCGATCCAGTTGACGCCGCCCGCGATTGCGCGCCGGATCGCGCCGATCGACGACTCGTCGTCCTGCGGTCCCCAGCCGAACAGCCAGCCGCCGCCGCCGACCGCCCACGAGCCAAAGCCGACGGTCGTTATCTCGAGCCCGCTGGAGCCGAGCGGTCGCTTCCTGAGCGCCACGTTCCATTCCTCCCGGTTGAGCGTCAACTGATGCCGTGCCATCGTATCCTGGCAGCCCGGACTTCCCTCGGCCGGCGCAGAAGTCCGCGACACCTTACCCTTCGGTCGATGACACGGACGAGCGCCGGCATTCTGCTCTATCGCCTCCGCGAAGGTTCGGTCGAGGTCCTCCTCGTCCACCCCGGCGGTCCGTTCTTCGGCCGCAAGGACCTCGGCCACTGGTCCATACCGAAGGGCGAAGTCGACGGAGCCGACGCCGACTCCCTGGACACGGCGAAACGCGAGTTCCGCGAGGAAGTCGGTCATCCGGTTCCGCCCGGTTCGCTCATCGAGCTCGGGTCGATCGTCCAGAGGGGCGGCAAGACCGTCTACGCCTGGGCTGTCGAGGGCGACATCGATCCGGCCACGATGAGCAGCAACTTGATCGAGTTCGAGTGGCCGCCATTCTCGGGCCGCAGGAAGAGCTTCGGCGAGGTAGACAAGTGGGTCTACTACGGGCCGGCCGACGCTCGCGAGCACATCAAGGAGACGCAGATACCGCTCCTCGATCGGCTCGATGCGGCGCTGGCTTCGCATGCGGCGCTGGCTTCGCAAGCGGCGCTGGCTTCGCAAGCGGCGC
>Ga0182027_10011847_pt1 | contig 12281 bp, 13 predicted proteins | sample 712E1DmetaG_FD_121300 | JGI IMG/M metagenome (GOLD analysis project Ga0182027, IMG submission 121300) | Permafrost microbial communities from Stordalen Mire, Sweden - 712E1D metaG (Illumina Assembly) | ecosystem: Environmental > Terrestrial > Soil > Wetlands > Permafrost | place: Sweden...
CGGAATTGCCGTGATCGGCGGTGAGGATCATGACGCCCCCCTTCTTCTCGACGGCCAGCCTGAGGCGGCCGAGTTGGAGGTCCATGCCTTCCATCCCCGCGACGACTGCCTGGTAAACGCCGGTGTGGCCGACCATGTCCCCGTTCGGGAAGTTGAGGCGGATAAAGGCGTACTTGCCCGACTCGATCGCCTCGATGACTTTGTCCGTGATCTCGGCGCACTTCATCCACGGCCTTTGCTCGAAAGGGACGCGATCGGAGGGGACCTCGACATAGTCCTCATAGGTCTCCGAGAATTTCCCTTGCCGGTTGCCGTTGAAAAAATACGTGACGTGGCCGTATTTCTGCGTCTCGGAGATCGCGAGGAGCTTGACCTCCGAGGCCACAAGGTACTCGCCCATCGTCCGATCGATCGAGGGAGGCTCGACGATGTACTGCCTTGGCAGCTGTGCGTCGCCGTCGTACTGCATCATGCCCGCGTATTCGACATTAGGACGCCTGACACGGTCGAACTTTTCGAACTGCTCCTGCTCAAAGGCGGCGGTGATCTCGAGGGCGCGGTCGCCGCGAAAATTAAAGTACACGACGGAGTCGCCGTCCTCTATGAGGCCGATCGGCTTGGCCTGGGCGCTCGCGGGCGAGCCATCGACTATCACGAATTCGTGCATATCCTGGTCGATGACATTGGGCTGTTCGGAGCGGTAGGCCTCGATCGCGGCCTTGGCGCTCGAAAACCGCCGGCCCTTCCCGAGGACGTGGCAGTCCCAGCCGCGCTTCACCTGCTGCCAGTCGGCGTTGTAGCGGTCCATAGTGATATATTGGCGGCCGCCGCCTGAGGCAATGCGGTAGTCGAAACCTTTCGCGTTTAGCGACGCGAGGAAAGCCTCGAAGGGCTCGATATACTCGAGGGCGCTCTGCTCGCCCACGTCGCGGCCGTCCAGGAGGATATGGACGCGCAGCCTATTAACGCCTTCGGTCGCGCAACGATTGATCATCGCCTTGAGGTGATCGATATGGGAGTGGACGTTGCCGTCGGAAAAAAGGCCGATAAAATGCATGGTTCCGCCGGAGGCGGCGCTGCCGCTCTTCTTGAGCCCTGCGATGAGCTTCTTCCAGGTCCCGCCCTCGAACATAGCGCCCGTGGCGATGGAGTTGGAAACAAGCTTGGCGCCCTGCTGGTAAACGCGGCCGCAGCCTATGGCGTTGTGGCCGACTTCCGAGTTGCCCATGTCCTCGTCCGAGGGCAGACCGACGGCTAGGCCGTGGGCCTTGAGCCTCGTGTGAGGCGATGCGGACTCCATGGCCCGAAATGCCCACATTTTGGAATCGGCGACGGCGTCGCCCTCCGCGTAGCGGCCGTAGCCCACACCGTCCATTATCACGAGCACGAGAGGCCCGCTCCGGCCCTTCCAGGCGGTATTCTTCGCGAGGGCTTCTACCATGTCCCGCTCCTTGTCACTCGCCGAAATATTCAATGAGGGTTTTCACGGGAAGGCCCTCGAGCGTCTTCTCGTACTGGAGAAAGGGGAGGCCCACAACGGCGAAAACCCCTATCGGTACGGCGCCTCCCTCGACGAGGATATCAGCCGCGGCCTTGACCGTGCCGCCGGTGGCGATGAGATCGTCGATGATGAGGACTTGGCCGCCCTCGGGAATGTCGGCTTCGTGAATTTCTATTTCGGCTTCGCCATACTCTAGCTCGTACTTCTTGGAGCGCGTCTTTCCGGGGAGCTTGCCCTTTTTTCGTACGAGAATAAGAGGCAAAGCGAGCCTGTCGCAGAGGGGAGCGGCGAAGAGGAAGCCCCGGGACTCGATGGCGGCGACGGCGTCCAGGCCTTCGCGCTTATATATTCTTACCATGGAATCGACGCAAAAGCGAAAGGCGTCGGGATTGGTGAGCACGCTCGTAATATCGTAAAAAAGTATCCCCTTCTTGGGAAAGTCGGGTACCTTGCGGATCGCGTCGTCGAGGTTGAAACCTTCAGCCATGAATACCCCTCAAGCGTTCGCCAGCACGCCTCTGAGCCAGGCCGTCAGCGCCGCGGGCTCGGGTCGGCCGAGGAAATCGGAATGCGCGACGGACAGATCGGTATCGACGCAAAGGCCCCGAAGCCATGCCACGGCGGCTCCCGAGGAGCCGAAAAAGGCGACCTTTCTACCCGCGAGGTTGACGCCTTTGAAGACGCGAGAGAGCTCGGAATAGGAAGGGGAAGCGGCCGAATCGGCCCCGAGCAGGTACAGACCAGCGGCGAGTATCTCGGAGATTCCGACTTCGGACGCGCATTTAACGACTGCGCCTCGGTCTTGTTCCTCGAGACGCTCGGCAATCGCGCGCGCTTCTCGTTCCATCTCCGGTTTGCCGTCCTCGAAGAGGATGAGGATTTTATTTTCATTCGTCATCACGGAAGGAAATACTATTCTCGCGCCGCGTGGACTGTCAAGTTCAGTGGCCACAGGTAAACTTTAGCCAAGTTCGGCCATCGAGCCGCCGTTAGGGCGCTTCGCTCGGCAAAGCGCCCAATGCATCCCTCGCCTCGCGAAGGCGCTTCGCCTTCTTTGATTTTTCGTTATGAATATACGCGTCGATGGCTCCTACGACTATAGAGGCGCCTAGGGCCGCGCCGATCCTCGTGAGGCGCTCCGAGTCGGAGATAGGCGCCGAGTACTGGTTCTTAAAGGGCCAGGGGGTATAGGCGGAATCGAAGCCGTTTGCGAAATAGCGCCCGAGATCAAAGGAGAAATCCGAGTAAAAGAGCAGTATCGGAAAGGAACCTAGGGAGACTATCTCAAAACGCCTAAAGGGATTCTCGCTCCCCGTCTGCGGCGCGGTTGCGAGCGTGGGCTGGACCGCTGCCGGGGGAACCGTCGGAATCGCGTCGCCTTGGGGGGAGGCAGCCTGGATTTGCGCGCGCAGGGGCAGGGCCGCCGCGAGCAATGATAGGGCAACTATCGACGCGAGGCCGAGGCGGCGTGAGGAAGCTGTCATGGAAGCCTCGGCCCGAAGAGAGCCGTCCCAATCCTGACGAGGGTGGAGCCTTCCTCGACGGCGATCTCGAAATCCCCCGACATGCCCATGGAGAGGATGTCCAGACGCGCGTCAAAGCGCCGTCGCGCGCCTTCTAAAGCCCTGCGCAGAGCTGTAAAAGAGGCCCTGACGGAGGCCTCATCGCCGGAATTGGGCGCTATAGTCATTAGCCCCCTCGGCTCGAGTCTCCGATCGGGCTTCGACAGGCAGATATCCAGGGCGCTATACAGCTCGTCGGCCCCGCGAAAGCCTTGCTTGGACTCCTCGCCGGTATGGAGCTCGAGGAGAAGCTCGCGACGGACATCGGAGCTGCGGGCGCATTTTTCGAGTTCGATGAGGATCTCGGATGAGTCGACCGATTGGAGGCGCGAGAAAAGAGCGACAGCCTTCTTGGCTTTATTCGATTGTATATGGCCGATCATGTCGAGGCGGGCGAGCGGATGCGCCGCGAGAAAAGCGGGGAATTTGCCCTCCGCCTCCTGCACGCGGTTCTCGCCAAAGGAGCTTAGGCCTGCGTCCCATGCCGCCTGGACCGCCTCTATCGGTTGGAGCTTAGTGACGACGAGGAGTTCGACGTCGGCGGGGGAGCGGCCCGAGCGGATGGCCGCGGCCCCGATCCGCTCGCGGATTTTCTCGGCCCTGTCCGCTATGAAGGAATAGTCCATCGAGTGATTATACCGCCCTTCGGGCAAGCACGGCGACCACGTCTCCGAAGCCCATGCGCTTGGCAAGGACATCCATGGGGCGCTTTATGAAGGCCGGTCGTAGGCCCTTCGCCCAGCCGCCCCAGGTTGCGGATTTCTCGACCGCGAAGGACCGCGACTCGAGGAGGGCGCCGAGTGTGCGTCTGGAAAAAAGGTACAGATGATCGTAGATTGCGCTTCTCCACTTCGGCCCGAGAAGAAGGGCCTGGAGGCCATCGACGTTGGGCGTCGTCAGTATGAGGATGCCATCGGGCGCGAGGACTCGCGCAGCCTCGTCCAGGAAGGCGGCTGGATCGTTGAGGTGCTCGATGAAATGCGATGCATGCACAAGGTCGAATGAGGCGGCCGGGAAAGCGGCGGCCTCGAGAGTCCCGGCGTGTATGGGCAGTCCGTGGCGGGCCTCGCCGTACGCGGCCTGCGCCTCTGAAATCTCCACGCCCTGGGGTTCCCAGCCGGAATCGCGCAACGCGGCGAGGAGGGCGCCCGTGGCGCAGCCGACGTCCAGGACCCTCGGCCGCCTTTCCGCCTCCCGCGAGCGCGCAAAGAGGGGCTCGGCCGCCGCGTCGAGGCCCAAGTCGCCGAGCGCGAGGAGCTCGAGGTCCCGGTATCCGTATTGATTCGCCTCTTCGTAACGGAGGTAGGCCTCGCCGCTTTGCGCGCGATATCGCGATGCCACGGCCGCCGCCTCGCTCTGGGGATTCTGCTGGATGAGGCCGCAGACGCGACAGCGGACAAATGAAAAGAGGCCGCAGTCCCAGCGCCGAGAGAAGTCCGCGCCGCCGCAGAGACAGCAGGGGATCGGCCTCATAGGCTCGGGAACCGGGACGGTCGCAAAAGTCTTAACCGCTTCGATGGCCCTACTCCACGAGTACCGACCAAGAGACCGAACGCTTGTTGCCGATCGCGTCCTCGACGTGCAGCTCGATAGTCGTACGCCCTCTTGTAAAGAGACGCTCGGCGAGAGAGTAACGCCCCTCCCTCGTCCTCAGCTCGGCCGCTGCCGTGGGCTTGCCCGTGAAAAGCATGAGCCTCCCCTTCTCTCCCTTGGCGACATCGAAAACTTCTTTGACGACTTCGACCCCGTCGATCGAGAGCCGGATACTGTAGGGGGCGAGGGGGCCGACGATCCAGGAGGAGTCCGCGGGATCGACGATGTCGGCCGATATCTTATAGGTGCCCTGAGGCAGAGAGGCGGTCTCGCCTAGGACGTAGACCTTGTCGATGTGGGATAGCGCCAGCGAGCGAATGATGGGCGGCTTGTCGTTCGCAAGCGGAGGCAGGACGAGTAGAGGATTGACCCAGGAGCCCGAAAGGCGGTCGAAGACTTGGAAGACGAGGCCTGGTCCCTCGATCCATCCCGAGACTCCCGTCTTTCCCAGTACGTCGCCCGATTTGGGCTTCCTCTGGTAGGCCGACAAGGAACTTGGGGCGAGGTGCGAGTAGACCGCGGCCATACCATTCTGATGCTCGACAATAACGAAGGAACCAAGCGGCGTGGGCAAGATGCCTCGATGGTCGCTTTCATCGAGGATGAAGGAAAGCTCGCCGTTCTCGGCCGATCGCACCAGCCCCTCGTCGGCCGAAAAAGCTATGCCCGCGAAGACGCGTCCCTTCCCAAGGGTTCCAAAAGTCGCCGCGATCCGCGGGGGCGCAAGTGGCCAATCCATCGCGAAAACGGATACCCCGGCGAACGCATGCGCAATCGCGAAGGCGGCGACGGCAAGCGGCCGGCAGCGATAGCCCGCCATCATCGCTCCCGCAAATCCATCCGGACTAAATCCTGGTCGAGGCCGAGGAAGATGGAACCGCCCTGGGCATCGCTCTGGGCATCGACAAAGGCAAGCTTCGCCCGCAGGGGCAGGTCGAACAGCCTCCTGTCCGGCAGGGCGGCGCACACGAGCCTCTTTTCCTCGCCGCTGCCGGAGAGGAGGACCATGAGCTTCCCTTCCCTCGTCGTGAGTCCGAGGCGCGAGGCGGCAGGCACCGAGATGACGGTTTCGCTGCGCGAGGACCGATCGTATACGCCGACGCCGGCGGGCGACTCGAAAGCGAGTAGGCGGCCGTCGGCCGTGAACGCCATGGCGACGGGCCTTCGGTAATCCGAAGCGAGGTATCGGTGGTAAGCGACGCGGTATGCGGCCGAGCGCTTCTCCATGACTATAAGGCGCTGTTTGTCGAGGCCGGTGACGGCGGCTACGATGACGCCGTCGGGCGAGACGGCGACGCCGTAGACGCCCGCGACCCGCGAGCCGCCGGGTGCGAAGTTCAGCAGGACTGCGCCCGAGCCGTCGAGTCCGACGATGCTGCCGTCCATGAGGCCGAATGCGGCGATCGACGAACTCGCGTCGAAGGCAGTGACGACCGAGGTGAATTGGTATGTCCATGCCGTCGTTCCGCCCTTCGTGAGCTCGGAGACGCTCGTCTGATCGGGGCCTATGACGAAGTGCCGGCCCGCGTCGAAGAAGGGATAACCTACCGAGGACACGTGGGCGAGGACTTCCCCTTCGGGCGATTCGATCGAAAAGCCCTCGGATAGGCGCTCATAGGTCGCGAATGCGTCAGGAGAAATCGCGACGCCGTAGGATGCCGCCTCAGCGAAAAGTATGGACCCGTCCGGAGTGAAGTATCCGAAACGCTCGCCTAGACGGAATGGTATCTGCGCGCCCTCGGCCGCGCTCGTCGCGGCGGGATTTTTTGGGGGCGAGGGCGAGGCAGGGGCTTGGTCGAGGCTCTTCGTCCAAGCGGGCACCAGAACGAGTTCCTTCTGGAGAGGAAAGGCGCAGACGAGGAAGTATGCCAGCCCGGCGGCCACGGCTCCCGCGGCCGCGACGCGTCTTTTCCCGATCTCTTCCATGCTACTCCGATCGTCAGGTATGGTATATAATTGCCTACTAAACTGTCAACCGAGGAGCGAGCAGTACTATGGATATAGATGGGTTATTCGCACTCGCCCTCGAGGCGTCGAGCGCCTCATACTCGCCATATTCGCGCTTTAGGGTCGGCTCTGCGCTCCAATGCGTCGATGGCTCGGTCTTTACGGGAACGAATGTCGAGAACCGCTCCTACGGCCTTACTGCATGCGCCGAGCGCAATGCCCTCGCCGCGGCCATCGGGGCGGGCAAGCGCAATTTCGGTTTGATCATCGTGGCGACTCCGGACGCTGAGTACCCAGTCAGCCCCTGCGGGGCTTGCAGGCAGGTACTCTCCGAATTCATGCCCGCCGAGGCCGCAGTCGTATTCGGAAGCTCAGCGAAGGATCTCATAGTCACAACGATCGGCCAGCTTTTCCCCTACGACGCGCTTCATGAATTGAAGAAGAAGGGATAGTGGATAATACTCTTTTATCTTTCAACTCTCAGCCCTAACTACTTTCCCTTCGCTTCCTCGGCCTTCTTTAGGTCGGCTTCAAGCTTAGTCGACCATATCTCGACTTTACGCTTCAAAGTTTCGGCCTCATCCCTCTCAGCGAGGACGATATGTATCCTTCTGAGGGCCTGGAGGTAAATGACCGCGGCCCGGAAATCCTGAACCTTATGCGTATATAGCTCGTACTGCTCGCGGTACTTATCCGCGCAGCGTTGGAAGAGCTGCTTGACGAGGGAGAGGTGGCTCAACACGGTGGGGCGGACGGGCGAGTTGAAATCCATATCGGGGACGGCGGTCTTGAGGTTGACGAGATTTTTACCGACCGTCGCCACCTTGCCCCATACCTCAATAAAAGAGGCTGAGTACTTGGAGTTCTCGCCGAAGGCGTCCTCGAGGGACTGGACCGTAAAGCCCAGCTTTCGCAGCAGTCGGAACCGACCCTCAACGTCGAAGTCCTTAATGTCATCGAGTTTGGCTTCGTAATCGGAGAATGGCGCGTCGAGGTAGGCGGACACCGTGTCCTCTAAATACTTGATCGATCGAACGAGAGCCTTACGCGCTTCGAGGAGGTACTCCTCGTTCTTTATGCCCAGGAGGGAAACGGAGAGAGTGTTGACGAGGAGGTACCAGGAGCAGAGATCCAGAACGTCGTTCGCGAGCTTGAGCCGCTTGTAGCCCGCGCCGGCCTCCTCCCTCGCCAGGAGGTCGAGGAGAGTTTTCTCCTTGGCAAGCCCGGCCTCGATGGTCTTGTGGTGCTCTTTGACCTTTTCGAAATACCGGTTGCGCTGCTCCTGCGTAATTTTCCCCATTAGCCGTCCCGCCAGTTACCGTACTTCCGGAGTAGCTCCGTCGCATGGGCGATTGAAGCCTCCTCGCGGGGGTCGCCCGCGAGCATGCGGGCTATCTCCTCGGCCCTAACTCGCCCTTCCATCCTGGAAAGGCGAGTCGTCGTCCTCCCGCCGGAGATATCCTTCTCGACCCTATAGTGATTATCGGCGCGAACCGCGATAGAAGCTAGATGCGTTATGCAGAACACCTGCTTGGCCTTTCCAAGCTCCTTCAGATGCTCGCCGACGGCAACGGCTACCTCGCCGCCTATCCCAGCGTCCACTTCGTCGAATATCAGGCAGTCTACCGAGTCGGTACCCGCGAGTACCGTCTTGGCGGCCAAAGCGACGCGGGAGAGTTCGCCGCCCGAGGCTATCCGGGCCAGCGGCTTTGCGCTCTCCCCCGGATTAGGCGCGATTAGGAACTCCACTTCGTCCACGCCATAGGGCCCGACGACGGGTCGCGGCCCGATATCGGGCCGACGCCCATCGGTGTCCTTGCGGCCAACGCGGGCGTAGAAGCGGGCATTCGGCATTCCGAGAGTGCGAACGATGGCCTCTATCTTGGACTGAAGGCCGGCTGCCGCGGCTTTGCGTTTTTCGGACATGGCGAGGGCGGCCGAAAGAAGCTCGGCCTCCATGACCGCGATTCTATTCTCGATTTCGCCCTTATCCTCTTCCCATGTCTCGAGCCGGGAGAGCTTGTCCTGATCCTCGCCGAGCCGCGCGAGCACATCCTCGATCCCGGCCCCGTACTTCTTTTTGAGCTTGCCGATATCGGCGAGACGGCCTTCAAGCTCCTCGAGCCGCTCGGGCCTAAAGCTGAGCGAACCCAAGTAGTGCCTAAGGGAGTCCGCGACGTCCTCGAGTTCGTAGAAGGCATCGTCGCTGCGGCGCGCCAGGTCGGACAGACTGGGGTCGATGGATTGGGCCGTCTCGAGGCCGGAACGTAGGCGCCTAAGAGATGCGAGGCCGCCCTCGCCCTCCTGGCCGGGCGCCGCGTCTCCCGCCAAGGCACCGTGCGCCGCCTCAATGGACGCGAAGAGCCTTTCGTGCTGCGAAAGGAGCCTCTCCTCGGCCGCGAGTTCAGCCTCCTCGCCCGCTCGGAGCTTGGCTTTGGAAATCTCATCGACCGCGAAACGCAGGAACTCGATCTCGCGGCCCCGCTCTGCCTCCGATGCCAGCGCCGACTCGTAGGCGCGTTTCTCGGCCGCGAGAGCGGAAAACCTGGCGCTGAAAGCGATCACTTCGCCCTCGATGCGCGCATAGCGGTCCAGGAGCTTACGGTGATTCTCCGGGAGTAGGAGGGATTGGTGCTCGTGCTGGCCGTGGAGGTCGACGAGGAGGGAAGTGAGCTCCGCGAGGTCGGAGCGGAGCGCGCTCTGGTTCTGGATATAAGCCGAACCGCGGCCGTTGGACCTAATCCCTCGCCGAATGAGGACCCTGCCTTCCTCGGGCTCGAGTCCTCTGGAGCGAAGCCATTCCTGGGCTTCCGCGTTGTGCGACACGTCGAGGACTCCCGTGACAAGGCTTTCCTCGGCTCCAGTGCGTATTACGCCAGTGTCCGCCTTGGCACCAAGAAGGAATCCGATGGCTCCGACAAGGAGGGACTTGCCCGCGCCTGTTTCGCCCGTTAGGAGGTTTAAGCCCCCCGTGAAACTCACGGAGAGGCGCTCTATCAGTGCGAAATCGCGTACAGTCAGTTCCTCAAGCACCGGGCCCTCCCGACCAAGCCAGTTTGGAGCGCAATAGCTCGTAGAACGCATAGCCCTCGGAAACATGGATTAAGGCCTTCTTCCGGGCCCCCGAAAGACGGATTTTGTCGCCCGGGCGCAGGGTAAAAGTCTCCTGGCCATCTATGGTGAGCATCGCTCCCGTTCGTCTGCCCTCCTCCATGGTGATCTCCACAGCCTCGTTGGCGGGTACGACAAGGGGTCGATTGGATAAAGTGAAAGGGCAAACGGGGTTAATGATCATGGCCTCCATCTCGGGGTGGAGGACTGGCCCGCCTGCAGCCAAGTTGTACGCCGTCGATCCGGTGGGCGTCGCGACTATGACGCCGTCGGCCCGATAGCGAACGAGAGTCGATGCGCCCAGGCTGATGCCGAAGCCTATGAGCTTAGCGATTCCTTGAGCTGATACTGTAGCGTCGTTCATAGCGCAAAAGGATGCCACGCACGCGCCGTCGCGCCAAGCCTCGACCGCCAACATCATGCGCTGCGTGATACACAAGCCACCCCGCGCCCATGTCGCGATCGCCGCGGGCCACTCTCCCACGCCGATTTCCGCTATAAAGCCGACCCTCCCGAGGTTGATCGGCAGTATGGGGATGCCGAGGGGCGCAGCGATACGCGCGGCGTAAAGGACTGTCCCGTCGCCGCCCAGAGATACAACGAGATCGGCGCCCTCGGCATTGGGGGGCCCGTCGGGATCGCCCATATAGCAATAACTCTCTGATACGAAGCCCAGGCCCCCAAGGGCCGCCGCTAGGGAGTCGGCGGTGGTTGCCGCCGACTCCTTTTCGAGATTGGCGATAATGAGGACGCGCCCGGCGCTTTCCGGCATGAATCCTCCAATGAGGCAGTCTCGCTATTCGCGAAACTGCGAGGTCGAGGCCCTTTGCCTCGACTAGGGCAGGGTCGCAAGGACCTTGGCTATCTTCTCGGCCGTGATGGCCCCGATTCTCTGATGCAGCGGGAATAATAGACAGCGCATCGCAATAGATCTGGCGTTTGGACAGGAACCCTCCGGAACCAGACCCCTCCCGAGTAGGCTGCCCTCGAATGCAAGCTCCGTTTCCACATCCTTTTTCTTGGCATAGGCCCTTACGTCCTTGACGCTCGAGGCGATGGAGACGGGGAAAGCCCAGTAACCAGCCTCGCCCTCGCCGCCCTGCGAAAGAAGTCGATGCCTCGTACGTGCGAGAGACTGGGCGAACATCTTTGCGAGCTCGCGCCTTCGCTCGATAGCCGACTCCATGTCTCGCAGTTGAGCGAGGGCGAGGGCGGCGTTATAATCGGTCATGCGGATCTCCGGAACGATAGTCTCGGCTAGATTGCGAAGCACCGTCCCTTCCCTTTTCCCGAAGGCAAGGAGCAGCGCGCCTCCGCCGGAGGTCACAATCGAATCATGCTCTAGGCCGAGGATGGCGATGCGTCCTAATGATCCCGCGCGGGACTCGTCCCGATACGCGCCTAGCGCGTTGGACATATCCTCGATTACGGCTAGGCCCAAAGCCTTCACTCTTTCCGGATCCGGGAGTATGCCGAGGGATTCATGCAGGACGAGGGCCTTGGGGCGGGGCTCCAACGCGTCTATAGAAAAAAGATCGGGTTCGGCGGTATCCGGTACAGCGTCGATAAACACGCTCTTAAGGCGTCGTGACGCTAGTACTTCTGCATAATAGACAGGCGCCAAGGCCGGCAACGCAACAACGTCTCCTTCCGTCAGGGCAAGGGAATCGAGAGCAAGGCCGAGCGCGATAAAGGGGCTTCGAACGGCGAAGCCGAAATCGAAACCTATGGCTTCTCGAGCCGATCTCTGAAAACGATCCAAATATTCGCCTGCCCCTACCGAATCCGTAACTAGGCAATTGAGGACCGTATCCATGTCCTTCCTGCGGATATACGAACGAAATACGGCTATGCTCATTAAATGACTATCGCCGGTTAGCGACGTATCTCTTCGATCTTCCTGAGCTCCTTCGCGCTGAAGAGCTTACGGATATCGAGAAGTATAAGATAACCGGTTTCCTGATTTACGACGCCCTGTATATACTCGGCTCCTATTCCCGTTAGCATTTGCGGGGGTGGTTGGATATTCTGGGCATCTATGGATACGACACGCTCGACTTTGTCTATGATAACACCCAGTTTCATGCCGTCTATGTCTATGATTATAAAGCCCGAAAGCAGCTCTTCATCCTCATCCGTCTGCGCCTTGCGCAGATGGAACCTCTTATGCAAAGAAATAATGGGAATTATCTCGCCGCGAAGGTTAAAGAGTCCCTCGACATACACGGGGGCATTAGGTATCGAACGGATATCCTGTACGCGCACTATTTCCTTAACATCCATAATATCAACGCCATAAAGTTCTTCGCTTATTTGGAAGGTGACTAGCTGGATCTGCGTGTCCTGTTCGGCCATATGCCTCCCTCCATAGAATCCACGTTCCATGAAAGTGTAGCATCTTTCGAAAAGACGGGCAAGGTTGAGGCGTATAATGCGGTCGCATAAAAATAAAAAAGCCTGGCGACGACCTACTCTCCCACCCTAAGGCAGTACCATCGGCGTTGAGGGGCTTAACTTCCGTGTTCGGAATGGGAACGGGTGTTGCCCCCTCACGATAATCACCAGGC
>Ga0182027_10011848_pt1 | contig 12281 bp, 9 predicted proteins | sample 712E1DmetaG_FD_121300 | JGI IMG/M metagenome (GOLD analysis project Ga0182027, IMG submission 121300) | Permafrost microbial communities from Stordalen Mire, Sweden - 712E1D metaG (Illumina Assembly) | ecosystem: Environmental > Terrestrial > Soil > Wetlands > Permafrost | place: Sweden...
CCCAAGTGCAAGCGATCCAATCTCGAAAGAGAACCCACTGACTGGAAAGCCGGATGCCCGAAATGGGCCTGTCCGGTTTGGAGGGAGGGGTGGAGCCGCAAACTCCATCTCTACCCCTATCTCATGGATCTGCATTTCGGCCGTTCAGGACGGGTAATCCAGGGCTTCGCGGGTCATCACTTTGGTCAGGGATTCGGCGGCGCGGTCCTTGGCAAGACGGCAGCCGGTGAGGCAGGTGTCCAGCTTGGCGCGCAGGGCGAGGAAGGGTTCGAGGCCAACGCATTTGACGCATGGACCGGCTTTGGGCGGATGCTTTTCGCCGGGTTCGGCCACGTCGGAATAGGCGCGGGCGGAGGCGTCCATGCCGGGAATGATGCCTTCAAGCGCCGTGAGTTCCTCGGCGCCGTAACAGGCGGGGCAGCCCGGGTCGTCCCACGCGGGATGGCGGTTGTAACCGTGGACAATTTCAGCGGCGATGCGCCCGGCTTCGCCCGCCGCGCGGGCGGCCTGGACATGGCAAAGGTCGGTGAAGAACGCCACCGTGCCGGGCAGCCCGCCGGCGAGCGCGGGATTTTGCGCGCCTTTGGTCTCCAGTTCGATAACGTCAAGAATAAATTGCCGCGCGGCCAGCAGCCAGCAGAGGGCGTCGGCCAGCGGGAAGGTCACGCCCTGGCGCGTTTTGTGGTAGAGTTTCGCGCCGGCGGCATCGGCGGCGGTTTGGACATGGCGCAGGGTCCAAAGCCAGAGTTTCATGGCGGTGCCGAGGGCGCAAGCGCCGGTGCCGGGGCGTTCGGAGGCGATGCGTTTGATTTGGGCAATCCATTGCTGGAACTGGGCGAGGAAAAGTTCGTTGGTCATGGTGATGGAAAGCTGCAATCGCTGCACGGCCTCCGGGCCTTCGTAGGTGGCTTCGAGTTGCGCGTCCATCCATTTCTGGCCGAGGAAACCGGGGCAATCCTCGGTCAGGCCGTAGCCGCCCATGAGGCTGACGGCTTCGCGCATCATGTTCGCGCCGTGGCCGGTGTTCCAAAGTTTGCAGGCGGGGCAGAGGACGGCGGCCACGGAGTCCAACAGGACGAATTGGACCAGCGGGCCAGGCGGAGCGGCTGGCTTGGAGTCGAGGAAGGCCAGCGCGGCGGTTTGCGCCTGGGTCAACTCCTTAAAGGCGGCGCGGCCGGTCAATTTTTTTGCGGCGAGGATGCGGTCCTTTTCCTTTTCCAGCGGGTCGAGTTGGTCGAAAAGGCGCGCGGCCTCGAAGCCCAGGGAGGCGCTGGCCTCGCCGGTGGCCCAGACATCCACGAGGCGGTGCAGGGCGTCTTGTTTTTGCTGGATGCCCAGCTCGTAACGCGGCGTGCCGGGCGCGCCCTGGCCGCCGCGAAAGCGCCGGCGGTGATAAAGAATCACCGGCTCGATGGCGGAAAGGAGCTTGGCCGAGGTCATCAGGCCGACGGTTACGCGCGTGCGGCGGAAGACGGCTTCGATGATTTCGCTGTGGGAGAAGTTCGGGAGGATGACGCCATCTTGGATGGTGTAGCCGCCGACGATGCGGCTGGCGGGCACTTTGAGGTTGAAGACCGGATCGTTGGTGGAGGAAAGCTGGTGAACGAGTTTTTTTGTCGGCGTGCCGCGATCCCACACGCCCGGATCGCCTTCCTCCAAAATGACCATGCAACTGCCCTTGAGCCTGGGGTCGTCGGATTCGACGGCGGCGGTGACGACGTTGGCGAAGCCCATGTTGGTGATGAAGCGGCCGCGTTTGTCCACTTGCAGAAGCGGTTCGCGGCCCTCCTGCCAATCGGCGACGCGGACTTTGCCGGCCAACATACCGGTCTCGACGCCGACGAAAGGAATGGGTTCGGTGAGCGCGAAGGCGGCGCGGACTTGTTTGCGGTTTTCGCCGGGCTTGAGGGGAGCGGCGCCGGCGGCGTATTTGGCGCGCTGCTCCGGCGTGCCGCGCTCGTGAATCGAGGCCAGGCCCAGGTTGCCCGCCAGACTGCTCGTGGCCGCGCCCGCGTCCACCCAGGACAATTCAAAGGCGATGAGCGCCAGGGCGAGATTTTTTGGCCCGGCGATGAACCCGCCGTCTTCCGGATCCAGGAACGCCGCAGTGATGCCGCTTTGGTCGAAATGCGGCAGGAGACTGGCTTTGTCCGGCGTCCATTCGTGGGAGTTGCGGGTGCCGGCGGCGACGAGCCTGGCGACCGGCCCGCGGGCGACGGCGCGGGCGGCCTGGACGAGCATGTGGAGTTCGTAACGGCCGTCAAAGCGCCACATAATCTGGCGGAGGTCGTCGGAGGGCAGGGTGGCCAGGGAGGGCGGCGGATTTTCTTCAGCAATGGCATTCATTGATTTATCAGGGTTTTTCGCACGGCAAATTTTCCATTGCGATTCAGGCAAGCATGGTCGGGGAACGGGCCGGAAGAATCAAACCTTTTTTGCCGGGCATTCCAAAATGGCCTGACCTGTGATATATTTTAGGCATGATGAAGATACGCCGAGCTAATGAACGCGGCCACGCCAGCCACGGCTGGCTGGAGAGCCATCACACGTTCAGTTTCGCCGATTATTACGACAGCCAGTGGATGGGCTTTGGCGCCCTGCGCGTGATCAACGACGACCTGGTGCAGCCGGGAATGGGCTTCGGCACGCATCCGCATCGGGACATGGAAATCATCACCTACGTCCTGAGCGGGGCGCTGGAGCACCGGGACTCGATGGGCCACGGGCGCGTCATCCAGGCCGGCGAGATGCAATACATGGCGGCCGGGACGGGAATTGAACACAGCGAGTTCAATCCCTCGCAGGACGAAGCGGTGCATCTGCTGCAAATCTGGATTCAGCCCGACCAGAAGGGCGTGAGGCCGCGTTACGCGGAGAAATCGTTTCAGGGCGCCGCCACCGGGAAGCTGCTGCTGGCCGCGAGCCAGACCGGCCGCGACGGCTCCATCGCCATCCATCAGGATGCCGAGGTCTGGCTGGCGCGGCTCAAGCCGGGCGACCGTGTCCAACATTCATTGGCGCGGGGACGCCAGGCCTGGCTGCATCTGGCGGAAGGAGAGGTGTCGCTGGGCGGAGACATCCTCCAGGGCGGCGACGCCGCCGCGGTGAGCGGCGAAAGCGAGTTGGAACTCGTGGCCACAAAACCCGCGCAGGCCCTGCTGTTCGATCTCAACTAACCTGTTCCACGAGGGCGCGCTGGATGGCTTGCATCAGGTCCGGGTAGGTTTCGTGCGGAGGGAATTGGGGGAATCGCGCCCGGATGGCGGCGGGGGCGCGGAAGAAAAAACCGGCGTCCGCTTCGAGCAGCATGGCGGTGTCGTTGAAGGAATCGCCGGCGGCGACGACAAAGTAGTTCAGGCTTTTCAAGGCGGTGACGGAGCAGCGCTTGGGTTGGGGCTGGCGCATTTTGTAGCCGGCGATTCTGCCGTCCTGAATGACGAGGCGGTTGCAGAAAATGACGGGCCATTCCAACTGGCGGAGCAGCGGCTTGGCAAATTCCTCGAAGGTGTCGGAGAGGATGATGACCTGGGTGAGGGCGCGGAGCCGGCGCAAAAAATCGAGCGCGCCGTCCAGCGGTTTCAAGGCGGCGATGGCGTCCTGGATGTCGGCGAGTTTGAGGCCGTGCTGATCGAGGATTTTGAGGCGGCCGAGCATCAGTTTGTCGTAGTCCGGCTCGTCGCGGGTGGTGCGGCGGAGTTCGGGGATACGGGTTTTTTCGGCAACGGAAATCCAGATTTCCGGCACGAGAACGCCTTCCAGGTCCAGGACAACAACGCATTGTTTCACGGGGGGATTGTGGTAGCATCCACGGCAAAATGCAAAATGGAAAATCCATGGCGCCAGGAACTCCCGCGATGAGTGAGCAGGGCGCCGCAACCGGGCCGGCGCCGTTGCGGGCGGGGACGCTTTACCTGGTGGCGACGCCGATTGGGAATTTGGAGGACCTGACGCTGCGGGCGCTGCGGGTGCTCAAGGAGTGCGACGTGGTGGCGGCGGAAGACACGCGCCACACGGGCCAGCTTCTAAAACACTTCGGAATTTCCAGGCCGCTGTTGAGCTGTTTCCAATTTAACGAGGCGGCGCGAAGCCGGGAAATCGTGGAGCGTCTCCAGCGCGGGGAGAAGATCGCGCTGGTGACGGACGCCGGGACGCCGGGGATCAGCGATCCCGGTGAGCGGGTGGTGAAATTGGCGCTGGCGGCAGGCTGCCGGGTGGAGCCGGTGCCGGGGCCGTGCGCGCTGGTGGCGGCGTTGAGCGCGAGCGGATTGGCGGCGGCGGAGTTCCATTTCCTGGGGTTCCTGGCGCACAAATCGGGGCAGCGGCGGCGCCGGCTCCAGGCGCTGAAAGAGGTTCCGGGCACGCTGGTTTTGTACGAGTCGCCGCATCGGATGATGAAGCTGCTGGCGGAACTGGCGGAGTTGTATCCGGATAGGAAAGTGGTGCTGGCGCGGGAGTTGACGAAGAAATTTGAGGAATTCAAAGCGGGCAGCCCGGCGGAATTGTTGGCGGAAATGGAGAAGCGGCCGCCCAAGGGGGAATATGTGGTGCTGGTGGCGCGGACAGAGGCGTAGTTCGTTCCATGAATTTTGAGGGAAAAATCCAAAGTCAGGGGAATGGTTGTCAAGGGAATGTGAAAAAGCGTTGTACTGCGTCAGTGGCGGCGGCTGAAGGCGGGGCGAGACTGTCGAGCCGTAATCGAATCGCCGCGGTAGGGCGAGACTCTGTCGAGCCGTGACTCAATCCCAACCCGGTAGGGCGAGACTCGGTCGAGCCGTGACTTTTTCCCAGGAAATCGAGTTTCGGCTCGACGGAGTCTCGCCCTACCATCCATGACTGGCGCATTACGCTCACCGTGGTTTGCGGCTTTCTTCCGAAAGCCGCTGCGAAGCGGCGCAGAGGCGCGAGGCGCGCCATCTGCTTGACGGATTCTGCCGTCCAATCCGGCTACTTGGCGGCGAGGGTGCCGTCGGGTTCAAAAACGGTTTGCGTTAGTGAACAGGTTCCATTCAACAGGATGTCGCGCGAGGAAGCGCCGACCAGGATTTTGAAATCGCCCTTTTCCGCAACCCATCCTTTTTTGTCCGGGTCATAAAACGCAAAGGCGTTGCGATCCAGGCGGATGGAGACGTGTTGCGTTTGCCCCGGCTTGAGCGGGACCTTGGCGAAGCCCTTCAGTTCCTTGGGCGGACGCGTCACGCTTGGGCTGGCTTGCTGGACATAGACCTGGGGAACCGCCGAGCCGGCGCGCTGGCCGGTATTTGTCACGTCGAATTCCACCGTGGCGGACGGATTGGCCGGGTCCGTGCCGGGGACAACTTTGAGGTTCGCGTAGGCGAATTTGGTGTAGGAAAGGCCGTAGCCAAAGGGGAACAACGGTTCGATCTGTTTGGCGTCAAACCAGCGGTAGCCGACGAGCAGCCCCTCGGTATATGTGACAGAGCCGTTCGCGCCCGGATAAGCATTGAGGGCGTGGGCGGGAGAATCCGACAACTGCTTGGGGAAGGTGCAGGGGAGCCTGCCGGAGGCGTCCACGTCGCCAAAGAGAACATGCGCCAGGGCGTTGCCGCCCTCCAGGCCGCCGTACCAGGCATAGACCAAGGCGGGCGCCTTGGCCAGCCAGCCTCCCATTTCCACCGCGCCGCCGCCGTTGAACACCACGACCGTCTTTGGATTGGCCGCGAGAATTCTTTCCAGCAAGGCGTCCTGCCCGCCGGGCAGTTTCATGTCGGACCGGTCGCGTCCTTCCTGATCCAAGTCGTGGCCCAGGCCGCCCACGTAGATAACCAAGTCGGCTGCTTTCGCGGCCGCCACCGCGGTCTCCGCCACGGGATCCGCCGCGGGGGCTGCTGCTTGATCGCGCGCAGCGGCATTTGCGTCCGGCGCGGCCGGCGCGCCACCGCGTCCTCCACGGCCTCCGCCCCGGCCGCCGCGGCCGCCGCCGCTGTAGCCCGGCGAGTAGGTGATCCGCACGCCGGCGCCGAGCCGGTTGGTGATTGCCTCCAGGGCGGTGATTTCATAAGGGGCCTTGATTTGGGCAGCGCCGCCGCCCATGGCGAATTTGGTGTTGGCGTTGACGCCAATGACCGCGACGGATTTGTAGTTGGCAGCATCGAGCGGAAGCAGGCCGTCGTTCTTGAGCAAAACAATGGATTCCTCAGCCACGCGTCGGCAGACTTCCTGATGGGCCGGGGTGCTCAACGGGTTGTTGGACGCGACCACAGCCGGCGCCGGCGCGGCGGGGTCGTGGATCATGTCCAGTTGGAACCGCACATAAAGATGGCGGCGCACTTTGTCATCGAGCACGGAAACGGGAACTTGATTGGACTGAATCATCGCCAGGAAGGGATTGGCCAAGCGGTTGCGCTCGTAAGGGGCGCCGGTGCCCATTTCCAGGTCCAAGCCGTTGGTCGCGGCCTCGCCGGTGTTGTGGGTGCCGCTCCAGTCGGACATGACCAGGCCCTTGAATCCCCAGTCTTTCTTGAGCACCTGGTTGAGCAGGTATTCGTTCTCGCAGCAGTATTGGCCGCGGAAGCGGTTGTAAGCGCCCATGACGCTCAAGGCGCCGCCTTCCTGGACGGCGGCGCGAAAGGCGGGGAGATAGATTTCGCGCAGCGTGCGCTCGTCCATGATGACATTGATGGAGCCGCGCTGGGTTTCCTGACTATTGGCGGCATAATGTTTGGCGCAGGAGGCAACGCCCTGGGCCTGTTCGCCTTTGACAAAACCGACCGCCATGCGGGCGGTGAGGAACGGGTCTTCGCCCATGTACTCGAAATTGCGCCCGCAAAGGGGAGTGCGCTGGATGTTCAGGCTGGGGCCGAGCATGATGCTCTTGCCGCGCTGGCGGGCCTCCTGGCCGATGACCGCGCCATCCTCGTATGCCAGATTGGTATTAAACGTGGCCGCCAGACCCAGGGAAGCCGGCATGGCGGTGGCGAAATCGTTGGTCAGGTTCATGTTGCGGAAACCTTCGCCCACCTCCGCCCGGACGCCCATGGGACCGTCGTCCATCCACAGGTCCGGGACGCCCAGCCGCGGCACGCCGGCGGAGGAGAAAGTGGACTTGCCATGCACCATGCCGACCTTTTCCTCCAGGGTCATCTGGGAGATGAGATTTTGGATGCGGGCGTCCAGGGACGCGCCGGCTGGTTGGGATTGGCACGGGGTCATGAATATCAGCAACGCGCCGGCGGAAGCGACGAGCAGCGCCGGAAGGATCAAGTGACGGGGGCGGAAGCCCTGTTTCGTTTTCATAGGTTAATGGACTCTGTTCATTTTTGAATGCGCGCCGCGGCGTTCCGGCCGGCGGCCATCAGTTGGATGCCGCCAAGCCCGGTCGCCCGTTTGTCGGCGGCATGACCAGCCTCTTTACCACGCGCCGACTGTGCATAGACGAGCATCGCGAGTCCAGCCCAAAATGAAGATTTGTTATTGGTGATTGGAAAGCGGGCAAAATGGTGAGAGACAAACGGTTCTTCCGCGCACACAATGGGCCATGAAAGACCGATCCCGCAGAGGCGGGAGCGCATTGTGAAACAGATCGCCATAGAACCGGGCCGCGAAATGGATTTTCAGTGGCTGCGCACCGGCGCGGAAGCGCTGGCCGAAATGCTCGCCGCCATCACGGCGGCGCGGCGCTCGGTCCGGCTGGAGATGTATATGTTCGATCCCAGCCCGGTGGCGGACCAATTTCGCGACGCCCTCGGCGCGGCCCGCCGCCGCGGGGCCGGGGTGCAAGTTCTGATTGACGCTTTCGGCTCGATGTCGCTGCCGGACGGCTATTGGGACGCGCTGCGCGCGGCCGGGGCGCAAGTCCGGCGGTTCAATCCCAACGGCCTGAAGCGCCTCGGCATTCGCGACCATCGCAAGATTCTGGTGTGCGACGAGGAACTGGCGGTCATCGGCGGGGTGAACATTGCGGGCGAATATGCCGGGGACGGGGTGGCGTCGGGCTGGCGGGATTTGGGCTTGAAAATCCGCGGACCGCTGGCGATAGAACTGGCTGGGGCGGCGGACGAGATGTTTGGGCGGGCCGATTATCGGCACAAGCCCTTTTCGCGCCTGCGCAAATCGGCGCGGCAAAGGACGGTCCCATTCGCCGGGGGGAAAATTCTGCTGACCGGGCCGGGGCGGAACAACGCGATCAAGCTGGCGTTGAGCCAGGACCTGAAAGGCGCGCAGCAGGCGGGGATAGTGTGCGCTTACTTTTTGCCGCCCCGCCGCATCCTGCGCCAGTTGGCGGGCCTGGCCCGGCGCGGAAGCAAGGTGCAATTGATCCTGCCGGGCAAGTCGGATGTGTTTCTCTCGCGCCTGGCCGCGCAAAGTTTTTATCGCCGGCTGCTGCGGGCCGGGGTGGAGATTTACGAGTACCAGCCGCAGATACTCCATGCCAAGATGTATCTTATAGATGACATAGTATATGTGGGATCGTCGAACCTGGATTCCCGGAGCCTGAACATCAATTATGAACTGATGCTGCGCGTGCCCGGTCCGCGGTTGGCGGCGGAGGGCCGGGAGATTTTTGCCAGCATCAAGGCCCGGAGCCGGCGGGTGGAGATGGAAGAATGGCGGCGTTCGCGCAACTTTGTGGACCGGATCAAGGGGCGGCTGGCGCGCTGGGTCCTGGCGCATCTGGACCCCTACATCGCCAGGCAATCCTCCTGAGGCGGTTTGGCGGATTTTTGAAGTTCGTCTTGACTTGTGGGCGGGGCCGGTTGAGCGGGCCGGCCCTTCGCCTGGGGCGCGGGGCCGTCGGCGCCGGCGGCGGGCAAATCGAGGGTGAAGGCCGCGCCCCGGCCGGGGCCGTCGCTGTGAACGGAGAGGTTGCCGCCCATTTCGCGGGCGGCGATGACGCTGCTGTGCAACCCGAAGCCGTGGCCGTCCTTTTTGGTGGTGAAGCCGTGCTGGAAAATGAGGGTGAGGTTTTCGGACGGGATGCCGATGCCATTGTCGCGCACCTGGATCGCCACCCGGCCCTCCGCGGGTTGGAAGGTGGAGACGGTCAGGATTCTGCCGTCCCTGTCGGCGGACTGCATGGCGTATTTGGCGTTGCGGATGAGGTTGATCAAGACTTGGAGGGCCTTGTGTTTGTCCAGGCGGACCAAAGGAACGGGCTGGAAGTCGCGCCGCACCGTGATGCCGTGCCGGCCAAGGGCGGCATCATTGATCTTGAGGGCATCTTCGACCAAGCCGGCGGCGTGGAGGTCTTCGGTGACGACGGACATGCGGGCATAGTTTTGCTGCATGGCGACGATCTCCTTGATGTGCTCGATGTTGCGGCCCAGGCCTTCCAACTCCAGGCGCCAGGAGCGCTGTTCGGCGGCGAGAAGATCGCCGAGCATGATCAAATAGCCCGGCAACTGGCGGCCCCTGGGATCGGCGGTGAGGAAGCCGGCGGTGTCGGCGGCGTGTTCGCGCAGGAGATTGGTGGCCTTGAGCACTTTGTGGACTTGGGACCTGCCCAAGCTGTCGAGCAACAAGGCGGCGGAGATATTGACGCTGTTCAAGACATTGCCGACGTTGTGCAAGACGCCGGTGGCGACCTCCGCCATGCCGGCCTGGCGGGAGGCCTGGATGAGCTGGCGGTTGAGGCGGTCGAGGTTTTCGGCGGCGTTTTTATGTTCGGTGATGTCCTGGAGGATGCCGCGGCAGGTGGCCGATTTGCCGTTGTCCGCCAGCATCAGGCCGCTTTCGCGAATCCAGACCGTGCGCCCGTCGGCGGCGATCATGCGATACTCGAAGTTGTAGGATTGGCTGGGTTCGGAGGCCTGGAGGCGGGCCGCCCTGGCGCGGGCCAGGTCGTCCGGATGCACAATCGAGTCCCAGAATTTCGGGTCCGCGAGCCACTGGCCGGGGCGGTGTCCGAGGATGCGCTCGCTCTGCCGGCTGACGAAAGCGAATTGGCAATCGTGCGGATTCCATTCCCAGACGATGCCGTCAATGGAATTGACAAGGGATTCGAGCTTTTGCTGGGAGAGGTTGAGGGCGAGATCCTGGCTCTGGATGCGGCTGAGCATGTGATTAAAAGCCCTGGCGAGGACGCCCAGCTCGTCGCCGCGGCCATCGAGCGGAGAGCGGACCGAATAATCATTGCGTTCCCCGACCTGGCGGGAGGTTTCGGCCAGATTGAGCACGGGGTCGGCGATCAACTTCTGCATCCGTCCGGCGAGCCTGGCGGCGAGGAGGACGGAAATGAGCAGCACCACGGCCATGACGAGGCTGTAAAAGCGGAGCAACTCTCCGAAGACGCTTCTATAGTTGACGCTCAGGTAAAGGCTGCCGAGGCGCCTGCCTTCCAGTTGCACCGGCTCGGCATACAAGAGATGGCCGCGCCGGTATAGGAACTGATGTTCGGCCGGGAAATCCCGGACGGAGTCCGAGCCGTCCGGGGGGCCGTAGCGGGCGACGGTGACGCCGGAGGAATTGACCAGGCTGGCGCAAACCACGGTGGGTTTGGCTTTGAGGGACTCCAGGATTTCCCCCGCGGCCTTGCGGTCGTCAAAGGCCAGGGCGGCGGTGCTGTTGTTGGCGATGATGGCGGAAAGGGTGGCGGTGTCGCGCTGGAAGTTGGCGTGAAAATTCAGGATTTGAAACAAAACGAGCAGGGCGAGCGAAACGACCAAAACGACGCCGGAGATGGCCAGGGTCATGACCAGCATCTTTCTTGAGATGGGCAGATCTTGAAATCGCTTCATGGGCGGGAGGGCGGCTGGTCCGCTTTGGGGTTGATGATTTTCGCCAGGCTCAGGAGTTTGGCGCTGACCTTCAAACCGGCCGATTCCACGGCCTGCTGATTGATTTCCATTTTGACGCTGCCATCGTCGAGAGAGAGATTGATCATGACGCCCTGTTCGGCGGCTTTGGCGGTGTCGGCCACGGTCAGAATGGCGCGGCCCCTGGCTTGTTGGAGCACGGCGTCGAGGCGGTCCTTTTCCGAACGCGCAATGAAGAGGATGTTGCACCCGGCGATGGAGTCGCCGCTTTGAAATTGCTGAATGACAATGGGACGGCCCTGCACCGACTCTTGCCGGACGGCGGCGGCGAGGGCGGCCCCGAACGGATCCTCGCCCAGGATGCCAATGACAAACGGGGAGCGGGCCGCGCCGGGGGCGCCGGGAGCCTCCGGCCAATAAACGAACTTGGTGAAGTTGTAAAGGAACACCGCCTTGACCTGGTATTCCCCGGCGGATCTGGCGCCGCCTTCGCCCAAGAGCCAGCCGCCCGGCAACAAGAGCCAGATCAGGAGCATCTGGAGGAACCGGGTGGAAAGGCTGGCGGCAGGGACGTTTTTCATGGGAGGGTCAGAAACGCCAGGCGGCTTTGATCTGGAAGGCGCGGCCATTCTGCTGGATGAGATCCTGCAGATGTTCCTGCCCTCCGGGGTCGCTGTACTGGTTGTTGAAGAGATTATAGACACTGGCGGACAATTCCACCCCCTTGATCCACTGGCGGCTGAAGAGCGTGAAGTTGACGATGCCGCAGCCCGGGTCGGTCCGGCCCGCCAGGGTGACGCGGTCGCTCATGAACTGGCAGTCCAGGGTTGCGAAGAGCTTCTCCCGCCAGAGCGGGGCAGTCAAGTCTAGTTTTCCCAGGTTGACCGGGGAGTCCGGCAGCCGCGCGCCGGAAATGGCGTTCCGGGCATCGGTCAGGGAATAGCTGGCGCGCGCCTCGAAGCCGCCGGCGGCGGTCCCCTTCAACGCCAGTTCGAGGCCTTTGGCGTTGGCCTTGCCCAGATTCTGCAACTGGATCAAGCCGGCATCGGGCTGCCCCGGCGCAATGGTGGCCTGCTCGATCAGGTTGTTGATGTCATAGTAGAATCCCGAGGCGGACGCGCTCCAGTGTTTGGCGATTTGCTGTTCCACAGCCAGTTCGCCGGTCGTGATTCTCTCCGGCTTGAGCGCCGGGTTGGCAATTTGCGTGTAGCCGCCGTCGGAATAATAGAGTTCATAGGGAGTGGGGGCGCGGAAGGCGGTGCCGTAAACCAACTTGAGGGTGGTGCCCTGGACCGGCTGGTAAATCAGAGCCAGGCGCGGGTTGACGGTGGAGCCGGACAATTGGAGGACGTCGTAACGGACCCCGCCGTTGAAAATCAGATTGCTGCGGATTTGGTATTCCTCCTGGAGAAAGAGGGCGTAATCCACGAAATGCCTGGTGTCATCCAGATAGACCTTTGGCGGGTCCACATTATAGTTTCTCTGCCGGTCCTGGAGATTGTCGAAAACCTGCGCGCCGGCGGTCACGGTGTGATGCTCAAAAAAGGTTTCCCGCAATTGCAACTCGCC
>Ga0182027_10011850_pt1 | contig 12280 bp, 9 predicted proteins | sample 712E1DmetaG_FD_121300 | JGI IMG/M metagenome (GOLD analysis project Ga0182027, IMG submission 121300) | Permafrost microbial communities from Stordalen Mire, Sweden - 712E1D metaG (Illumina Assembly) | ecosystem: Environmental > Terrestrial > Soil > Wetlands > Permafrost | place: Sweden...
CCGCTGGAATCAATCTTTATTATATTGATATTAGATACAGGCGCATTTAATTGATCCCAGTTACTCCCATTATCTGTTGAACGAAACATCCCGCTGCTACAGCCGGCAAATAAATGACCCTTTAAATTAGTTGCTAAAGAATATATGTATCCGATTTTTAATTGCCCCCATTTCTGCCCTTTATCGGTTGATCTGTACAACCAGCCGTCATCTCCCCCTGCAAAAATATATCCGGCTGAATTAGTAACGACTGCATTAATTGGGCAATCCCAACCCGTCAGATCTGTTGTTTCCCAGTTGATCCCGTTATCAGATGAGTAAAATAATCCGTTCGTAGTTCCGGCAAAAATAGATCCATCGGAATTGAAAGAAATAGTAAAGCAGCTATAATCACCTGTTTTGTACCAGCTGTTCCCATTGTCTGTTGAGCAATATATTCCGGAATAACTCGCTGCCATAATTTCCCCGTTTATATTGTTTATCGCAAAGGAATAATTCCAGTTCCTTTCCGGGAAAACAAAATTCTGCTGCCAGAAATTTTGAGTATAACCAATTCCCGAAAAAACGAATAAAGAAAAAAGTATAATCTGTTTTATATGGCCTCCCGTTTTTACTTATAATATTTTACCAAATCAATTTTTATTTAACCCGTTACAAAAATAGTTATGATGTATTCTATAGTCAAATAAAATAAATCCTAAACTATTAGAAATCTTCCAGAATAATAGTCATGATTGCTCTGTATCTGCAACATCAGCTTTGTAATATTTACCATCTTAAGATTGCATTTTCAGTTGGTTACAATTTGCAACCAACTCATTTCCTTCTTTAATTAACCTGGGATATTTGGAATTGTTTTAAGGGAAGTCATTAAAGCGAAAAAGCCTGAAAAACTTTCATTTTCAGATATCCTTAGTAACGGAGCCTGCTCCGACTTGTCGGAGGGCAGTCCGCCGCCGCGAATTGAAACTACAACTTTCGGATGAACTTCATCTGTATATAATTTTTCTGTGTTCAGCCGCGAATACTAAACAATTTTATTATCATCTAAAATTCAATATTCAACTCTGTAATCGCCAATCCTTATGCGTTAATCGATTCTGTCCCTGCCATTTTTACTATATAATATTTGCTCATTTGTATTTATCGTTATCATAATTTTACCTTTTATCAGATTACAATATAACAATTCCCTCTAAAATCTATTACAATATACACAACCACTAAAGACCCATAGTGGAATTATGATCAGGTAAACATAAATTTAAATTTTGTGTCCTGAGTCATTTCCCAGAGATTTAATGGTGTTTCAAAATAATTTGCCAAATAAATCAGAATTTGCTCAGTTTTGAAAAGCTTGAAATTCGAAGAATATTATCATAAATATTCAAATCAGGACTAAATCAATAGATTTGGGAGTAGGTATGTTCTTGCTTTTGTCAGACCTGAGAGATAACTTTACTCTTAGGATTTACAAAGACTTTCAATTAACCATTTTGACGAGAATCACTCGTTCTTTCTTACTCAGAATTCAATAGCTTAAAAATAAAATATTTTGAATTTATTTTAAATGAAACCATTAGAATTAGCATATTACATTATTAATAACTTTAGCAAATTTAATAAAGGGGGCATAACACATCTTAAGCTTCAAAAGTTGCTTTATTATACTAAGGCTTGGAGTACTGTAGCTAAATTGCCCTTTGATAATTTACAATTCTTTGCTTGGAAACTCGGTCCAGTAAATCCCGAAATTTATGATTTATTTAAAATTTATGGTAAAACTGCCATTACTCCTTCTAATTTTAATATTTCAATTGATAAAGACAAAAAGCAATTTGTTGATTTTATAATCAACAATTACATTTTTTTTGATGGGTTCACATTATCATCAATGACCCACAAAGAAGATCCTTGGATTAAAACAAAACCAAATGAAATAATATCTGAAGAATTAATGAAAGAATATTATTCACTTCAAAGTTTTGCAAAAAACTTTCCATTAGAAGATGGAAATACATTTTACCCCATTAAAACAGATTTAGACTTTTCTTATAAAATTGACATGTTATCTCCCGATGATTTGCCTGAATTGACTTATACTTCTGTAAACGATTACTTAGAAATAATTCAAGTTAACCAAAAAAAACTTAAAAGTAGTTTAACTAATATGTTAAATGCCGTCTAATGATAGTACCTATCTTCAAGAATTAATAAACGATTTCCCTTGTAAGCGTAAAACATCAATTGAAAAAGCTGAACTTTGGCTTCAAGAAAGATATCGTGTTTTTGAACTTGGCGAATTTATTCCCACAGTTTTTGAAATTCTAAATGATCCTTCAAGGATTAGAATTACAAATGACCCATCCATAAATCCTTTGTTTGATTTATTTAATCAGGGCGAGATATATCCGTTATTCTTCTATAATTTGTCAAAATCCATTCATAAATATTTATTTTCAAAAATATTATCAAATGCAGGAAATTTTAGGAGCTCTTCTGAAATAAATAGTGGATTTATTGGATTTGGGGGGCCTAATAGAAGGGCTCTTGGTAATTTGAAATTTCATGGGTCTACACCAGAAAAAATTACACTAAATTTGATAAATGCGTTTTGTCATTTAAAGAAGAAAAGTAATGACCCGCTTAGAGATGGATTATTGTTTTATCGTAAGTTTGTAAGAACTCATCCTTTTTATGATGGAAATGGAAGAATAGGAAGATTAATTTTAAAAATCTATTTGAGGATATTCCATCTTGAAATACAATGGGATAAAATTAATAATGAAAAGTTAATGAAAAAAATGAATGAATGTCATTTGCGAGAAGATAAAGAGAAAGAATATGAAAAATACTTCGGCTTTCTTTATGATTTTATAAAAAAAGCGATAGCACGAGTTAATGAAGAAGATATTAATGATTTTCGATTTCCAGAAAACTATTGATTTGAAGTTGTAAGTTTAGAATTCATATCCTGGGTGCCAAATCGAAAGTATTCCTAAGAACGAATAATGATGTCACCATTTCAATCGAGAAGGGAAAGAGATGGTTCTACCAGGATAACCTCCTAACAATTAACCCAGATTCTCCCCGTGACCCATAAAACTCTTCATTAAATTCTTTACTTACTATACATCATTGCTTAAATTGTTATTCAAATTTTATGTTTATAGTATGGTTACTATTACACGGATTAAGAGTTCCTGTCCAGCATTAGGCCGAACAATTATATAATTAAATAATTAGGACGTCAATGGTTAATAAAAAGAGCCTTTCCGAAAGAGATATTTGTACTAAGTATATTACCCCTTCTATTGAAAAAGCGGGATGGAATAAGATAACACAGTTTTTAGAAGAGGTGTCCTTCACTGACGGCAGAATTTATGTCAGGGGAAGGTTGACCACCAGAGGACAGGCCAAACGTGCTGATTATATCCTTTACTACAAACCCAACATTCCAATTGCCATCATAGAAGCTAAGGACAACAAACATTCCGTAAGAGCCGGTATTCAGCAGGCTTTAGATTATGCAAGGATATTAGACATTCCTTCCGTCTTCAGCAGTAACGGAGATGGATTCTTTTATCATGATAGGACAGCAACCAGCCATAACATTGAAACCGAATTATCTTTAGACAACTTTCCCACCCCGGGACAGCTTTGGGAGAAGTATAAAACATACAAAGGTATTGTAACCGAAAAGACTGAAAAGATTGTAACCCAGGATTATTTCTTTGACGGCTCAGACCGAAAGCCAAGATATTATCAACAGATAGCTGTTAATAGAACAGTTGAGGCAATAGCTAATGGACAAAACCGGATTCTACTTGTAATGGCAACAGGAACCGGGAAGACGTACGCAGCATTCCAGATATTATACAGGTTATGGAAAGCCGGAGTAAAGAAAAGAATCCTATTCCTTGCAGACCGCAATGCATTGCTTGACCAGACCCGGAGAGGAGACTTTAAGCATTTCAAAGATAAAATGACCGTAATAAAAAACAGAGAGGTGGACAAGAGCTATGAGGTATATCTTTCCTTGTATCAAGGCCTGACAGGCTCCGAGGAAGACAAAAACATTTTCAGACAATTCACGCCAGAGTTTTTTGATTTGATTGTAATAGATGAGTGCCACCGGGGAAGCGCAAAAGAGGACAGTGCATGGCGTGAGATATTGGAATATTTTACTAAAGCTACACAGATAGGTTTAACAGCAACCCCAAGGGAAACAAAAGAGGTTAGTAATAGCGAGTATTTCGGAGACCCAATATATACTTACTCATTAAGACAGGGTATTGATGATGGTTTCCTTGCCCCCTACAGGGTTATTAAAGTAGGATTGAATGTTGACCTTGAGGGTTATAGACCTGAAAAGGGGAAAACTGATAAGGACGGAAATTTAGTTGTCGACCGAAATTACAATCTCAAGGATTATGACCGGACATTAGTTATAGATGAACGTACAGATAAAGTCGCAGAAAAACTTACAGAGTTTTTAACTGGATATGACCGCTTCGCTAAGACAATAGTTTTTTGTGTTGATATTGACCATGCACAGCGTATGCGTTCAGCTTTAGTAAATCATAATTCTGATTTAGCAACTGAAAATGATAAATATATCATGCAGATAACAGGTGACAATGATGAGGGGAAAAGGGAGTTGGATAATTTTATTAACCCGGAAGAAAGGTATCCTGTAATAGCCACAACATCGGAGCTTATGACAACCGGAATTGATGCGCAGACCTGTAAGGTAATTGTCCTTGATACAAATATAGCTTCAATGACTAAGTTTAAGCAGATAATCGGAAGAGGAACAAGGATAAACGAAGAGTACGGAAAACAATACTTTACTATTATTGATTTCCGAAAAGCTACAGATTTATTTGCAGACCCGGCGTTTGACGGAGACCCGATAAGAATAAAACCAGTTACTGAGGCAACAGACCTAACCGGAATTATTGATGAAGAAGAACAAAAGGGAGAAGCTATTAAGGATGTTGTTTCCGGGGAGGATATAGTATTTGTAAAGCCGGAAATTAGATTACCAGAGATAGGTGAAGGGAATACAAGGATACATGAGCCAAGGACAAAAGTGTATGTAAACGGAATAGATGTGTCTGTATTGAATCAAAGGGAAATCTATTTTGACTCCAAGGGGAAAATGATAACAGCAAGCCTTAAAGACTATACCAAGGAAATTGTTAAAGGGAAATATGCTTCGCTTGATTCTTTCCTTAACACATGGAATTCCGCTGACAAAAAAGAAGCAATAATTAAGGAGCTTGAATTACAAGGCATGCTTACGGAAGCATTAGAAAATGCAGTTAACAAAGACCTTGACCTCTTTGATTTGATTTGTCATGTGGCCTATGACCAGCCAGCATTGACACGAAAAGAGCGTGCAGAGAATGTCAAGAAGAGAAATTACTTTACTAAGTATGGCGAGACAGCAAGAAAGGTATTGGAAGCTCTCCTTGACAAGTATGCAGACGAAGGAATAGGAAACATTGAGAACATTGAGGTACTTAAGGTGAAACCCTTAACCGAATTTGGTTCTCCCATAGAAATTATAAAGGACTTTGGCAGCAAGGAGAAATACATTCAGGCTGTTAGAGAATTAGAACATGAAATATATAAGGTAGCTTAATGGCAAACATTTCAGGAATCATGGATGGCATCCGCAGAATAATGTGGCAGGATACAGGTCTAAATGGAGACGCCCAGAGATTAGAACAATTAGGATGGATGCTGTTCTTAAAGATTTTCAGTGATAAGGACAAAGAATTAGAACTGTTAGATGATAAATACAAGTCACCCATTCCCAAGAAGTACCATTGGGTTAGAGAAAAAGGGAATTGGGCTGGTGATGATGAAGGAATGACAGGAGATGAGCTTCTGGAATTCGTAGACCGTAAACTATTTCCTGCACTAAGGAATATTGATTTAAGTACAGGCAATGGAAGAGCATATATAGTACGAGAAGTTTTTGAGGGGAACAACAACTACATGAAGAGCGGAATTAATATCCGCAAGGTGCTGAATAAGCTTAACGAGATTGATTTTAATGTTGCTAAAGACCGCCATGCTTTTGGGGAACTTTATGAAAGCATACTTAAAGATTTGCAGAGTGCCGGAAAGAGCGGAGAGTTTTATACCCCAAGGGCAGTAACTCAGTTTATAACAGATATGGTTAACCCCAAACCGGGAGAAATAATATATGACCCTGCTTGCGGTACGGGCGGTTTTCTTACCTGTGCAGTTGAGAAGCTTAAAGTACAAGCTAAGAGCATTGAAAAAAGGCAAGCAATTCTTAAAAATGTTAGAGGTTCAGAATACAAACCATTACCGTATTTGTTAGCAACTACAAACCTAATTTTACATGACATTGAAGTACCTAATATAAAATTTGAAGACGCACTTAGCCGTGAATATACAAGCTATAAGGAAAAAGACCGGGTAGATATAATATTAGCTAATCCCCCATTTGGAGGGATTGTAGCTAACAACTATGAAAATAATTTTCCGCAAACTTACCGGACGAAAGAAAGTGCAGACCTATTTTTAATTCTTATGATACACATGCTTAAGCAAGGTGGAAGAGCCGGGATTGTTTTACCGGACGGTTCCTTAACAGGAGAAGGTGTAAAGCAGCGAATTAGGAAGCGTTTATTAGAAGAATGCAACCTTCATACAATAATAAGACTACCTAAATCTGTATTTCAACCATATGCAACCGTAGCAACTAACCTTCTGTTTTTTGAGAAAGGAAAGCCTACAAAGGATATTTGGTACTATGAACATCGATTACCAGAGGGGCAAAAAGCTTACAATAAAACAAGACCGATAGGGACAGATGAGTTTAACCCAATCAAAAAATGGTGGAAAAAAAGAGATGAGGGAGAGCAGTGTTGGAAGGTTAATATTAAGACTGTTATAGAACGTAATTATGATTTAGACATTAATAACCCGCACAAACAAGAAGAAGCTATTGAGCATAGTAGTACTGAGTTAATGCTGATGCTGGAAAACAGCTTTGTAACGAGTCTGGATATTTTGAATAGCTTAAAAGACGAGCTCAGATGAGTATAAAAACTATTCCCCTCTCTGAGGTTTTAATTCATAGAAAACAATCTATAACGATTCAAGAAGAAACAACTTATAAAAGGTGTAGAGTTCAACTCCATAGAAGAGGTGTTGAATTAAGAGATGCTGTTAAGGGGTTTGAGATAAGGACTAAAAAACAACAAGTTTGTAAAGCTGGTGATTTTATTGTTGCTGAAATGGATGCTAAATTTGGGGGTTATAGTATTATACCGGAAGACTTGGAAGGGGCTATAGTTAGTAGTCATTATTATTTGTTTGATATCAAGACAGATAAATTACTTCCAGATTTTCTTAGAGTTTTGCTTAACACTGAAATCCTCCAAAGTCAGATAAAGGCAAAAGGCTCAACCAATTATTCTGCTGTCAGACCCGGTGACGTCCTAAATTGGGAAATCCCACTTCCCGGTATTAATGAACAACGCATCATTGCTAAACATTATCTAAAAACTAAAGGCAAAAGTGTTTTATTAGAAAAAGAATATGATAGGCAGAATAAACTAATTAGCCAACTCCGCCAAGCCCTACTTAAAAAAGCGGTTGAAGGAACTCTTATGCCCCAAGACCCCAATGATGAGCCAGCAAGCAAACTGCTGGAGGGTATAAAAGCAGAAAAGAAAATTTTGATAAAAGAAGGAAAGCTTAAATCTGATAAACCTCTGATACCAATTAAGCCGGAAGAAATACCATTTGCTATTCCCGGTAATTGGGTTTGGTGTAAATTAGGTGACATAACAACTAAAATCGGTTCGGGTAGCACTCCAAGAGGAGGAGATTATTCAACTTCTGGTATTCCGTTTTTCCGGTCGCAGAATATTTATAACTCAGGTTTACAATATGATGATATTAAGCTTATTTCTACTGAACTGCATAAAAAGATGTTAGGTACTCAGGTTAGTGCCAATGACTTATTACTGAACATTACCGGGGGCTCTTTGGGACGATGTGCAAAGACACCTAATAACTTTAATGTTGGCAATGTTAGCCAGCATGTTTGTATTATTAGAACATTTAGAGTGGATGCTGATTATTTTCATAAGTTAATATTGTCCCCATATTTCCAGTATATGATATTCAGTTCAACTACTGGTGCAGGAAGAGAAGGATTGCCTAAATACAATTTAGAAAATTTTTTAATACCCCTACCACCTCTCTTAGAACAATACCGTATACTAACCAAGCTCAATAAACTAATGGAATATTGTGATAGTTTAGAGAAACAGATAAACCAAAGCATAAGTCAAGCTAATCTGTTAACCCAATCAGTATTACTTGAAGCCTTGCAACCGGAAGAGGTAGAAAACTAAATAAAAAGGTATCATTATGACAATTACAGATTTAATAAAAGATTTCGAAGGATTAAAAGTAAGCAATAGCGTTATGCAATGTTATAACGAACTTACAAAGCAACTTAATTTGAGATTTGAAGAATGGTCTCAGTTCTGTACTAATAACATTTTAGCACCTACACTAGAATTGTTAAGGAATCATTTCGAAGCTGAAGGCAATACTATTAGTGTTTTGTCAAACAGAAAAAATAACCGACCAGTATTGACATTCGTATATACAAAGAAGGATGATTATAAACCCACTGGAAAAGTAGAGTTCGTGTTTAGTGAAAACAGAAGGATTCTTATAAAGGAGGATATGTATTCAAGCAAGATACATGTACCCGAAACAAAAGTATGTTGTTTGGCAGAAATTAATTACGACCTCATTACAACCACAATAATAAATTTTCTCACCCGTATTGAAGAGAACAAAACAAAAAACCTTTAAGGAAATATTATGAGCTACCCTGCAACTGTTATTAAAGTTATGATATCCTCTCCGGCAGATGTTAATGATGAAAGACGAATCATAAGGGAAGTAATTGCAGATTGGAATTCAGCGCACTCTGAACCAAAGCAAATTGTTTTAATGCCGATAGGTTGGGAAACTCACTCAGTTCCAGACACGGGAGATAGACCCCAGGCTATTATTAACAATCAACTTAAAGGATGCGATATATTAGTAGGTGTATTTTGGACAAGAATTGGGACACCTACAGGTGAATATGATAGTGGAACCATTGAAGAGATAGAGGAACATATTAAGTTAAAGAAGCCAGCAATGCTTTATTTCTCAGATGCAAAAGCCAATCCATCCTCTATTAATCCTGAACAGCAAAAAAAACTTGAGCAATTTAAACAATCATGCAAAGAACGTAGTTTATATCAGGAATATAGCTCCATTGATGTCTTTAGGAAAGAGTTCTCTCGCCATTTGCAACAGAAAATGAATCAACCTGAGTTCATTGATAATAAACAGGTTAATATGACTTCTCAAGAAATGAAGACGGATGGTAATGCAATCCCAAATCTTACATCAAATGCTCAAATGATATTAAAAGAATGCTCTTATGGAAGCCATGGTTCTATTGAATTTCAGCAAGGTTATGGTAATTTTACACTTAGTGTAGGACATATACATATTATAGCTGATAACCCCCGAAAATTGGCTCAATGGGAGAATGTTATTCCAGAACTTGAAAATAATAACCTAATTAAATTTGACTCCTCCCGAAGAGGTTATATACTTACAGGCGAAGGATATAATGTTGCTGATTCTATGCCAAACCAATAGTATTTGTACTTAAAGAATTAATTACACACAAAAAGTCATTGAATAACTTACAAGAGAATTCATCGCTGACAAAAGCAAAGTATTAGAATAAAAATATACTACTATACTAAAAGATAAACTTACCTTAGGAGAATATATGAGTTATGCGGCTACTGTTTATAAAGTTATGATAGCCTCGCCTGGAGACATTAATGGAGAAAGACGTATTGTCCGAGAAGTAATAGCCGATTGGAATTCCGCTCACTCAGAAACCCGTGGCATCGTTCTAATGCCAATTGGATGGGAAACTCATTCAGTCCCGGAGATGGGAGACAGACCCCAGGAAATTATTAACAAACAAGTATTAAATGGATGCGACATATTAGTCGGTGTATTCTGGACAAGAATAGGAACACCGACTGGAAAATATGATAGTGGAACTATTGAAGAAATTGAAGAGCATATTAAAGCCGGAAAGCCTGCCATGTTATACTTCTCTAATGTGCCAATAAGGCCAGATAATGTTAATCAAGTACAGTATACTAAACTTGTCAATTTCAAGAAATCATTACAAGACAGGGGATTATATTGTTCATATAACGAGAAGGATGAGTTCAGAAAGTTACTTTCTAAGCACCTCCCACAAAAGATGAACCAGCCACAATATTATACCCAAAACTTTAATAAAGAACCCGAAGGATTATTGACACTAAGTGCACCAGTTGTTCCAAACCTTTCAAAAGAGGCATTGTCATTATTAATAGAGATATCTAAAGATAAAAGAGGGACAATAAAGAGAGTTCTTACGAATGGATTTTTATCCATAATAACAAATAGAAAATTTATATTAAGGCATAACAATATAGCACGAGAAAAAGCATTATGGGAGGAAGTTTTCGACAGGCTTAAACAGGAAAATTTAATTCATGATTTTGAAGGTAGCGGACAGACTTTCAAACTCACAAAGCGGGGTTATGATTTAGCTGACCTGTTAGAGCAGTAATAAAAGGGAGCTCCTTCATAAAGAAATAATGAAGGAGCAAACGATTACTTTTTAGTACTAAACACCTTACCCAATAAATCGTAAAAATTATTAGCCGTGACTAATACTCGTGTATCTTCAACATCCTCAAGGACATAAAGTAGTTTATCAAGATTTGGATTTTCAATCTGCTCTTTAAATTGTTTTATTTTATCTGTGAGCTCATCGATACGTATTTGAAGCTCATCTTTTGGTTTCTTCGGCTGTTCCTGTACTGTAATTCTAACCCCCGAAGCACCATCCCTAATTTTAATATGGAATGTTTTATCGGGAACTTTTAATAACTCAATTATTGAATTTTGGGGATTATTAAGTACTATTTTCAGACCTTCATAATCAGCGATAATTGACCTGGTATCATGCTCAATTGTGAATCCATTATCCTTAAAATATTTTTCAAAATCCGTTTTAGCTTTTGCCATTAATTCACTTTCTTTGGTCTGATATTGAGCTTTTACCAGTTTTAGTAAATTATCATATTCAGGTTGCAGCTTATCTATTATTTCTTTTTTTTCACGTTCCAATTTTGCTTCGTCTTTCATTTTTTTCATATCTAAGGCCATAAACCACTCCTTTGAAATTAATAAGATTGTTTGAGGCTGTTACTCTCTCAAGCATTGCCTAAATGTTGTATCTGAAACATTATTTAAACATAAGGTTATTAGGCCTAAATAATAAATCGATTTGCGTTAGTCCAGAATTTTAAATACGTTTAGAAGTAATCTAATTAACAATCAAAAAAGCAATTGGAACAGGCAAATACTCAGATGTGTACGAATAGTGTACGAGTGGAAAACAAAAAACCTTGTAAGGTGTTAATTTACAAGGCTTTAATGTTTTTCTTAGTAGCGGGGGCAGGACTTGAACCTACAACCTTCGGGTTATGAGCCCGACGAGCTACCAATTGCTCCACCCCGCGATATTTAGTCAGCAAATATATGAATTTATACCTGGGATGTCAAATAGACACATGACCCCAAAATCCAGGCCCCCCAATCCACCACCTCCCAAAATACACTCTTAATCCTTTGCCCTCCTTGCCTCAAATATCCCCCTTCGGCTGTCTCAAAATTAGAAAAACACCCCAACCCTGTGCCCAACATCACCCCAATATTATTTCTTCAAATAAAACATGATCAATAACGCCTTTTCGGGTGTATTAATATTAGAGGCCTACTTTTTTTCAGCTCTCCTGGAGTAAAAATTAGTCCCCTGCATCTTTGAAAGGATCTTTAAGTGTGATTTTATATCACACCATGTTTCCTGTTTGATAGCTCTTAGTTCTGCCATTTCCAGTATCTTTTGGCAAAAAGTCCGTTCTCAGGATATTAATAGTAGAGGCCTGCTTTTTTTTCGCCTCAACTTATTAAATCCCGGTTTAACCAAAACTGTGGTAAAAACCAGGAGAAATGCTAATTATATATATAGGCCTTATTTATTTTGTAACTATAATCTACATCCTCGTTTTCATGCATAAATCTTAAATTGCATGAAAACCGGCATATGGATGTACTATTAATAGAGGGGTTC
>Ga0182027_10011852_pt1 | contig 12279 bp, 10 predicted proteins | sample 712E1DmetaG_FD_121300 | JGI IMG/M metagenome (GOLD analysis project Ga0182027, IMG submission 121300) | Permafrost microbial communities from Stordalen Mire, Sweden - 712E1D metaG (Illumina Assembly) | ecosystem: Environmental > Terrestrial > Soil > Wetlands > Permafrost | place: Sweden...
CGTAGACCGCCGCCTGGAAGGCGTCGTGATCCGACCAGTTGCGGAGCGCCTGGATGCCGCCGGAGGTTGCGCAAGCTCCTATGGCGACCAGGATGCGTGCCTGCTTACGGAGTTCCTTGATCGCGTCGAGGTGCTCGGGGGCGCTGATCGAGCCTTCGACGAAGACGAGGTCGTAGGGGCCCGGCGAGCGGCGGGACGTCGCCTCTGGGAATTCGACGATGTCGAAGCGCGACACGATCTCGAGCAGCTGGTCCTCGAGGTCCAGGATGGTCAGCTGGCAGCCGTCGCAGGAGGCGAACTTGACGACGGCAACGCGCGGTCGAGCGGTCCTGCCGGGTGTGGCCATCAGATTCCCTCTCGGTTGAACATATCGCCGAGATCGTCGAGCCGGAAGACCGGGCCGTCCTTGCAGACGAAGCGGCCGGCCATCTGGCAGTGCCCGCACAACCCGATGCCGCACTCCATGTGGCGCTCCATGGACACGCAGATTCGATCCGCCGGAACGCCCTTCGAGATCAGCCCCTGAACCGAGGCCTGCATCATCCGCTCCGGTCCAACGACGAAGGCCGTGACCTTGGTGCAATCCCAGGAAATCATGTCGAACAGGGTGGTCACGACGCCGACGCGGCCCTTCCACTCGGGCCCGGCGCGGTCGACGGTGACCGCGACGTCGATGGACTTGCTGGCGGACCACGCCGTCAGGTCGTCGCGGAACAGCCGATCCTCGGGAGTACGCGTGCCGTAGAAGAGCGAGACCGACTCGAAGCGGTCGTGGTTGGCAACCAGCGCATCCACGAGGCCGTGGAGGGGGGAGAGGCCGACGCCGCCGGCGACCACAACGGCATGCCGCCCGTATGCCTCCTCGATTGGCCAGAACGTCCCCAGCGGACCGCGCAGGCCGACGCGGGCGCCGGGGTGCAGGTTGTCCAGGGCGGTGGACGTGGCACCGACGGCCCGGATCGTCAGGTCGATCCCGTTGGACCGGAAGCGCGAGATCGAAATGGGTACCGCCGGGAAGGCGGGCAGGGCGATCATCACGAACTGCCCGGGCCGGCCGGAAAGGAAGGCCGGATCCACGTCCGTCAGCGAGAGCGTGGTTGTGTCTTCCGTCTCGGCCCGCATCGATGCCAGGCGGGCGATCGAGTAAGTTCCCGGGCTGGCGGCGACCGGCTCCACCGCCACCGGCTTGATGACCGGCGGGATGGGCGGGGCGATAGCGGCGAGTTCTTCGCGGACATCGATCTTGACGGGGCACCAGGTGATGCACCGTCCGCAGCCGACACAACCCGAACTGCCGAACTGATCCCACCACGTGGAGAACTTGTGGGTCAGCCACTGGCGGTACCGATCACGGGGCCGGGCCCGGAAATCGCCGCCGGCCACCTTCGCGAACGCGACGTCGAAACAGGAGTCCCACTGCCGTTCGGTGGTGCTGGACTTGCCGTCCAGATCGGACTTCTCAACAACGGAGGTGCAGAAGCATGTCGGGCAGGACATCGTGCAGTTGCCGCACTCGACGCAGCGGTCGGCCACCTGGACCCAGCGTGGGTGGTCCAGCTGCAACTTGAGCCGCTCGCCTATCCCGGCCATCGGCAGCGGCTCGCCCATCTGAGTCCGGACCGCCTCGACGTTGTCGACGGCAGCGCCGGCCTCCGCGTGAGAGGGGCGGCGGGTCGGTAGCTTGGCCACGATGGCGGCGCCGTCCGGCGACCCGGACTGGATGACGAAACCGTCCTCGATCTCGGTCAGGAGGATGTCATATCCGCCGCGAACCTCAGGCCCGGTCCCCATCGATGTGCAGAAGCAGGTGCTCGAACAGGTCGTGCACTGGACCGCGACTATGAAAGCCGCGGACCGGCGAGCCCGGAAGTCCTCGTCGGTGAACTGGCTGCCGAGGAACACGCGATCCTGGACGGCGAGGGCCGCGATCTCGCAGGCTCGGACGCCAAGGAATGCGACCGGCGGCACGTCGGGCACCGGCTGCTCGAAGCCGATATTGGTGGTCTTGTGAGCGGTTGCGATCGTCAGGTTCGGCGGGAACGTGAACCTCTTCCAGGAGGTTGGACCGACCGTGTAGCCAAAGGCCCGGTCGTCGTTGCTATGCTCCAGCCGGTAGCGTCCGGCGGTCTGCTCGTCTCTCCAGCCCGCCGGTAGATCCGCCGCCGACTGGACCTCGTCGTAGACGATCGCGTTTTCGCGGATCGTGGGGCCGATGACGCGACGGCCGGTGTCGCGGATCGCCTCGACGAGCGCGCCTAGATCGTGGCGAGCCAGGAACCACTGCCTTGCCGCAGCCGTCTGGCTTGGGGCTGGGCTTGTGATCACGACTCGGAGACCTCCTGACCTCAGCGAGCGAACAGATCCAGAAGCTGGAGCCGGGTTGCGCGAAGGCGCCGTGCCACAGCCTTGAGGACTCGAGGATAGAGGCTGGCAGCAAGGGCATGGTCTTCCTTGAGCGCGGCGCGGAGGTGAGTGCCCTCGATCACCAGGGCTCGGCTCGGCTCGGTTGCGACGACCGTGGATTGGGCCTGGGTGTCGGCCAGCACGGCCGACCAGCCGAAGATGTCGCCCGGCTCGACACTGAGGATGGTGACCGGTCCGCGTTCTGGAACGAGCGTCCGCAGCGCAATCCTGCCGGAAATGAGAATGCCCATTTCCCTCGCGTCGTCGCCTTCGTGCAGGATCACTTCGTCTGTTTCGAAGTCCTGGATTTCGCCCAGCTTTACGAGGCGCTCCTGCGTCTCGGGCGAGAGTTCGGCTCCAAACCATGTGTGGTTGAGCATGGCGATGACTGCCACGTAATCGTCCATCGTCCGAGCATGCATTTAGGCCTCCTCCACCGGCAGTGCCATCAGGTTGGCGAGGCGCGGGCCATTCGGCCCCGTTGGCGAGCCCGACCATGGATGCCGCCCACGCCGTAGACTGCAATGGATTCCCGCAAGGGGGAGGAGCCAATCCATGGTAGCGAGACGGCGTATCGTCAGATGGCTGACCGGGGCGGCCTTCGTCCTCATCGGCATCGGCGTCGCCGCACTTGTCTTCAATCCTGGGTTCCCCGGTGGCAGTCCACCCACCGCCAGCGGGCCGGGGACGACCTCTGCCCGCCCCAGTGCGAACCGGGCCAGTTCTTCTTCGTCGGTCGTGCCGTCTGCGTCGCAGGTCGACATTGGCTCGGGCACGGTTCCGCCTGCGGTCTCGACCCCACGGGCCGTTTCGATCTCGCCGTCGGCGCACCCCGATGGCTTCGTCCAGCAGGGGAACGACATCGTCTACTACGCGTCCGACGGGTCGGTGATCCCGGTGCAGCCGATCGCAGGCCTGGAGGTGAGGATCCAGTCCGGCAGGGCTATCTACTACGCGCTGTCAGGCAATCGGTTTGGCCTCAAGACCGACTCGTACGCCGGCGAGTTCATGCCCTTCGTCACGATGGGGCAAGCCGACGGGTCCAGTGCCGAAACCGGTGGCATGGTCCTTGCTGGCTCGGTCGTGATCAGGTTGATCGAGGACAAGCTGGCCTCGATCAAGTCGGACGACGACCGATGGATCGTGGCCTTGCCCGTCGATATCCGATCGTCGTCGAAGGACCCCGTCGATGTCTCGTTCGACCTGTTCGGCCTGGCGGGCTGGTCGAACACTCCTCGGGTGATCGTAAGGTTCGGCGGATCGCTGCCGGTCGTAGAAGCCAACCCTGCCAACGGCGGCTACCACGTCCTCGTCGAGCAGCTCGGTGTCACCGCGTGGCAGGTCATCGACCCCACGCGACTGAGCCTCCCGTCCGGCTCGATCGACCCGGCCCACGCCATGAATCAGCTGCTCATCTACGGCAGCGGAGCGCCGAGTGTGTCGCGCGACACCCTATACGACCAGCCGGTTGCTGTCGGGCAGCCCATGCTGTCGGCTGCGGGCGAGGTCAGCGTCTCGCTGGTCGTGAATGGAAGCCGTGCCGATCTTGGTCCCGACAAGATCCTCACGGTCGGTGACGTCCCGGTCTTCGTCGCTTCGTCGTAGAGAAGGGCTCCAGCGGATCGAGATTCCCACTGCGGGATGATCCCCTCCGCGCTACTTGACCTCGACGACCTTGTAGTCGAGCGAGCCCGCGGGCACCTGGACCCGGATCGTCTCGCCGGGATGCCGGCCGAGCAGCGCCCGGCCGATCGGCGACGTGAAGCTGATCCTGCCGGCCGCGGCATCGGCCTCAGCCGAGCCCACGATCGTGAACGTTTCCTGGCCGTGGCGGTCGGTCTCGATCACCACAGTGGAGCCGAGCACCACCTCCGAGCCACCCTCGTGGCTCGCCTCGATCATGACCGCGTACTTGATCATCTGCTCGAGTTGCTGAACGCGGCCCTCCAGGAACGACTGCTCCTTGCGGGCAGCCTCGTAGTCGGCGTTCTCGCTCAGGTCGCCCAGTTCTCTTGCGGACTTGATGCGCTGGATCACCTCGGGCCGGCGGTGGTTGGTAAGCTCGTCGAGCTCGCTGTGAAGGGCGGCCAGGCCGTCGGCGGTCAAGTGGATCGGGGTCATGGCAGGCCCGAACTGCATCGCCGCGACCTTCGACGAGCGCCGAACCACAGGCGTCTCGATCGCGGAGGGGCCGGTGGTTGCCTGTATCACCTTGGCCTTGCGGGGCGCTGCCTTGCGGCGGACGGGTGCGGATCTTGGCCGCGGCTTGGCACTGCTCAACGCCATCACGGCTTCGCTGGCTTCTGGGAGCTGAGTCACTTTCGTGATCTTGACCGGGGCCGGGGGCGCGTCGTCGTGCAGCGGGGCGGTAAGGCCGTGCTCCCGGCCGCGGCCGCCGGGCGCGACCATTACCGCGTAGGGCAGCGCGCCGGCCGTCTTGACGAAGGTCTCGAGGAGAGTGTCCTCGTACAGCTCCGGATCGGATACGGGCGCCCACCAGATGCGGGTCTTCTTTAGGTCGCGCAGGGTCTTGAGCCAGTAGCCCGTCGGCTGTGGGCGTCGCTCGCCGAGTGGAGTCTTGTACATGCCGGCCAGTCGTGATCCGACGGACTTCTGGCTCGACCCGATGAACAGGATCGCCTGCCCCGGCACCCAAAACGAAGCCAGGCGTGTCTGCAATTCCGCGACCGTCGGCCGCTTGCCGTCGAGGCGCAGGTCCGGGGCGCGGCTCAGCCAATCGCGAATCGCGTCCGGGTCGATCGAGACCTTGGCCTGGGGCGCCGGCAACTCGACGATGAAGACACCAGGACCCGTGCCGGTCGCCTGCCGTCCCCACGAGATCGGTCCTTCCACGGGAAGCCCGTTGGCGCGCAGCAGGTCGCGGCCGTTGAGGAGAGGCGCTGGAGTGTTGGAAGTCGTCACGCAGTGAACCGTGCCTTGCCGCAGCCTACATTGTCAAACGTGCGCCGCCTACGCCCGTTCCTGGTTGTTCGAAGGCCCCGGTGAAAGCCGGGGCCTTCGAGTCTCTGGCGGGAGACGCACCTACTTGAGCAGTGAAGGATCTTCCTCGACGGGAATGCCGAGTAAGAGCGGCAAGCCCATACGGTTGGTGTAGATGGGGCGATAGCGGTCGACGTTGTACATCGTGGCGATGTCGATCGAGCGCGGGCCCTGATCCGGGTTCGGAAGGGGGGAGTGGCTGTATTTGCCGCCGCGAATGGCGACCATCCGGCCGCTGACGCCGTCCGCGATGAGGTTCATCGCGACGTTCGCGAACGTGATGCCCACGATCGAGTCGACCGCGTCCGGGTCGCCCGAGCGCAGGTCGTAGGTCAACTCGCTGGCGAGTGTCTCGTGACCGGATCGAGCCTGGATCTCCGAGGCGAGGACCTCGGCGACGTTGGCTTTGTGGCGGTGGCCGAAAGAGTCGGCCGGACCGTATTCGGTCAGCTCGCCGCCCTTCCACATTGCGCCCTCGGCGGCGATTGCGAAGGAGTACTTGCTGGGGTTGTTGAGCTTGTCCTCGACGAGCAACTCGACCAGGTGGTCCAGATCAAATTCGAACTCGGGGATGAGGCAGCGACCGCTGGTGACGTAGGCCGTGTACAGAGCGGTGAAGCCGGCGTCACGGCCGAAGATGCGGAAGATGCCGATCCGCTCGTGGGAGCCGAGGGTGGTTCGCTGGCGGTTGATCGCGTCCTTGGCCCGGCTGATGGCGGTCGAGAAGCCGATGCAGTACTCAGTGCCCTGCACGTCGTTGTCCATCGTCTTGGGCACGGCGATCAGCTTGACGCCCTTGTCGGCCAGGACCTGACTGAAGCTCAGGGTGTCGTCGCCGCCGATCGGAACCAGGTAGTCCAGGCCGAGGCTGGCGATGTTCTCGAGCACGACGGGCGTGAAGTTGTAGACGCCGTCCTTGACCTCGAGCTGCTTGAGCCGATCCGGCCCGATGTGCGCCGGCGTCTTGCCGGCCTTCATCTTGCGGGCGTTTGTGCGCGAAGTGTGGAGCCAGGTGCCGCCGGTCCGGTCGATCGAGCGGGTGTTGGTGCGATCGAGCGGGACGATGTATTCGGTGTCCAGGCCGGGGCCCGGCTTCATGTGGGTCAGGCCTTCCCAGCCGCGCCGGATGCCGTAGACCTCATAGCCAAGCTCGGTTGCGCGATAGACGACGCTCTTGATTACTGCGTTCAGACCCGGGACGTCGCCGCCGCCGGTGAGGATGCCGATGCGCGGAGTTCGACTCATCAGTGCCTTCCGTGGATGTTCGAGCGCAGCCAAACGAGCGGCTGCGGAGAAAACGACAGTTACATGTTAATGCCATAGGCGGCGATGGCGGCGGTCCGAACGGCACAAAACGGCGGGTGGTTGTCACTGGAGGCACGGACGCGTGGCCCCAATTGCCCGGGCGAGTGGTCGGAGTGCCCCGGCTACGGCTCGAAACGGTACCGCAGGAAGAGGTCTTCGCCGGCGCGGCGAACCGAGGCCAGGCTGGCCCATCGGCCGCGACCCTCGCCGAAGGTCGTGCCCTCAACAAGGGAAACGCGGTTGACCGCGGCGTCGCGGCCGGCCACCTGCGGGGCCATCGTCAGGAAGAGCTCATCCACGAGCCGGGCCCTCAGAATCTCGCCGAAGAGGTGCGGCCCGCCCTCGCAAAGTGCCAGGCGAGCGCCTGTGGAGCGGATCAATTCCAGCAGGGCCCCGGCCGGGACCTGCGTGCCGTCACCGACTACCTCAATCCGGACATTCGGGGCGAACGGCAGAGCGGCCAGGCGTTCCGCCCCTGCCCTCGTAGTGGCCAGGATTACCGGAACGTCCGGCGCGTTGAGGCCGGCATGAGTGGCGCTCACGTTGCCGCTCGCGGTCACGACGATCGTGGTCGGTTGGGGTGCCAGCCACAGCTCGGAACGCCAGGTCGCGAACGCTTCGGCGAGTTCCGGCTGGAGGTAGGCCGCCGTCCAGACGTGACGGTGGCCGACGCGCACAGTGCCAGCGCCGACGACCACAGCGTCGGCCAGCGCCCGCAGCAGCGCCATCATGTAGCGGTCGGCCGCGGAGAATCCGCTGATCTCTCCGCCGCCTCCGCCGCCATCCGGGCTCATGGCCACGACGCCGTCGAGGGTGGTGACGAAGTTGGCGATGATCTTGGGCCGCTCGTCGAGCAGATCGACGATCAGATGGCCCGGAAATCGGTTCGAGAGCGGCGGCGGCAGCAAGCCCCCCCGGCGATCGACCGGGATGGTCGGCGGCTCGGGCGCTTCCCAGAGCGGCTCGAGTGGCAGTCCCTCACTTCGGCCGGCCATCGTCACCTCATTCGCGGACTCCGCGCCGGAGCCCCGCCAGATCGTAGAACTCCGCGCGCAGCGCCGCACTGGTTTCGAATCCGCCGCGGAAGGCGGTCGTCCGGGTCAAGGGTTCCACTTCACGCACACCGCGCATCTGGGTGCAGAGGTGGTGTGCCTCCATATACACGGCGACGCCATGCGGCCGCGTCAACTCAACCAGCGCCTCTGCGATCTGGTGGGTCATCCGTTCCTGGACGCCGAACCGGCGTGTGGCGATGCGGACCAGCCGCGTCAGCTTGCTGATGCCGATGATGTTCTCGTGGGCGATGTAACCGACGAACGCCCGACCCAAGAACGGCAGGGCATGGTGCTCGCACAATGAGATGAACGGTATTGGGCCCTCGACCACCTGCGACAGCTCGCAGCTGGCGCCTCCGTAGCACTCGGTCGGGAAGACGGTGACGAGCTTGGGGTCGCCGCCGTAGCCCTCGGTCGCATCGAACAGCGCCCGAACAAACCGCCTCGGCGTGTCTCGGGTGCCCGGCATTTCGAGGTTCATCCCGAGGGCCGAGAGGATCTCCGCTATGTTGGCCTCATAGCGGGCGAAATCCTCGGGGGAGATGGCGGCGCGGCGGTCGCGGACCGCCGGGTCGTCGAGTTCGGGCGGAAGGCGGATGGCGGCGCGGTGCGGCAGGCCGTCCAGCTCGTCCGCCGGGTAGGAGGCCTCGAGGCGGCCCTCGTGGAAGTGGCTGTGGACATGGCTAGCGGCGGCCAGGGCTCTCGAGGCCGATTGTCGGTCGTCGCTCGAATGGTGCTCAGTCATGGCGGATCTCCGTTTCTGGCTCCACTATGGCCTGCTTTCGTACCCGGCCGGTGGTGATTCCCTCGGGTCCCGGTAGCGGGAACGCTCTACAGGCGCCGCAACTCCGTGGCCTCGTCCTCCTCGATGGCCCTGGCGCAGGTCGGGCAGTACCAGCGGGCCTCGAGCGGCGTCCCGCAGGTGTGGTGTCGAAGCGCATCCGATGACTCGTCGCGTGCGCCCCAGTCGGCGAGAAGCCGCAGCGCGCCGGCGAGCTCTCGGCCCTCCGCGGTCAGTTCGTAGCTGAGGCGTACCGGACGCTCGGAGTAGGGGCGAGCCAGCAGGACACGCTGCCGTTCCAGACGCTTGAGCCGGTCGGACAGGATGTTCGGGGCGATCCCGGGGAGTGTTGCCTGGAGGTCGTTGAAGCGGAGCGGTCCCTCCAGCAGCGACTCGACGACGAGCAGACACCAGCGGTCGCCGACTCGATCGAGGGCGGCCTGCAACGGCGACGGCCGGTCGGCGTTAGGCGCCCGATCGGCTGGGGACGGTGTGGGCCGGGCGTCGTCTGTCACGCGGTCCATGGTAGCGAGTCCCGTAAGGCGCCCCTCACTTGCGCTCCGGTGATCCGAGTAGTAGCTTGCAACTAGCAAGTCACAATGAACCACACACGGCCGCCGGGCCACGGGAGTCACAATCGATGAGCGCACTTGATGAGTTGGAGCAGGCAGTGGCCCAGGTCGCCGAGCGGATGTCGGCGGCGGTGGTGGGCATCGGCGGGCACTCGCATCGTGGCAGCGGTGTGATCGTTGCCCAGAACCGGGTGCTAACGAACGCCCACAACATCCGCGGCGACGGCGCCACCTGCGTCTTCTCCGATGGACGGCAGGAGCGCGGCACGCTGCTCGGCGTGGACATGGACGGCGATCTGGCCGTTCTCGAAGCGAACACCGGCGGTGCCTCCCCGTTGACGTGGGCCGCGGGAACGCTGCCGAGTGTCGGCGCGGTAGTCTTCGCGGTGGCAAGCGCGGGCAACGGCGGAGTCCGCACAACGGTCGGGCAGGTGTCCGGTGTGGCGCGTTCGTTCCGCGGACCAGGCGGGCGGCTCATCGGCGGCAGCATCGAGCACACCGCTCCTCTCGCGTCCGGCTCATCGGGCAGCCCGATACTTGACGCCCAGGGTCGGCTTCTCGGCTTGAACACGCAGCGCCTCGGCGAGGGGTTCTACCTTGCCCTCCCGGCGGATGCGGATCTCAAGGCACGCATCGACGGGCTGGCACGCGGCGAGTCGGCGGTTCGGCCCAGGCTTGGCGTCGCGGTCGCGCCGGGCCACGTGGCGCGGCACCTGCGACGCGCCGTCGGCCTGCCGGACCGGGACGGCATCCTGGTTCGGGGCGTCGAGGAAGGCAGCCCGGCCGAGAAGGCGGGCATGCGCGAAGGCGATCTGATCGTTTCCGCGGCCGGCTCTGCGGTCACGGACCCGGACGAGTTGCACGCGGCGCTGGCGAAGGCCGGAGCCGGCAAGCTGGAGATCGGCCTGGTTCGCGGGGCCGAGGAACTGGCGGTCAAGGTCGATCTCGGGGCGGCGCCCGCGGGCGATCCGGGCGACGCTGGCTCGAAGGCACCGACGGGCAAGTCGGGGCCGGCAAGCAAGTCGAACTGATCTCCGGCGACTGGCCCAGGACTGAACCGGCCCGCCGGCGCCCACGGGCCACGACCTGGGCCGAACCGGCGCACCGCGGCCCACGGACATCCTTGGCTGCGCCATGATTGGCGAATGCGTGCACAGACTGGCGGTGCTGCCCGAACCCTGATCGGCGTCGATGTCGGATCGACGCATATCAAGGCCGCCCTCGTGGCCCCGGGGAGTGGCGTTCTTCACGTCGCGAGGCGCGCCACCGAGACCCATGCGGTCCGGGGCGGAGGCGCATTCCACAAACCGGCCGAGCTGCTGGCCGCCGTGAGTTCGGCGATCGCCGAATGCGTGGCTGCCGCCGGCGACTCGGGCTTCGCCCAGAAACCTGTGGCCATCGGCATCGCCAGCATGGCCGAATCCGGCGTCCCCATCGATCGCCGAAAGCAACCCGTAGGTGACATCCTCGCCTGGCACGACCCGCGGCCGGACCGTCAGGCGGCGTGGCTGGAGCGGCAGATCGGGGCCGCGGCGCTCTTCGCCAGGACGGGGCTGCGGCCGGAGCCGAAGTACACGCTGCCCAAGTTGCTTTGGCTGCGCGAGCAGCGGTCCGCGGACTTCACGCGACTCCGCCATTGGGCGGGCGTGGCGGAACTGGTTGCCCTCGACCTGACCGGCGAGCTGGCTACGAACGCGTCGCTGGCCTGCCGGACGCTCGCCTTCAATGTCGCGACTCGCACCTGGGATGCCGAGCTGCTTAGCCTGGCCAGCCTCGGACCCGACGAGATGCCCACCGTGCTGCCGCTCGGCCAGGCCGCGGGAGGGCTGACTGCGGCGGCGGCGTCCCGGCTCGGGTTGGCGAGCGGGACGCCCGTGGCGATCGCCGGCCACGATCATCTCGCGGCGGCAGTGGGTGCGGGCGTGACCACTCCGGGCAACGCCCTCGACTCGATGGGCAGCGCCGAAGCCGCCCTGATCGTTACCGCGAAGCCGGCCCTGGCCGACGAGGTCCGGCGTGGCGGTTTCTCAACTGGTTGCCACGCGATCGACGGGCTGGCCTACGTAGTCGGCGGGCTTCAATCGTCCGGGGCCCTGGTGGAGTGGTTCGTGGATACGTTCCTGGCGGCGCCGGGTGCGTCGGAAGACGACCGATACGCCCGATTCATCGAACTCCTCGAGCGAGCCCACCCGGGTCCGGTAGAGCCGATCGTTCGGCCCTACCTGCGCGGCCTCACGGCACCATATCGCGATCCGTCGGCCAGCCTCGAGTTCGAAGGGCTGCGCGAGACTCACACTCTCGTGGACCTGGCCGCGGCCGTCGTCGACGGCGCTTCGTATCACGTCCGTTGGATGCTCGACGAGCTGGCCCGCATCAACGGCATCACCCTCGACCACGTGAAGCTCACCGGCGGTGGGGTGCGAAATCGACGCTGGGTGGCCGCCAAGGCGGCCCTGGGCCCGGGTCGGCTGGAGGTGGTCCGAACCGACGAAGCCGCGGCTCTCGGCGCGGCGCTGGTCGGGGGCGTTGCAGGCGGTGTCTATGCGTCAGTGACGGATGCCCTGATCGACGCGTCGCCCTTCGATCGCGTCACTGCCGCGGCGACGATCCGAGCCCGCTACGACGCCTCGTACCTCGATCGCTGGCTGCCCGCCGTGATCACGCGCCTCCGCCAGGGCGGGTCGCAATAGCGATGCGGCCCGGCGGAGGCGCGTGCCTCGGGCCCGGCGGCGTGGCCGACGCCGCGGCGGCGCCGATGGTCGAGGTTCCCGTCGACGAGACGCATCCCGCGGCGGTGAGTGTCAAGACCAGGAGCAGGATGGGTCGTCGCATTGGAGCATGGTCCCTCGAAACGTCGACGCCCGCCCAATCGTCCGGGGCGGGTCCCGCATCAGACGAGCGAGCCGCGCGATCGGAGGCTCGGACGATCGGGATCCTCGTTGTCCACGACCACGTCTGCCTTCTCCTGCGGATGAGCCTCGGCGAAGTAGATCTGCTGGCCCGGAACGTATCGAGCGGCGTACCGGCGCAGGGTCGCTTCCTAGCCTCCGAATTGGGCCGCATCACGCCCGGCGGCTCGCCGCTGAGTCTCCGCGAATGGCGCGGCCACGAACACGCTGAAGTCCCAGAGGTCGACGAGTTCGCGCCGCAGCAGGAAGACCCC
>Ga0182027_10011853_pt1 | contig 12279 bp, 9 predicted proteins | sample 712E1DmetaG_FD_121300 | JGI IMG/M metagenome (GOLD analysis project Ga0182027, IMG submission 121300) | Permafrost microbial communities from Stordalen Mire, Sweden - 712E1D metaG (Illumina Assembly) | ecosystem: Environmental > Terrestrial > Soil > Wetlands > Permafrost | place: Sweden...
GTGCGAATAGAACCAGAACAAGTGCTGGAAGAGCAGCGGGTCTCCACCCTTGGTGGGATCGAAGACGCCGATGCCGACGGTGCGCTCGAGGGCGAGCAGGACAATGGCGATGGCGAGCACCGGGGTGCCGAGCACCATCAGAACACTGGCCGCGTAGTGGGCCCAGCAGAACAGCGGCAGCCGGAACCAGGTCATGCCGGGGCAGCGCATCTTGTGCAGGGTCACGATGAAGTTGAGACCGGTAAAGATGGAACTGAAGCCGGCGATGAACACGGCCATGCCGGTGGACATCACATTTGTATTGATGTAGTGAGTGGAAAGCGGAGTTGTGAATGTCCAGCCTGTATCGACGCCGCCTGCAATCATGGTGTAGATGACCAGGATGCCGCCGACCACATAGAGATACCAACTGAGCAGGTTGATTTTGGGCAGCGCCAGATCTTTTGCGCCGATCATCATGGGGATGAAGAAATTGCCCAGCGTGGCCGGAACTGAGGGCACCAGGAAGAGGAAGATCATGACGACGCCGTGCATGGTGAACACCTTGTTGTAGGTGTCGGTCGCCATGAGATCGCTTTGCGGCGTGAGCAGCTCAAGGCGGATGAGCCCGGCAAGGGCGCCGCCGATGAAGAAAAAGAACGTGATCGAGATCAGATAGAGAATTGCGATCCGCTTATGATCTCCGGTCAGCAGCCAGCTGAGCAGGCCGTTCTCCTTGGTCAGGAAATTAACCTTCGGAATTCTGGCCGTGGACTGATCGGGAAGATTGACGATTGTGGCGTTCATGGATTCACCTTCCCCTGCGCTTTAGGTTTTTGCCCTGCCGCAGTGCCTTCGCTCTCCGGGAGCAGGTCGGTTGTAGTCGTTGTCTGCTGGATACGGTAGTCGGAGTCGAGGTGCTTGATGTACTCGACCAGCGCGATGACGCCCTCTTCGCTGATCTGCCCCTGGTAGGTAGGCATGATGGGCGCGTATCCCTGGGTAATATGTTGCGAGGGGTTCAGAATGGACTCGCGCAAATAAGCGTCGTCGACGTTGATGGGCTGGCCGGTTGTGAGCGTGAGCTTGGCTCCGTAGACGTTGGCCAGGCTGGGGCCGCGGGCGTCGGGACGCGTGTTGTGGCAGGCGGCGCAACTGAGGCTGGCAAAGAGACGTTCGCCGTCCTGAGCCAGCGAATTGCCGCTGGTGGAGTTGGCCAGCCACTTCTTGAAGTCGTCCGGCGAGAGGACCACGATGTCGCCAATCATTCCCGAGTGGTCGGTGCCGCAATATTGAGTGCAGAAGAGGTGATAGGTGCCGGGGGTTGTGGCTTCAAACCACACCGTGGTGTAGCGGCCCGGAATCGCTTCGCGCTTTACGCGGAAAGCGGGAATCGAGAAGCTGTGAAACACGTCCTGCGAAATCAGCGTCAACTGCACTGGCTGGCCGGTGGGCACATGCAGGGAGTTGATTTCGTGCTGGCCGCCGGGATGCTCGGCCTTCCACATCCATTGCTTGCCGACGACGTAGATGTTCATGGCGTTGGCGGGCGGTGTGTAGATGCGGAAGTAAAGCAGCGCGCCCCAGACAAACATGATGAGAAACAGGCCCAGCGGGATGATGGTCCAGGTAGCCTCGAGCAGCGTGGAGCCTTCGATCTGGATTGCGTGGGGATGACGCTCCTTGCTGTAGAGGATGGAGAAGCCGACCACGAGCAGAACGACGATCGTGAGCCCGATGAGGCTCACCAGGACCATGAAAAAATACAGCGCGTCCATCTGCGGCGCGATCTTCGACGCCTCCGGTGGAAAGAGCGCGAAGTTCGTCATCCACTTGACGAGAAACTGCCAGAATACTGGACTGATTTGGTTCATTCCGTTATCCGTTCACCTTTTTGCCTGGGCCCGTATTTCCTGTGCCGTCGTGCTGGTCCGGGTTGTCGTCGTGATGGCTGTCGCGGCGGAACATGACCAGCATGAATCCACCCAGCAGCAAGACGGTGAGGCCGCCACCCGCCTGCACCACCCTGGCCACAATCAACGAGTGTTTATTCGTCTCGGGGTTGTAGTGGTAGCAGTAGGTAAGAATGTTGTCGACCGGCGAGCCGATGCGATTGGACGATGCTTCATTCAAGCCGAGCAGCAGATCCCTGGGCGAGTATTCGACTCCCATGTAGTACTGGGCGAGCTTGCCTTCGGGCGTGACGATCTGAATGGCGCTAGCGTGCGCGAACTGCATCTGGTCGCTGCCGGGAATCTTGAGCTTGACGTAGCGAAAGCCGACGGCCTGGGTGATGGCGTCGATGTTGGGCTGCGTGCCGGTCATGAAGTGCCAGCCATTGGCAGTTTCCGGATGGCCGTAGCGCTTGAGATATTCACGCTTCTTGGCCGCGGCCAAGTCGGTGCCTTCGGTGGGATCGATGCTGACGACGATGATGTTGAAGTCCTTGCCGGGGACGTACTTCACCATCTCGAGGGCGCTGGTGAGTCCGTCGAGCTCCTCGGAGCACAGCATCGGGCAGCGATAGTAGACCAGGGCCAGAATCGCCGGGCGCTTGCCGAAGTAACTGCTGAGCGCAACCTGATGGCCGGCATCGTCGGTGAATGTGAGATTGAGCGGCAACTGCTGGTTGAGGCGCTGCGCGATGCCGACACCGTCGAGAAGCGCGGGCGGCTTGTCGTTGACCGGACCCAATTGCTTGTCGCCGTAGCTCGAGACCTGAGCCGTGAGCGCGGGGGTTACAGCGGCAAGGCACAGCAGAAGTGAACCCGCCGCGGCGATTGCAGTGGGATGCCAGCTTTTCCGGATTGTGCCTGTGTGCCGCATGATGCCTTCTTCCGTCCTAACGATTGCGTTCTGGTTCGTCGCATCCCATGTCTGAAAATCGAGACATGGGGCACCCGATCCTGGTGTCGATACTTGCCTTTACTTGCTCTCAAGGCGCTGACGGGCCTCGATGGCCTCCGTCTGCGCGGCTTCCTGTTCATATCCCGTGCGGGCAAAACCGCTGGTCAGCGGCGACTGGATTACCGGAGTGCTTTCGCCGGTCATCAAGGGCGCGGTTTGAACGGCCGGCGCTACGGGCAGGCCGCGCTGGGCGAGCAATTCCATGGCGCGCTCGATGGGAATCCTCACCTTGGTGTGCGCCGGGTCGGCCCAACTGTAGTTATCGAGGAGCAGATCTTCGCGCGCGTGCAGGTCGGTTACATCCTGGTTGCCGTCGTCGGTTTGCACCCGCGGCGTGGGGAACTGCTGCGTTAGTTCGGCGACCTTGTTCTGGAGATCGGGATTGTTGGGCAGGTTGCCGAGCTGGCGAACATCGACCGTCTTGGTCCACTTGCTGTTGGGGCCGTCTTCAGTGTTCATGCGCGCGTTGAGGACCTTGCCAATGCCGTAGCAGAGGATGGCCGTAACCACCACAAAGATGCTGAGCGCGGTGATGAAGACAAGGATTCCGGCGATCTTGACGTCGCTCTGCTCGAAGCCAGCCGAAGCATCGACTGTTTCAGGCTCGTGGCCGTTCCTTTCGGGTCCTGCCCCGTGATTCTCAGGCTTCAGCATGTTCAGGCTCCAGAATTTCCGCGAGATGCGGATCGTTGGTCTGCACCAGGGAGCGCGTCTTCAATTGGATGCTGAAGAATGCTACCCAGATGGACACCATGGCGACGGGCACGGCAATGTACTCCAGAATTCCCCAACTGAAGTGCAGGTTGCGCGCGGCGTCTTTGAAGTTGGGCTCGATGAGCCAGAAGAGATCGAAGGCCTTGGCGAAGACCATCCACTGGCAGACGCGGATGAGGCGCTTCTTGTTGCGCTTGATGTCGCGCGAGAGCAGCATGGTGAACGGGATCAGCCAGTGGAAGAGGAAGTCGAGCGTGACGATGATGCCCCAGTGGCCGCGGATGCGATCGAGGTACCAGGGAATCTCTTCAGGCAAATTTCCCGACCAGATGATGAGGAACTGCGCGAAGGCCAGGTAAATGTTGAGCATCACGAAGGCGAAGGTGAACTTGCCCATGTCGTGTTGTTCGGTCTGGCGCAGGATGGTCTTGAAGGGCTCGGCTTTGGAAAGCGAAATCGATACGACAATTGAAAGCGCCAGCACCGAGTAACCCTGGCCGACGAGAAAGAGCAACCCATAGACCGAGGAGTACCAGGTAACGTCCATCGACATGACCCAGTAGATGACCGCTGCGGTCATGGTGAGGGAATAGACGATAATGCCAGGGCCGCTGATGTTTTCAAACTTCTTGATCCAGTAAGGCGTGTTGGATGGCGAATCGGAGTCGCGCTGGAGCGCCAGCGAATTGAGGCGCCAGGTGTAGAAGCCCCAGATGGCGAAGCAGAACACGCTGACCAGGATGAACGTGGTGGGATTCAGCATGGGGCGCTTGAAGTCGAGGCAATGCGCTTGAACTTCACTGATGAAGCCGGCCTTGAGCGCCGCTGCTGTGTCGGTGACATTGGTGAACTGCGCCCACAGGTAGAGCTTCTTCAATTGGAAGACGACGACAAGCCAGTAGACAAAGACCAGCGGTAGGGTGCGGGTCATGGCTTCAAGAGGGCGGCGGAGCAAAAGGCCCCACTTGCCGCCGGTGCAGTACTGAACCATCAGCAGGGCCAGGCCACCCACGGACCAGCCGAAGGTGAGCAGCAAGCCGAGAACCCAGGCGCGCATGAAGTGGTCCCAGCCGAGCTGGTCCTGCGACTGCCCGAGGACGGCTAGGATCACAGCGACGATCGAGAAGACCGCTGCCACCATGAACGCGGTCGTCTGCCAGCCGCCGACGAAGACGGGGGCGCTCAAGTCGGCCGGGAGCGCTTTTGCGTGAGATTCGTGAGCCATTCCGTCTGTCCTTACTTCGCGGCCGCCGCTGGGGCGGAGGGTTTGCTTGCTGGAATCTTGATGGCCGGATCTGCGGGATTGCCCGGAGCCATTCCGGGCGTGCCTTCCTTGGTGTGCGGATACGCCTGTACCGCGGTTGCCGGCAACGCCCAGGGCTGAGCGTACTCAGGATGTCCCTTGGCAGCGGCAATATCCTTGAGGTCCTGAACGTGCGCGCCCGCCGGCACATCCGCGGGCGTGGCCGCTTCGCTCAACTGCAGTGCGCGAATGTAGGCCGCAACAGCCCAGCGGTCTTCCGGCGTGAGTTGCGACGAGTAGTCCGGCATAGCTCCGTAGCCGTGGGTCATCACGTAGAAGTAGTGCGAAAGCGGCTGGGCCATGCGGACCTGGTCGTGGAGATTCGCGGCAGGCTTGTAACCGCGCTGCACAATTTCGCCGAGGCCGTTACCGACGCGCGAGTGGCAGGGCGTGCAGTAAACATTGAAGCGTTCTTCACCGCGCTGGAGCACTTCCAACGTCACGGGGAAGGGCAGCAGGTTCTGCTCCTCGCGATAACCGTTCGCGCCCTGCACCACGCCAGTGTAGAAGTAGCTGTCTTCGTGGAGTTGACCGCGCGCGATGGTGTTCAGCACCTGCGGACGCGCGCCGCGATGGTCGGCGAAGAAATCGGTTCCGCGCTGGGGAAACATGCGGGGCTGGTCCTGCATGTCCTGCCTGCAGCCGGCGACTAACAGGAGGGTGGCGAAGGCTACTGCGGCGACAGAGTGTTTTGCTATCCCACCCTTTCCGCAAAGAGCGCGAAAAGGATGGGGCACCCAGCCAATCGCGCGATCAATTCCTCCCGTAGGGAGGGAACGAGAATAGCCCAGGGTGGAGTCCGGCTTTTCGGACGGAACCCTGGGAAGACATGCACATACTGCCACCGCGTCCCGTAGGGCCGCGGCGAACCTGGCGCATAAATTCGAACTGCAGAGGCGAACGTCCATTAGTACTGCACCTCCACAACCGACGCCGGCTGGAAGCTCTGGAGATAGGCCTTTGCTTCAATCAGGTCGAACTTCGGGTCCAGCGCTTCGAGGCACAGGAAGAACTTGTCTGTAGTCGCGCCATCGCGAAAATTCGGAGCGTTGAAGAGCGGATGATAAAGCGCCGGAAGGCCGTTGAGCGCCAACATGCCAAAGCAGGCTGAGAGGCCGGCCCAGAGAATCGTCCACTCGTAGGCGGGCACAATGAAGGCCGGCCATGAATACGTCGGGCGTCCGCCGATATTCAGCGGATATGCGAGCACGGAGATCCAGGTCTCGAGCGCGAACATGGCTGCAAGGCCCATGAGCGCGCCGACCAGGGTAATCAGCGGCACCTTGTTGCGATGGAAGTTGAGGGCCTCGGCCGCTTCCTCCACCGGATAGGGGGTGTAGCACTCCATGCGCCGCCAGCCGTCCTTACGCGCCTGCTTCGTTGCGCGCACCAGGTCGCTGGGGTTATCGAATTCGGCCAGCAGGCCGTATGTTCCTTCGCGTGGGGGCATATCAGTCACCTGCCTTCGCGGTTGCCTTGGGCGTGATCTTCGCGCCAGGCAACATCATGCGGATCTCGTTCATGGGAATCATGGGCAGGAAGCGCACAAACAAGAGGAAGAGCGCTGTGAAGAGGCCCAAGGTTCCGACGTATGTCATGTAGTCCCATTTGGTGGCTCGGTAGGTTCCCCACGAAGAGGGCAGGAAGTCGCGGTAGAGGCTGGTGACAACAATGACGAAGCGCTCAAACCACATGCCGACATTGACCACGAGGGAGAGGAAGAACATGAAGCCGATGTTGGTGCGCAGCTTGCGCGACCAGAGAGTGGTAAGCGGAATTGCCAGGTTGCAGGTGATGAGCACCCAGTAAGACCAGCCCATGGGACCGAACATGCGGTTCCACATCATGAAGGCTTCCCAGTGCGAGGCCGAGTACCAGGCCATGAAGACTTCCATGCCGTACCCGTAGGCGACGATGAAGCCTGTTGCCAGCATCACCTTGCCCATGTTATCGATATGGCGCTCGGTGACCAGTTGATCGAGCCCATAGAACTTGCGCAGCGGAATGGCCAGTGTGAGCACCATGGCGAAGCCGGAGTAGATGGCGCCGGCGACGAAGTAGGGCGGGAAGATGGTGGTGTGCCATCCGGGCAGAACCGCCACGGCGAAGTCGAAGCTGATGACTGTGTGTACCGAAAGCACCAGCGGCGTGGCCAAGCCGGCCAGCAGCAGCGATGCGGTCTCATAGCGCATCCAGTGGCGGGTCGATCCACGCCAGCCTCCGGAGAGGATTCCGTAGATGTACTGGGCGATCTTGGAGTCGGCACGATCGCGTAGCGTGCCGAAGTCCGGAATCATGCCCATGTACCAGAAGACCACGGAGATGGTGGCGTAGGTCGACACCGCGAACACGTCCCATAGCAACGGCGAACGGAACTGCGGCCAGATGTTCATCGTGAGGGGAAGCGGCAGCATCCAGTAAGCCACCCAGGGACGGCCGACGTGGATCAGCGGGAACATGCCGGCGCAGACCACCGCGAAGATCGTCATGGCCTCGGCGAAGCGGTTGATGGAGTTGCGCCAGCCCTGTTTGAAGAGCAGCAGAATTGCGGAGATCAGCGTTCCGGCGTGGCCGATACCGATCCACCACACAAAGTTGATGATGGCAAATCCCCACGCCACCGGCTGCGAGATGGCCCAGATGCCAACGCCGACCAGGAACAGCCAGGTAACGGCCACCAGCAACATGGTCGCTACCGCGCCGCCAATGCCGAACAGAGCAAACCAGCCCAGCGGCGTGTGCGGCGTGAGCACAATGCCCGAGATCTTTTCGGTGACCGACTTGAAGGTCTGGCCCTGCCCCAGGACCCGGTACTCCCCTGTCTTTGGGTCGAGGCCGGGATCGTTGGTTTTCACTTCGCTGGTTGCCATCGTGAATTCAACCCTTTGCCGGCGTGTGCTCCACCGGCGCTTCATTGAGTTCGGAATTTGGATTAATGACCGCAGCCACATAAGTCGTGCGCGGACGCGTGTTTTGATCGGCCAGGACCTGGTAGCTGCGCTCATCGCCACGGAGCTTGGCGACCCGGCTCTGCTTGTCGTTGATGTTGCCGAAGGTGATTGCCGAGGCCGGGCACGCCTGCTGGCAGGCGGTCACCACTTCACCGTCGCGTACGGGACGGTTCTGCTTGTCGGCATCGATCTTGGCCTCGTTGATGCGCTGCACGCAGTAGCTGCACTTCTCCATGACGCCCCTGGAACGAACTGAGACGTCGGGATTGCGCATCAACTTCAGGCTCTCGGTCTCGTAGTCGGCGTAGAGCAGGAAGTTGAAACGGCGCACCTTGTAGGGGCAGTTGTTGGAGCAGTAGCGAGTGCCCACGCAACGGTTGTAGACCATGGTATTGAGGCCTTCCGGCGTGTGCACCGTGGCGCCGACCGGGCAAACCTGCTCGCAGGGTGCGTTCTCGCAGTGCTGGCAGGCCATGGGCTGGAAGTGGGCGCGGGGGGCGGAGAGGTCGCCTTCAAAATACGTGTCGATGCGGAGCCACTGCATGTTGCGGCCGATGCGCACCTGCTGCTTGCCGACGACGGAGATGTTGTTCTCGGCATAGCAACCGACAATGCAGGCGTTGCAGCCCGTACAGCTGTTCATGTCGATGGACATGCCCCAGGCATTATCGGGATAGGTCCAGTTGGGAAACATAGAGTTCCCCATTTCAGTCTTCTCGTGGCCCTCGCCCTCGTTGGCAAAGCCGGGATTGGCTTTGTACTCCTCGAGCGTGGCGTAGCGGACGATGCCGCGTGGACCGAGCGCCTCATCGGCTTCAAGCGAGTTGTTGCCTGTTCCCTGCTGGCCAAACATCTTGCCGCGGTGATCCTGGTAGTGGCTCTTGGTGATCGCAATGCCCCACTTGCCTTCGATCTTGCGAATGGAGCCGGTGGCGTAGAAGGGCGCCCAGGTGTTGCGAATCAGGTAGGCGCTGAAGCCCGCTGCGGAACCAACGCGGCCGGCAAACTCGCGGCCGTAACCCAGGTGTACCGTGACTGAGTTATCGGGATGGCCGGGGGCGACAACGACCGGCGCCTTGACCTTGCCGTTGCCGACGGTCAGCTCGACGATGTCGTCTTCTTCCAGGCCGAACTTGGTGAGCGTGGCGCCGGAGACGATGGCGGCGTTGTCCCAGCTCAGATTCGTTACCGGCTTGGGCAGCTCCTGGAGCCAGCCGACGTTGGACCAGCGGCCGTCATAAATATTGGGGTCGGGGCGGAAGATGATCTCGAGCGAGTCCTTCGCGGTGGGCGCGGGGACATTCGCCTTAATCGATGCAGGAGCGCTAGCCTTCGCGGTCTTGTCGTAAGCCGTGCCGTCGATCCAGCCTGCGTGAAGTGCGGCGCGCCAGGCTTTTTCGAAGTCGCCCTTGATGACTGGCTTCCAAGTGGTGCGGACCGCCTCATAGGCGCTCAGCATCGGCTCATCGAGAAGCAGTTGAAGAACATCGTGAGCGGTCCGGCCGCCGTAGAGCGGATCGATCATCGGCTGCACGATCGAGACTGTGCCGTCGTAGGAGCGGACGTCGGACCAGGCCTCGAGATAGTGCGCGGCGGGAACGTGCCAGTGGGCTTCGTGGCCCGTCTCGTCGTAATGCGAACCCAGGTGCGCGACGATGTTGGCCTTGTTGAAGGCATCCGCGAATTTCAGATCGGCGGGTGCCGTGTAGATGGGATTGGCATTGAGAATTACCAGCCAATCGACCTTGCCCGCGTTGAGATCCCCGACCAGCGCCTTGAAGTCGCCAAGCTGATCGCTGGGCAGCGGGTTCATGGGCTCGGGGGCGACGGTGACCGTCTTGCCTACATTGCCCAGAGCACTGTTGATTGCAAGCGCCAAGTGCGCGACCGACTCATCCTGATAGAGACCCGCAATCACGGCGGACTTACCGGCGTTCGCCTTGAGATCCTTGGCGAGTGCGGCCAGGAACTTCCGCTGGGCATCGGTCCACGCGTAAGACGGGGCGTTGACGCCCGCGACTCCGACAGCCTTGGCCAGCTCCGCAACAAAGGCGGGAATCTCGCTTGCCCTGAGGCCCAGCCGATGCTCAGCCTTGAGGCCGGTTGTGGTGGGCGAGCTCTCAACTGCATACAGCCGGTTCAGATGGGATGGGTCCTTGCGCCGCTTTGCGTACTCGCGGACCAGCTGATGAAATCCGGGGAAGCTGGCGCCCGACAAAAAGTCCGCGTCCAGCGACACGATTACATCCGCATCGTCGAGCGCGTATTGAACATTCAAGCCCTTTGAAGCCGAGGTCCCCGCCAGTGCCGGGTCATACTGCACCAGCTTCGCCTTGGGCCATGCCGCCTGCGCTGCCTTCCATTGCCGCGCCAGCGTGGGCGAGGTAATGGTCGCGCTGAGAAAATAGATGCCTGTACCGTCTTTTGTTCCCGCCACCTTCAGGCGAAGGGCTTCGGCAAACTCGGCCCACTCGCGGTGCTCATCGCGATACAACACATGCTGCGACCGGTCTGGATCGTACAAATCCAGCAGCGTCCCCTGTGTATATGGATCGGACGAGCCCCGGTTATACGCGTGCTCCGGATTGCCGTCTACTTTGATCGGCCGGAATTCGTCGCTCTTCACCAGCACCGGCACGCCGCCGGTTGTGAACGGATGCGCCGTGGCAAAGTACATCGGCTTGCCCAGCACCAGGTCTTCCGGCTGCTTGACATAGGGATAGATCGTCTCGTCGGGCTGCTTGGTGCAACCGGCGAGGCCGGCCAGGGCAAGGGACGCGCCCATGACTTTGAGGAAGCCGCGGCGCGAAACCGGATCGACCCACTCCTGGGCCGCGGAGGGAAACTCCTTCTCGACCGCCGCCTGAAACTCCGCCGTATCGGCGAGCTCGTCTATCGACCGCCAGAAGCGCTTGCCCTTCACGCCCTTCAAATCCTGACGAACCTGGACCAGGGTCATCGGAACCGCCTGCGCGTTCGGCTCATCCTGGTAGGTCAGGGCTTCAGCCCCGACATCTACGCCAGCACTATCAACCGGGCCTTTAGCCCCCGAGAAAACACTCGCTACAGCACTCGGCTCGGCGGGCTTTGTATCAGGGCACGACTTCAGTCGTGCCGCAAACTCCGCGCTATCGTCGTGGGCTTTAGCCCCTGAGGGATGCCCTTCGGAAACTATATGGACCAATTCCCGGCCCTTATCCATAGCGCCTCTCCCCGTCTTGTCCGTACTTCCGTTCATGCCGCTTCCGCTCATCGGTGGCAGACCTCGCAACTGGTGAGGTCCTTCGGGGTGCGAATCTTGTAGTGGTCCACCAGGAAGTGGCCCAGCTCATCCTGGCTGGTGAACTTCTGATAGTTGGCCGTGGGCGCGAATTGATTGAGCGCGATCATTCCCTTCTCGGTATCGCTGACCTGGGCGGCTGTCTTCATCAGAACCGGAGGCGTGAGGGACGCCAGCGTCTCGGAATTCGCCAACGGATCTTTCGTCACGCAATTCACGTTCTCGACCGTAGGCACGCCGGCCTTGCCGTCGCCAACCGCGCACCACACAGGCCTGTCGCTGGCCGGCTTTTCCCAGGCCATGTTGTAGATCTGGCTGGTGGGACGAAGGTTCTTGGCGGGATTGCGGTGGCAGTCCAGGCACCACTCCATCTGCAGCGTGTTCTGCGCATACATCAGCGGCATCTGGTCTACGCGGCCGTGACAGGTAGCGCAACCGACGCCCTTGTTCACGTGTATGGAGTGATCGAAGAAGACGTAATCGGGGAGGTCGTGGACCCTGATCCACTGGATCGACTGCCCGGTTGCCCAACTAGTGCGGACCGGCTCGAGCAACTGCGCGTTGGTCCAGATCTGCGCGTGGCAGTTCATACAAGTCTTCGTGGGGGGAATTCCGGCGTAGCTGGACCGCTCAACCGTGGTGTGACAGTACTGGCACTGCAAGCCCAGGCCCTGGACATGGTGCTTGTGGCTGAAGGGCACGGGTTGATCGGGACGCTGACCTTGCCGCGTCACCCAGGGCGAGCGTTGCAGTTGATCGAGCGTAACTCCCAGGGCGATCACGATCAGCCCCGTCAGCACCAGGCTCATGCGAGCGAGCGCGTTGGAGCTGCGGTCAAAGATTTGCGCCATGAATGCTTATCCTGCTGGATTACCACCCCGGCGACGAAGACCTGTCTCCGAGGGCCCGGTATTTTTGCGTTTGAATGCGCCCGCTGTGCCGGCGGTCACACAGGTTGTGTACAAAAACGAATCTTGGGTAAGACTCACCCGAGACGAGGGGAACCCCGAAAATCAAATATAACAGCCCGAGGGGGCGAATCAAAGGGTTTACGGCGCTGAATTCAAGAAAATCTTGTGCAAAATGGGCGACGTAACCCATTGATAAGTAAACAAGTTGTGATAAGCAGGATTGCGGGGAACAAA
>Ga0182027_10011854_pt1 | contig 12279 bp, 11 predicted proteins | sample 712E1DmetaG_FD_121300 | JGI IMG/M metagenome (GOLD analysis project Ga0182027, IMG submission 121300) | Permafrost microbial communities from Stordalen Mire, Sweden - 712E1D metaG (Illumina Assembly) | ecosystem: Environmental > Terrestrial > Soil > Wetlands > Permafrost | place: Sweden...
ATTCCCAAACTATTCTCCTGGTCAAAAAAGCCCACAGGAATAACTTTTTCAATATCTGAATCAATCTCTCCATGGCAGGACGCTCCAAAATATATATTCTTATGAGGACTCTTAAAAAAATCGATTACATACTTTAGAACTTCCAAATAATTATTATCGATTCGAAATTTGGAATTTCTTTGTTTATCAGGTAGGTGAATAATAAATTTATCAAATGGGATATATTTGATTTGATTAAAATCCTCAATAGACATTCCCTGTAATGTTGAAAAAACTTGAATGGGATGTCCTTTTTGGAAGGCATAAAGTAGCATATTTGTACAATTTTTGTTTTGCCACGGTTCACAAAATCCAGAAAAATGGATCGCTACTCGTGATGGTACTTTATTGATACAAGTTCTAAAAGTATCCATGCTCATAATATTTTCTTTTGAGAGTGTTTTATATCGCAGAAACAGTTTTTCTTGAGGGCAGTATTTACAATTTATTGCACAACCAACCATCGTTGTAATTTCCAAGGTTCCATTCAACATTATTAGTGTTTCCCCTCATAAGAAATATTTACTGCGACATAAGCCTTAACGCAAATTTCCAACATGGTAAGGTTATATTAAAAATAATTTTAGAACGATTGCATTCCAGCGCAGTATTCACCGGTCTCTCTGCCGGGGTTAGAAATTCACTTGACTTGGCGGGTAGCAGTTTCGTTACCACTTGCTCCTCTTTTTTTGAATCCAGTTGGAGTATTGCCTCCGCCCACACATAACGGCTGCATGAACCGCTGCCGGCTAGATGATATAACCCAGCCTTTTCCCTCAAATAACCTACTGGTTCACCTCTGCCCTGCGCGATCACCTGGGCGGTGGCTTCAGCCAGCATGCGCGCCCAGGTGGGGCTTCCGATTTGGTCATCCACAATCCGCAAAGTTTCTTGATTGCGCGCCCATTCCAATACCTTCGTTACGAATCCACCATGGCGGAGGCTGTAGACCCAACTGGTACGAAAAATCAAGAAGGAACCGCCTACTTCTTGAACTTTCAAATCCCCGGATAACTTTGTCTTTCCATAAATGTTAAGTGGATTTGGCGTATCGGTTTCAACATAAGCGCTACCCTTTTTGCCGTCGAACACATAATCGGTTGAAAAATGGATAAAAGCAGCATTCAAACGCATTGCTTCTTCTGCCATCACTCCAGGAGCCTCTGCGTTCACCCGGTAGGCGAGTTCGGGTTCACTTTCGGCCTTATCTACATTGGTATAAGCCGCAGCGTTGATAATGATTTGGGGGGCGTAATCTCTGAGTACATTCCTTAAACTTTCGGGTTTTGTAAGATCAATTTCAGGAAAGTCAAAAGCTATAACTTCACCCAGCGGTGCCAGGGTGCGCTGCATTTCCCAACCCAGTTGTCCATGCGATCCAAATAATAAAATCTTAGATCTCATGCCAAATCTCAGTTACCATAATGTGCCTTATAGTAAGCAATCATTTCTTTCGTCTCGCCTTGAGCCACGATTTCACCCTGGTGCATAATCAAAACCCTTTTGCACAAAGCTTCCACCTGGTTGAGCGAATGTGATACGAACAATACAATCTGAGAATTTTGAAACAGGTGCTGCATGCGGTTGGTAGCCTTTTGGACAAAATGGGCGTCCCCCGCTGCCAAAATTTCATCGACAATCAATATTTCAGGATCTGATATGACTGCAATGGAAAAAGCCAGGCGTGAAAACATCCCCGAAGAATAATATTTCACTGGCAGGTTTATAAAATCGCTTAATTCTGAAAATTCGACAATATCCTTCTCACGCTGCTGCATGGCTTCTTTTGAAAACCCCAATATAGCGCCATTGAGATAAATGTTCTGTCTGCCGCTTAATTCCGGGTCAAAGCCGGCGCCCAACTCAATCATTGGCGTTACTAACCCCGATATTTTAATGATGCCTTCGTGCGGCGGGTAGATGCCGGCAATTGTTTTTAAGAGAGTTGATTTGCCGGCGCCATTTAATCCGATGATTCCCACCCGGTCGCCGGAATGAAAATTTATACAAATGTTTTTTAAAGCATAAAACTCAACCACATCATCCAGGTGACGTTTGTGTGTGACCAGATTGACAAACGTCTCTTTTAAATTAGGCATAGGGTTGCGGTAAATTCTGAACTTCAGAGATACATTTTCGAGGGAAATATTGACACTCATAAACGGAACACCAGATCAAGGTCTTGTTTCATAAGTACAAAAAAACCGAGCAGTAGGGAGCCCAGGGCAATACCGAGAGGAATTAACCAATCACTCCAGGTTGGGACAGCTGTGTAGTACAGGATGACACGGAACAAATTAATAAAATGATAAAAGGGGTTATAAGTAAAGATAAATTGGTATTCGAGTGGAACCGACGTCATAGGATACATAATAGGAAGTGTGAACATTAGGGCCGACACGACCACCAGGGTGATATGGGCCACATCCCGAAAATAAACATTTGCCACACTCAACATCATTACCAGACCCAGGACAAACATAAATGTAATCAACATGGCAAGCGGGGAGAACAACATTACCCAGCTCAACCTGGCTCCCAAAAATAAAAATATGATGTAAATACTGACCATACTTGAGAAAAAATTGATTCCTTCCACCGATACCAGAGTCAACGGGAATAAAAACTTGGGGACGTATACTTTTTTCAAGTAGCTCTCGGCGCTAATAAAGATAGGTGGGCTTTGGTTTAAACAGCTTGATATAAATGTCCAGGGTGAGAGAGCTGAGAAAACATAGACTCCAAAGGTTCGGATGTCCTGTTTAAAAACAAGGGAAAAAACAACTGCCAGGATGATCAAATTTATCAATGGACTGATTAAAGTCCAAAAGAAACCCAAAACAGAACGCCGATAGCGGGTGGATAAGGTATTAGTGACGAAATTATAATAAGCATAACGGTAAAGAGTTAGTTCTCGCGCAGCCTTAACTAGATAGCTCACCAAATCTGGTTTTTTACGGCTGTCATAAACGGTTAAACGTGAGACATTTTCGTCCATGTCACCATGTTTTATGTTGAGCGATTTGCTTTAGGTACTGCCCGTAATTGTTTCCAGCCATTTGTTCTGACAATTTTTCGAGCTGATGGAGATCAATAAAACCATTTCTAAAAGCAATCTCTTCAACACAGGAAATCATTAAACCCTGGCGCTCTTCAACTGTCTGTACGAAATTAGCTGCCTGAAGCAGCGACTCGTGCGTTCCGGCATCCAGCCAGGCTATACCACGTCCCATTTCGCTAACATTGAGCAAGCCTTTTTCTAAGTAGAGACGGTTCAAATCTGTAATTTCAATTTCCCCGCGCGCAGAGGGTTTTAGGTTGGCTGCCAGTTCCGCAACTGTATTGTCATAGAAATAAATGCCAGGGATGGCATAATTGGAGCGTGGATGAGCAGGTTTTTCTTCGATACTGACTGCTTGATACTTATCGTTGAATTCTACCACACCGTAGTGTTCCGGGTTCTTGACGGGATAAGCAAATACCATTGCGCCTTGTTGAATTTGAGCCCCGTGACGTAAAATATCTGACAGGCCGCTGCCGTAAAAAATATTATCACCCAGGATCAGGCAAACATTACTGCTGCCAATAAAATTTGCTCCAATAATAAAGGCGTCGGCCAGGCCACGCGGAACGGGCTGGGAGGCAAATGAAAAGGATAGACCCCATTGATGGCCATCTCCTAATAAACGTTCGAAACTGGGTAAATCGTCCGGAGTACTGATCACCAATATCTCGCGTATTCCGGCCAGCATCAATATTGAAAGTGGATAATAAATCATGGGTTTGTCGTACACCGGCAGCATTTGTTTGCTGACCCCAATCGTGATGGGGTATAAACGAGTACCCTTACCGCCCGCCAGAATGATCCCCTTCATTTATTAGACCCTCCATGTTAAGTATAATTCCGGCTTTTCCAATTTTGATAATCTTACAGGCAAAATTTGAGCCGAAAAACCGATATCGCCGGGCACGAGCAAATTTTGTTCGATTGTTTATTAATGATCATAAATTTCAGAATATTTAAACAACGTTCCTTTTGCATCTTTTTCCGATAAGATAGGGGGATGCCCGTTGATAATCGGCCATTCAATATCCAAATCGGGATCATTCCATAGAATACATCGTTCCAAGAGGGGCGCATAATAATCGGTTGTTTTATAAATAATTTCAGCCCATTCGCTGAGTACATAATACCCATGGGCGAAACCAGCCGGTATCCATAACTGCTTCCGGTTCTGCTCAGAGAGTATTATCCCAACCCAGTTGCCAAATGCTAAGGAAGAGTGACGAATATCCACGGCGACATCAAAAATCTCACCTCGGCTGACTCGCACCAACTTGCCTTGTGGTTGTTGGATTTGATAATGTAACCCTCTTAATACACCCCCAACTGATCCGGAATGATTATCCTGGACAAAATGGCTGGTAATCCCCAGCTCGGATAAATTTTCATAACGGTAAGTTTCAAAAAAGAAACCGCGCGAGTCTTCAAATACTACGGGTTCTAATATCAGCACATCTGGAATACTAGCTGGAATGATTTTCATGTGGTACTTGATCAAAAATTAAAAATTAGTAACGGGATTATTCTTTTCTGCTAAAACCGGTTGAATAATTTCGAGATTTAATATTTGAAAAGTCAATTCTTCCGTGTACTTTTCTTCTACTAATTTTCTACCAGCTTTTCCCAATCGCTCTCTCAATTTATCATCTTTTAAAAGTTCTTCTAATTTTACTACCCATTCTTCAGTGGTTGCGGCAAAAAAACCATTCATGCCTTCTTGGACAATGAATTTTGCTTCACCCACGGGACTGCATACGATTGGAAGTTGGCCGGCCATATAGATGATCGTTTTGAAGGCGCATTTGCCTTGTTCAATAGGTGTATCAAATAAAGGCATCACGCCAATATCAAATTTCTTTACCAAGGCGGGGATCTCATCATCGGTGTAATTCGGTATATCAATAATAGGGATGTCTTTACAATGAGCTAATGGGCTGGCTAATTTTTTAGAACCTGCAATTATAAACTCAAAATGATAGCCCTTTTGAGCCAAACGTTTCAATGGCTCATCCAGGATTTTCAGTTGTTTCAGTGTGGATACTCCTCCAATCCACCCAATGCGAAGGGGTGACCCTTCTGGATTGTTCTCTCGTAAAGAATATTTGTTGATCGGAACACTACCCTGGATGAAAATCACATCCGAGCTATATTGTTTTGCATACTCCATTAAGACATGACTGCCAGCGATTACTTTCCAGGAGGATTGAATGATGACTCTAGTTCGTTTTTCATACCTTACATATAATGCGTCGTCATAGTCAAAGACAATTCTATGGTTTCGGTTGGCTAATAAGCGCATATACCAAGGTGGAGGTAACACAGCCTGAAAATAGATAAGGTCGAATTTCTTTGCCAACCACAATATTTTTAGCAAACAAATCCATCGATGGGGAATACCCGTGATATGGATAAACACGCGAACAATAAAATCGGTCAGGAGATGACGCCCAAACCAGGATAAGTCCAGCCTTTCCAACCAGCGTTGAACACGGGGAGTATTAAAATTCATCCAACGATATTGAATGCCTATATCCTCTAAGAAAGAAAAAAACCGTTCTGCTCGTACAATTCCCCCTGGAAAGAAGGGTATACAAGTAACTATGAAAAGTACGTTCAATTAATCCTCTAACAACTGTTGATTGGAGATTAGAAATTAACAAAACTTATTGTACTCCAAATTCTCCCAGGTCGATTTTTCCCTATAGCTGCCCGATCTGGACTCCAAATCTAAGAAAATATACTGCAATACCGAATGCTACGGCAACATTCAGGGAGCGTTTAAAGCCTACCATTGGAATTGAGATAACACGTTCGCACCGATCTAAGATGCCCGGATCTATTCCAGAGATTTCGTTACCGACTGCCAACAAAATAGGAGGACCTGAAAGCTCCCGCACCATGGAAAACAAAGGCTGAGACCGTTCACCACCTTCAAGCGCCCATATTCGATAATCCCTCTCTTTAAGCATGGCTACTGCATTTAGTCCATCCGAGTAATGAGTCCAGGGGACGGCATACTCAGCTCCCAAGGCAGTTTTTGCGGTTTTGGGGTTATCAGGTGTGGGGGATATGCCACACAAGTGCATATGGCTTAGCCCAGCCCCATCAGCGACACGGAACATGGATCCTACATTAAAGCTACTTCTTATGTTATCCAATAAAGCTTCTACGATGGGGCCATCAACCGGTCTGTCCTGAATTTTCACATGTTGATTGGGATGCTCAAATTCCACGACCTGGATGTCAGCCCCGCATTTAGGACATACTTTTCCCTGCGACCAATCTTCCTGAGCTGGAAAACGAAACTGGCAATTCGAGTTAAGGCATTGATAAATAATGTATCGGTATGAAGACATAGGTCCCATCGGAATCTTAAATTAATTAATTAATCAAAGAAGAATGAAGTTTCCCTTAAAATATAGTATCCTGTAAAAAGCTATGCTATCATTAAATTAATACTATGCTATTTTTCTAATTATTATGAGTATTCATTATAATCATGAAAAAAATGAGGTAAAGTATGGAATTATTTGGAGGAATTGAAGCAGGTGGTACAAAATTTATTTGCATAGTTGCAAGCGGCCCCGATAATGTATTGGCAGAAACACGCTGCCCCACTACTAAGCCTGAGGAGACATTGAAGCAGGCCGTTGATTTTTTTCAAGAACAAAATAGGAAACTAAAAGAACCACTTGTTTCAATTGGAATCGCCTGCTTTGGTCCAGTGGACCTCGATCCTTCTTCATCTACTTTTGGCTTTATCACATCAACGCCTAAACCTAGTTGGTCAAATACGGATATAGTTGGTACAATTAAAGAGGCAATGAACTTACCGGTTGCAATGGATACAGACGTCAATGGAGCAGCAGTTGGGGAGTGGACCTGGGGGGCGGGTAAGGGCCTGGATGATTTTATCTATTTGACCATTGGAACGGGAATTGGGGGTGGAGGGATCATTAACGGGAAGACCCTACACGGATTGGTCCATCCAGAAATGGGGCATATGCGGATTCCACATGATATGCGGGCTGATCCTTACATTGGCGCTTGCCCTTACCATGGAGACTGCTTTGAAGGATTGGCGGCGGGACCATCATTAAGGGCGCGTTGGGGTCAGGCAGGCGAAACCCTACCTATGGATCACCCTGCCTGGCAGTTAGAGGCAAATTATATTGCACTTGCTGTTCAGAATTTGGTCTGCACATTGTCTCCAAAGCGGGTGATCCTGGGAGGGGGGGTTATGGAACAGCCGAATCTACTTCCCCTTGTACGGATGAAGGTTACTGAGTACCTTAATAGTTATGTACAGTCCCCAGAAATATTAAAAAATATCGATCATTACATCGTTGCTCCGAAATTAGGAAGTCAAGCCGGTGTGATGGGTGCGGTTGCGCTGGCGCAGCGCCTGGTTGGATATTCCTAAGCATCTAATACTATTAATGAGGAAAATTTATGAATCAACCCAATCTCACCTTTTTTTGTGAACTTGAAAATGGTCCTCTGCAAAAGTTGTTTGCGGACGAAGGGCTGATTGAGAAATTAAAGAAATTGAATGCCAGGATTAGTCTTGGCCTCCTTGATTTTAGTCCTGAAAGAGTAGACGTTGTCAAGCAATTAAATAAAGCTGGCATCCCGGTTATCGCTTGGCTGTTGCTTCCAAAAGAACAAGGGTATTGGTTAAATCTTGATAATGCTCCTCAAGCAGCCATTTTATACGGGCAATTTAAAAATTGGTCCAGTAAAAACAAATTGAAATGGGCCGGAATTGGTTTGGATATCGAACCGGATATCCGCGCCCTGTCCATGATTAACAAAAACCGCCCAAAATTGATAAAACAGGCTTTTACTAAGCTCATTAACCCCAGCCAACATCAAAAAGCCTTTGTGGATTATCGATCCCTGGTTACACAAATCCGCTGTGATGGTTATGCTGTTGAAAGTTACCAGATTCCAATTATTGTTGATGAACGAAAAGCTGGATCGACATTTATTCAGCACAGCACAGGATTGGTTGATCTATCAGTCGATCGCGAAGTTTTGATGCTTTATACAAGCATTTTACGAGGAAATGGCCTTGGAATGCTCTGGAGTTACGCACGTGAAGCCCAGGCAATCGGGGTGGGGAGTACTGGGGGCGGGGTAGTTATTGAAGGAGTCGACAATCCTCAACCATTGTATTGGCAGGAATTAAAACGGGATCTTCTTTTAGCATTTCAACATACAGATTGGATTTATATTTTTAGTCTTGAAGGATGTGTACTACAAGGTTTCCTTGATTCGCTAATTGGTTTTGATTGGTACCAGACTGTCAGCCTTCCAATCAGGTCCAGCCAAAGGGTAGCGCGGGTAAGGATGTTATCACAGGGATTCTTGTGGCTTACAGCCAGACCCTGGTGGCTTTATGCATTTATTTTCGGAATTATTTGGTTTGCCAGATCAAGAAAAAAATGTTGTTAAATTTGATCTCCCGGCTTTTGGTTGCCGGAAGATCGTTATTGATTGAGGATGAACAGGCTTCTGTTATATACTGAGCCTGTTCTTAACGGCGATGCTTCTCTCCGTAATCGTTTTTAATAAAGCATCAAAGGCATCCGAAAAGGCCTTTACCCCTTCCTCTTCGAGCTCTTGGGTTACTTGTTGCATCGATATCCCCAGGCTTTCAATCTTTTCCAAAAGCTGTTCCGAATCTGAAGCATTATCAGATAAAGTTATTTTTACCTGACCATGATCACGAAATGCGTCCAGCGTTTGTGGAGGGACCGTGTTGACCGTATCCGGGCCGATCAAATCCTCAACATACATTACGTCACGGTAAGCCGGGTTTTTCGTGCTGGTCGAAGCCCATAACGGCCTTTGGTAACGTGCCCCGTGCTTTTGCAGTTGGTTGAATCTATCCGTATTGAAAGTTTGACGAAATAAAGCGTATGCCAAACGAGCGTTTGCGATGGCGGCCTTGCCCAGTAGAAGTGTGGCCTGGTCAGCTTCAGGGTTTGCGTTATTTATGAGTGCCTGAAGTTGGCCGTCAATTTTGCTGTCAACTCGTGAAACAAAGAATGATGCTACCGATGCGATTGCACCGATTGGAAAACCCCGGGCAATCCTTTCTTCAAGCCCGCTGATATAAGCTTCCATAACTTGCTTATACCGGTCAAGCGAAAAGATTAAAGTGACATTGATGTTTATTCCAGCAGCAATCGATTTTTTTATCGCGTCAATTCCTTCGGTAGTTGCAGGGATTTTGATCATTATATTTGGACGGTTGATCAAATCCCATAAACGTTTTGCTTCCAAGATTGTGCTTTGGGTATCGCGAGCCAGACGAGGGCTGACCTCCATGCTTACATAACCATCAGCGCCATTGGATTGTTCATATAACGGCAGGAATAAATCGGCTGTATTACAGATGTCTTCGAGAGCTAACTTGTAGAAGATTTCTTCAGCTGATCTATCCGACCGAGCCATTGACTCTAGGGAGGCATCATAATCGTGGGAGTGAGAAATCGCGTTGTTAAAAATTGAGGGGTTTGAGGTTACGCCTCGAATATCTCCTTGTAAAATTAATTGAGCCATTTCGCCATTTTCGAGTAAACGACGCTGGATATTGTCGTACCAGATGGATTGGCCTGTTTTGTGTAATTGATTTATTGCATCCATAATAAACCTCGCAAGGGACAACTGCCTAATGAATCAGCCATTGTCTTCTAAAGTATGTACCTTATTTACGCGATTTTGATACCGGTCGATGCCAGAAAAATGAGCGGATAAAAATGCATTTACCAATTCTTTGGCCAATTCGGATCCGATTATTTGACCCCCAAGACACAGGACATTCATCTCATCGTGTTCAACACCTTGATGAGCCGAAAAAGTGTCATGACAGACACTGGCATATATGCCTTTCATCTTATTAGCCGCTATGCATACACCTACACCGGAACCGCATATCAGGATACCCCGTTCTGCCTGTCCAGATTGGATAACCCGACAGGCCCTTTCAGCGAAATCCGGATAATCTACTCGCTCCTGGCTAAAAGTGCCCAAATCTAAAGCGTCATGGCCAGCCGTTTGGACTGCTTCTAAGACCACTTTTTTCATTATGAAACCTGCGTGATCACTAGCGACTGCCACCCGCATTTTATTCTCCCACACATTATTATCCGAATTAATTCTCGATTCCTAATAACGACCGGGCATTTACTACAATGTTATCAACGGTGAGGCCGTATTCTTCGTAAATTGTTTTATACGGTGCAGAGGCGCCGAACTTATTAATGCCTATGATCTGGCCATCACAACCAACCCAACGCTCCCAACCCTGGGTAACACCGGCTTCCACGGCCAGGCGTTTCTTAATATCAGGAGGTAATATTTCATTCCGGTAAACCGGGTTTTGCTGCTCAAATAACTCCCAGCTAGGAAATGAAACGATTCTTACATTAACCCCTTCCTGAACCAGGCGGTAACCAGCATCCACAACCAGACTTAATTCTGATCCGGAGGCCATTAATATTATTTGAGGCTTTCCTTCACCCAGATTGGCAAGGATATAAGCGCCCCTGATCAAGCCACTAGCTGACCCGAGTTTCGAGCGATCCAAAGTCGGTACATTCTGGCGGGTCAGAGCTAACAAAGTAGGAGCATGCCTTTGTCCAATTGCTACTTTCCAGGCTTCACGGACTTCGTTTGCATCTCCAGGACGGATTACAACCAGGTTGGGAATAGCCCGTAAGGATGCTAATTGCTCAACCGGCTGGTGAGTAGGGCCATCTTCTCCCAGACCAATACTGTCGTGGGTAAAAACCCAGATACTGGGTATATGGGAGAGTGCAGAAAGACGGATGGCAGGCCGCATGTAATCCGAAAATACAAAGAAGGTGGCTCCAAATGGGATAAGACCTTTATGAAGTGCCATTCCATTAACGATGGATGCCATCCCATGCTCGCGCACACCGAAATGAAAATTTCGGCCCGACCGTTTTTCGGGCTGGAAGTCTTCCGCATTTTGAATCCAGGTGCTGGTTGAAGGGGTTAGATCGGCGGAACCCCCGACAAGTTCCGGGATTTTGGCCGCCAGGGCATTGATGATTTTTCCGGAGGAAGTTCGGGTAGCCATCCCTTTGGGATCTGCGGGAAAATCTGGCAAGTCTTTATCCCAGTCTTCGGGGAGTTTTCCGGCTAACCGGCGCTCTAATTCGGCTGCGAGCTGTGGTTCAGTGGCGCGAAATGCTTCAAAGCGCTTACGCCAATCGGATTCTAAGTGAGCACCTCGTTTGCCGACCTGGCGGTAAAAAGCCAGAACGTCATCCGGAACATAGAAGCGCGGTTCGACAGGCCAGCCCAAATTTCGCTTGGCGCCATTTAATTCTTCGTCACCCGGCGGTTCACCGTGAGCTTTGGATGTGTCCTGACGTGTCGGAAGACCGTAGCCGATATGAGTACGGCAAATAATCAGACTGGGACGAGGATCCAGTTTGGCTTCCTGAATGGCCTGGTCGATGGCATCAACGTCATTGCCATCGGCAATAGACAGAACCTGCCAGCCATAGGCGGTAAAACGGGCGCCACGATCTTCGGTGAAGGCCAGCTCGGTTGAGCCATCGATTGAAATCCGGTTGTCGTCATATAAATAAATTAGCTTGCCCAATTTGAGATGTCCGGCCAATGAGGACGCTTCTGAAGCTACGCCCTCCATAAGATCGCCATCTGTAACGATAGCATACGTGAAATGATTGATGATTTCATTCCCCGGCCGGTTAAAAACGCCCGCCAGATGCGACTCGGCGATAGCCATTCCGACGCCATTGGAAAGTCCCTGCCCTAAAGGGCCGGTAGTTGTCTCAACACCGGGAGTTAATCCATATTCCGGGTGGCCCGGTGTTCTGGAGCCCCATTGCCTGAAATTCTTCAATTCATCAAGGGTTAGATCGAAACCGGTTAGATAAAGCAGGCTGTAAAGCAGCATTGAACCATGCCCGCCGGAAAGAATGAACCGGTCACGGTCAGGCCACTCCGGATTAGCAGGATTAAAGTGAAGATAGCGGGTCCAAATGGTAAAAGCGATGGCAGCGGCGCCCATCGGCAACCCTGGATGCCCAGAATTCGCCTGCTGGACTCCGTCAGCAGATAAGAAACGGATTGCATTGATTGCACGGGTTTGTAAATCTTCAGAAATAGGC